>Ga0187893_10004721_pt1 | contig 25538 bp, 28 predicted proteins | sample MA1701074metaG_FD_139574 | JGI IMG/M metagenome (GOLD analysis project Ga0187893, IMG submission 139574) | White microbial mat communities from a basaltic lava cave in the Kipuka Kanohina Cave System on the Island of Hawaii, USA - MA170107-4 metaG ... | reverse complement strand
GTATAGGCAACCTGGCAGTAGCCACGTTACTTTTCGCTTCCCGAATAAACAGATGTTGACTATTCCTGCTCATAAGCCTATAAAACCAATTTATATTAAACAATTTATTAACCTCTTAGACGAACAGGGAGGAGAAAGTGAAAAAGCTTAAGTATGCTGCGATAGTACGTCCTCTTAGTAAAGACGAAGGAGGGGGATACTTAATCGAAATTCCTGATCTGCCAGGATGCATGGCAGATGGGGATACGATTGAAGAAGCTTTTAAGGAAGCAGAAAGTGCAATAGAATCCTGGATTCATACCGCAAAGGAATTTGGGGATCCCATCCCCGATCCTAGCACGAGTAAGCGGTATAGTGGCCAGTGGCGGTTGCGTGTGCCAAAAAGTCTTCACGCCGCTTTAGCTATGCTCGCGCAACAAGAAGGTGTAAGTCTTAACTTACTTGCAGCCACACTTCTTGCTGAGGGGTTGGAACATAAACGACTCTACCTGAAAGCGCGATAATCCTATCTACACCGCATCATCCAAAGCGCTGCAATGCTATCTAGCTACAGATCTTACCCTTGGTTGCATCTCTGAACTTCGTAGCAAACTCACAGCCAGATTCATACAGCCTGTGTTGCAGAGCTTGAGAAGCTACACAATGACGAGTTGGCAATAAAGCTTGCCCTTGTTACACTTTCTCCTTCTAAATAATCAGGAGATCGACAAATGCAAGCAGCTGCAATTTCTTTACAATTTTGGATGGCATCATCTGGCCCGGCAATAGATTGCCTTACGCAAAAAACCGAAGAGTGGAATAATAGTCAGGACCAATATAAAGTTATAATTACAAATACTCCTGGCCCTGAAAATTTTGCCAAACCTGCACGCGATGCCCTTGCTTTGTCGGCAGAGCAGCAGCCAACATTTGTTTTAGCGCCTGAATACATGACAAGTCAGCTTGGCTCATCAAAAAAGATTATTCCTGTAGCTGACATTCTTGATCAAAGCCAACTAGAAAACATTGCTCTTCTTGTACAGAGAACTTTTGGTGATGAAAAGGGCCGCGCTCTTTCACTTCCTCTCAACCCGGCATGCGGCATTTTATACACGAATAAAGCGCTTATGGAAAAAGCAGGTAGAGAGCGCGACTTTGTACCGCGAACTATGGAAGAGCTAGAAGAGGTATGCAATAAACTTTTTGAGTTAAACCTAGTAGAAAATGGCTACACATGTGCCTGGCCGGCAGCATACCTCGTTGAAGTGCCTGCTGCTCAGCAAAATATGGCGCTAGCCCTTCCGGATAACGGATTTAGCGGCAAGGGAACCTACCAGTTAAGCAGCCAGTGGTTTTACAACCACCTTATGGGCATTAGAGAGCAGGTAAAAAGCAGAATTTTTGTCTATGCTGGGCAGACAAACGACGCCAAAATTCCCTTTATTAATCAGCAAGTTGCCTTTTACATGCAAGGCTCAACACACCTTGTCCCATTGCAGAAGGAAGCAAAATTTGAAATTGGCTACGGTGCTCTACCTACACTTGAAAAGGGGCAAAAAGAAAAATATGCATTCCCCCTTGGCGGTGCATCCATATGGGTTATGGATAACGAGCAGACCAAACTAGCTGTTGCGGGTGTTCGTAAATTTTTAGAATACCTTGCCGGAAATGACGTACAAAAAGCGCTGCACGAACAAGCTGCAAGCGTACCTGTATCGGCTACTCTGCCTGCTACAATTAGAGAATTTTACAATACACACCCCCTCCATAAAGCTGTTGTAGAACAGACGATAGAGGCAAAAGTGGGAGAATTTTCGCGCGGCATCCGCATGCCAAATTATGGCACTGACCGAAAGGCACTGTTCAACCTTATCGAAAAAATCGTCAATGTTAAAGCAACAAAAGACGAAGAGGTGCTGCCTCTTTTACAAGAATTTGATGCTACCTATAGCAATAATTAAAGAGAAAAGGCAGCCATCGCAAGATCCGTAAGGGCAATAAGACAGTGATCCTAGCAACTAATTTGGAAAATAGATACAGTGGAGCTGTGAATTGTGTTTTTTACAATCTTATTTTACCTCGACTTACTAGAGAAAATCCGCAAGATCAATAATGCGGTAGAAATACTTCTTTTCATAAACCGCTCGAGAAACTTCCCCAAGATGCACAAGCACTGGCACCACAGCAAAGCCGCGGGGCACTGCAAGACGATCGATTTTTTCTTGTACCGACTCAATAACTTCTATCCCAAGCTCGCGTTTTGTAGTTTTAAATTCACAAACAAACAGCGTGTTGGTATGTGTCTGTATTAAATAATCGATCTGGCACCCTGTATGCCTGGTAGTGGTGCGTTGTATATAAGGATTGTCTGCTACAATGTCTGAAGGAGCAAGACCCAGCGCTGCAAGCAATAGAGCTCGGTTATTGAGGATAAGATTTTCAATCTGCAAACCCATCATTGCTTGCCATCCAGGCAAATGGCTTAACGTGAGATCCATATAGTGATTATTTGCGATCTTTGGCATATTTGGCTCTATATACTTCAAAAAAAAGCGTAGATAATTGTCACTTAACCGATAGAGTCCCTTTTTCCCTATACTTTGCGTTTTAAAACTCCAGTTATAGTGGTAACTTGCAAAGCCCGAGGTGATCAGCGAGGCCATGTAGCCACTTAATGAACCACTCTTAGCATAGGCCAAACTTTCGCGTATCTGCACTAAATCGCGCATCCCGGAATCAAGAATATGCACAATTTTCTTATACACATCGCCATGTTTTTTAAAAAGATCGTGAAAAATTTTATCAAACTCACCTACCAAGAGCCCATCTTTTTCAAAGCAAAGTCGTTTGATAGTAAGATCCGCCGTATCAGAAGGACTGATCTGCTCTATATACCACGGCACTCCCCCTGTTATTGCCAGGAGTTTAAACTTGTCGTATAGGGACCCCTTGAATCCAATAGCTGAAAGCAACTGTGCACATTCGGATAGGTTTAATTCCCCCAAGCTAATTTGTAAGGAAATCCTTCCAAAAAATGCCGTACTTTTAATAATATTTTCTTCAATCCAAATAGATACCGATCCGCACAAAATGAGCAGTATATTTGAGCGCTTCTGCAGTGTATCATCCCACCATACCTTTAATTTCGGCAAAAATGTCGGGTCTTTATCGCCCATCCATGAAATTTCATCAAAAAGAATAACTGTGGGAGCATCTAAAGGCAGGTTATTGGACAAGTGAGAAAATGCATCGCTCCAGTCAGTAAAAGTAAGGGGAGGCAAACGAAAATGGGCAGCAAACTGCCGTGCAAAAGCATCTCGTTGATCTTGAGCTGAAACAGACTCAATCGGTGCAAGGCCAGCAAAGGGCAGATACACCTTGCCAGTAGCAAACTCCTCTACTAAGCGACTTTTTCCTACGCGTCTTCTCCCTTTTATCACTACCATGGCCGCACGGGCGCGCTCACTTAAGTCATTCAACCTCTTGAGCTCACGCTCTCTTCCTATAAATTGCCTCATTGTACCTCGCGCATTATGTACATATGTATATAATGCGCGAGCAATTTATGTCAAGCTATCTTGCGCAAAACCTGCATTTGTCAATAATGCGCGAGCACTGGCATCTTTGGCTTTGTGCCCATATTTGATGCTACTTACAGCAATAATTAAAGGGTACTCCACCTTTAAATTCATGCAGTGGTGTATTGAGGGCCGTTTTGACCCCGTTTTTTTCTCCTTGACTCTACCAACTATATTTGGTATTATGAAGATACATAAAAAGAGGAATAGATGCCTCTCAGCGGAAGAGAAATGATCAAACTCTTTGAGAAAAAGGGGTTTGAGATTGTAAAAGGACAGGGAAAAGGCAGCCATCGCAAGCTCCGTAAGGGCAATAAGATGGTGATCATCCCTGATCACAAAGAACTAAAAAAGGGACTTGAGAAAGCTCTTTTGAAACAGTTGGAGGCAGAATAAGCATGAAATACCATTTTAAGATCCATAAAGAAGGCAGAGGCTTTTGGGCAGAGTGTGTAGAACTTGAAGGCTTACTTACTCAAGCCGACACCAAGGAAGAACTCTGGGAGAACATGCAAGATGCATTGAGCTTATATCTTCAGGAGCCTGCAGAATCTGACTACATGGCCGCACTTCCAAATCCAAAATTAAGCAAAAAAAGCAACCTGGTACAGGTCAGCGTGGATCCAGAAACTGCATTTGCCTTTATGGTACGCTACCACCGCATGAAGAAAAAGCTTACCCAGCAAGAAGCCGCAAAAAAAATGGGCTTTAAGAGCCTTTACAGTTACCAGCGCCTCGAAAAAAAGTGCAATGCCACTTTAGAAATGATCGCAAAAATAAAAAATCTCTTTCCTGATTTTTCGATTGATTTTGCGCTTGCGTAATTGTCGCAACATGCTGCGACAATTCTTTAGCCATCTACTAAATAATAATGCTTGTTTCATAACTTGTAAACTCGGGCTAACGGTCTTTACCTCTGGTTTCACAAAAGCGCTTGCCTAAAAATAGCCGCTTCTTGGAAGAGGGCTTTGACTATGACGCCAAGGCACCGGCATCAAGTGCCACTGCCCCATCAACGCTTTTTTACATCTACGTCGATGATGTAGAAGCTGTCTACAAAAAGGCACTGGAGGCGGGGCTTACAAGCCAGCAGGCGCCACAAATCACCTTCTGGGGAGATTTACGCGCACGCCTTCGCTGCCCATTCGGCTACATCTGGGACATTGCCCAGAGGGTTTAGTAAAAAAATGGCCATGTCTTGCAAGAGACATGGCCCACACTTTAACTTACGGCGATTTTGTCGAATAAATTGGTAAATGGGTGGTGATTTTTCCAGCGGTACGCTTTGAAATCTCGAGTATCAGTTGAAAGAATGTCACCGCTCTTCAGGTGATTTGCGAGCAAGACTAAGGATGCATCAGCTAAATCCATTGGTAGATCTTTGTACTTGTGTATGAGTGAATTAAGTGTCGGGTACTCAAGTTCGCTTATGGTGTAGACACTAAATGCACCTTTTTCTAGGTTATGCAGAAATGAGGAAATTGACTCTGGGGCTGTTCGAAGGAGTAAATGGCATACTTCAGTTAACACAGGCCATGTAGTAATCCATTGTCTTTTTGGGAGGTGATCAAGGATTGCAACAGCCCTTTTGTGATATTGATCTTTTGCATTGCCTAAGGCAACAAAATATCCACTATCAATTATCAAATACTTATTTGCTGCCATGCTTTGCCTTAATGCTCTTGGTTACCTCTTCTTTGTAGTTAGTAGAAAGGTCTTTTTTGCCTTTAAAGCTTCCAATAAACCCAGATTTTTTGAATATTTCTGCGGGCGAGAGCTGGGCTTGCTCTTCCTGCTTTAAAAACTGATAAAAAGCATGTATGGCATCTTTAATGGCTTGGCTTTGATTTGCATTAAGATATGATTTGATAAAGTCAAGCTCCCTCTTGATCTTCTCGTCAAATCTAAAGCTAAAGGTCTCCATTTTACCCTCCTCGTGTATTATCATTGTAATACAAAAGGATTTTCTGTGTCAAGCAAAGAGCTTTTTTACACAGAGATTGACAAAAACCGTATTCCCATTCTAGCCTAAACAAAAAGGAAGTCGAGTGGAAGCACACACTTTTTTACTACAGCTTGTAGTAATTTTATTTTCAGCAAGGGCTCTGGGTGAGCTTGCCGCATACTGCAAGGCGCCATCTGTGGTGGGAGAGCTGCTCACCGGCATTTTGATTGGGCCGAGTGTGCTTGGCTGGATAGAGCTATCGACTCCTATTCATCTGCTGGCGCAGATTGGTATAATACTGCTGCTTTTTGAAGTGGGGATAGAGACAGATGTTGGACGCTTGACAGCATCTGGGCTTAACGCACTTTTTGTCGCTGTTGTGGGCATAGCAGCTCCTTTTGTTTTGGGATTTTTGCTCAGCTACTACTGTTTTAGCCTGACGCTGCTTGTCAGCCTCTTTATTGCCTGCACGCTTACTGCCACAAGCATTGGCATCACCTTGCGAGTGCTGCGCGATTTGCAGCAGCAAAATAGCCTTGCCGCGCAAATTATTACTGGTGCTGCTGTCTTAGATGATATTGTGGGCATTATTTTTCTTACGATTCTTTATGAGTTTTCAACGGTTGGAACAGTCGACCTTGTAAATGCCGGGAAAATCCTGCTATTTATACTTATTTACTTTTTGATTGCACCCTTTGCTGCCAAGGCGGTCTCTCACGTCATTAAAAAATGGGATGAAAAGAGCGAAATTCCAGGCCTTTTACCAACAGCCATCATCTCATTAATTTTATTTTTTGCTTGGCTTGCCCATAAATTAGGCGCTCCGGAACTTCTTGGCGGCTTTGCAGCAGGCCTTGCCATGTCTAGACAGTTTGTTCTCCCCTTTGGCAAACTTGGTCCTGCCGACCCGGAATTTAGCCATAAAATAGAAAAGCAGATGCGGCCAATCATCCACCTTTTTGCCCCTATCTTCTTTGTCGCTGTTGGCCTCTCTATCAACCTCAAAGAGATCAACTGGGGCTCCCCCTTTATCTGGATGCTTACAGCAGCCCTATTTGCCGCTGCCTTACTTGGCAAGCTCGTATCAGGATTTGCGGTTGTAAAAGAAAAAATCCGCACAAAGCTCATTATTGGCACTGCCATGGTACCACGAGGCGAGGTGGGGCTTGTATTTGCAAATATCGGCCTTACGGTAGGCGTTTTTAAGGATGATATCTATACAGCACTTATTTTAGTCATTGTATTGACCACCCTTTTGGCTCCTTTTGCTTTGCGCGAGCTTTGCAAAAGGAGCTAAACTCCTATCAAATTAAGACTCTATGGTATACACTTGCCTACATGAAATACCAAGCTATTATCTTTGATATGGATGGCACTATTACCGACTCTGAGCAATTATGGGATAAAGCCACCGATGCGTTCTTAGCAAATCACGCAATTGTGCTAAGCAATGAAGAAAAAGTACAGGTATACAGTCAACTTCAGGGCATTAGCCTAAGAAACTCCACCACCTACTTGAAGGCCACTTTTTGCCTTTCAGAATCTGTTGATGCACTGATGACTGAACTTGCTGCGCATGCCCATGCTTTGATGAGTACAGAGGTGCGCTTTATCGATAGCTTTTTACATTTTTATGACCGCCTAGGTAGCTATAACCTTAAATATGCCATCGCTACAAATGCAGATCGGTTGACACTTACTGCGCAAAAAAAAGCCTTATCGCTGGATTCGCTCTTTGGCGAGCACATATACAATATTGACCATGTGTTGCATGGCAAACCAAAGCCCGATATTTATCTACACGCAGCAAAAAAGCTCAATATATCCCCCTACGCCTGCATTGCTATAGAAGATTCTGCCTGCGGCATTGAATCAGCAAAAGCTGCCAACATGTTCTGTATCGGCATAAATAGCCATGGAAACCCCCAGCAGCTTGCTCAAGCTGATATGATAATTAATTCTTATAAAGATATCGACTTAGCTGAGCTTCTTTATTAGGTTTGGATCATAGAACAGCTTGCACGACACTCCTGAGCGCACATCTGTACAACATCCCGTAAATCTCTTGTTTGCTTAAAGAGTTCACGCTGTCGCATAGCGCCGTTACCCCGTTTGAGAATATGCTTTAGATAAAGCAACTCATCATAATTATTTAAACTTCGGGCAATCGGAGCAAGCTCCTCAATGAGAGAGTAAATCTCTTCGGCAATTTGCTTTTTTACACCGCCCGCTACAATGACACCGCTCAAACCATCTCTAGCAGCGATCCAGTGGTTTTCTGGGGCAATCCAGTGCTGTTTTTGGTCCCATTTCCACTTTGCAGGGTCTCTATCAACCATCTCGACAAGATTTTGGATAAAAGCCACAATCGCCATCACTTCATTTATAGAATTGCCAGCGTCACAAATGCGAAACTCAATCGTTCCATACTCTACATTTGGCCGTATGTACCAATAGAGATCTTTTGGCGACTTTATGGCACCGGCGTCTGTCATTGTATCGTAATAATGCTCAAACTGCGCCCAGTTTTCAAGATAGGGCGGCAAGCCTCCTGTAGGAAATGTCTCCATAATACTAGGCCTACACGCCTGCATGCCTGTATCTTGGCCTTGCCAAAAGGGCGAATTTGCAGAAAGTGCAAGTAGATGTGGCAAAAACCGAAACATAGCCCGGGAAAGCGCTATGGCCTTTTCCCCATCTGAAATGCCCAGATGCACATGCAAGCCATAAACATTCATTCGCTTTACAAGCCAGCGAAATTTTTTCTGTAGCATCATATAGCGAGTATTGGGAAAAATCAGTCGTTCAGGCCATTTTTGAAAAGGATGTGTTCCACTCGTGGATAACAGCAATCCCAAGTCATCCACTACACCATACAGACCTGTGAGCGTAGTTTCTAGACAGCTGCGACACTCTTTTACATCCGCTGACACCTTTGTATCAATTTCAAGCATCGACTGATGAACCTCGGCCTTCACATGCATAATACCTCGCTGCTCAGAGAGCATAAGCACCTCTTGGGCCCTTGGAGTCAGGTCCATAGTCTCGGGGTCAATAAGCTGAAGCTCCACTTCAACGCCAAGCGTGGCACCATCTGAGCCAATAAATTCTAATGCCATGTATGACCTCCTTAGTAAGTAGCCACTTAGTGTCTCAATTAAGGCTTTATCGGTCTACAATTAATAGCGCGTATGAGCTACCTCGCGCGCTATTTTTGACTTTTAGCAAGAACCAAGAGAGCCGCGGCGGAAAAAAGATGTTTTAGCGTATGTCCTGAGATGGTTTGGTGCAAAAGAACGTAGATTTCTTTATCATACAATTCAGCAAGTTTACTCATAGCTAAAAAAGCGATGGCAGTATAGAGAGAAATTTGATTTTCTTTTGGGAAGAGAAGTATTAGAGCAAGAATAAGAGCATATGCTCCAAACTGAACAAGACCATAAAATCGCACATCACCTGTTGCCGCCCAGTACCATACGCTCGCTATCCCAAGCATAAGTAAAACGACGATAAAGCTATGTCCAATACGCTCATCCATTAAGATTGCAAGAAAGGACATAAAAACTAGGGCCATAGCCATGCGATCAAAGGCAAGGCGAAAATCATCTGGTTCTAGGTGGTAGAAGCCAGAAAAAATTCCCGTAAGAATTGCTCCAGTAAAAAAGATTTTCCAGAGCCCTCCTCTCTTCTTAAAGAGGCCGTATACTCCTACAAGCAAAATAGGTAAATTAGAAAGTACATTATTGAAGTTGGCAATTCCCAAATAACTTCGTGTGTCAGCAAAGTTGTGATAGCTTTGAGACTGGCTTATTGGCGGCAATAAAATGGTGATGCCAATAAAAGACAATGCAAGGCTGATAAAAATCCAAAGTTTTTTATTCATAATTTGTAAACTCCTTGAAGTGTCATGGAATAAACAGCTGCTCCAGAGTTACTTGGTTGTCAATAGAAGCAAGATAGGCGCTATTTTTTTTGGCTCCAAACGTAGTAACGAGTGTGGTAAAGAGCGCTTTTCGCGTCCCTGTGCGCACTCTAAAGAGCTCTTTTTTTCTCGCAAAATCCTGGGCCTCTTGAGCGGTCATCTCATAAACGCTTGAATAAAATTTTAGCTCACTTAGATTACAGCATTGGTCTGCCCTTTCTAGAACAAGGTCGATCTCTGCCTCCTTTTTGCCTTTGACAATGAATTTCCAGTATCCAACAGTTGTCAGCACAGCACTTATGCCGAGTGCGCTTTTTATTTTGTCTATATGCTTTAAGCAAAGCGTTTCAAAGGCAAAACCTGCCCATATACGCCAAGATTGGGAATGATGTTTTGCAAGCCAGTAGTTTGCATCGACACCTTGTAAAATATTGGCTTTTATTGGATCAATCCAGTTCAGATAAAAGAGGCTGTACTCGTCACTTAAGTAGTATCGCGATTCGCGAGTCTGCTTGCCAACTTCTGGCAGCATCATCAAAAAACCAGATTCCAGAAGCTCGTTCAGAATTTCTGAGGCGCGGCCACTCTCTCTCATTCCTGCTTCTTGCAAAAGTTCTTTGCGAGATAGTCCATGTCTTTTCTGTGCAAGTGCCTTAATGATCTTGAGATGTGGTTCAGGATGCTTAAAAAGGGAGTGGTAGAGTTTATGAAATTCTGTGAGGAGGGGCGCTTGTGGAGTGAAGCAGAGAGCATCAACACACTGGGCTGCAGAAAGACCAGGTTCTAGGTAGGAAAGATACTTTGGAACGCCCCCTGTCACCATATAGAGTTCAGCAATTTGTGCTTTGGGCAGATGTATGCCTTGCGCGTAGAGGTACGCTTCTGTTTCAAAGAGAGTAAATGGTGCAAGTCTAAGATGTGCACTTAGGCGTCCGTAGAGACCTCCCTTGTCATTGAGGATTTCATTTACCATCCATGCAGCGGCCGATCCACATACGATGAGCAGCACATTTGGCATCCTAGAAAAATGGCGATTCCAGTTGTAATCTAGTGCTGCAAGAAACTTTGATCTGGGAGCTGCAAGCCAAGGAAGTTCATCAAAGAAAAGCACCACCTTTTGGGAAGGTTTAATGGCTTTTACGGCTTCTCGCAATCTACGAAAAGCCTCTTGCCAGTTCTTGGGTGGTGCCAGCCTATTTTCTGTCTTAAACAGGGCACAAAACTCATCATGAAAGTTGTGCAGCTGATCTTTTGTTGTGGTCTTAGGAGCACCAGTAACCTCAAAAAATACCCCCTTGTCTTTAAAATATTCCGTAATTAAAAAAGTCTTTCCGATCCGTCTTCTACCATATACTGCTAAAAATTCGGCATTTTTGGATTTATACAGTTTTTCGAGCAGTGCTAGCTCTGCAGCCCTGCCTATGATCTTTCCTGAGTGATTTTTGGTCATCTCATCCCTCACATTTCCCTTATTATCGCCTTTATGCACCTATTTTTGGAAGATAAATCCGCTTTTCACGAGAAAAACAGCTTTAAGTCGTGAAAAAAGCTAGATAAATCCGCTTTTCGCGCGAAAAGCGGATTTATCTGGCGATCTGCGAGGAGAAAAAAGCCGCAAGCGGCTCTTTGCGAGAGCTTGCGGCTTTTTTTGACTATTAACGATGCTTTTTGTTGTAAACAAGCGATGTGTTAAAGAGCTTATTTGGACATTTTGGGTACTCGCCTAAAAGCCCTTTTACTAAAGCTCTGCCCCCGCTTTGACCCTGATTCCAAAGACTATGCCCAATAGCGATCTTCGAAAAGATCAGCTAGAGTGATGATCCTATCAAAGTAATTTCTTTCGATCAGCGCCGATGTAGCTCCTTCCAGAGTAATTAAAATCCTTTGTATGGTGTATTTTTTTGGATTGGGGTGCATCTTTATTTTTCTTTCTACTTCGGCGATTACACTTGGGTCGATTTTTTCAGAATGATATCTCATTTCACAGACTGTCAACACATGGTCATCGCGCTCAAAAATCAGATCAATTTGGTAACCTGCTTCTTGGGATTGGGTGTTGCGATTGTAAAAAGCACCACTGCTATAGCGCACTCCTTGGAAGCCCAATATTTTTGCTAGTAAGTGGTGATTGCGACGAAGAAATCGTTCAAATGCAAATCCCATCCATTTCTGATAGCTTTCCAAGCTCAAAGCAGAAATTGGATTTTGCGCATAAATTCCAGAAAGAATGTTTTTAGCAACCGGTTTAATAAATTTATAATAGAACATAAGATATGCGTCGCGAATGGAGTAGCGTGCCAAAGGACTTTCATTATCACATTGATAGGGAACATATTTTTCGATAAACCCACAGAGCTCTAGGTCTATTAATATTTCTGTTAAACTACCCCCAGAGGCGATTTTTAATTTCTCGCTTATTTCCTTTCTTGTCGCAAAACGGCGTTGACTTAAAAAATCAATGACTTTTATATCTGGCCCTCAGTCTATCATATTAAAGAGCCGGTAACAAGTAAATTCACATGCTTCCGGCTCTTTATCCTAATCGCCCTAGAGCCAGCAAGGCCGATTTCATGACGTTTGCGGCTCTACGGGAGGCTGTTAGGGGGCCGAGCGATTTTTGAGCGATTAGAGTCCCGTATGGATCAGTTACTAAGCAATCCTTAGTAAAGGCGTTGGGGATGATCTGGTCTGTACCAAGAAAAAAATTTCAGCACAACCACTATATTTTTTAGCAGAAGTTTTCTTGCAGACGACGCCAAAAAGCTCTATAGTTGCCAAAAAAAGAGGTAATATATGCAAGCAATAATTAATTGTAATAATGCAGTTTGGTTTCAAATTGAAGAGGCACTAACGCCGCTTCCTAATAGATCGCCCGCAACAGCGGTATATGGCTTGCCAAAAGCGCTGGCGCTACTTGCTCCTGCGGTTGTGACAGGGGTGGCAGCGACGGTATGCCGAGCGGCAAGCCTGTTTCAAAAAGAAAAGGAGCTCGATCCCAAAGTCGACTTCTCAGAGGTGTGTAAAGACTCTCGCAAGTGGGCAGAGCTTGGCAAAATAAAGCCTACAGTTGGCCTCGATGATCCCGACTTTCAGATTGGTACATCGGTAAGTGAGTACCAAGTATCTGGGCGCAAAAATTGCCCAGATTCTCAGTGGGCAGATTGGGAAATGGTAAAGGTTGCAGCGGGTAATCGCTCAGGAAAAAGCGTCGATTTTTACACGCTGATACAGACTAAGGCGGGAAGAGCCGAGATTATTGATCGACTCAAAAAACTTGGTGTAAACTCCTTTCGCTTTTCTGTTGAATGGAGCTTACTAGAGCCTAAAGAAGGCAAACTAAATAGTGTGGCACTAAATCACTACAAAACCTTCTGCAAAGCTCTTAAAGACAATAAAATACGCCCCATGTGCACCCTGCACCACTTTTCAGAGCCAAAATGGTTTCATGCTATGGGCAGCTTTGAAAAAGAGGACAATATTTTCTACTTTAAGCGGTTTGCTGAAACTGTCTACAAGGCATTAACGGCCTCATATAAAAAGCAGACTCTGGTTGAAGATTTTTGCACCATAAATGAGCCTACCGTTGAAGCAGCTCTTCGCTATGTTATGGGGGAATTTTCTCCGGGCTATCGCCTGCGTGTCGAGCGCGGCGCCATCTTCCTCAAAACAATGATTAAGGCCCATAAAGTGGTCTACGAGGCATTGAAGAAGATAAAGCCTACTACCACAATCGGCATTGTCCATCAGCCCTTTGCAAATATTGCCACAAACATCTTTGTCTTCCCGGTCGTGCGCTGGAGCAATCGCTTTATGGATGAAGCGGTGCGCAACTGCTTTAAAACGGGCCATTTTGAGCTCAAAATGCCATTGTTTTGCAATGTGCAAGAAGATATCGACGTCAAAACCGATGTTGTCTACCTGCAGTACTATGCAAGGCCCGTTACAGGCATCTTTGGCAGCACAAGCTTTCATGAACCCATGACTCTAATGCCCTGGAGAGAAGACCCTGAAGGGCTTTATGAGGCCATTATTGATGCTTGGTCAAGCTATAAAGCACCTGTTATTATTTCAGAAAATGGTATCTCTACTCACGATGAAGCACAGCGCGAGCGCTACCTAACGCGTGCTCTATACGCTACCCAAAAGGCCCGAGAGCGCTTTGGAAAAGATACGGTAAAAGGCTACTACCTCTGGTCGCTTGTAAAGAACTTCGAGTGGGCACTCGGCCACGATCCCCAAGATTTTGGCGCCTACACCACCACCAAAAAAGGCGACAAGCGCATCATGGCAAAAGAGCCGCGCCCGGGCGTCGCCCCCTTCGTAAAAGTTGCCAAGGCCTGGCAACAGGCCCACGGCAATCGAGCGCGTAGGTAGGTTCAAAAAACACAAAACACAAACCACAGAGCCACAGAGCCACAAAGACGCTCTGCGACACTTGTAGTAATGTGATATATACTCTGAGGCATCATTCTGAGGAATGATGCCCACAAGGCATCTGCCGCGAAGCGCGGCAAGAAATGCTTCGCGCATGGCAACGCTTTTCTTGCCGCGCTTCGCGGCAGATGCCCGTTTGGGCATTATCCTCAGATAATGGCCAAGCCAATCACATCATAGCACCTCAAAGCATCGCGAAGCGTCTCTGTGCTCTGTGTCTCTGTGGTTTGTGTTTTTTGACCCTATCTACGCGTGCGGCTCATGGCGGCGGAGGCGGACGGAGGAGGTGGAGGAGGTGGAGGAGGTGGAGGAGTAGCTTTCTTGCAGGGTTTTGAGGGCGCAGGCGGCGGTTTTGTCGCCTGTTGTCATGAGGCCTTTGTTGCTATCGAAGATGTAGGAGCCGAAGGCAAATTTTAGGTAGGCGACGGCATGGGCTCCGGGGTTTGTGTTAAAGTGCACGGACCAGAGGCCATTTTCCATGGCATTAAAATCATCTTGGCCTGCTTGCTCAGCTAAATTATAGTAGTCACATTCTCCACTGTTCAGGCCAACTAAGTTTGAGAGTGAATTGAAGTGCGGCTGTAGATTAAAGAACTGCAGCTGACGGTAGGGATAGAGCTTTTGGTAGACAACTTGCAGCGCTGCCGCTTCTTTATCAAAGCCCTCTTCAAAGCTTTGAGCAAACTCAATAAGTTCTGCTTCATTTTGTATGTTTTTATCGAGACAGCCTTTAATAAAGGCATGCGTTGCACCAAAGCAGATGCCAGTAGATTTAGCGCCGCGTATTGAGGCATTTGTAAGCTTTTCAAAACCGGCGTGATCTGGGTTTTGGCGCAAAAACAGCTCTCTCATTAAAGTAGTGGCTTTTCTATCTTCTTCATTCCAGATTACATCGCGGCGAACTATATTTTTTGCATAGGTAAGACGCGGCAAGGGAGCTGAGGAAAAATAGGTAATATTATGCTGCACATAGACCGCATAAAACTTTTTTGCTGTATAGGCAAAGTAGTGATAGGCGCCCATATTGCCAAAAAGTTTGGCAATTGCGGAAAGTGCACGAATGGCAAGTACAAGAATAAAAGAAACGCCTGCTACGGGAACTCCCGTTACAGTAAACCAATCTCTTTTTGTATAACAACAGCGGCTAATTTCCATACTAAACAATTATATTATTTAGCAGAAAATAACTCATCCCATTTGTGGGCGATTTTTTCCCACGTATACTCTTCAAGAATAAATTCGCGCATTTTTTCGCGAGTTTCGAGGTTGCAGCCGTGGATAAGGTGCATTGCTTTGACTAGCTCTCTGAGGTAGAGTTCTCGCTCGGTGCAGGTAAAGCCGTGACGGACGGTTTCGTGAAGGCCTGTGCCGAGGAGCACTACGGGAATGCAGCCATTCATCTGGGCGCGAAGGGCTGTTATGCAAAAGGTTTCTGGCGCTATACAGGGGTAGGTCCAGAGAGAGGCTTTGCTGTAGGCCTCATTGAGCTCTTCGTGGCTGACAAGGCCATGTTCTTTAATATCGAGTATGTCGTAGACATCTACTTGGGCCTGCATAAACTGCTCTTTTTGTTTTGAAAGAAGTCCCCAGGTTTGCCAGCCGTAGTAGATATCAAGGGTTGCGCGAGGAAAGCGGCGCTTTACCTCTGGCCAAATATCAAGTAAAATTTCGAGTCCTCGAGCATAATTTGAACTATAGATGCAGGAGTAGGGATTTTTTCGCACGGTAACGGGAGAAAACTGCTCTGGATTTATGCCATTACCAAAAATTTTTGTGAACTTAGCAAAACCAGGGTTTGTCTGCATATAGTCTTTTCGCTGCCATTCAGAGAGCCAGAGCACATCATCGTAGGCGTTTATAAGCTCCTGAGATATGGGGTAGGGAAAGGTATCGTGCGGCCAGAGGTAGACCTGTTTTGCCCGCTTTTTTAATAGCGGCCCATTTGTCGCTATTCTCCATGAGATAATAATATCACACGGTGATCCATTATCATCTGCGACATCAATGTAGCGCGGATTTGCTGTTGGCTTGGAATGGGGAGAATTTTTTGGCGGCATGCCTACGACAAGTACTTTGTAGCCAATATCTGCAAGCTTTTGGCCCATGTAGATTACCGCCTCTTCAGAGCCTGTAATCCCCTCTTTGATGCTATCGGGATCCCACGGTTTAGAACGAAGATCTTTGTAGGTCATGATGGTGACCGTTTTTGCATCTTCTGCAAAACAGCAGTGAGAGACAACTAATAAAAAATAGATTAGTATTTTTTTCATTACTTACTTACCATCATCTTCTGAAGATCACTCCCATCACAGATCTCTTCCAATAGCTTTTGATTGGCAAAGCCAAGGTTCTGTTCGGCACAGTTTTTGTAATTTTCAGGCAGATCCTCTATTTCAAGCATTGCAACGCTTGCCTCTTGGCATTCGCTATATTTGCCGAGCCAGTAGGACGATACAGAAATTTCCATTAGCAGGCCATAGTCATAGATCCAATCTTCAACAAAGAAGTTATCTGTTGGCATGGGCAGGGTTATGCCAAGATTTGCCACAAGGTAGCATCTTGTATTATCGCCAATGGCTCTATAGTAGCGTGCAAGGTGGTAGTAGGGCTCTGCACGAAGGCGTGCATGGCGCACTGCCTCTTTGTAGGTCTTAATGATCTCATCTGGTGCTACTCCCAGCTGCTCCTGCAGCTGTCCTGCACTCATCAGTGACCAAGTAGCTTCTAGATCTGTATCCCAGGCAACAGCTGCTCGCTTTTTATACCATTCAACCGCTTTTTCCTTGTTGCCATAGCTTTCATAGCTTTTTGCAAGGTAGAACATATAGCGGCTATTATTTGGCTCATCTTTTAGCGCCGCTTCCAAAACTTCGGCATCTTTTTCATACTTTTTGGGATCGCGTGATCTGACGCCGTCGACGGTGTAGATGTTTTTTACCTTTTCAAGCGTGGCATAGGTTTGACTTACGTGGGGCACAATAACTTCATGGAGCACCCCTTCCCACTTCCAGTTAAAAGTGTCTTTAATGAGCGAAATTTTTGACCAGGAGGAGCCTGGCCAGGTTAAGACGAGGTAGTAGTAGTCCTTAGTAAGCTCAGGAAGGGCAAAATCGTCGTCATAAACAAGATATTCGTCAGCGTCGATAAAAAGGACGTAGTCTGCCTTGCCTTTGGCGGCATTCAGCGCCTCATTGCGGTTATGGGCAAAATTTTTCCATGGCCTCTCAATTAGCTCTCCGGGCACATTTTTTTCTTTCATGTAGTTTTTGATGATATCTTGCGTGCCATCGGTAGAGCCTGTGTCAGAGATCACCCAGTAGTCGATAAGAGGCAGCACAGATTCAAGGCAGCGCGTAATCACCTTGCTCTCATTTTTTACGATCATGTTGAGGCATACTGTCTTTTTTGCAGCATGTAAGCTTGAGACAGCTAGAAGAAGAACGATAAGAAAACGAAACATAGAGACCTCCGTTGCAAAAACACTGTATCAAACCAACTATTTAGCTTCAAGGGAACGCTTCGTGCACTTTCTTAAGGACATAAAGGACCAAAGGGACCAAAGGGACCAAAAGGATTGTAAACGTTTATTGTTGTCCTTTTGGTCCCTTTGGTCCTTTATGTCCCTTATGTCCTTTAAAATCAGCGCGAAGCGTGAACGAGCCACTCTCTAATAAGCCACTTTTGGACCCAGAGGGCTGCCTCTTCGTCGACGTCCACTTTGTCGAGGGCTTGATCAATGGTGTGGCCAGCTTGTATAAGCCTCAGAAGCTCAAATTCTTTTTCCTCTAACGGATCCCACGAGACGTTGAGGTCGCTGTTTCTGAATATGCAGAAGTAGTAGGGTTTGTCTTTAGCAAGCTTGGGAAAGTCATTATCTACCCAATAGTCGTGCGACTGTTGCAAAAGCTTTTGCCTAAAAGGCATAAAATCGCCTGCAGCTTCTATTAAATGGACAGAGGGTGCAAGTTTCAGCGGCATATCAAGAAGTTCATACGCTTTTTCTCCCTGAAAGAGGGTAAGATCTATAGGCGTGTGCATTGGTGCAAAAAAGCTCTGCTGACAGGCCCAGTCAATTTCTGCAGCTTTGTGAACAAGCCAGTTGTCGCTTGAGTTATAGTGGCCTTTTAGCCATGTAAAGAGCTCTTTTCCTAAAAAATTTAGACTCCAGTGGCTTGGTGGATGGGCTGTGAGGTAGTCGATGCCGATCTCTTCATCAAAGCTTGTTTTGCCAAAAAGGCGCGAAAGAAACGCATATTCTTCGTGAAGCGCTGCCAGAAGGCGCATCCAGTAGCTTTCGTTGTAGATCTGCATGCGAAATTCTGCAGATAATTTAGCTGTGCTTGCAACATAGTGTGCAGCAGGTATGGCATACTCTATATCGCTATAGAGTCGCTGGGTGATAATGCCCCCAAACCATTTTTGAAGCTCATAAAGCGTGTTTGGTACAGAGTTCATGCTGATATGCCTTTGCCTTTAAAGCTTCTTGCCAGGTCTCTTCAAATGATAAAAAGTTGTCATCCCACTCTAAGAGGGTCGACACGCCGCCTGTCAGTGGATAGATTTCGCCATAGAGCGCCCAGACCTCATCACAGACGTAGTTATCATGCGTGTCGAGGATGTAGCCATCTTCTCGCTTATGGCCTGCAAGGTGCATCTGCAGCACGCGATCTAGCGGCAGATTTTTATAATACTCTTTTGGGTCAAAGCCATGATTTTGGCTTGAGACATAGATGTTGTTGACATCAAGCATCATAAAAATATCTGCTTTTTCAACAATTGCAGCATAAAAATCCCACTCAGGCATCATATCTTGGTTGTAGGTAAGATAGGATGAAAGATTTTCAAGTGCAAATGGCACTTCTAGATAGTCCTGCACTATGCGAGCCCGCTCTGCGACATAGTCAATCACCTCTTGCGTATAAGGCAAGGGCAAAAGATCGTGAAAATGGGCCCCAGGCAGCCTTCCCCACGAAAGGTGGTCGGAAATCCAGGGTGTTTTTGTCACCTTGGCCAGGCTTTTGAGCTGTTTGAGGTAGTCAAAATCGATAGGATCGGGACTGCCAATCGCTAGGTTCACACCATGCTGTACAACAGGATAGTGCTCGAGTATGCGCGCCAAATTTTTTAGCGGCAAACCCGATTCAACCATAAAGTTTTCACTTATGATCTCAAACCAGTCGATGGGAGGTTTTTGGCTAAAAATATAGTCATAGTGCGGAATGCGCAGGCCTATGCCTATGCCAAGATTTGGAATGTCTCTATTTTTTCTCAAAAACTAGCCTATCCCTTCGCGCTTTGCAGCCATGCTCACAGCATCACTTGGAGGCACTTTGCAGCTGCCTTGGCCTTTGCACTCATTTTGTCCGCGGCAGCTATTTTTGTCAGATCTGCAGCCGCCTTCACCTTTGCAGTCATTTCTGCCCTGGCAGCCGTGTGAGGCGATCTTTATTGCTAATTGGCGGCCATCGTGGTCCATCTTCAAAAAGAGCTCTTTTGCACTCGCAGAGAGCCTTTTGGCAAAATTTTGCTCTGCTGTTGTCATTGGCAGCTGGTCATTTGCTGCATTTTTTGGACGATGGCCTGCAAGAGCCGTCACCTGCTGGCTCATAAATGCGGCTGTGCATATGCCAATAACGATTTTTTTGCGAAGATTCTGCTTCATGAAACTGCCTTTGGTAAAAATTTGATGAGTCTTATGTACTAGTTTTTGGAATTAATGTGGAGATAAAAAAGCAGGATAACAGGATCGCCAAAGGCGACAGGATAAAAGCAAAAGGTATTGAGCCTTTTGCAAAACTCGTGTTCTCGATCGTTGTCTTGATCTTGCTTTTGTTCCGAAGGAACAAACTTCAACCACGAGTTGTGTAAAAGACTCGTATGTGTTTTCGTTTTTTTATCCTGTCGGCTTTGCCGATCCTGTTATCCTGCTTTTTATTTACTAAAGATGCCCTGCGCGAACTGTGCTGCTAGCAGGCTGTTGTGCTTTTGCTTTTCGGGGTCGCGGCCGCTGTAGTGGTAGTAGCAGCCTTTGTAGTGCATGTCGAGGTAGTCGCAGGTTTGGGAAAAGGCGTCTTCAAAGCTTTGTGGGAGCTGGTTGCCGTAGCAGGCAATGACGTAGAGCTCTTTGTTGGCAAGCCTTCTGCCGAGGTCTTTACGGTGTGTTAAGAGGTCGGTCCAGCGGTCGAGAAATGTTTTGAGCGGGGCGCTCATGGTGTACCAGTAGACAGGTGTTGCTAATATGATTGGGTTATGGTTGAGCATGCGCTCGGCAAGAGGGATAAAGTCATCTTCTTTATTTGCGCCGTCATAGTTATAGTAGGAAATATTGAGGCTCAAGAGGTCCACAACAGGGGCATCTCTTCCTTGAAGAACTGCTGCCACAGCTTCTTGTGTGTCTCCATCACTTCTGGAGCTTCCGTAAATAACTATAGGACTTTTTTTCATAGTAATAGTTTAATGAATTTGCTACAATTTGTCCATGATACAGCAACCTCCGCAGGAAAAAGGCCCTTTTAGAGCTAGCGATCTAGTCGATTTAGCACCGCTTGGCTTTCGCCTTGATATTCGCTATGCAACCACCAATAATTTTGTTGGAAAGGTTGTCTACAGCCACGCTAAAGCCTACCTACAACGGCCTGCTGCTGAGGCACTTGTTCGCGCAGCGGCGCGGCTTGCACCGCTGGGCCTAGGATTACTTGTCTATGATGGCTACAGGCCATGGCATGTGACGCTGGAGTTTTGGCAGGTGACACCCGATCCACTAAAAATATTTCTTGCAAATCCTGATGAGGGCTCAAAGCACAATCGCGGCTGCGCAGTAGATCTTGGCATGTATAGGCTAGACACGGGAGAATATGTCGAATTTCCCAGCGACTTTGATGAGATGACCGAGCGCTCTTTCTCTGATTATGCAGGCGCCACTTCCGAACAGGCAAATAATCGCAAACTCCTTCGAGAGGCCCTCGAAGCCGAAGGTTTTGCCGTCCATCCCCACGAGTGGTGGCACTTTGACTACAAAGAGTGGCCTCACTACGCAATCCAAAATATCTCGTTTGAAAGCCTCGAAATTCGCGCTTGACCGAAGGTCTCTGGAGTGTGCGGGGGTTCGTTTTTGCTTTGATGCTTTCGGAGTAAAAGTGTACGCCAAAAGTGAGAGCGGTGCATATCTGCACCCTATAGTCTAGCACTCCTTTTCATATTCATATTCTTTTATATTTCGAAAGATTCTGGATACGAACACAAATAGATTATGTTTTCACTTGCAAATCCTTTCGAAATATGAAATAATAAGAATATGAAAACGCTAAAAGAGTACATCGCTTCCTGCATGCATAATGGTAAGCACTTCTTTACCAAAGATGAGGCTGCTTCAGAACTTAACCTCAATCAATCACAATTTCAGATGCAGGTGTGGAGGCTATATCAAAAAAAGTTAGTCAAAAATTTAGGTCACGGCTTTTTTATGATCATCATTCCAGAGTATTATCACTATGGCTCATTGCCTCCACAAACTATTATCGACCCCCTCATGCGCCACCTTGGAATCGAGTACTACATCGGCCTACTAAGCGCAGCAAGCCTCTATGGGGCAACAGATCAGCAGCCGATGGTTTTTCAGGTAATCACAAGCGTTCAAATAAAGCCAATTACGCTTGAACGAGGACTCATAGAATTTCATTACTCCAAAAGCTGCAAAAATGGCCTCATAGAGCAGCTTACAGTGCCTACTGGCTATGTAAAGATTTCTACTAAAGAGCAAACTATGATTGATTTAGTAAGATATCAATCTGCCTGCGGCTGGCTCAACAACGTTGCCTCTATACTAAAAGACTTAGCAGCGGAGTGTACGGCGCAAAAACTCATGAAGGCCATTGAGCGTGAATCGACAGAAACTGTCCTACAAAGGTTGGGTTATATTTTGGAGTATACAGGCCATAATGATCTTGCCAAAGCTATTGAACTGGAACTTGCCAAGCGATCAATTCGGTTTACATATTTGCGACCAGACTCCCAACAAAAAGAGGGCATGCGGCATAATCGCTGGAAATTACTCATCAACGAACCGTTGGAGGTCGAACCTTGATTCCAAAAAATCACCTTATCGAATGGGCAAAAAATGCACCTTGGCAAGAGCCTCGGCAAGTTGAACAGGATTTTATCATCACAAAATCACTCATGCTACTCTATTCTCACCCACGACTGCGTGCTGCTTTAGCATTTCGAGGTGGTACCGCTTTGAACAAGCTATTTTTTAGCCCTGCAACCAGATACTCTGAAGATATCGATTTTGTGCAGGTCTTTCAAGCACCTATTGGATCGATAATCGATGACATTAGAGAACTTCTCGACTCTTGGCTAGGAGAGCCCAGAAGGGAATTTTCAGATGGTCGTGTTTGTCTGACCTACCGCAGAACTAGCAGTGAAGGCTTTCCAATTAAGCTTAAAGTGGAGATCAATAGTCGGGAGCATTTTTCAGTTCTTGGTCTTCATGAATATCCTTTTGTATTTTCTACTTCCTGGGAAAAAAGCATGGTCCAGATTCGTTCCTACAAGCTTGAGGAGCTACTAGGTACAAAAATGAGAGCTCTCTACCAGAGACGTAAGGGGCGAGATCTCTTTGACTTGTATACAGCCCTCACTCGTATATCAAATTTAAACCACGGAGACATTATTCACTGTTTTTCGGAGTACATGAAATTTGGCGGTCATAGCATTTCAAAGACGCTTTTTCTAGAAAACATGGAAGAGAAGATGAAAAACAAGCTGTTTCTTGAAGATATGAAACCTCTCTTACCGAAATTCGGAGAATCATTTAACCTAGAAGCTGCCTACAGTTCTGTCAAAAGCCACTTGCTCGATCACATGTAGTGGCCTAATCTATGTAATTTTCTTATTATCTCGCTCTGACGGTGATGTGGGGGCGGCGGGCTTTGACGTAGAGTCTTGCAGACTCGAAGGTGGGGTACTGGTCGGGCTGCTTTTGGAACAGGTAAGCGATGACCACTTCGGCGCTGCGGCCGCGGCCCGCTTTGCAGTGGACAAGCACCTTTTCGCCTGATTTTAGCCAGCCGTCTAGGACGGTAACGGCTCTATCAAGCGTCTCGCTGGAGGGTTCGTGAAAGTCTGGGGTCTCTATTTGGTGCTGTTTGATGCCAAGAGAGTGCCACTCTTCGGGGGTAACAGGGTCTGAGAGCAGGCCGAGTGAGTGGTTTTCAAACTTTTCTGTCATGGTGAGTACTGCGGTGATGCCCTCTTTTTGGATGGCGATCTGATCGCCTGTGTTTTTAAGGGGCAATCTACCTAAAAAGATGGAGTCGGTAATTTTGCTGTAGATTGGGTAGTGCTGAGGATAGAACTTGTTGGTGATATAGCCGTAGCAGAGGGTTGTTTCATAAATAACTTGTTTGAACCTTGCAAAAATGAAGAGGGCAAGGGCAGAAACTGCCAAAAAAACCGGCGTAATAAGGCCCATAACAACAGGTAGAGCAAGGCCCCAAAAGAGTGTGCTATGGATCATTCGCGTAAAAATAGAGGCTGTTTTTAGCTCGCGCGCCGCAATGGGATAGGCAACAGGTGGATAACTTGCGTTTTGTCCGATAGGTTGTGTCATAGAAAACATTATATTGTCTTGACCTATTGTTGACAAGATTTTAAACTGATCTGATGCTTTATACGGTGCTGTTTTTAATTGGGTTTTTAAATGCCCTTCATGGATTAGGCAATAATCTCTCCATTTACATGGCAGAGTGTGGATATTCCTATGACCTTATCGGTCTTTTTTGCCTTTTAGGTATCCCTTTTAGCATAAAAATTATTTGGTCATGCGCGATTGATTATCTGCCGCTGCCATTTTTGCAAAAAAGCCCTCGCAAGGGCTGGTTTCTTGTGGCACTTGTCGGCATTGCCTGCTCTTTTGGCGGCATGGCGCTATCGGCAGGTGAGCCGTGGCCTCTTGCAATGTCGCTTTTTACCCTCTCGCTTTTTGCGGGCTGTCTCTATATGGTGGGTATTTGTTATGAGCTTGAGAGCATAGATACAACTCAGTATGCAGCAGGCTCGAGCCTTCTTATCACAGGCTACAGAATTGGCCTACTTTTTGCAGGGGCGGGAGTGCTCTATATTGCCCACATCGGCTCGTGGCCTATGGCCTTTATGGCATGTGCGCTTTGCAGCCTGATTGCAGCAGCTTTTGTGCTGCTTGCGCCTGAGCCCTATAAATCTAGAGAAACGCTGCAGGTGCGGCGAGAACGGCTTCAGAAAAATGGGCTGTTTAAGGAAATAATTGTCTCCCCTTTTAAAGCATTTGTAGGCAGTCCTAACTGGCAAAAAATTGTATGCGTTATTTTGCTCTTTAAGCTTTCAGATCATATGTCAAAGCCTATGGAGGGGCCATTTTATCTAGATCTTGGCTTTTCAAAGCAGGATCTTGCACTTGCTGCAAAGATCTTTGGCTTTTCAGCAACGGTTCTGGGGGCCTTTTTTGCTGTTCGTTTTCTTAAAAAGAGCGATCCTTTCGAGGCGCTAGCAGTTTTAGGGCTTGTTCATGCTGTCGCAGAGGGGGGCTGTTTTGTTCACAGCCTCGTAGGAAAGTCTTTTTTTCTTTTGTGGTTTACATCGCTTCTTACAAACCTAACAGGTGGAATGGCAATCACTGCCTTTATATCCCTTCTCTGGAAAAGCTGTGATAAGTACTACGCTCCCCTCCAATACGCCTTTTTTTGGTCGCTCTCATCGCTTCCGACAAAGCTTGCAGGCTGTGTGGGAGGCTTTTTGGCAGCGCATATGAGCTGGCCTCACTTCTTTGGTACTGTCTGGGCAGTAGGTGTTATTGGCTCTTTGCTGCTCCTGGCAGCAGTTCGGCGACCATTAGCTCGGGGTCAAGCTCTCGAAATTCGCACGTAACGCGTGCGTGGGAGTGGGGGTTTTGTGCCTTGATTGCCTCTGTAAACGCGCGTAAAAGCTCACTACAGGCGGCTTTTAGCTTTTCTTTATCGCGCCCTCGCATAAGCTCTAGGCGTATATGGGCATAGTTATGATTGGGATCGCCATGGCCTACAATAGCGTCTGAGATGAGTAATCGCTTTGTTTTTAGCTTCTCAAGGGGAATATTTAAGCTCTCTGAGAGAAAAGGGTGAATCTTAGAGACAAAAGGCCCTAGATCAAAGCTAAACTGGCTAGGTATTTCTATTGTAATAAATGGCATAGGGCCATTTTATCGCCTAAGAACAAAATTTAACAATTAAATAATATATTTGCTATACTTAGGGTGAGGGAATATATTGATGAATGTAGAGGAATTTAGCGAAAAGCTGGAAGAAAAACTAGGAATGCGTCCTCTTGTCTTTAGTCCTGAGGGTGTTATCTCCTTTACCTTCAATGAGCAGTATACTGCCCATATCGAAAAATCAGCTGACGATACGTTCATCATGGTATATGCTGAAGTTGGAGATTTGCCAGAAGAAGAGAGAGAAGCCTGTCTTCTTGCCCTTCTTGAGGCCAATCTCTTTGGGCAGAAGACGCAAGGTGCATCATTTGGCATCGATCACGACACTATGGGGATCTACCTCTTTAGATCCTTTGACTTAAGCGAGGTGTCATTTGAAAATTTCTACCAAGGGCTAACAGCTCTTCTGCAGACGCAGGTGGAGTGGACAACAATTTTAAAAACAGAAGCGTTTTT
>Ga0187893_10004720_pt1 | contig 25540 bp, 23 predicted proteins | sample MA1701074metaG_FD_139574 | JGI IMG/M metagenome (GOLD analysis project Ga0187893, IMG submission 139574) | White microbial mat communities from a basaltic lava cave in the Kipuka Kanohina Cave System on the Island of Hawaii, USA - MA170107-4 metaG ... | reverse complement strand
GTCCCGGTTTTAGACGAGCCTACTGTGTCTGGTATTGCCGCTCCTGCTATCATGCGGAGAGCCATTCTAACATTCAAGGGTCCCCATGTCGCTTGAACCCTCTTCCCATTTGCCCGGCGGGTTTCAGATCAGACACTGTACCCTCGGGATTTACCAGGGGAGTGCGATCGAGCTGGCGTTTTGGCACCCGGCGTCCGGGATGCCGGAGTATGGCTTGTGCCGGTTTTCAACGGAAGAGAAGGCGCGGGCGTTCATCGCCTTTCTCTGTTCACCCGCCTGTGCGGAGTCGATGGACCCCACCGATCTGACGATCGAGCCTTTCGATCTCGCCGAACATGAGCGGCTGATCAGCGAGAACCCGATGTCTTCTGCCTGGGAAACTCCTACCTAACCCGCCTGGACTCCCGCCGAATTGTCTCTTACAGCCCGATTGTCTCAATCCGCTGGATGTCTTCGGTGGAGAGGGCGAACTGTTCGGCTTGGAGGTCTTCTTCCATATGTTGCGGGCTCGTGGTGCCGGTCAAGGGGAGCATCCCGATGTGCATGGCAAACCGAAAGATGACCTGTGCAATCCCAGCCCCTAGCCGTGCGGCGATGGCCCGAACTTCCGGATCGGAAAGGACTTCTCTATTGGCGGTCAACAGCGAAAACCCTTGATAGATGATGCCATGGGCTTGGCAAATCTCCCTCACCTCCTTGTCCCATCCGAGCGCGGCATAACACCGGTTTTGCACCACCATGGGCTTATGCTTCGCCTGTTCACAGAGTTGGGTGAGTTGTCCGGCCGTGACATTGCTGATGCCGATCATTTTGGTTTTCCCGGATTGATAGAGCCCTTCCATGGCCGTCCACACTTCCCAATCCGCTTCCCCCAAGCCTCGCCGCGAATACGGACCGTGCAAAACATAGGAGTCCACATACTCGGTGTGCAGGTGGGTCAACGAGCTGGCAAACGACTGTCTGACCTGGGTGGCGAGAGCGGCGGAGACATCGTACGGGGTGCGATGGTCCTGGCCATTGGCCGGCGTAAATTTGGTTTGGAGAAACAGGCTGTCTCGCGCGATTCCTTCCTTCGCGAGAGCCTGCAGCGCGTCACCCACCAGGGCTTCCTGGTAATGGATCAGTTGATTGGCCGTATCGATGGCCCTGAAGCCTGACGCCACGGCTATTTGCACCAGTTGCGACGTGGCCGCCTTCTTCCAAGCCGTGCCATACATAAGAGACGGAAGCGGAACGTGATTATAAGCGGTCAGGGTCATGATGTTTCCTCCGGCCTATGACTTACCCAGTTTCTGCGCTCCCTGTCCAGCAAACAACTCCTCATACACATGCCGGCGATGGCCAACGGCCATGAGGCGGATCAGGCGCGCCTTGCGGTCGATGGCATAGACAATCCGAAAACGGCGGACGCGGTATTTCCACAAGCCGTCGAGTTCGCGCAGGAGAGGCTCCCCACACTCGGGGTCGGTCGCAATGGCACGAACAGCCGATTTGATGGAACGTTTCAAGTCAGAATGGAGAGACCGGATCACCGCAGCCACATGCGGAGGGATGTCCGGACGGAAGGGATTCACGCAGTACGACGCTTCTTGACGGGGGTGACCGGCTCGCCGAACACGTCCTCGAAGGCGAGCCCTTTTCTGCCGGACCGATAGAACGCCCGGCCCTGAAAGATCTGTTTCATCAGCGCGGGGTCGCTGAGGACGTCCAATGTCTCTTTCAGCCGCGCATACTCCTGCACATTGATCAGAATCGCGGCAGGGCGGCCGTTCTTGGTGACTACGACCTCCTCCTCGCGCTCCTGGACGCCGGCGATCAGCTCCGGCAACCGCGTCTTCACCTCGGACAGGGGCAACGTTTTCGCCATCTCGCACCTCATGACAATGGATGACCAGAATTCTGGTCACATGGCAGGATACTGCAGTGGAACGGGACCCGTCAATCGACCACCGGAAAGACCTCAACCATGCCCGCCCGCGCCACGAGTCTATGCTTCCCCCTCACTCGGTTCAATTCACATAGTGAGACTGACACCTCTACCTCCCCTTTCCCTCCTTACTGTATGGACCGGGGACAATCTGGGCGCGTCTCGCCCGTCCCGCTCGTCTCGCGTCTTATTGGGGCGGGAAGCTGGTGATCGTGACCGGCGCGGAGGAGAGGCGGGGGCCGTCGGGGGCCTGGTACGCAAGGGTGTGCTTCAACCAGTTCGCGTCGTCACGTGCGGGGAAATCGCCCCGATAGTGGGCGCCGCGGCTTTCTTCGCGGGCGAGCGCGCCGGCGATGATGGTTTCAGCAATCTCCACGAGGAAGCCGAGCTCCAGGGCCTGGATCAGACCGGTATTGAAGACCTTCCCATGGTCTTGCAGAAGAACGTGGGGCGCCCGGGCCTTGAGCGCGCGGATTTTCCCAAACGCCTCCTTCATAGTCTGCCGGGTTCGGAAAATGCCCATGTTGAAGCTCATGACCTTACCCAGTTCGTCGCGGAGCTGCCATGCCCGATCCGGGCCGCGATTGGCCCACAGCGCCGAAATCCGCGCCTGCTCGCGGCGCAAGGTCTCCTCCGAAGGGGTCCGGGGTGCCGCGCCGCGCACGTAGTCGGCCGCGCGGGTGCCGGCGCGGCGCCCGAAGACGACCGTTTCCAGGAGCGAGTTCCCGCCCAGGCGGTTGGCGCCGTGCACGCTCACGCAGGCGCACTCACCCGCCGCGTACAGTCCGGGCAGCTCCGTCTCGCCCCATTGACTGGTCTTCACGCCGCCCATCTGGTAATGCGCCCCCGGCCGCACGGGGATCGGGCTCTCGATCGGATCGACCCCGGCGAATTCCAGGGAGAGTTCCCGTATCTGCGGCAACCGTTCGAGAATGCGCCCGCGGCCGAGATGCCGCAAGTCCAGCAGCACGCAGCCGTCTACTCCACGGCCCTCGGCAATTTCCCGCCCGATGGCGAGCGACACCGTCGAACGGGTCGCCAGCTCCATTTGCTCCGGCGCGTACTTCGTCATGAACCGTTCTCCCAGCGTGTTCAGGAGGTACGCCCCCTCCCCTCGCGCCCCTTCGGTGATCAGAATGCCCGTGTCCTTGAGCGTGGTGGGATGGAACTGGACGAACTCCATGTCTTCCAGCGGCGCGCCGGCCCGATAGGCCAGTGCCATCCCGTCGCCGGTGTTGATCACCGCATTCGTGCTGGTGAAAAACACGCGGCCGCTTCCGCCGGTGGCCAGGATCACCGCCTTGGCGCCGATGGTCCGGAGACCGCCGTGCACGATATCCCAGGCGACGACGCCTCGACAGGCGCCGTTTTCCACGATCAAGGCCGTCACGTACCATTCTTCGTACACGAAGAGGCGCCTCTTGAGGAGTTGCTCGTACATCGCGTGGAGGATGGCATGACCGGTCCGGTCCGCGGCGTAACAGGTGCGAACGGCGCCGGCCCCGCCGAACGGCCGCTGAGCGATGCGGCCTTGCCCGTCCCGGCTGAAAATGACCCCCAAACGCTCCAGATCCAGGATCTCACCGGGCGCCTCGCGGCACATGGCCTCGATGGCGTCCTGGTCCCCCAGATAGAGCCCGCCTTTCGCTGTGTCGAAGGCGTGCTTCTCCCAGGAATCGTGGTCGCCGAGGGCCGCATTGATCCCGCCCTGCGCGGCCACGGAATGGCTCCGCACGGGATGGACCTTGGAGACCAGCGCCACATCCAGATGGGAGGACGTGGCGAGGGCGGCGCGCATGCCGGCCAGGCCGGCCCCGACGATGAGGATGTCGTGGACTTTCATGAGGCTCACCTTCTACTCAACTTCGGCTGTTAACGCAAGCCTGCCCATGCACAGGGAAGGCTTGGCAGGGCCGGGGTGCCGTGCTACCCTGAGTGGCCGGAAAAGTCTCAACACCATAATGCAGGGCGACCGGGGGTATCGACCGACATGACGACAGCCAATAGTTCGGCGTTTCTGACTCCGCCTGACGAATTCGCGCCGCGCCATCTGGGGCCGAGCGAGAGCGACCTCCAGGAGATGCTGGCCACCCTCGGGGTGCCCACGCTCGACGCGCTGATCGATGCCGCGGTACCCGAGGATATCCGGATGCGCCGGCCCCTTGCCCTGCCGGCTCCGCGCGGGGAGCACCAAGCCCTTTCTGACCTGCGCGTCCTGGCTGACCGGAACCAGGTCTTCCGCTCGCTCATCGGCATGGGCTACTACGACTGTCTCACCCCACCCGTGATCCAGCGCAATATCCTGGAAAACCCGGCCTGGTATACCCAGTACACGCCCTACCAAGCAGAAATCGCGCAGGGCCGCATGGAAGCGCTCGTGAACTTCCAAACGATGATCGCAGATCTCACCGGGTTGCCGCTCGCCAATGCGTCGCTGCTGGATGAGGCCACGGCCGCGGCCGAAGCGATGACGATGTGCCACACCATCACGAGACGGGAAGGAGCGGAGCGACACGGCTTTTTCGTGGCGCAGGACTGCCATCCCCAGACCATGGCGGTGTTACAGACCCGTGCGGAACCGCTCGGCATCAAGGTGCAGATCGGCAAGCCCGACGAAGCCGGTGTGGCGGACTCAGACCTGTTCGGGTTATTCCTGCAGTACCCGGCCACGGACGGCGCGGTGTGCGATTACGGCGCGATCGTCCAACTGGCGCATGCGGCCGGCGCGCTGGTCGTGATGGCCTGCGACCTGCTGGCCCTTACGCTGCTGCGGCCCCCGGGTGAATTCGGGGCGGACATCGCGGTGGGCTCGAGCCAGCGGTTCGGGGTGCCGCTCGGCTTCGGCGGGCCCCATGCGGCGTTTCTGGCCACCCGCGATGACCACCGGCGTCAGATGCCGGGCCGGATCGTCGGCGTGTCGAAGGACGCGAACGGCAAAGCCGCCTATCGGCTGGCCCTGCAAACGCGAGAGCAACACATCCGTCGCGAGAAGGCGACCAGCAACCTGTGCACGGCGCAGGTCCTGCTCGCGGTGATGGCCGGTATGTATGCGGTCTACCACGGACCGGACGGGCTGCGACGCATCGGAGAGCGGGTGCATGGTCTGGCCCGCGTGCTGGCCGAGGGTCTTCGGCGTCTGGGGTTCGCCGTGGGCGCCGAGCCGTTCTTCGATACCGTACGGATCGCGCTTGCCGAATCCCAGGCCGATGGGGTGATGGCCCGGGCGGTGGCCCGCCGGATCAATCTCCGCCGGCTGGCCAGGGAGGCCGTCACCGTCTCCTTGGACGAAGTGACGACGACGGCGGAAGTGCAGACCCTGTTCGAGATCTTTGCCGGGGAGCGTTCCGTTCCCTTCACCGTGGAAAACCTCGCGGCCGAGGTTGACCGGAAGTTCCCTCCCACGCTCGCACGGACCAGCCCGTATCTGACGCATGAGATCTTCAATCGCTACCACGCCGAGCACGAGATGCTCCGGTACATGTACCGGCTCCAGTCCCGCGATCTCTCCCTCGTCCATTCGATGATTCCACTCGGTTCGTGCACCATGAAGCTCAACGGTACGAGCGAGATGCTGCCGGTCACCTGGCCTGAATTCGGGCGGCTGCATCCGTTCGCGCCGGCCGGGCAGACGCGCGGGTATCATGAGCTGTTCATTCAGTTGGAAGGCTGGCTGGCCGAGATCACCGGGTTTGCGGCCGTGTCGCTCCAGCCCAACGCCGGCTCCCAGGGCGAGTACGCGGGGCTGATGGTGATACGGGCTTATCACCGGGCTCGCGGGGAACAGCAACGAAGCGTCTGCTTGATCCCGACCTCGGCTCACGGGACCAATCCGGCCAGCGCGGTGATGGCCGGACTCACCGTCGTCCCGGTCGCCTGTGATGAACGCGGCAACGTGGACCTGGCCGACCTGGAAGCCAAAGCGACCCGGCACCGGGACAGGCTGGCGGCCTTGATGATCACCTACCCGTCCACCCACGGCGTCTTCGAAGAAGGTATCCGCGCCATCTGCGAGATCGTCCACGCGCACGGCGGTCAGGTCTATATGGACGGGGCCAACATGAACGCCGAGGTCGGGCTCTGCCGGCCGGGCGACATCGGGGCCGACGTGTGCCACCTCAATCTGCACAAGACGTTCTGCATTCCGCATGGCGGCGGAGGCCCAGGCATGGGGCCGATCGGCGTCGCGCCACATCTGGCGCCCTTCCTCCCGGGGCATCCGGTGACCAACCTGGGAGGGAAGGATGCGATCGGACCGGTGTCCGCGGCCCCCTACGGCAGCCCGAGCATTCTGCCGATTTCATGGACCTACATCGCCCTGATGGGCGCGGAAGGGCTGACGAAAGCCTCAAAGGTCGCGATCCTCAACGCAAACTACATGGCGAACCGCTTGGAGAAATTCTATCCCGTACTCTACACCGGCAAGCTTCTGTTGGCCGCGCGCAATCTCACGCTGGACATGCGGCACCTGGTGGCGCACGAGTTCATCCTCGACATGCGGCAGTTCAAGGAGACCGCGGGTATCGAGGTGGTGGACATCGCGAAGCGCTTGATGGACTTCGGTTTCCACGCGCCGACGATGTCCTTCCCGGTTCCTGGCACGCTCATGATCGAGCCCACGGAGAGCGAGTCCAAGGCCGAACTGGATCGGTTCTGCGAGGCGATGATCGCGATCCGCGGGGAGATCCAGGACATCATCGAGGGCCGCCTGCCGCGCGACAACAATCCGCTGAAGAACGCCCCGCACACCGCCCAGGCCGTTACGGCCTCGGAGTGGAAACACCCTTACAGCCGCGAGCAAGCGGTTTTCCCCGCGCCCTGGGTCCGCGAGCGGAAGTTCTGGCCCTCCGTCGCCAGGATCGATGATGCGTATGGGGACCGAAACCTGATGTGCACCTGTCCGCCAATGGAGAGTTACTCTTAGCAGGCTGCTGAAAAAGACCCCCAACTGCGTTCTCGCTCGGACGAAGTCCTCACGTACCTCCGAATGTACGCTCCGGGTTCGTCCTTCGCTGCGGCCTTGTCGGATGCCCTTTTTGAGCAGCCTGAAAGAGATGGCTAGAATGTCTAAATCAATTGCGGACTATCCGATGAGCCTTCACCTACGCTCGGTCCTGATCGGGGTGCTCTTCTTGAGTGGCTCGCTGGTGGAAACCGGAGCCTGGTCTGCCGAAGCCGGAGCCGTCACGCAGTGGGAGGACCGGCTCGCCGGCATGATGCTCAAGCGGGTGTCCGGTCATTCCAGCGGCGATGGCGGCAGGATCAATGTCACCTCGGTGTGGCACCTGTGTCGTGACGGAAGGTTCCGGTATTCCCGCTTCTCCACGGTTTCGGTAGAGGCTCCAGGGTCGCTGGGCTCCAGCACGAATCAGGTCAGTCAGACGGGCCGGTGGTCGGTGGCGAGCAAGGGCAGCGAAACCCTGCTCGCGCTGAAGCACAGCAACGGAACGCAGACCTTGCATCCGGTCGCCTATGACGGCGAGAACACTTCGCTGGACGGCGAGCCGGTAATCCGCGCGCCCAGCACCCAATGTTCCTGAGCCCGGCACGCGCGGACGACGCTTCGTGGCGGGCGGCCGGCAATCCTCATCCAAGAAACCTCTTCAACTCGCGATACGATTCCAGCATCTCCTCATAGGAATAGCGTGTATTCCTGCCGCTTGGGTTGGGAAGGACGAACAGCTTCGCCCCGGCGAGCCGGTCGGGTTGCAGGCCGAGGCGTGAGATGGGCGAGACGGGCGAGACTTGCGAGAGGCGTGGGGAGCGAGAAAGGCGGGAAAGGGAAGAGGGCGTGACGCGCGAGACTTGCGAGAGGCGCGGGAGGCGAGAAAGGCGCGGAGGCGAGGGGGGACAGAGGACGCGAAAGAGGGTGACGCCCAGCAATGCGACCACCTTTGGACGGTAACGGCGGATCTTAGCGAGAAGACATTTGCGACCGGCGAGGTATTCGCCGGGTCTCAACAGATGGATGCCGGAACTCGGTCTGGCGATCACGTTGGTCAATCCGAGGCCCCACTCCGGCAGGCGTCCGTCGTCTTTGTAGGTCAGCACAGTGGGCACCAGCCCGGACTCTGACAGCAACTTCCAGAAGCGGTTGGAATAGCCGGCGAAGTGATGGCCGACCGCCGCCGAGCGCAGACCTGGATTGATTCCGACGAAGAGAATCCGCACCCCGGGCTTGATGTGATCCGGGAGTCCGCCACGCGTCGCCCTCACAGCGTCACGTCCCCGGGGTTAAACAGATGGACCTCCATGAAGCACCAGTGTCTCGGCTATAATGGCCCCGCCATGTGGAGTTGCGGGCAGGCTACATGATCCGAGCGGCAATGTGAACGACCGCTGGCGAGCCAGCAAGGAGGGCAGGCGATGCAAGGAGAATACAAAGTGAGGCTCTGCCGGCGGCTCATCCTGATACTCGGGCTGGTCCTGGCCCTTCCGCTTTGGGCGAACGCCGCGCCGATTGGAGGGAGCGGTCAGGCCGGCGGTTCCTGCAAACCGGTTGCGACTCCGTACGAGCTGAAGATTCCCCTCGGGATCGACGACGACATCAAACAGTATATCCCTCAAGACAATCCCCTGACTGCCGAGAAAGTTGCGCTGGGCAAACTGCTTTTTTTCGATCCCCGCCTGTCCCGCGATAATACGATTTCCTGTGCGAGCTGCCACAAGCCGGAATTGGCCTGGACCGACGGGACGAAGCTGTCGATGGGGATCGGCAATCAGTTGTCCTCGCGCAACAGCATGACCGTCGTCAATCGGCTCTATGGCCGGGCACAGCTCTGGCACGGGAAGATGCCCACCTTGGAATCACAGGCCAAGAATCCTCTGACGAAAGCCGTCCGGATGGGCATGCCGTCCATCGATGCCGAGGTGGCCAAGCTTAACGCAATCGCCGGTTACCGGGAACGGTTCCAGCAAGTGTTCTGCACCGACGTCACGATCGACGGGGTGGCCAAAGCGATCGCCGCCTTCGAACGCACCCTCCTGTCCGGCAACAGCCCCGCTGACCGGTATGACATGGGGCAGGAGGAGAACGCGATTTCGGAATCCGCAAAACGGGGATTGAAGGTCTTCCAGGGGAAAGGCCGGTGCACGCGCTGCCATTCGGGGTTCAACTTCACCGACGAAGAATTCCATAACCTTGGCATTGATTGGGACACCGCCAGGGCCGACCTCGGCCGGTTTAGCGTGGACAAGCATCCGGGCACCGTGGGCGGGTTCAAGACCCCGACGCTGCGAGAGATCTCCAGAACGGCCCCCTACATGCACGACGGCCGCTTCGCGACCCTTGAAGAGGTTATGGAATTGTATGACCAAGGGGGTATCCGGAACCCGCACTTGTCTAACCTCATCATTCCGCTGGCACTGACGGCGGAGGAGAAAAAGGACCTCGTGGAATATATGCGGGCTCTCAGTGGGGAGGGATGGCAGGAGGCGCCCCCGACCGAATTCCCGCAGTGAGCCATGTTGCGATGAAGGGAAGGACGCGCATGATCCGACTGCTCGTAGCGGTGGCCTGGCTGGCGGTGGCCGGGATCGCTACGCTCGCGGCGTCGGCGTCGGCGGGTCAGGAGTTGTCACCGGTGGGGCTGTGGAAGACCGTCAGCGACGACACGGGCGAGCCCAAGGCCTTCGTGCGCATCTGGACCGACCAGGGCAAACTATTCGGCAAAGTGGAGAAGCTCATCCTCCAACCCGGCGAGGATCCCAATCGCCGGTGTGATGCCTGCTCGGGGGACAAACACGATAGGCCGATCGCCGGCATGACCATTCTCTGGGATCTCACGCAGGACGGAGAGGGATGGAGCGGCGGCTACATCCTCGACCCCGATAATGGCAGGATCTACAAGTGCAAGCTGAAGGTCGTGGACGGGGGCAGGCATCTGGACGTGCGAGGCTTCATCGGCTTCTCGCTGCTCGGGCGGACGCAGACGTGGGCCAGGGCGGAATAATAGAGCCTCTGCATCCCCCACCCTTCGGCTAGGGATTTGCCGGCAGAAGCACGATGCAGTTCGGGTTGAAGCCCTGATTCTTCAGAGTGTCCACCGTGGCCATAACCTCTCCCTTGGTTACATCAATCACGGTGATAGAGCCGTCGCTCAGCCCCGGCAGGTTGAGTAGGCTGTTCTGCACGAAGAGATACTGTTCATCGGGAGAGAGGACCAGGTGGTGGGCGCCCGCCGCCGCAGGGATGGCTTTCAAGAATTTGGGATGTTGCGGATCGCTGTTGTCATAGACGTTCACATGACCCGGCTTGGCCGTGGTGACAAACAGGCGATCTCCTTTCCGGTTATAGAGTATCTCCAGAGGCATGCCGTGGCCTCGGGGACTGTAATCGTCCACCTGACCAAAACGAAAGTCTTTGGATGCGGGATTCCAAGCCGCCATCCAGAGGGTGCCCTCCAGCATATTGGTAATATGGGCTACAGGCGGATCAGCGGGAGGGGAAAACATCACTTCCACCGGCGCAGCTTTTGCGGGAGACCGCTTCAAGGAGACTTTGTGTGTGGAAAGCACCTTCCCAGTACTGGCTTCCAGAACGGTCACAGCTTCACCGGCATCCCCGAAGTCCGACGGGTTCACCGTGCTGGTGATGAGGACGCGGTCAATGCCGCTGTGGACGGCGATCCCATGCGGGTGAAGGATGAGGGGATTGCCGGAAGGCGGGGGCACAATGGTCTTGCTGGGTGTATCGTCGCCGGCACTGCCCATGATCACGTTGCTGGACCCCATACAGGTGAGATACCAGGTGCGATTGTCGGCGGAAAACACAATATCCTCCATGACCTTGCAGTCGGGCACCGCGACAGATCGCATCCGGTACGGAAACCGCTTGAGATCGAGCACGTGCAAGACACTTTTCCCGAGGGCGGTGATGTAGGCCTTGCTCATATCGCGATTGTAGAAGATGTGATGGGCCACGAGGTCGGGCGGGAGGGGTATGTCCATCAGCATCTTGGCAAAGGTCGGGGATTTCGGATCGACATCAATGACCGCGAGTCCTTCCTTTCTGGCCATCTGCTCCGGCTTAGATTCATAATTCAACATGGCGAGGATTTCCGCGTGACTGAAATGAGCAGACAGCAGAACGATAAGGAAGGAGATCAAAAGAGAAGGGCCGACGCGTTTCATGGCAAACTCCTTGTACTTGGACGCTTGTATGTAGAAGGGACGGACAGGTTCATACTGCTTTTTCAGGATTAAAGCAAATGCATCAGAATGCCGAGCGCCTGATTGTTGTCTTTAGACCGCATACACCATGAACATTTTACGCAGGCTCCTCCGATCTTCTGCAGCCGTCGGAATCGTGATAGGGACGGTGACTGCTCTGGGGGTCCTGGGCATTCGAGCCGTCGGCTACTTCCAGACTCTTGAACTGTTGGCATATGACTGGTGTATCAGGCAGGAAACGCGCACCGCCCCTGCGGATCCCCGCATTGTCTTCATCACCATCACCGAACGAGACATCCACAGCCTGGGTCGCTGGCCCCTGACCGATGAGGTCCTGGCGAGGGCGCTGGGCCTGCTCATTCAAAACCGCCCTCGAATGATCGGCCTGGACCTCTATCGTGACCTTGAGGTCCCGCCAGGCTACGACAAGCTCGAGGCTATCTTCAAAACTTCTCCGCAAATCATCGCGGTGACCAAGTTCGCCGAGAAGGATACGGACGCCATTCCTCCGCCGCCTGCCTTGCGCGGAACCGACCAGGTGGGTGTGAATGACTTCGTGCTGGACCCGGGCGGGGTGATCCGGCGAGGCCTCCTTGAACTCGATGACGGGGAGAGCACCGCCTATTCGTTCGCCCTTCGGCTGGCGCTTGGATACCTGGAGCGGGATGGAATCGTCCCTGAGCCGGACGCAACCAATCCAGAGCATCTGCGGCTCGGCCGGACGACGTTGATCCCCTTCGAGGCCAACGACGGCGGCTATGCGGATGCGGACGCGAGGGGATATCAAATCCTACTGGACTATCGAGGTGGGCGGGCCGAGATCAGGTCCTTCACGCTGAGCGACCTCCTTTCAGAGCGTATTGAACCGGTGGCGATTCATGACAAGATCGTCCTGATCGGCAGCGCGGCTGACAGCGTCCCGGACTTGTTTCATACCCCCTATCACACCGGCTTCAGAACCCTACGCCCGACGCCGGGAGTCGTGCTGCATGGTCTGGTGGTGAGCCAATTGCTACGGGCGGCTGTGGAGGGAGTCCCTCCGATCGCCACGTGGACCGATGAACGGGAGTGGGCATGGATATTCGCCTGGGGTGTCCTGGGTGGGCTGGTAGCCTGCTGGGCCCGATCCCCCTTGCGGTTTTCGCTGACGGTGACCGGCGGGCTCCTTGTGGTAGCGGGAATTGCCCTTATCCTCTTTTGGAGGGGTTGGTGGATCCCCCTGGCGCCATCCGCTGTCGCCTGGCTCGGTGCCTCCAGCATTGTTGCGGCGTTCATCTCGAGCGAGGAAAAGAAACAGAAGGCCCTGCTGATGCAGCTCTTCTCGCGGCATGTGTCGCCAGAGGTGGCCGAGGCGATCTGGAAGGAACGTGACCAGTTTATGGACGGGGGTCGCCCGCGCTCTCGCAAAGCGGTCGCTACCGTCCTGTTCATGGACTTTCGGGGCTATACCACGCTGGCGGAGAAGATGGAGCCGCAAGCGTTGCTGGACTGGCTCAATGCGTACCTCGGGGCCATGGCGCAAATCGTCATCGAGCACGGGGGGGTCATTGACGACTATGCCGGCGATGCCCTCAAAGCCAACTTTGGCGTCCCGCTCGTGCGCGGCTCCGAGCAGGAGATCGGGCGTGACGCGCTGAACGCCGTGGCCTGCGCCCTGGCGATGAGGAAGGAGTTGGATCGGCTCAATCGGCACCACGAGGAGCAGCAGCTCCCCAGCGTGGGCGTGCGAATCGGGATTTACACCGGACCGGTGGTGGCGGGCAGCGTCGGGACCGCGCAGCGCTTGAAATACACCACGGTTGGGGATACAGTCAACATCGCCGCCCGATTGGAAAGCTTCGGGAGAGAGCGGGCCGAGCAGATGTCTGGGGAGCTCACGTGTCGGATTCTCGTTGGGGATAGCACGGTCCGGTACCTCGGTGACCTGTTTCTCCTCGAGCGAGTCGGGGAGGTCAGCCTCAAGGGGAAAGAACAGAAAGTCGGCATCTTCGCGTTGTCCGGTCGAAAGGTACAGGACTCTTTGGTCAGAGAGGAACAAACACCATGAGATGCACACATCTGGCACGATCGTTGACCATAGGCGCGCTGGTCCTATTTCTTCCCGTCTCCGTTGTCCTTCTGGAAGACAAGGCAGCGGGGGGCAAGGCGGAGCAGCCGGCGAACGGAGGGTCCGTCGCCAAGTACACCTTCCCCAAGCGCGGGAATCCCGGGGTCCGTTTGGGGGGCGGCGCGCGAGGAGTCAGCAAGGAATTCACGCTGGCCGTCCTGTCACCGGACCATATCGGTCTGACGGTGCGGGAACGGCCGGCCCTGTACTGGTACGTCTCAAAGGCGACGCCTTACCCCGTTGTTTTTACGTTGATTGACGCGGATGCCGACAAGCCCGTCGTGGAAGCGCGGCTCAAACCACCGTCGCAGGGCGGCGTGCAGCGCATCCGATTGGCGGACCATGGGGTAGCCCTTTCGGCCAACGTTCACTATCAGTGGTTTGTGGCATTGGCGCTGGATCCGGCGCATCCATCGAGTGATATCATCGCGGGTGGGGTCATCGAGCGGATCGAGCCCGACAAGGAGATTTCTTCCAAACTCGTAACGGCGAAAGGAACTGACGCGCTCCGCCTGTATGCCGAGGCGGGCCTATGGTACGACGCCGTGGAGACTATCTCCGACCTGGTTGATGGCGGGCCGGCAGAGAAAAAGTTCAGAAAACAGCGCGCCGCGCTGCTCCAGCAAGTGGGCTTATCGGAGATCGCCGCGTACGACTTACGCGACGAGGCCGCTCCCTAGCTCATCTTGCCGAGACGTCACTATGGTGCCCCGGCCGGAGACGATGCGTCCGGGGGCTGGCTACCGGGCGATCTCACCAAGGCCTTGGGGTACAGCAGGATTTCAATCCGTCTGTTCTGAGAACGACCTTCCTCCGTAGCGTTGCTTGTCACAGGTCTTGTATCGGCGTACCCGACCACAGACAAGCGCGTTGCAGCGATGCCCTCGGTCTCGACGAGGTAATGAGCGACGCTGGTAGCCCGAGCGGCGGACAATTCCCAGTTGCTTGGATAGCGTTGGTGGAGCGAGCCGCGGATCGGCTTATTGTCGGTATGCCCTTCGATCCGAATCTCCTTGCCCGTGGCCTTTTTCAGCAGAACACTGACTTCATGGAGGCTCTGGAAAGCCGTGGGCTTGAGTTCGGTTTGACCGGAGTCGAAGAGGAGCCGGTCCAGCATTGTGATGACCAATTGCCCACGCGACTCCCGGATCTGGATGTCTCGCTTTTCGATCTCACTCTCGAGGGATTGCTTGAGGCTGATGAGGTTAAGGTTCAGCTTCTTATTGTCCTCCATGAGAGCTGCGGTTTTTGCCTGTTCGGCCGAGAGCCCGGCGGCGAGCTGCTGGATTTTCGCCTGAGCTTCAGCGAGGTTCATCGCGACTTTCTGTCTGTCCTGCTCGAGCGCAGTGAGATGCCTGGTTGTGTCCGCGAGAGCAGCTTTCCTGTGGGTAAGCTCCTGCTCCGACTCCAAAGCCTGAAGCTGTAAGTCTTCAGCCCGGCGCCGTTCCTGGCGGCTGGCTTGCTGGAGTTCTGCGACTGCAGCCCTGGCCGATGCGAGCTCAGCGGCGAGTCTTTTCTCCGATTCCCTTGACTCTGCAATGTCCTTCTCGAGGCCAGCGAGTTGACTCCGGGTCTGGTCAAGACTTGCCTGCGTCGAGGCGGCTGTCGCAAGGGCCGCCACCATCCGATCCCTCTCCTTTTCAAGGGCCGCGATGCGTGCCTGTGCCTCGGCCAGCGCCTCCTTGCAGCTGTCGAGCTCTTTCGCGGGAATTCCCGTGCATGAGCGAAACTCGCTGAACGAGGAGGCAACGACTCGCTGGGGGCTGGAAGTCGTCGGAAGGTACCACTCGGGTGTGGGGACCGGCGCGATCGGATCGGCTTCACAGCCGGCGATCGCTAGCGTGCAGAGCAAGATGCCTGAAATCGTCCGTGTTGCCATGCGTTGCCTTCCCTCTTGAAGCTGTCCGGATCTAACGGTTGAGCGCGCGTTGCGTGGACGGCGCCTGTTCGAGAGCATCCCATTCACCCATGGTGATGAAGCTCGCCCAATAGTAAGGATGCTTCCGAAATGGACGGGCCAGCATTTCGAGTTGTGCCTGGCGTAAGGCTTCCGTCCTTCCCTCCCCCCCTGTCAGGCGTCTGTAGTACATCTCCATGAGTTCCCGCGTGGGCTCGTCCTTGACCTTCCACAGACTCATCACCTGTGATTCGGAGCCGGCAATCACCAGCGCGCGGCGCAGGCCGTAGACGCCTTCGCCATTCTGAATTTCTCCGATTCCAGTTTCACAGGCCGAGAGCACCACCAGCTTGGTACCCCAGAGATCTAATCCGGCCACTTCGAGCGCGGTCATGACGCCGTCATTCTCGGTCCCTTGCGGCTGGTTGGCACCGGCGAGGGCCAGCCCGGAGCGGAGCAAGGGGTTCTTGATGCGAATGGTCCTCACCGATAGATGAGATTGATCCGGATTATAGCGGCTGATCCGAAGGGTCTGAACAGGCTCCGGTGCTTGGTCTTCGAGGAAGAACCCATGGGTGGCCAAATGAAGGATGCGGGGACCGTGGACACGTTTCAGGGCCGCCTCCGTAGCCTCGGCTTTGGTGAGTATCACGACGCCCGGTAGGACGCTCTCAAGAGCTTGTGCTTCACCTTCCGAGCCGGGCAGAGGACCGAAGCGAAAGGAGGATGCTCCTCCCATCTTTTGAGTCTGCCCGCTTGCGGCCAGGATTCCCACCCCATTGAAATCCGGGTTGGCGAATATCATGGGACCTTGCTTGTTCGGCACCTTCACCTGAAGGCGAAGCAAGTCGCGCCCTGTCGTCAGATAGGTAAAGGCCAGTCGTTCAATCAGGAAGCGATTGTCTTCGTCCACGAGCGCCCCGAAGGGGAGCAGGTTCAGAGCTCCGTCCGGCGCGAGGAACACCATACGGGTATCCCCGAGCATGGCTCGAACGGGGCGCATGACCGTTAGCTCCAGCGTCCGCCCGAGGGCTCTTGCATCAGTGCGACGGGGGTCGCTGATGGCTTCCCGAAGCTGCGCCACCTGCCGGTCAATAGAGTCGGCCTCGCCCAACTCCGCCCAGGTCGGCTCACCATGGCGGCGGAGAACATAGGCCACATACCGCCTCGCCTGTTGGCTCTTGTCGCTTTTTATCGTTTCGGGGGTGAAGGGCCGGTATGAGACGAACTCTACCAGAGCTCCATGTTCCGGAATCGCCTGTTGGACCAAGGGCAATGTGACCGGGCGGGCTTGGGCTCGAAACTCGGCGCTTCGAGCGCTGATTGCGGCTTCCAGCTCTCGGGCCTGGGCTTCCAGCTTCCCGATCTGTGCTCGATGCAGCTCGGGATTCACGGTGCTCGGTGGATTCAAGACTGCGGCGGCAAGTTGCCCGCGGATGGTGGACAACTCATCGAGCAGCGCGCGGTCCTTCGAATCCATCCGGCGCTGCAGCGCGGCGACGCTGTCCACCAGGGCGTCGAGGACTCGCCCCTTGCGGCGAAGGACCGTTGTCAGCGCCAGGCGCAATGCCTCCGGGTTTTGCGGCGCCGACCGAGTGTGCAACGAGATAGTGCTGTCGGTCTCACCGGCCAGCAGCGCGATGTAGGCTACCTTTTCGCGCTCGGACCCTGTGGCGAGACGGAGCGCCAGGTTCTTCTCGCGGATATCATTGCACCTCGTTTGCAAGTCGATGGCTTTGCCGATTTCGCCCCGTTCGCGGTTGAGTTCCGCGAGGTTATTCAGCAGCGTCCCGACAGCAGGATGTGTGGGACCTAAGCGCTGTTCAAATATCTTCAGAGCGCGTTGGTACAGCGGCTCCGCGAGGTTGAGATCGCCTCGCATCTGATAGAGCAGGGCAAGGTTGTTGAGCGAGCGGGCCACATCGGGGTGGTCTCGTCCCAGCGTTTCCTCGCTGACGGCGACCGCGCGCTGGTACAGCGGTTCCGCTTCGATGTAATCGCCCTGTGACTGGTTCAGGAGCCCGAGGTTGTTCAGGGCCCTGGCCACATCCGGGTGCGTCGGACCGAGGGCTTGCTCGGTAATCGCGAGGGCGCGCCGGGACAGGGCTTCCGCCTGCTGGTAATCACCGCGTTCGCGATAGAGTTCGGCAAGATTATGAAGCGACACGGCGACATCCGGATGGCTCTTGCCCAACGTGTTTTCCCGGATTTTCAGCGCTCGCTGATAGAGCGGCTCGGCCCGCGCGGAGTCGCCCCGTTCCCGGTAGAGCTCGGCCAGATTATTCAGGACGGTTGCGACGGAGGGGTGGTCCGGCCCCAGGGCCTGCTCCTTGATAGCCAGGGCCCGCAGGTAAAGCGGCTCCGCTCTGGCGTATTCACCTCGTTCCCGGTAGAGCTCGGCGAGATTGTCGAGGACGGTGGCAACCGCCGGGTGCTCGGGACCCAAGGCGTTTTCCTTGATAGTCAGGGCTCGCTGAAAGAGGGATTCCGCTCGGTCGTATTCGCCTCGTACCTCGTAGAGCTCGGCGAGATTATTGAGGGCGCTGCCAACGGAGGGATGCTCCGGACCCAGAGCTTTCTCCTTGATAGCCAGGGCCCGCTGATAGAGGGGCTCGGCCTGATCGTAGGCGCCTTTGACTAGATACAGCTGGGCGAGGTTGTTGAGGGAGGCAGAGGTGTCCAGGTGATTGGCACCCAGCACCTGTTCGCGCAGCGCGAGGGCCCGCTTATAGAGCAACTCGGCCCGATCGTAGTCACCCTTGGCCTGATACAGCAATGCCAGGTTGTTGAGGGAAGTGGCCACGTCTGGATGCCCGGACCTCAGGGCCTTCTCCCGTATGGCAAGGGCCCGCAGATAGAGCGGCTCCGCCCGGCTATACTCCCCCCGGTTTCGATACAGCTCGGCGAGATTATTCAGCTCCGTCGCGATGGCGGGGTCGTCGGTTGCTCCGCCCCCCTCCCGGATTTTCAGGGCACGGAGGTAGAGCAGTTCCGCGCGGTCGTAGTCACCGGTGGTCTGATGGAGCAGCGCGAGGTTGTTCAGGGCCGTCGCAACGTCCGGGTGATCGTGACCGAGCGCCGTTTCACTGGCAGCGACCGCCTTCTTCGCAAGAGGCAACGCTTCCTGGTACCGACCAGCACCGTACAGCGTAACCACCTGCTGGTTGAGCCGATAGACCTCATCCAGTGAAGCTTCTTCTCCCCTGGCCGCCCAGGACGCAGTCATGGCAAGCGTGAGGGCAAGGAGGCCTATCCCCCGCCTGGTGAATCGCTTTGCGCCTCGGCGGTTTACCACGGTGACTCCGATCGCTGGCCCAATGCATCCGGCGCGTTCAGCCTGGGGTACTGGCCGGAGATAAGAGGCTACGCTAAATTACGGGAGAAGATCAATCACCTGGATTGGAGGTCCCATTTGTAAGGGCCTGCGCCCCACGGGGCTCTTGGCCGGAACGGTTGGAACGGTACTACGGGGTGGCCGGAACTATCTTCAGCACCTCGCCCTTGTGATCCGCCACGTAGAGCTCGTGCTGCTCGTCTTCCCCGAAGGATGTGATCCGCCGCTGGGTCTCCAACAAGGTCTGTTTGGCGGTGACGGACCGGCCGTCGTAGCGGAGCCCGAAAATCAGGCCGTTGCCGTAATCTCCGTAGACGTAGACGCCACAAAGGCCGGGGAGGGTCTTCCCTCGATAGACGTACCCCCCGATGACCACGAAGCCTTCCGAGCGTGGGTAATCGTGAATGGGGAGTTCCAGCCCGCGCTTCTCGCACTCAGGATTGACGCCCGGCGCACAAATCGTTCCCTCCATGATCCGCCAACCATAATTGCGGCCCTTCCGCACCACATCAATTTCTTCCCGTTCATTCTGTCCGACATCCCCTGCATACAGTAATCCAGTGAGCGCATCGAACGAGTACCGCCAAGGGTTGCGTAAGCCATGGGCCCAAATTTCCGGACGCATCTTGGGCCGTCCCACAAAGGGATTGTCCTGCGGTATGCCGTAGGCCCTGCCGCCCTCAACCTTATCGACGTCGATCCGGAGCATCTTCCCCAACAGCGTGTCGGTGCTCTGGCCGTTGTCGTGCGGGTCGTTCCTTGACCCGCCGTCTCCGGTCCCGATGTACAGCATGCCGTCGGGACCGAATGCCAGGTGGCCCCCTTTGTGGTTGGAGTAGGGTTGTGGAATTTCAAGGATCGCGCGTTCGGTCGCCGGATCCACCCTCGCCGCGTCCTGCCCAACCCGGAACTCCGCGATGACCGTGCGCAGGTCTCCTTCCTTGCTGTTGTAGTTCACGAAGAGGCGCCCGTTCTCTTTGAAGCGAGGATGGAACGCGAGGCCCAACAGGCCCATCTCCCCGCCGGCAAGGACTTTGTTTCGGAGATTCAGAAACAACTGCGAGCGAAGCGAGCCCTTCTCCCAGACGCGGATCGTGCCGCGCTGCTCCACGATAAAGACTCGCCCGGTCCCATCGCCCGCATGTACGAGCCCTACCGGGTTGGACAGTCCCTGCGCGATGGGCTCCAGTCGCATGGATGGGAGGTTCCCCGACTGGGAGGTGTCTCGGCAGACGGACGGGTCAACCCCGGCGGCGCGCGTGGAGGCATCGGGCCCGATGCCGAGGAAGAGGCTACCGATCAGAAGGACGAAAAGGGGGCATGCTACTTTTCTCGGCATGTTCCCCTTTTCTTAACGCTGCCGCAGATAGACGGTCTGGAGCCCGACGATCGTCTTCCCGTCGCGGATCGTGCCGTCCACAATCATGCCGAGGGCCGTCTCTAAAGGGGTCTCCACTATGTCCAGCACCTCGTCGTGGTCGAGGTGTTGGCGGCCTGGCGTCAGGCCGCCGGCCTGATAGATATGGATGACTTCATCGGCGAAGCCGGGCGCCGTGTAGATGCTGGCGAGCAGATCGAAGCGGTCGGCGCGATAACCGACTTCCTCTTCAAGCTCGCGCGCGGCGCACTCGCGCGGGTCTTCTCCCGGATGCAATTTGCCGGCGGGAATCTCATAGATGAACCCGCCGGCCGCGTGCCGGTACTGCCTGATCAACACGACGGTGCCGTCGGACTTCAGGGGGACGACCGCCGCCGCACCCGGATGGCGAATGATCTCAAGCTCAACCGAGGCCCCATTCGGCAGGCTCACGGTCTCGAGGTTCAACGTGACCACGCGCCCGGTATAGATGTTCTTCACCATGTCATGTCCCCTGGTGGGTTCTGCGAGACGCGCGCTTCTCGCGCGTCACGCCGTCCGTTTATAGAACGGTGGCTTGACCACGCGCGCCGGAGTCGCACGGCCGCGGATGTCGATCATGAGCGCGCTGCCCGGTGAGGCATAGGGAGGCGGCACGTAACCCAGGCCGATGCCTTTCTGGAGCAGCGGGGAAAGATTTCCGCTGGTCACTTCGCCGATTTCCTTTCGCTCCGAGGACCCATTGGTGAGAATCTTGAACCCGTGTCGCGGGACGGCCTTCTGGAGCAGTTCAAAGGCGACCAGGCAGCGGGCAAGCCCCCCGTCCCGTTGCCGCTTCATCGCCGATCGGCCGATAAAGTCACCCTTCTCGAAATCCACCACCCACCCGGCTGCGGCCTCCAGCGGGGTGGTTTCCTCGCCGATATCGTTCCCGTAGAGCAAGTAGCCCATGTCGAGACGCAGGAGATCACGCGCGCCAAGGCCGGCCGGCTTGAGCCCGGCCGCCCGTCCCCGGCTCAGCAACTCGTTCCAGATAGGCGGCGCACTGCCCGCCGGGACATACAACTCGTACCCCACCTCGCCCGTATAGCCGGTCCGGGTAATCAACGCCGGCGACCCGAGCAGCGTGACCTGCAGACATCGGCGCGGCTTCAGGGTGGAAAGCCCGGGGATGTCCAGGCTCATCAGGATCGCGGTCGAGGCCGGACCTTGCAGGGCCAACTGAGCCAGGTCCGCCGAACGGTCGAACAGCTCGATGGGCGGAGCATCCGACACCTGCTCCTGCAGCCACCCGACGATTTTCTCTCGGTTGGAGGCGTTCACGCAGAGGAGGAATTCCTCCTGCCGAATGCGGTAGATGAAGATGTCGTCCTTGATGCCGCCCTGTGGGTTACACACCATCGAATATTGCGACTCAAGGGGAGCGAGCTTGGCCACATTGTTGGTCGTCACGCGCTGCAGAAACGGCACGGCGCCTGGTCCCGCCACGCGGATTCGCCCCATGTGGCTGACATCAAAGAGCCCGGCCTTGCTTCGAACGGCGTGATACTCGTCCACCACGCCCGAGTACTGGATGGGCATCTCCCATCCGGCGAAGTCCACCAGCTTGGCGCCGAGCGCCGCATGCGCCTCATATAACGGGGTACGTTTCATCTCTGGCGGTGAGTGGTCTTCAATTTGGGCTGCTCAAAATGGTCGCCCAGCGAGGCCACAGCTAGCGAGAACCCCGAGGCGTACTCTTTTCTGTACGTCGAGGGTTTGAGCGACGCGAGAACGAAGCTGGAGGCCATTTTCAGCAGCCCATTAGCGGAGGCCGAGCAACTCGACCTCAAACGTCAGCTTCGCGTTCGGCGGAATGACGCCCCCGGCGCCCCGGCCGCCGTAACCCAGGTGCGGGGGGACCATGAGCTTCCGCTTGCCCCCTACTTTCATTCCCGTAACGCCCTCGTCCCATCCCTTGATCACCTGACCGGCGCCGACGCGGAACGAAAACGGCTTTCCGTGATCATGAGAGCTGTCGAACTTCGTCCCGTCCTCGAGCCAGCCGGTGTAGTCGACCATGGCGGTATCGCCGGGCCCGGCCTCGCGGCCTGCGCCCACGGCGAGGTCGATATACTCGAGGCCCGAGTCCGTGATGTTGAGTTTCCCCGGGGTTCCGCCGCCCGGCTTGTCCGCTGCGTCGGTGAAGGTGGACCAGGCCAGCGCCGCCGCCAGGCCGGCCAGAGCAATCAGTGATTTTCGCATGATGCGCTCCCTTCTGTTGAAGTGTGCTCGACGATGAATCAATCGGTAGGTTGGTCAGGAGGCGGGCGCGGAAAAGATCGCCACGCTGGCCGTGTAACCGTGCAGGAAGTTGCTGCCCCCTATCGGCCCGATCTCTCCTTGGGCGAAGAACCCGGCGATCGGGATGTCGCCGGCCCGTTCCCGAATCACGGTCACATCATGGTGCGGCCGGCCGAACAGCCCGCGTCCCCTGCCGCAGCAACTAAAGACGAGGGCGCCCAGTGGAGGCGACGGGTGCCGGGAGCGGTCGGCTGCCAGCAGCAGACTGAGATCGTCGCTGGCTGATCGGGCATCTCGGACGTGGAACTGCACGGTCTGGCCCTCGCACACGTGGTCACCGATGGCCACGCTGCCTGATTCACGGTCCGCGCCGATCAAGTTTCGAACGAGGAAATCGCCCCGCTCGAACCGGTTCCGGTGTTCGTCCACGACAATCCCCAGGTGCAGAGCCTGGTGGGCGATACGACGTTCCTCACCGCTCAACGATTCGAACGCGGCTTGCAGGCGTTCAAGCGCCGGCGTTCCCCCCAGCTCGTGGATCACGTTCTGCTCGGCCTTCGTCACCACATAGCATTCCCCGATGGGCCGGCACCCCTGCGACACGATCGTCCGGATGGAGACCGGTCCGGATAGGGCGACCCCGACCATGCCCTCCTCATAGACGTCGTCGTTCAGGACCATTCGGTTTTCACCCAGATCGTTCCCGCCGCCGGCCATGCCCCCGATCGCCGCGGCCCCGGGCGCGTGATCGGCCAACTGAGACAGCACGGCGTCGACCGGGGTGGAAAACGGGTCGGCCAGGAGAAGAAAGAAGGGCGGCTCTGTTCCCGTTCCAAGGTGAGTCGGCCATCCGCCCACCGAACATGCCTCGTCGTCCTGCGTGAAGGAAGGGCGCAATGGCGTCAGGGAGACACCCGGCAGCCTCGCGGCCCACAAGGTTACGGCGGCCGCGCTTTCAATCTCTTCGGCCCCGGCGATCACACCCTCACCGCTGCAACCCAGCAGCGCCGAGGGACGGAGCCGCTCGCGCACGACCGCGCACAGGGCGTCGGCCCCCTGCGCGTAATGGGAAGAGAAAAACAAGCAGGCGAGTTCAACGGGCCCTTCGCCCAGCTCGCTGCGCATTGCCTCGGCAAGGGCGCGGCCGGCTCGGGCGGCGTCAGGCTCCCGCGAAACGGTTGAGAAGAACCTGGGACCTCGGTGGATGTCCGTCATGCTGAAGACATTGCGAATTTCGGAGTGCGAAATGTGAATTTCCCGAATGCCTATACTTTAGGCATGGCGCGATCTCCTCGTTCCTGTTGGAGTTTCTTGTAATAGCGCCAGATGAACGAGTGGTAATCGTCAACTTGGGCCAGCAGGTAGTGAAGCTCCGTGGGGTCTTCCGTTTCCAGCGCTCGCGCCATCCTGGTGTGCAGAAACTCCGCCAATGCCTGGGTCTTCTCCAGCGCCGTGAGGAGTCGCAAGCTTCCCCCAATCTGATACTCGTTCATGACGCCCCCTTGTCCCGGAGAAGCCTTGTGGTGCCCATCCGGTCCTACTTCGGACCGAACGTGGCCAGCATAGTCAGGGCGGTCGGGTAAATGCAAGCGACTTATCGGCGGGCGTTCAGGAGCAACCGGAGGCGCGCCAGCGAGATGGCCTCCGCCTTGTGGCCGTCGCGTCCGATCACCGTTGTGGCCATGGTGAGGGCGTTGAGGATGGCCTCTTCGGTCGCTTCGACGGTCGCACTGAAGAGCGGATTGAGGTGAGTGTCAGCCACGTGGGTCATGGTGAACGTGCGGGCTTCGGGATAATGAGGAATCGTGTTGCCGATCGAAAAGGCCAACAGGAAATCCCCGCTCCCATGCCGCGCGGTCGAGCCGGTCCTGGCCAGGCCCAGCGCCGCGCGCTTCGCCATGCGTCCCAGTTGGCGACTGTCCAGCGGCGCGTCCGTCGCAACGATCACGATGATCGAGCCTTCCCCGCCTGATAGGGGGAGCGCGGGTGCTGCGTCGGCCAGCCTGTCGGCATCGTACAATTTTCCGACCGGCACCCCGGTGACCATCAGTTCCTCCCGCCGGCCGTGGTTGGCGTTTACCAGCACACCGACCGTGTACCCGCCTTCTTCCGCCGGGAGCCGGCGGGAGGCAGTCCCGATTCCGCCCTTGAATCCGTAGGACACCATGCCGGTGCCGGCCCCGACCGTGCCTTCCGGGACGTGGCCATCGGAGGCGGTATCCAGCGCGCGGATGACATCCTGTTCCGACACGTGCCGGCCCTGGATGTCGTTCAGTCGGCCGTCATCGCATTCCGCGACAACCGGCGTCAACGTGTCGTCCGTAATTCCGATGCCCGGGTACTGCTTGATCATCCAGCTCATGACCCCATCGGCCACGCGCGGGAGGTTCAGCGTGTTCGTCAGCGCGATCGGATATTCGAGGAAACCGGACTCCGCGACCCAGGCCAATCCGGTCATCTCTCCGGTGCCGTTCAGGACGAAAGAGCCGGCGGGCACCTTCCTGTGCCAGACGTCCTCGCGCGGATTGATGACGGTGACCCCGGTCCGAACCGGTCCTTCGCCGGGTTTCAAGGCCCCCTCTCCCCGCCACAACGTGACGTGCCCCACCTTCACGCCCGCGACGTCCGTGATCGCGTTCAAGGGACCCGGCTGGTACTTCCCGACAGCCACGCCCAACTCTCGGAGACGCACGCGTGGTTCGTCGGCGCTTCCCCCGAAGGATGGGTCTGCAAGGACGAGCAAGAGAGCCGAAAGCAAAATCCGATTCATAGCCGCTCCGTCAGAGTTTGTCCGCAAGCAGGACACCGTTCCAGTGCGGCGAGGTCGATGAGCCAGGAGCTGTGCGGCCGGCTGGAGATCATCGTCCAGACCAGCTTGGCCGGGCAATGCGGGCAGCGCAGCGCCGCGATGAACCAGACGAATGTGGCGAAGCCCAGGAAGATGCCGCAGGCCGTCATGGCCATGAACCGCCCGCCGCTCGACCCCAGCGAGAAAAAGGCCAGGGTGAAGAGGGTCAACGTCCCGCCAAAGCCGGCCAGCGCGACATAGAGCTTCCACGCCTGGCCTGTCGCAATGATCCAATTCGTGTCGGAATTCATAGGAATCTGGTGATTTGCTGATCTGGCGATGGATTCCGGCAATGAGCCAATCACCAGGTCGCCAGATTACCAAATTCTTCACAATTCATGGGTGGAGCCCGGTTCGGGGACGATCACGTCCATGCCCCCGTGCTCCGCTCGGAGGGCGGCGGCCAGCGAGAACGATTGCTTCTCCTCTCCGTGGACGACGAACACACGGGCCGGCGCGGGCGTGATCGCGCGGACGTAGGCCAGCAGATCGTTCCGGTCCGCATGGGCGGAGAGACCGTTGAACCGCACGACCTGGGCACGACGGGCCAGCCACTCGCCGTGGATCGGGACCGGGTCCCAGCCTGCGATCAGCTTGCGCCCGAGCGTGTGCTCGGCCT
>Ga0187893_10004718_pt1 | contig 25546 bp, 30 predicted proteins | sample MA1701074metaG_FD_139574 | JGI IMG/M metagenome (GOLD analysis project Ga0187893, IMG submission 139574) | White microbial mat communities from a basaltic lava cave in the Kipuka Kanohina Cave System on the Island of Hawaii, USA - MA170107-4 metaG ... | reverse complement strand
TCCCTCACGGTACTCGTGCGCTATCGGTCGCCAAGGGTGTTTAGCCTTGGGAGGTGGTCCTCCCGGGTTCCCACGGGGTTCCACGTGTCCCGTGGTACTCAGGAACACCGCCGAGGAAGTCCCCACCCTTTCGTCTACGGGGCTGTCACCCGCTATGGCCGGCCGTTCCAGGACCGTTCGACTAGGATGAGGATTGGTAACTTCCCGACCGGATTGCGGTCCGGTCCGACGGTGCCCTACAACCCCTCGAATGCAACGCCCGCAAGCTTGGCACATTCGAGGTTTGGGCTGTTCCCCTTTCGCTCGCCACTACTCGGGGAATCTCGGTTGATTTCTCTTCTCCGGGTACTGAGATGTTTCAGTTCTCCGGCTGACCTTCCCGCGCCTATGTATTCAGCACGGGATCGCGCGGTATGACCCGCGCGGGGTTGCCCCATTCGGATACGGTCGGATCGAAGGTTGCTTAGCACCTCCCCGACCCTTTCGCCGCCAACAGCGTCCTTCATCGGCCCTTGGCGCCAAGGCATCCACCGTGTGCCCTTAGTAGCTTGAGACCCGCTCTAGGAGCAGCTGTATAGAGCCTGGCAACACATCACCGACCCGCCGATCAAAAACGATCCGCGGGCGAGATGTCTTCTTCCATCTGCAATTGTCAAGGGGCTCCCCGGCGCGGTTCGCGCGACGGATCCCGCCGGGACCGCCGGCAGGAACATTGAGGAAGGTTCTCCGAGCGAGTGGCGGGATGAGAAGGAAGATTCGCTCGGGGCTCGGGCACAAAAAAGAGGGGATGAGCTTTCTCCCCCTCCGGGACTGCTCATCGGGCACTGCGTATTCGCTTTAGCCGCTAAGGGACTTCAGCACTCAGCCCTCCCTGTGTGTAGAGCCATAAATCATTATATGGCCCACCTCAAAGTTGTCAACTGCCAGATGGGCTCAGACCACGAGGCACGTCAACGAGTCGGCAATCCCCGTCGTACGCTGAATTCGGGTGATGACCGTATCGCCCAGGGACGCCATGTCCCCGGCCTCTGTCATGCAGACGATGTCATAGGGACCGGTCACGACGTGAACCTGCCGGACCCCCTTGATCTTGCGGAGCGCAATCGCGGCTTTCCTGGCCTGGCCGGGCGACGCCTTTATTAGCACGACGGCCGCTACCATGGGATCACCTCCGACTGGTGTGAGGAAGACATACCCTGCCCGGGCGGAACCTCCTGCCGCGGGCTATTCGGGGATGACCTCGCGCAACACCGCGGCGTAGGCCTCGAAGTCGGCGGGTGAGAACAATACGAACTTCACCTCTTCAAAACCCCTGGCGGCCAGCGCCTCTGCCACCGCTCGGAGTGCTACCCTGGCCGCCAGCTCAACAGGGTAACCGTAGACGCCTGTGCTGATGGACGGAAACGCAATGGTTCGAGCCGCGTGCTCGGCCGCAAGCGCGAGGCTCGAGCCGTAGGCCGAGGCCAGAAGCTCCGGTTCGCCCTGCCCACCCCCCTGCCATACGGGGCCCACGGCATGAATGACATGCCTCGCTTGTAGCCGCCCCGCCCCGGTGACCACCGCCGACCCCGTGGGGCAACCGCCGCGCTCGGCTCTGATCCTGGCACACTCTTCCTCAATAACCGGGCCACCGGCTCTGCGAATGGCGCCGTCCACGCCGCCACCGCCTATCAGACCGCTGTTGGCAGCGTTGACGATCGCGTCCACCCGCTGGTTCGTGATATCGCCGACGACCAACGAGATCACGCTGCCGTTGATGGTCCGGCTCAATTGCGGCCCCGACGGAGGCACCGTCAGGTCCCGGGGGTGGGCCCCTTGGGGTGGGGCACGCGAGTCGCTATCTCCACCGAGGTGGTCCGGGCCGCCGCGTCGTCCAGAATAGCGACCACGTCAAATCCTTCATCTGGGATCGTACGGTGCGCCTCTTGCAGTTGCTCAACGTGTTGAGCGATGACCGCTCGTCCGACGCGTCGCTCGCGCAGCGTGTCGTGAAAGTAGCAGCGCTCCTCAGGGACATCAAATACGATGAGGATCACCGGCACAGCGTGACCCCTGCCGATCTCGATCAGGGCACGCCGCGCCTCCGGTTTGAGCGCCGTGCTGTCGGCCACCGCGAGACGTCCCAATTGGAGCCGCCGATCGATGATAGTGTGGAAGAGCTCGAACGCCTCCGCCGAGACGGCCATGTTCCGCTCGTCGTCGCACAGCATCGCCCGACATCGGTCGGACGACACTATCGCAGTCTGGGGAAAGTGTCGTGTGGCAAACGTGGTCTTGCCGCTCCCGGCCGGACCGCAGAGGACTACGAGCGAAGGAGTCGGGACGCTCAGGCGCATGAGCGTGGCGCCCGCTACCCCTTCGAAGGCTTAGCTCGGAAGGACTCCGGCATCTGCACCGCCACAACCTCGCCGCGGGCGCATACCTCGCCGCCGGCGGAGACCGTCGCGGTCACCACGACCTTTCTCCCGTGCATCTCCTTGACCCGTCCGCGCACTTCCAGCGGGATGCCCATGGGCGTGGGACGCACGTAGTCAACATGCAGAGAGGCGGTGACGAAACGGAATACGGGCTCTGTGCCCATCTCGCGGCCGGCCGCCCGATAGGCGGCCGCAGATGCGGTGCCGGTGCCGTGACAGTCGATGAGTGAGGCAATGAGCCCGCCGTACACGTAGCCCGGGACTGCGGTGTGGTATGGGCGTGGCTCGAAGGTGGCCAGGGACTCCGCGCCGTCCCAGCGGCTCTTCAATTGAAGGCCATGCTCATTGAGCCGGCCGCAACCATAACAGTGGCTGAGGTCGTCCGGATAGTACTCCTGAATCGCCTGCCGTTCCAAACGCTCAGCCGACCTTCTTGAGCCTCGCCAGGTATTGCTTGCGGAACTTGGCCACCTTGGGCGCGATTACCATCTGACAGTAGCCCTGATTGGGGTTGCGGCGGAAATACTCCTGATGGTAGTCCTCCGCGGGATAAAAAGCCGGGGCCGGCGTGACTTCGGTCACGATGCGGTTTCCCCACAGACCCGCGGCCCCGAGCTCGGCGATCGCCTGCTCGGCGGTCGCCTTCTGCTGCGGACTATGATAAAAGATCGCCGACCGATACTGCGTGCCGATGTCCGCTCCTTGACGGTTCACAGTGGTGGGATCGTGGATCGCGAAGAAGACGTTCAGAATATCGCGATACGAGATGACATCGGGATCAAACGTGACCTGCACGACCTCCGCGTGGCCCGTATCACCTGAGCACACCTGCTTGTACGTCGGATTGGCGACCGAGCCGCCGGCGTAACCGGACACGACATCGACGACGCCATGAAGGTCATCGTAGACAGCCTCAAGACACCAGAAACAGCCCCCTCCCAGCGTCGCGACTTCCCTGCGCAGGGATGCCCGTCCCTGATCCATACGCGATCTCAACCCCCCTCCTCGCTGCCGCGATCAAACGCTGACACACTCTTTTTGGCGGTCGATAGAACGAGTCCTGTCGTGCAAGGAATTCCCTTGCGGGTGTTTGAACAAGCGGGAAAGACACGAGAGACCCTATGGTCAAGCTTGCCCTTGGTGACCGCGAAGACATGGATATCCGCTGGGAGCCAGCGGAACCGCAAGCCAAGTAAAGAGCCCGAACCGACTTACCTGGGGGATCGCTGAAGGAGCTGCCGTTAATCGAATTCCACACGTTTCGAAGATTGCTCGATCCCGACGCGGCCGATAACGATCTCCGCCCTGTAATAGTTTTCACCGCGTATCGGGGATCCGGCGATGCGGCGCAAGACCGCGATCTGGCCCACGTGATTGAGCGCATCGGCGATGGGCCCTTGGAAGAGCTTTTCGGGTGGGTTGCCGAGTGGCTCTTCCGAAGCCAGGTAGTTATCGAAGCGCTGAAGGCCTTCGAAGAAGCGCTTGACTGCAGCATCCCAGGACTGCGGCGTATCACTGCGCCATTTATGCTGACCTTTGGCCAGCCACAGAGCCCACTCTAGAAGATCGCCGATATGAGCCAGGATCTCTAGAGCCGACCGCCCCTGCGGGAGTGCACGAGTCGCCGCGAACCCCTCGGGAGCTTCACGCACGGCCTTGCCTCCACGATAGGCGAGAGTCGCGACAGTGTGACGGAGGAGCTCACGCTTCTCATCCATGCTGACAGGCCTCTCTCTAACGCCCGGTTGTTTGTACGCGCTGCCACTCAATCAGGGCCGCCGCGACCCAGGTCGGCTTGGGCTGCTGGTACAGGTCGGACGTATCGGTAAACGTCAGATCAAGGATGCCTCCGTGCATCGGCCCGCGGAGATAGCGGAACACCTGGCCCGCATCGCGGGCGTCGCTTCTGGCACGTACGCAGTGTTGGTTGTAGCTCCAAAAGTCCCCCCGGCCCAGAATCTCTATACCTTCCTCTATGGTCTGGCGCGCGTGCGTGAGACCGCGCGCGTCAGGGTGCAGCGCGCCCTCGGGCGCGTCGCCGTATCCGATGCCGTGATGGAAGGGGTCGGCGGTGGAGATTACCACGGCATCTTCCGCGAGCCGTGCAAGCTCGTCGATGCCGGGGAGCCGTTCGGGCTTGCCGGCTGCCAGGTAGGGGTAACGCTCAACGAGCCGAGGCCCCTTGGTTCCACGGCGCTTGGTTTCGGCGTTCCAGAAATGACGCAAGGTGATGAGTGAGTGGTCGTCACGCCATTCGTCACGGCCGGGTATGCCCGGACCCTGGATACCCCAGAATGGCCATTGAGCAGGATCCTCGCCAGCAGCCACACGAACACGGGCGTCTTGCATCTCGTCCGTAAACGCATGCAGCACGCTGACGACAACGACCCGGTCGGCGCCGCTATCCAGGCACGCACGCACGACAGCCGCGGTCTGGTGGCCGCAGTCGAGCACGCCCGCGTGGGCAAAGACTAGCACGCCGCCGGCCTGCAGCGTGGGTGCCAGATTCCAGCGCCGGGCCGCCCCCAGCCGTTCCAGCGTACCGGACTCTCCCATGGCGTCGTGCTCGGCACGATAGAGCGCCTGTATTTTGGCCTGCAGCCCATCGCGATCCTGGGTCACGGTTCCTCCGGACGACTCAGCACACGGCCGGCCTCTCGCGCAAGGGTCAGCGCGGTTTTGTTAGCAAAGCCTGGCGCACCCGTTCCACGAATCCTCCTGTCCGCGCGAGCTCTAGAACTGCGTCACCTTTCCGTCACCGATCACCGCTTCCCCAAACGCATCACTGACCTTGATTTGTAGGGATCCTGTTCCCCTGCAACTCGTCCAGTCCGAGAGAGTGAACGAAACGTGGATCGAAGTTCATCGGCCGAGGGACCGCCCTCTGCGCGATAACTCATCGCCGGGGCGTCCAGTGGATTGACGATGTCTGCATCAAAGTGGACGTACATGGTTCTCGCCATGAGTGGATGGTCCAGCAGGGCGGATGTATCGCCGATGTGGTGGACAGCTGAACTCGCCAGCGCCTCTCGTTCGCCTGGATCCAAATCGCGTCCATCGGTCAAAATGACGCGGACCTCAGGCACCGGCTCCGCTTCCATGGCGTTCACCAGGGTTTGCTCACCACGTCCGACCAGCATCGCCAGCGGCATGCCTCCCAGAAAGCCGCTGGGTGTCGTTTCCCAGGTGTTGAAATCCCCATGGGCGTCCAGCCAGACCAGGACGGGATCGAGGCTGGCCCGCTGCAAACCTGCAACAACGCCGATGGCCGTGCAGCAGTCGCCGGCGATGGCTATGGGCCGGTCACCCCCGGCGATGGTACGTGCGACGAATTCCGCGATGGGGTGATGCAGAGCCGACAGGCGACCGCGGCGATCGCCGGCCGGCAGGCCCGGATTGTTGAGCCGCCAGTCGGTTTCAAGCAGCGAGTCCAACTCCTCGCATCGCTCGTCGAGAACGAACGGAGTGATGAGAACCCGATCAGACACTGCTCCGCTTTCGGATCCTGCCGACAACCTCCACGCGCACCGGAACCCCCGCGAGTGTGTTCGGCACCCTCTCTTGCGGTGGAGTGCTGAAGTTCACCTTGACGGCGTAGTCACTGCCGACCTTGGTAATGCCAAGTCCTACAAGACCCTTGGCATCCGCCAATGTCTTCGCCAGAGCGCCCTTCGCCCGTCGGGCCTGCTGGATCGATACGCTCATAGGCCCCTCACATCACAAGCTGGATCCGCATTCGGGAGACCACAGCCTTGATGGGATTGCCGTATGTTAACCCACGCCCGCCTGATCCACCCACGTCGCTCCCCGCGAACAGCAGCGCCGCTGCTCCTAATTCTCCGTTGACGATCAATGACCCGCTGTCACCCGAAGTGCTGAAGGCCCGGGCGGTCCGGCCCTCGATCTCGATCTGGTTGTCGAATCTGAAGATGCCGGTGTCGTACTCTACATGCAGACCGTCGACCTCGACGGCGGTCACCCGCCCGTCCCGCGCACCCGTCGTCCGTCCCACTTTGTGAACCTCGTCGCCAATGTCGAGTGATCGCGCGGCCACGCCGGCAAGTCTGCCGATACCTCGCAATTCGACCGGGTCGAAGTCGATGCCCGCGCCGAGCTGAGCGACCGCGGCGTCCACATAGTTTGCTCGGGGAAGCCGCCGGAGCCGCACAAACGAGGTAAGGCCGGCGATCCTATCCTTCGCCGGGTCACCGCCGTCGAGCGCGCCGGGCTGCACGATCGTGCCGCCCCTTGCATAGCGACCTTCATCGGCGAGCACATGATTGTTCGAAAGGATCATCGGCGGACCGCCCAACCGCCGCTGCACAAAGCACCCGAGCGTCCCGGCCATCACGAGATCGTCACGGAGGTAGCCACAGGACGTACCGACGAGCAGCGGACGCTGCCGCTGCCGGTACCATAGTCCGGACGCCCTCCGGCGCACGCCACCCGTCACGCGGCCGATGTAGCGCACCTCCACCTCCCCTTTGGCTCTAGCCCGGATCGTGGCGACCAGATCACTTCCCACGAGGCTCAGGTGCTGAAGGCGCACTGCGAGACAGTACTCGTTTCTTGGGCGCGCCGTGATTCCCAGTGCGTAGCCCGCCAGCGTCGACGCGAATGAGGCGGCCCGCGCCGCCGCGATGCTCATGGGCTCAGGTAGTTTCCCGGTACGGGGAAGGCGACCTCGACCGCGGGAGAAGTGACGCGCAAGAAACTGTGGGAGAGACTGTTTGAGTTCTCGGACCGAGTCAAACCGCATGATCGTCCCCAGTATACTTCAATGAAAGTCGCGACTCGCCACGGCAGGGAGCCGCCTGTGGAGTTCTGGCTTCCACATCTTCTGCACGATGATGTGCACCACGCCCTGCTGCTTCTGCAGCCGGCCGGTCACACCCAGCAGGGGCGTAGACTTCGCGAGACGTGCGTTTCGCTCGAACACCCGCGGCCACACTACGAGGTTCACGAACCCGGTCTCATCCTCCAGGGTCATGAACGTGACCCCCGAGGCAGTCCCCGGCATCTGGCGGCAGATCACCAGCCCAGCATAGCGTACCGTCTCACCGTCATTGCGCGCGGCCACCGTCTGCGCATCCAGCAGGCCCGCGGCGGCGAGTTGATCCCGCAGGGGCTCCAGCGGGTGGCCGCGGACGCTATGTGAGGTCGCATCATAATCCCAGGCGATAACTTCAAAAGCGCCCAACCCGTCGAACCGGGGAATGGTTTCAGATACCTTCATCGGCAACGTCATCCCGAGGCGCTTGGCGAGGGCCCGTATCTGCCACAACGCCTCGCGCCGGTCGACACCGAGGCGTTCGAAAGCACCGGCCCGCGCCAGGGCAACAAGCGCACGGACATCCAAACCGGCCCGCCGGACGAAGTCGTCGAGCGACTCAAACGGCCCATCGGCGCGGGCACCGGTGATGCACACGCCGTGCTCTTCACCCAGCCCTTTAACGTAGCGCAGACCCATCCGCACCGCGAACCGCCAACCGTCCGGCTGATCCCCATTCCCCGGCAGGGAGTCGGCTAATTCTTCAAGGATGCAGCCCCACGCACTGCGCAGCACATCTATGGGCCGCACCTCGACCCCGTGCCGTTTGGCGTCTTCGACGATCGTCGATGGGGCGTAGAATCCCATGGGTTGGGCGTTGAGCAGCGAGCATGTGAACTCCGCGTGATAGTGGCGTTTCAGATATGCCGAGGCAAACGCTATCAGCGCAAAACTTGAGGCGTGGGCCTCGGGGAAACCGTATTCCCCGAACCCTCGAATCTGTTCGAACACGCGCGCCGCGAACTCGGGCGCGATTCCGTTCGCCTGCATACGCGAGATAAGTCTGTCACGATGGCGCTCGATCCGCCCCGACCGCCGCCATGCTGCCATGTCGCGGCGCAATTGATCGGCCTCGCCTGGCGTATAGTCGGCAGCCACCATGGCAAGGCGGATCACCTGCTCCTGAAACAGCGGCACGCCAAGGGTCTTCCCCAGCACCGGCTCCAGTGACGGATGCGGATACTCGATCGGCTCGCCACCGTGCCGCCGGCGCAGATAGGGATGGACCATGCCGCCGACAATCGGGCCCGGGCGAACGATGCTGACTTCAACAACTAGGTCATAGTAGTTACGGGGGCGGAGTCGGGGCAGCATCGCCATCTGCGCCCGGCTCTCGATCTGAAACACCCCGATCGTGTCGGCACGGCATATCCACTCGAATGTTTCGGCATCATCGCCCGGAACCGTCGCCATCGAGAGGTTGATCCCCCGATACTGCTGCAGCTGATCGAATGCAAGATGTAGCTGGGTCAACGCCCCTAACCCGAGCAGGTCCACTTTGAACAGGCCCACGCCCTCCACGCTGTCCTTGTCCCATTGGATAACCGTGCGCTCAGGCATTGTCGCGTTCTCGATCGGGACAAGCGCGGACACAGGCTCATGCCCCAGCAGGAACCCTCCGGGATGAATCGACAAATGGCGAGGAAAGTCGAGGATCTCGTTGGCCAGCCGCATCAAGTACCGGTGCAACGGGGCGTCCGGATCCAGCCCACCCTCCCGCAACACATCCGGGGCGACATCGCCATAATGCGAATGCATCTTCGCCAGGCGATCGAGCGTCGTGAGCGACAACCCCAGGGTTTTGCCGACGTCGCGCACAGCCGATCGGGTACGATACCGGATGATATTGGCGACCATTGCGGCTCGATCGCGGCCGTATTTTTCATACATCCACTGAATGGCTTCCTCACGCCTGTCGTGCTCAATGTCCAGATCGATATCGGGGGGCTCGGCGCGCTCTCGGGAGAGGAATCGTTCGAAGAGCAAGTCCATCCGCACCGGATCTACCGCCGTGATGCCCAGGCAGTAGCACACGGCGGAGTTGGCGGCGGAGCCGCGGCCCTGGCACAGGATCCCCCGCGAGCGGCAGAACCGGACGATTTCATACATGGTCAGGAAGTAGCCGCAGTAGTCGAGTTCGTCAATCAAGGCGAGCTCGCGTTCCAGCTGCATAGCAACATCGGGCGGAACGACGCTTCCGTGGCGTTCCTGCGCGCCGGCAAACGTGAGCTCCCGCAGCCACTGTGAGGACGTCTTGCCATCCGGAAGGTGCTCGGAGGGATACCGGTACCGCAGTTCGGCAAGCGAAAACGTGCAGCGAGATGCAACCTCGTTTGTCAGCCCCACGGTGTGGGGATCGTTGTCGAACAACGCCGCGAAAGCGAAGGGACTCTTCAGATCATGCTCCCCGTTGGGCTTGAGCAGTTGACCGGCCTCTGCGAGGGTCACCCCCTGGCGGATACAGGTCAGCGCGTCCTGGACCGGTCGGCGCGAGGGCATATGATACAGCACCTCGACAGCCCCCACGACGGGTATCCCATATCGCGAGGCTCGCTCGCGCAGATGCGCTTCCTGACGAACCTCGGTGTCACGCCGGTGCCTCGCGGCCATCGCATACAGGGCGTCGCCGAAAGCGTCACGCAGCCATCCGGCCACCAGGTCCGGACCGCGATCTGACTGTGGGGCGGCTTCCGCCACGAGCAGGCTCCGATCGCCACCCCACAACGAGATCAATCCCTTCGCATGCGTGCATACCTCATCCCAGGTCACTACACTTTCGCCTTTGGGGGAGCGCAGGCGGCCTATCGTGAGCAGTTGGCAGAGGTTAGCATAACCTGTCCGGTCGCGCGCCAGCAGCACGATGACCGTGCTTTCAGAGACCGTTACCTGCGCGCCCACGATTACGTGTACGCCAAGCTCTCGGGCTTTCAGGTGTGCCTCGACGATACCGTAGACACCGTCGCGGTCGGTGATCGCAATGGCGCGCAGCCCGAGCCGGTGTGCCTCCTCAACGAGTTCCTCGGGGTGCGAGGCGCCCTCATGAAAGGAGAAGTTCGTTTTGCACCACAACGGGACGTAGTTCAATTCACTCCACCCGCCCGTGGTGGAACCAGCCTCGGCGCCGGCGGTCGTAGTAGACCCACAGCAGCTCGCCTCGGCGCGTCTCGATATAGTAGTAGTCGCGGCGCACTTCACGTACCCACCAGCCACCCGAAAGAATATAAGGGCCTGTCTGATCGGAGACCGCCCCCCGCACCACACCTGAGACAAGCCAGCCATCGTCGTGACTGGGGCGCGGGGCTGGGGGTAACCCCTGCGGCCGCGCGAACACACGGCGCACCAGAGCACGCACTTCGACGGGATGTGGTCGAGGGATCTGCAGGCGATCCATGGGTTCCCATCCAAAGCGGCCTTCAGGTAAATGGCCATTCCGCAGAACGGCTCGCACCACCGCGTCATCGCCCAGTTCCGCGCGCAACCGTGCAAGAGCGCGATTACCGGCTTCGAGGTCCCGCTGTTGGTGCTCGGTGAAGAGATGAAGCTGATCAGGAGTGGCCTGCTGACCGCTCGCCTCCAGTTCGATCTCCAGTACTCCTGCTACCAGACCCACGGACTCCAGCCGCAAGCGAACCAGATCTAGGATCTGTACCGCGTCGAGGGTCGGGGATGCGGGACGAATCCGTTCTGCGTGCCACGCTTGCCGGTCCGGCCGCAGACGCACATCCAGGGCGCCAAGTGCTCGCCCACTGGACGCGAGGGCCGACAGCATGGGATGGAGCAATCGCTTGATGAGAAACACAAGCCCGTCTGCATTATCCTCGGGGGCGTCCAGCAGCACGGACCGTCGGATGGGCTCGGCTGGTATCTGCGGCTGGAGCGGAGCCCAGAGAGCGTCGGCTGCCAGGAGATGTAGCCGGTGTAACTCGGGACCGAATCGCTCGAGCAGCCCCGCCGCCGGCAGTCCCAGCAGCGCGCCCACGGACCGAATCCCGAGCTCATGCAGCGCCTCGATCGTCTCGGGCGGGATTGCCCCGAGGCGAGCGAGTGGCACGCGCCCTGCGGCTTCGCGTTCCTCGCTTGAATCTGCAAAAACCCGAATGGTGCGTGCGGTCCGAGCCGCCGCGGAGGTGCCGAACTTCGTAAACCCTACGACTATGAGCGCCGTGAAGCCCATTCCCGCTAGATCGGTTCGCACCGCGCAGGCCCAGCTCTCAAGCGATGGGTACAATCGGTGCAACCCCGAAACGTTCGCCCAAAGTACCCCAGGCTCATGGGATGAGGCTTCCACTTCAGGCGAGAATGCGCGCAGCCGCGCGGCGAGAGCCTCCACCGTACGCGCAAGGTGCGAAGGCACAACCGGCGCTGCCCGCAAGTCCGGCAGCAGCGAGAGGGCCGAGGCGTAGCTCAGCCCCGGGGCAACCCCAGACTTCCTCGCGCGACCGTTGACTGAAAGGATAGGACTTTGCGGCCTGTCCTCGGCGACGACCGCAACCGGATGCGGCCGCCAGTCTGGATGGTCCTGAAGCAGAATCTGCAGCGGCAGGGCGGGAACATTAACGCATGCCAGGCGCTCCACGGCACACCTCGTCGTGTTCCCACGTCGGCCCTCGTCGCTTGTCCTTGCGGACCTCGATCCAGCACCGAAATCGATCGGCCGCGATACGCTGCCGCCGTGCCCGCACGCGGAGAGAGATGAGGGATCCAAGCGACGATGCGCTATCGGTGTGTGCCGCGCTCGGGTTCTTCGTTGTGGTCGATGCCGGTGCTCCACTGTGTTGTGTCAGAAAGACCACTGCAGCGTGGTTGCGCTGTGCGAGGGAGGCGAGGCGTGCTAGGAGTGGGGTAGGAATGCGCGGCTCGGAGCCCGCGTCTACGACGACCATTCCAAAGGAGCCGGACCGAATCAGTTTGTCCGCGGCGCGAGCGCCGGCGGCGGCATCACCCACGCGAACCACAACGAGCGCATTGAGATCAATACCGCTCTCCTTGACATCAGGAGGGAAGAACGGCGCACCGAGGAGGGTAACCCAGGCCACCTGCTTGTGGTTCTGCTGCGCATTCAGGATGAGACCGCAGGTCAGGGTCAGTACAGCAGTATCTTCGCCCCCGGCAATCTCAACGAGCCGGCCTGCGACAAGCTCCAAATCCCATGGGATGGTCCGCGGCCGAGGTTGCGAGAATGGAGCGGCTAGGTGTGGGAGAGCCACGAGCGTCTCCTCGAAATCGGGGTCCACTCCCAGAATATACGAACGTATGTTCGGCAGTCAAGGGGTTGGCAAACCGGAGTTCCTTCCTATCGCTTGCCAGCCCAAGCAAGGATGGCAGGCATGGGCAACTCGATCGACCCCTCCTTCCTATAACGCTCAGCCGAGGCTCGAACGTCGGCGCGGATGGCCTCGACGGCCTCGGGCGTTTGAGCGTGAATCAAGCCGGCGGTTCGTACCGTGCTTCCTGACATGATCTCGAAGAGAGCGTCTGGCGAACGGAGCCGCCACACTTGAGGAACCACCCTCACGCTGGGCGCGACAAATCCCGCTTCCAGAAGAGTGCGCTCGCATTCCGCTGGGTCGCTGAAACGAAAGAACGGAGGTCCGGAAGGCAGTGGCACATCGCGGGTCCCGTGGCTTTGAATCGCTCGAAGAACAATACCAAACCCAAGCGCCTCCTCCGGCTTGGCCCAAACGGTGAAGGCGAACTTTCCGCCTGAATGGAGTACACGGTGCGCCTCGGCAATGGCTTTGTCGGGTCTACCCAGATGTAACAATCCGAAGTTCATAGCCACCGCGTCGAAGCTGCGGTCGGGGAATGGGACTTCCTCGACGTCGCCCTCCGTGAATTCAACGGCGGGATAGCGCCGGCGCGCTTCGGCGACCATCGCGGCTGAGAAGTCAATGCCTACAACACTCGCACCGCGATGGACTGCCGCGGCAGCCACATATCCTGGGCCACTCGCCATATCGAGGACGCGCATGCCTTCACGAACGCCTACGGCATCGAGCAACGGATCGATCGCTTGAACAGTCAAGTCGCCAAATGATTCATGATACCGTGTGGGGATTTGCTCCCATCCCGTGTGTTCAAACGCTCTGAACGCGTCGGGATCATGTACGGGCGACATGGCTCGCTCTCGGCGTAGGAATCTAGCTTAAGGCCTCTTGCGGTTCCCGAAGAAGTCCGTCAACGAAGGACTCAAATTCCGGGTAGTACCCACTATAGCTCTTGCGGACGTCCTGAAACTCCACGCTGTTCGCCAGATTCTTCGTCCACCGCGCTACCCAGCCCGAGCCAACGGGATCCGGCACTTTAAGCACATGATGGAGCGTATAGGTGAACGCAAGATACTCATACAGTCTTGATGTGTTGATGTACCTGGCGATCGCCTTGTCATCGCCTTCGTAGCGAGAAGCGTAGCGATCGAGCCCCACGTAGTCTCCGGGATAGAGTTTGAGCGCGGCTATCTGCTCCTGACTGACCGGCTGGTACGTCTGCCAGTACATTTCGAATCGGTCGCGCAGCAGTTGGGCCTTGAGAAGCCGATTCTGTAGGAATGTTTGCCAGGCCGCTATACCCACGGCCAGCGTCGTTGCTAGCAGTACGCCTGTCTGTATCCAGTCGCTCAATGGCATGGAGGCGTCACGACCGCGTCCACTACCCTATGTAATAGAAGTCCCGGCATTCCACTCTTAACTTCGTGGGACCTCTTCAAGGTATCCACCTGTGCCGGCGCGACCCAACACGGCGAGGATGGCTTCAACCAGGCTGCGCGCCGACTCCACGGTGAGCTCAACCGCAACCCGCGCGCCCGGACCCTGAGACTCGTTGACGAAGTCGATGTTCAGCGCATGTTCCATGGGCGCGTTGAAAGGGTGATCGTACGACACATTCGCCTGATGCACGGTGAACCAGCCCGCCGCGCCCTTCCCGCTCCCTTCGATCTGCACCTGTTTGACGATCATGGTACACATCGCCGCACTCCTCTCGGGTCGACTCGATTACTTCCCTGGCGCGCCGAGATGCGTTCCCAGGAAAGCAAATATCTTGCTCCAGCCCTCTACCGCTTGCTGCTGCCGATAGGCAGGCCGGTCATAGTAGAAGAAGCCGTGGCCTGCATTCGGGTACATGTGGAACTCGTAGGTCTTGCCGTGTTTCTTCAGTTCCTGCTCGTGCCTGGCCACCTGTTCCGGCGAGGGGCTTTTGTCTTCTTCACCAAAGAGGCCGAGGAGCGAGCATGACAGGTCCTTTGTGTAGTCAATCGGGGCCACTGGTTGCTTAGGTGTGAGCTCTTCCTTTGCCATCACCACACGCCCGCCCCAACAATCCACGGCCGCCTCAAAGCCTCTCACACGACATGCCGCAAGGTATGCATGCCGGCCCCCGGAGCACGTGCCGAATACACCCACCTTGCCGTTGATGTAAGGCAGCGCGCGCAGATACCGCATCGACCCTTCGAGATCCCCCACCACCTGGTCGTCGGGAACGCCCCCCGCTGCCCGCACTTTCGCCGCGACATCCTCCGGAGTCCCATGGCCGTCACGATAGTAAAGGTTGGGAGAAAGTGCCGCATACCCATGGTGGGCAAACTTGCGTGTCGCCTCACGATACCACTCATCCCAGCCGGGTATGTGGTGAACTATGACCATGCCGGGGAAGGGACCAGCACCCAGGGGACGAGCAAAGTACGCATTGATAGCGTCGCCGTTGGCACCCTGAACGGTAACGGTTTCCGCTAGCATGCCCTCATACATGTTCGTGTGGTACATTGCGCGTCACCCTCCCCGGCCTGTAATGTGAACATTCGAGCGGAAGCTGCAGAATCCCGAAGACCTATATGGTTAGGTTGGGACTTTAAGGATTTACGTCTCGTTCCCTCGGTTCTGCTGGTCCGGACCCGTAGCCAATCGTCACGCCCACGGCGAACCTGTTGCCGCTTGAATGCTGAATCAGCAGATTGAACGCACCAGGGTTGACGGCACGGAAGATCAACTCCTGGCCCAGCAGGAACCCTCCTGTGCCCAGATAGTGGAGCAGGAACGTGTCGAGTTGCGAGACCGTCCACGGTCCGCCGCTCAACCTCACTCGGAGAATGTTCCCGGGATTGAGATACACCTGCCCTAAATTGCTCGCCTGATTGATTACAACGTTGCGGCTGGAAGACGGAATCAACACAGAAGGCGGGACGGGACCGGGCTGCGGCTGAGGAGAGCCGGTCTGCTGGCAGTTGTATGCGATCACCGCGCCCGACTCGTGCCCCAGCGTCCCTTGGTTCCCCCACCACCACCAATACACCGACCCGTTCGAGTATCTGGCCCCCGGGATGGTCGGTTGATGCTGAAGGCCGTATCTGACATCCTGGTAAACCACCAGTATGCGGCTGCCGGAATACACCACGAACAGTGGACCTCCCGCGCAGGCGTAGTGTATCGTCTGTGCCTCTGCCACCTCTGCGGAAAGCGCCACGATGGCTCCGGGCGCGACGCAGACCAGGCACAGCCAGGTCCAAAGGGACGTCCACATGAGCATACCCTCCGCTCCAACGATAACCGGTCTATAACGTGCGACGCAGTGTGACGCGCCTTCCTTCCGTTCCGATGTACATGACGTCTCCGCGCTCGCCGATCTGGAACAGAATAGTCTGGCGGATGGGCTGACCATCGCGGTCTGTGAGTGTCAGTCGGACCGAGTTGCCCACTACGACCCATGTCCCCCTGAACGTGGCGACGGACAGGTTTGGCCTGGCGGTCTCCACGATCATCTCCCCGCGGCCGTCGTCGTGGAGGACGACGGTCAGGGCGGTTGACCGGTTTGTCTGAACCTGCGCGAATCTTCCCGGTTGAATACGCTCTGGTGACCCGCCCACCCACCGGTTGTTCGCAAAATCGAAGTGGAGCCGCCTCCGGCCGCCTGTCGGATTGGTAAACGCATCGCGAGGCCGGTATACCGGGAACACCCGTACGACTGTCCTCCCTTGCAGGCGAATCACGTCACGACCGCGGTAGCCTTGCTTCTCTGCCGGCGACAGATCGGCCACCGGGCGCGCCCTCAACTCCGAGCCGCTCCATTCAAAGAGCGCCATGTCGCCGGAGAGGTCCCGTCCTGCCGACTGCGTGATAACCGCGACCTCAAGCCTGCCGTTCCGATCAAGATCTGACACCCAGGCGTCGATCACTGTGCCGTTGCGCGTAGCCCTGGCGCTGGTCGTCTGGCCTTGCGGACTCTTCACCGTGATGGTGTACGAGCCTGACGCAAGTGCCTCCCCCTCTCCCTCTGACACCGTCACTCTAAAGCCCTGGTATACAAATGACCGATTGAATCCGGCCGCCGATGCCGCTTCCGGCACGAGCCAGAGCGTAGCCCCCGCTATCAAGAGCATGCCGCAGCATACCAGAAGGACCGACCGCATACCCTGCTCACCCACCCGTTGTGCTTGACACGCGGCTGACTTGCCCGTTTCGCGTTGCGGTGGCGGCAACCTGCTCTTGGGGCATCTTGGCAGGTCGGTAGGATGACACCGCATGCAGGTGGAACACCGTCGCATCCCGGTTGGGAGGTGACAATATGCTTGACGAGTTCAAGGACTTTGTCATGCGCGGGAACGTGCTCGATCTAGCCATCGGGGTCATCATGGGTGTCGCATTCGGCACCGTCGTGAACTCGCTGGTCAACGACGTCATCATGCCGCCCATCGGGGCCCTCCTTGGCGGGGTGGACTTCAGCAATCTATTCCTAAATCTTTCCGGCCAAGTGTATCCGTCGCTGAAAGCAGCCAAAGATGCAGGCGCACCGGTAATCGGGTATGGCGCCTTTCTCAGCACCGTAGTCAGCTTTCTCGTGATCGCCTTCGTCGTTTTTCAGATTGTGAAGGGGATCAACCGGCTGCGTCCCGCCCCCGCCGTAACCAGCAGAGACTGCCCGTACTGCCACACGACCATCCCGATCCACGCAACCCGCTGCCCTAACTGCACATCGCAGTTGTCAGCCTCGTGAAGGTGTATGGGGTTAGACGCGGTGTCTACCAGCCAAGCCATTCGCGCAGTTTGGCGCTGAACGGTTTGTTCGGCTCCTTGAAACGCGGATCTACCACGTCACCTTTGCGCTCGAGCTCACTGATGAGATCCTGGCGGAGTGTCGAATACGAATAGGTCTCCCGCACCTCGCCCTCGCTCATTGCAACGTGACCACGCAAAAGCTCCGCAACGCCGCCGCCGCCGTTGCCCGCTTCACGCATGACCTTGCGACGGCGGATGGCGAAGTAGTTGCGCAGGAACTCTTCAACGAAAGCGCCTGTCTTGCCGTGGCTGATTGCGGCGAGATCTCGTGCCTGCTCCTCGGTGAGCGATATCACGTCGTATTCGGCAGCGAAGTGCGCCCACATTCGGCCGCGGGTCTCGAGCGTCGGGGGCGCCACATGCAGCGGCGCGAGCCGACCCTCCCGCACCAGGGCCGGGTCGACATCTTCGGGATAGACGTTCGTGGAAATGCCGACCGACACGCGGCGGTCGTTGCCAAGCACACGTTTCAAAGCCGCAATCACGGACTGGTACTCGCGCTCGGCCCCGGTGGTAATTTCCGCGGCGCGTTCTACCAGTACCTCGCCCTCGTCAAAGGCGACGAACGACGGGATGTCTCTCCTCTCCGCCTCGGTAACAGCGCGGTCGAGCACGCTCTGCATGGAGCGGCCTGACGCTCCCACCCACATGCTGACGATCTCGGTCGTAGACACCTGCTCGGCGTGCGCCCCGGCGCGCTGGTAAACCTCGACAATTTGCCGCAGCGCCTCCGACTTGCCGGTACCGGGCGGGCCCCACAGGATGACGCCCGCGTAGCTCGCGGGCTGACCCTTGAGCAGATCGGGGATGTTTGTGTGGATCAGAAGGTCCTCGAGCAGGTCTAGCGGCAGGAAGATGCGGCTGAGCGGCTCGACGATCTCAGCCAGGCTCGGACGCGGCGCCTGCCGCAGCGAGATCTCCCTCGATCGAAGCAGGGCTTCGCCCTGACGCGCGGCGTCACCCGCGCCACGGAGGACGCCTGCCAGGACGCGCTCGATCTCTTGTCGCAACTCGGCCATACGTATCTCCCTGCGAAAAGCCCAGCGTCACTGCACCGTTGCGCCGTACGGGCGCTCAAGGCGCCTGACATCATTCCGCTTCGGCCCATTATACTGCAGATCACCGTAGCCCAATGCGGGCTCGCGCGGCGCGGAGCGCGGAGACCCATCATCAGGAAACGGAGCGGGTCATTTCGTATTCGATTAAGGCCGGATCGTTCGGATACGGCTCGGTCTGTCCGGTCATCGTGAATCCGAGGCGCTGATAGAACCGGATGGCGGGAGCATTGTTGCACGTCACCATCAACTGTAGGGTGCGGGCGCTTCGCATATGCGCCCACGCGAGCACGGCGTGCACCAGCAGGCGGCCGATTCCCAACCGGCGGTGCGCAGGTGCGACCCACATCGACACCAGATGCGCTTGCGTGCCATCATCGCGATCGAGATATACGGCGGCGATGCCGCATGGGATGGCCGCGTCCACCGCGAGGTAGCCGGCTGCTCTTTCCCCGCTCCACCGGGCCGCGCGTTCAAGCCAATCGGCGTCGGCAAGTTGAGATTCCTTGGCATAGGTGGAACCGAACGCGCTCGGGGTGTCCTGCAATGCCCGAAGGCGAACATCCTTCAACGCCATTGCGGTCTGGCGAGTGATAAGCTCAATGGTGATCACGACCGTCCCGTTCCGTGAGCCAACTAGTCTGCCAGCCCAGCAGGTTGGGCGCGACGTAGATACCGGTACGAGGGCAAGAATCGCTAACGAGGCATGCCGGGTAATCGCCAAGAAAAGCGGTGGTGAACGGCACCACCGTGACCCAGAACAAAAAGAGACTGTTGTACCAGAGCAGTTTCCAGTCCGAATGGGTGATGGGTGTCAAGCTCGGGCACGTGCATTTCCAGGATGAGCAACGTGCTGACGATCGCGAAAACGGCGTCGCTAAAGGCTTCGAGGCGGGTGGTTGAGGCGATTCGAGGCGGGGCAGGTTTCTCGTTCGAGTGGCTCAGTGAAGGCATTTACATTACAGGCTCAAGGACAGCCTCTATTCCTTCGCTCGGGTACCCTCCGGTGATGACGCGGTGAACGGCGGTGGTCGCAAGCAGTAGCCTGCCACCTACCGTGATCATCGCGCGCACAACCAGAATCGCGTTGGGGGTCACCCTCCTGGGATCGTATTTGATCTCAAATGGAAACGGAACCTGGCGTCCTCCTGCAACAAGAGTCTGTTGACCGAGCAAGATGGCCGGCGCGTCCACTATGGGAACTTCACGCAGCTGCACTGTCACGACGGCGTCGGCAGGGAGGGCCATGCGTAGACGGTAGGTCACGATCCCGGTCACGCGGGCCTCTCTGAGCACAGCGCTGAACGTCATGACGCCCCGCCCGTGGTTCAGATCAAGTGTGAGACGGTCGCCGCGCCGGACCGCGCGGGTGACATCGTTCAAATGGGCAAGGTATTGCCTACCCAGCGATCCGGGCCGGCACGCCGCCTTGGTGACCGCCTCAATCGAGACGGTGAGGACCTGCCCCCGGCGGTCGTACGTCCCCACCGCCCTGTTGCAATCAGCACGCGCCGCAACCTTTCTACTCTTGGAGAACCGTAGACTGTATCGTCGCGGGTCGTCAGGCACGAACTGGCTCTCGTCAGCTGTCCGCGCGCCCTGCCAGTACCATGTAATATCAGCGAGACGGGGCCTATCCTCCGGAGGAGGGGGCGGCGTGGGCGGTGCATACATCCTGGCAATGACCACCGTGCCAGAAAGGGAGCGTCGCAGCCCGGCGGCCAGGCGACCGGCCCATAGGTTTGCGACCGCGTGCGCGGGCACGTCCGAGCCGGGGGCATCTGCTGACGTCAGCGTCAAGACAACGATGTGAGCAACGACGATCGCCGCAGCGGCCCGAGCCGGTCGCACCTCTACCACGATCTGACTGCCACGAAGTGCCCGGAGACTCAGGACTTCCGTGATCTGCTGGTTGATCTGCCGGACGCGCCCCTCGAGCGTCAGTCCAGCCGCCCCTTGGGTGAGGCGTCCTACCCAAACCCCGCCCACCGAGATGTCACCGATTTCCGCGGCAGCGGGCCCTGGCAGAGCGGCTTGCAGCGCCAACGCCGCAACCGTGGCCGCTAGCTTGATTCGCTCGTGGCACGTGCGCATGACCATCAGGCAGGCTCAAACAACTCCACTGGATTGCCGTCAGGGTCGTCCAGCACGACTTGCTTTCCTCCGGGGCCAACAACGATTTCGCTGCGAAACGTCAGACCTGTCTGTTTCAGCTCAGCAACGCGAGAGGGCAGGTCCTTCCACTTCGACGACGAGCCGATTCCACCCACCTGGCTCTGGATGGCGTCCGTCGGGCATTGGACGAGCGGCCGAACTCTGCGGCCCGCTGAGCCAAAGGGTGAGCTCATCCCGCGAGATGCGGGCAAAGGCCGGGCCAATTTGCTGCCCGAGTTCAAAGCCCAGGTACTGCGTGTAGAATGCTATAGCACGGTCAACGTCTTTGACCAGATATCTCACTACCGCCACGTCTCAACCTCCAATAGAATCCATTCCTCAGGGCTCAAGGTCATACGCCGCTTCGATAAGGTGACCGAAGGTGGCGTCGTAGTCAGCCATTGCGGCGCGCACGACCTTTAGCGCGTGAGTCCGCCTATACACTCGACGGATATGTGCCCGGACACGCTGCCCGGGTACGAGCTTGTAGGTCAGGAAATAATGCTGCAGCCGCTCCACGAGCACCGAAGGCACGTTCCCAATGTCTCGTGCCGCGCCCCAGACGTAGTCGTTCTCCAGAACGCTGATGATCTTGTCGTCCGCCTCTCCGCCGTCGATCATTTGAAGACCGCCGATCACGCGCGCCCGAACAATGATTTCGTTTCGCGCGATCGCGCGCTCGCTGAGAACACAAATATCCAACGGATCGCCGTCGCCTCGTGCCGCCCCAGGAGCAAGCTTTCGCACGCGTTTGTCACAGTAGGTACGCGGGACGAATCCATACAGCGTCGGGTGCTGCGCCGAGGATCGCTGCGGTCTATCGACGCGAAGATACCCGGACACCTTGTCGACCTCGTACTTCACAAGATCGAAGGGCGTGATCTCTATGAATGCATTGAGAACTTCAGGGGGCGCGGGTCCAACTGCCAGTCCATGCCATGGGTGGGGTCGGAACCCGGCGACGCGAGTGAACTCGCGCCTGCGCATCTACGCGTCTCTCTTGCGGGGAGGGCGCGCGGCACGCTTCGTCTTCATGCCGGCGATGTCTAACGCTCGGCGGAGATCGTTCGGCTCAATGAACAAGTCGTCAACATAGCACCAGTCCACGTGCCCGCAGAGCATGCAGTGGAGTGACTCCGCGCATTTGATCGAGGCGTGTACAGATCCCAATCATTCTCCGTCTCCCTAGAACAGTCTCCACACACGAAAGCGGTCCGAGCACTAAGGCTTGGCGGAGGAGTCGGGTGTACCAGCCTGCGCGAGTGGTATCGGCGCCGCAGGCTCGAAGCCTGTTTCGACGTCCATCGGGTCCGATGAGGCGCGCTCCCGCCGGGCAAGCACGATGAAGGGCAGGGCCAAGAGCTCAATGACGCCGCCGACAACATAGGAGATCGGATAACCCCAGGCATCCGCGACCCTCCCGAGCGGCGGCTGGATAAGTGCGCCGCCCGACGAGCTCAGGAGATTGTCGGAAGACAAAACTGTCGCTCGGTCCGCGGACGGGATGAGCCCATTCAGAAATGCCTGCCGGACCGGCATGGTTGCCGCGAAAATGATTGCCCAGCCCGCCAGGAGCGTCAGGGCAACCCAGAAGTTAGCCGTCAGACCGATGGCGATGAGGGTGAACGCACTCGCGATGGCACCGAAGATCAGTACCGAAGTCCGGTACCGAAAAGCCTTACGCACAAAGGGCACGATAAACCCACCGATGATCTGCGCACCGGCCACGAGTGCAGCGGCCAGACCAGCAATAGCATACGATTCGCGCCGGCCATAGAGCTCAAGCAAATAGGGCTGCATAGCATAGAACGCATAGAATCCGACACCAGCGCTGAATGGCGCAGCCAGCATCATCCAGCGCACCGGAGGATTGCGAAAGCCATGGTCGAATGAGGCCTTCAGTACGCTGCGCATTTCCTTGACGACCGAGGCGCTTCGTCTCGGTGTAAAGCCGACGTCTCGCATCAAAATGAAGGCCACCACGAGGGTAAGCGCAAGCATGACCGCTCGCAGAACGTACGGCACACCCAGATTCGTCATCTGAGCGATGACACCGCCGGCAACCGTGCCGCTCAGCATGGCGGTGCCCCCGGCAATCTGGCCTTTGGCAAAGGCTGACTCCAACGTGCCCTTGTATTTGGTGGCGTTCAAACCATCCACAAGCCACGCTTCGGTCGCACCGGAGAAGAACGTGAAGCCCAGCCCGAGAAGTACCGACGATAGTGCCCAACCCCAGAATGGGCCATGCATCTGCCACATGAGCAGATAGAAAATCGTTGAGGCGAAGAGCGTCGCTGAGCCGAGCAGGTACGACACCCTCCGCCCCAGCGTATCGGCTACGACACCGGTCGGCACTTCGAAGATCACCTGTCCGACTGTGAAGAACGCATTGGCCGCGAAAGCCTGGGTAATGGAGAGGCCTGCGTCAAGCAAGAAGAGTGTATTGATCCCCCAGATGAAAGACGAGGCGAACGTGGACAGCAGCGTGAGTGTGACGTACGTTCTCAGGATCTGCCCAGACGTGATGTTCATCAGATGATGAGCACTACTTTGCCCTCGACCTGACGGTCGCGCAGCGCGGCGATGGCTTTATCCAACTGGCGCCAGCTTACCTCCATTCCAATCTGCGGACGGAGGCGCTTTTCCCCCACGAGCCTAGCCAGATAGCTCAGATCCTGGTCGAAGGTCTCCGTAGCGGTTCGATAAATGAAGAAGCCATGGATACGGCCGCCTGGGGCCCCGCGGAAGTCTGAAAGGACGACGCGGGCTGGCTGGCCGCTGGCCGCGCCGTATAGGACGACCAAACCTGCTGGACCCAACGAACGAAGCGACCGCTCGAGGGAGGGGCCGCCGACGCCTTCCATGACGAGGTCGACGGCACCGCCCCGTTCCTCATCCTCGAGCACGACATGCTCTGCCCCCAGATCGAGCAGTCGCCTGCCTCGCTCGGGAGATCCAACCACACCGGTAACGTGAGCGCCAGCATGGTGGGCGAGCTGGACGGCGAAGGTGCCCACCCCTCCCGCGGCGCCCGTGACCGTCACCCGTGAGCCAAAGAGAGATCCGCCGACGCGCAGCGCGCGTAGCGCGGTCAATCCTGCGACCCCAAGGGTGGCACCCTGACTGAAGGTCACAGCATCAGGCAGCAGACCAACCCGGGTGACCGGCGCTGCCGCGCGCTCGGCCCATCCTGCCTGGTCGACGACTGCGGCTACGCGGGAGCCAACGTCTGGACCGCTGGACACGCTCGCGGCCTGTACCACGACGCCCGCGATGTCCTGACCCGGACGCCAGCCCGGGCGCGCCGGCAAGAGGGAAAGCTCACCGCGGTTGAGTGAGGCAGCCCGAACCTCAATTACGACCTCATTCGGGCCCGGGACGGGCTCCTCTACCTCTCGGATTTCAGCAGTGTGAGCTTCACCAGGCGTGGAAACGAGCGCCCTCATCGCCTTTACTCGACGGCCGCGCGCGCTGCCGCGGCCGCGCCCACCGGAGCGCCAATGCACACGGTCTGGATATTGGTGAACTCTCGGATACCAAACTCGCCCAGCTCGCGGCCATAGCCGCTGTGCTTGATTCCGCCGAAGGGCAGCCGCGGGTCCGATGCCACCATCGCGTTGACAAAAACGGAGCCCGCCTCAATCCGGGGCGCGATGTCCTTGGCGCGGCTCAGGTCGCGTGTCCACAGGCTTGCGCCCAGACCATACTCGGAGTCATTGGCCAGCCGGATCGCCTCTTCGACGTCCCGCGCGCGAACCACCGCCGCCACCGGACCGAAAGTCTCCTCTTTGAACACGGGGCTATCGACAGTGACCTCGTCGAGCACCGTCGGCGCGAAGAAGTAGCCCTTGCCGTTCAGCGGGGATCCGCCGGTGATGACGTGGGCGCCCTTCGCGCGTGCACCCTCCACCTGGCGGATGAGATCCTCACGGAGATCGCGTCGCGCCAGCGGGCCGACGTTCGTTGCTCGGTCGGCCGGATCGCCGATGCGCAGCGCGCGTACCGCCTCGGCAAACTTCGCCACGAAGGCGTCAGCCACGGCGTTCTCGACGATGAAGCGCTTGGCGGCAATGCAACTCTGACCCGTATTCTGGTTACGGGCGCGCGCGCCGGTGCGGGCGGCCTCGTCCACGTCGGCGTCGGCCAGGACGATGAACGGGTCGGAACCACCAAGCTCGAGGACCTGCTTCTTGATGTGACGGCCGGCAGTCGCGGCAACGTCCGCGCCGACCGCACTCGAGCCGGTGAGCGTTATCGCCTGCACCCGCTGATCGGCGATAATCCCAGCCATAGCCGAGCCCGAGACGAGCAGCGTGCGGAAAAGGCCCTGCGGGAAACCCGCGCGCCTGACGACCTCTTCAATGGCGAGCGCGCATTGGGGCACATTCGAGGCGTGCTTCAGCACTGAGCTATTTCCGGCCATCAAGGCTGGGGCAAGGAACCGGAAGACCTGCCAGAACGGGAAGTTCCATGGCATGATTGCTAAGACGACACCCAGAGGCTCGAACTCCACGTAGCTCTCGATCGCGCTCGTCGGGACGGTCTCAGGTGCCAGGAAGCGCTCAGCGTGCTCGGCGTAGAAGTCACAGTTCCACGCGCACTTCTCGATCTCCGCCTCGGATTCGACGATGGGCTTACCCATCTCCGCCGTGATCAATGAGGCCCAGTGTTTCTTCTCCGTGCGCAGCGCCTGGGCGAGCCCTCGCATATGATCCACACGCTGCGCAAACGACGTGGCGCGCCAGTGTCGGGACGCCTGGTGCGCCTGTTCTAGAGCGGCGTCTATTTGACCAGACGTAAACTCGTTGAACGTCTTAAGCGTCTCTTCGGTCGCCGGATTGATAGATTGAATCTGCATCGTTCTCCTCCCCGCTTCTCGATCCTCACACTCGAAGGCAAGCGTTCGTCTGTCGTCACGTGGTATGTACGACACTTCAACGTCCCTGCCGGCGCAACCCCCATTTCCACACCTCACCTGCTACCAACACAAACGCTCCGTACAGAACTGCGATCAACAGGTCCTTCGCAGGCATCGCGGTGGTG
>Ga0187893_10004717_pt1 | contig 25550 bp, 23 predicted proteins | sample MA1701074metaG_FD_139574 | JGI IMG/M metagenome (GOLD analysis project Ga0187893, IMG submission 139574) | White microbial mat communities from a basaltic lava cave in the Kipuka Kanohina Cave System on the Island of Hawaii, USA - MA170107-4 metaG ... | reverse complement strand
GAGCGACGCGCCCGTGAAGAACATGCTCGGCGGACTTTACACGGTGATTCAGAACAAATTTTACTTCGACGAGATTTACCAATGGATTGTGGACAATGTGCAGGGGACGATTGCGAAACTCTCAGAGTGGTTTGACCTCTGGATTTTGCAACGGCTCGGCATTGGCGGTCTTTCGCTCGGCACGGGTCTGTTGGGTCGAACCGTGCGCCTGCTGCAAACAGGCAACATAGGCACATACGCCTTCTTGCTCGGCTTGGGCGTGACGCTGATTATTTACTGGGTGGTGGTGAGATGAAGAAAAGGATGAAGGCAGAAGGCAGAATGATGAAACGCAAAGCGGGGCATGAACACGCTTTTCGCGAAGTCATTGGACTCATTCAGTTGGCGCGTAGCCGCGCTCTGCAAGCCGTTAACACGGAATTGATTGATCTCTACTGGCAGGTAGGCGAATTCATCAGCCGCAAGGTCGAAACGGACGGGTGGGGCAAGTCCGTGGTTCTTGAGCTTGCTGCCTACCTGAAGCGCGTTGAGCCTGACCTCCGAGGTTTCTCTTCCCCAAACCTGTGGCGAATGCAGCAGTTTTACGAGACTTACTGCCATCAGAAAAAACTCTCAGCACTGCTGAGAGTTTTGCCGTGGACTCACAACCTGCTCATTTTGAGCAAGTGCAAGCGGACAGAAGAGCGGGAGTTCTATCTGCGTCTTGCGACACAAGAGAAGTGGTCGAGCCGCGAGTTGGAACGCCAGCTTTCGGGTGCCCTGTTCGAGCGGACAGTCCTTGCGCCGCCAAAAGTGTCGCCACTGGTGACACAATTACATCCCGCTGCTGAAACGATTTTCAAAGACAGCTACCTGCTGGACTTCCTCAACCTGCCTGAAGTCCATTCCGAATCGGATTTGCAACGGGCGTTGGTTGCTAACCTGAAAAAATTCCTTTTGGAGTTGGGCAGGGATTTCTGTTTTGTCGGCGAACAATACCAGTTGCAAGTGGGCGGCAAGGATTTTTACCTCGACCTGCTCTTTTACCATCGCGGACTGCAATGCCTCGTTGATTTTGAACTCAAGATTGACGAGTTCAAACCAGAGTATCTCGGTAAACTGGAATTTTATCTGGAAGCGCTTGACCGCGATTTGAAAAAAACGCACGAACGCCCTTCCATCGGTGTTTTGTTGTGCGCATACAAGGACAATGAGGTCGTCGAATATGCGTTGAGCCGCGCGGTCTCCCCCGCGCTCATCGCCGAGTATCAAACACGCCTGCCCGCGAAGAAGCTGTTGCAACAAAAGCTCCATGAGTTTTACGAACTGGCGCAGTCCGATTCCGTCAACAAGACGGTCGCAAGAAAGCGGGGACAAAAATGAAGGAATCAGGCGTGACGCTGATTATTGATTGGGTGGTGGTGAGATGATGGTTTTTGGAGTATTGGTGGAGTTATGAAAACGAAATTGGTCGGAAAAACACGGCGGCTGGTATCGCGGTTGCAACGGCACGGCGGACGGCTGCTGGTCACGTCACACGGTCAACCTGCGGCTTATTTGATGGATGTGACGAGCTATGAACAGTTGCAGGAGCGGCTGCGGCTGCTCGAAGGCATTGCGCGGGGCGAAGTGGCGTTGCGGCAGGGGCGCGTGTTGACCCATGCCCAGGCGAAAAAGAAACTGGCGCGATGGCTAAAGTAATCTGGACAGAACCAGCGGTGAGCGATTTGGACGCGATTGCCGATTACATCGCGTTGGACAATCCGCTCGCCGCCGCGCAATTGGTGCAGCGCGCGTTTCGCAACGTGGAACGATTGGAGAAATTTCCCGAGTCGGACGCGAACCGCCTGAATTGCGCGGGTTGGTGTATCGGGAAGTGGTCGTCAATCCGTGCCGAATTTTTTACCGATACGATGGGAAGAAAGTTTTCATCTTGTTTGTGTGCAGAGCACAACAGGACGTGAAACCTGAAATGGTTGAAGAGCGGGATTTGTTGCGATGAAAGCGAAAAACGACAAATGCGAATTCTGCGACGGCAACGTCGAGCAGCGGACGGTGCGCGCCGCGTTTCATTACAAGGGCGACACGATTTACGTGAACAACGTGCCCGCGTGGGTGTGCACGCATTGCGCTGAGCAGTATTTCGACGCGCCTGTCTATAAGCGGCTGGAAGAAATCGCCCGCAGCCGTAACAGCATCAAGAAAAAAATCAGCTTCCCGCTGGCGGAGTTCAAGACGGCGTGACAACGAGCTACACAACTCAAAATGGTCGAACCGTGCGCCTGCTGCAAACTGGCAACATCGGCACATACGCCTTCCTGTTCGGCTTGGGCGTGACGCTGATTATTTATTGGGTGGTGGTGAGGTGAATGCGACTCCCCACATTGTCATTCTGAGCGAAGCGAAGAATCTCTTTGGGAGGGGAGAGATGCTTCGCTTCGCTCAGCATGACAAAAAACGATGCACACGCTTTTGCTGTCACCCTGAGCGAAGCGAAGGGTCTCCTCCGTGTGACGGGAAAAGAGATTCTTCGCTTCGCTCAGAATGACAACGAAGGAAAACGCTGACAGCGATGAGTGACCGCCAACACGATTATTGGACTTACATCATGGCGAGCGCCTCGCGGGTGATTTACATCGGTGTGACAAGCGGTTTAGAAAAGCGAGTTTCGCAGCACAAGGAGAAGGCGGTCGAAGGATTCACCAAGAAATACAGTTGCACGCGGCTTGTGTGGTTCGAGCACTTCCGAGATGTTCGGGACGCGATTGCGTGCGAGAAACGGCTCAAGGGGCTGTTGAGGGCGAAGAAGATTGCGTTGATCGAAAAGGAAAATCCGCAGTGGAAAGATTTGAGTGAAGAGTTGTTTGAATGTGCGAAGGGCGGAGGCGGAGGAGATTCTTCGCTCCGCTCAGAATGACATGTTGAGTGAGTCGTGTGACGAGATAAGAAGACAATTTTTGAAATGGAAAACTTACTGACAACCGCCGTCCTGCTCCCGCTCGTCGGCGCGTTCCTGTTGTTCCTGTTCCCCGCGAACGCGCTGTGGAGGGTCACGCTCCGTCGTGACCGCGTTGGCGCATCGGACGCGACGGAGCGCGTCCCTCCATTTGAGAAATTTCTGTTGGCGGCAATTTCACAGTTTATTTTGAAAGGAAAGGAGGTAAATTAGGCGCATGGCACAGACATTTGACCTTGTAGCTCAAGCGGCGATGGGGCTTTCCCCCGCGCAGCGCGCGTCGCTCGCGCACAAACTGATTGCCAGTTTGGACGGGACAGTGGACGAAAACGCCGAGGCGGAGTGGATGGCGGTGATTGAACGCCGCATCGCTGAAGTCGAGCAGGGGAAAGTCGAGTGCCGTTCTATTGAGGATGTGATTCGAGATCTGCGCGCCAAGCTTCGATGAGATTTCGCGCTCACCCCGAAGCTGAGCAGGAATTGGCTGCCGCGTTGCTCCACTACGAAAATGCTGTGCCTGGTTTGGGCGCGGATTTTCTCGGCGAGTTCGAGCACGGCATCGCGCAGATTCGGGAGCATCCGATGTCTTGTCCTGTGATTCTGAAATCGGCGCGAAAGTATTTGCTACGACGATTTCCTTACGCGTTGATTTACATCCCCTCCCAAGACGAGATCGTTCTTTATGCCGCGATGCACACCAGCCGCAAACCGTTTTATTGGAAAGACCGCCTAACAAACTGACATGGAACTTTTATTAACAATCGCCGTCCTGCTCCCACTTGTGGGCGCGTTTTTGCTGTTCTTGTTCCCCGCGAACAAGCCGCAGACGATTCGCGCGTTTGCCATCGCGGTGACGGGCGTTTCGCTCGCGCTGATTTTGACGCTGTTCGTGAATTTCAATCGCGCGGACGCGGGCTACCAATTCGTGAAAAGTTGGGAATGGTTTTCGCTCGGCGGCGCGCCCGTTTCGCTGAAGCTCGGTGTGGACGGCATTTCCATCGTGCTGCTGTTGCTCGTCGGCATCGTGTCGTTTTGCGGCGTGCTCGTCTCGCACGAAATCCATGAGCGACAGAAGGAGTATTACATTTTGTTTCTCGCGCTCACGACGGGCATCTCGGGGACGTTCACGTCGGTAGATTTGTTTTTCTTCTATTTCTTTTACGAGATGGCGGTGATTCCGATGTATCTGCTCATCGGCATCTGGGGTTCGCTGCCCGCGGGCAAGCACGGGCGCACGAAGGAATACGCGACGATGAAGTTGACGCTGTATCTGACGGCGGGCGCGGTGCTGGCGTTGGTGGCGTTGCTGGCGATGTATGCGCATTACGGGACATTCGACATGATTGCGTTGCGCGATAAGGCAAAGTTGTCCGCACCGACGCAAGTGGCGTTGTTTCCGCTGATTCTGTTCGGGTTCGGTTTTCTCGCGTCGCTGTTTCCGTTTCACACCTGGTCGCCGATTGGTTACGCGGCTGCGCCGACTGCGGCTTCGATGATGCACGCGGGCGTCCTGAAAAAACTTGGCGCATACGGCATCATCCGAATCGGCTTGGAATTGTTGCCTCAAGGCGCGAGTACGAACATCAGCGTGGGCGCGGAAGCGCTGAAACATTACGACAAGACCATTGGAGGCGTGCCTGTGCTGGGTTGGCTGTTCAAGGGGTCGGTCAATTGCCTCGGGGGATGCAATTTCACTTGGGGCGAAGTGCTGGCGGTGTTGTGCATCTTCAACATTCTCTACGCGGGCTGGGCGGCGATGCGGCAGAAGGATTGGAAATTCATCGTCGGCTACAGCTCAGTGAGCCACATGGGTTATGTGATGCTCGGCATCGCGACGTTGAACACGATCGGCGTGAGCGGCGCGGTGTTCCTGATGTTTGCGCACGGTTTGATGGCGGCGCTGACCTTCTCGCTCATCGGATTTTTCTATCATCAGGCGCACACGCGCATGGTGCCCGACCTCAGCGGCTTGGCGAAAAAGATGCCGTTCATCGCCGTGTTGATGGTGATGGCGGCGATGGCGTCGAGCGGGCTGCCAGGGTTCGCGAATTTCGCGTCGGAAGTGATGGTGTTCTTCGGCGCGTGGAGCACGAAGTCGTTTGTGTTCCAGGTCGCTACGGTTTGCGCGGTCTGGGGCATCGTGGTGACGGCGGTTTATTTGCTCCGCGCGGTGCGCAGCACGTTCTTCGGTCCGATGGACGCGAAGTGGGAGAAATTGCACGACGCGCCGTTCGCGCAGCGGATGCCGTATGTGATTTTGCTGTGCGCGCTGCTGATTTTCGGGTTCGTGCCGCGCTTGGCGACGGATTTGATCAGGAACACCGTGAACGCGCACGTCGTGCAGGACGAGAATGTGAAGAGATTTTCAGGAACGGAGAAATCCGAAATTCGAATGTCGAAATCCGAAGGAAATCCGAAGCCTGAACCCAATCCAAAATCGGAAATCCAAAATCCAAAATTGGCACAGTGAACATCACCGACCTGAAATCCATTTACCTTGAGCTTGCTGTCGTTGCGCTCGGCTTGCTGGTGCTTGTTGTGGACGCGCTCGGCAAGAACGCGGATCGGCGGCGCATCGGGCAGGGCACGTCTCTGGGGCTGATGCTGGTGTTTTTCCTGAGCATGACGGCGAAACCGATGACGGACGCGACATTCAGCGGGATGTATCGCTTCGACGACTTCGCGATTTTCTTCAAGCAATTCTTCCTCGTGGCGGGCGCGTTCGTGGCGTTGATGGCGGCGGACACCATCGCGGCGGCGCGGCGCGAGACGGGCGGATTTTTCGCGGTGCTGTCGTTTGCGCTGGCGGGGATGATGTTGAGCGCGTCGGCGAACGATTTCGTGATGCTGTTCGTGTCGGTGGAACTGGTGACGGTGAGTTTCTACGTGCTGGTGAGTTTCCTGCGGCGCAACGAACAATCGCTGGAGGCGGGGACGAAGTATCTCATCATCGGCGCGTTGTCGAGCGGGTTCATGGTGTTCGGCATTGCGCTGATTTTCGGGACGACGGGCGCGACGAATTTTCAGGATGTGGCGAAGGCGATTGGCGGAATTGCACAGGCGGGGACGCCTGTGCCACCAAATTCGGAAACCGCAAGCGGGACGCTCGCGCTACCAATTTTAGGCGCAGCGTTCTCGCTCGGCGTCGTGATGGTGCTCGTCGGGCTGGGGTTCAAAATCGGGATGGCGCCGTTCCAAATCTGGATTCCCGATGTGTATCAGGGCGCGCCGACGCCTGTGACGGCGTTCCTGGCGGTTGGCTCGAAGGCGACGGGGATCGCGCTGTTGTTGCGCACGGCGTTTGTGGCGTTGCCCGAGGTAAAATTTGGCGACGCGCTGCCGTTGTCGCTGTTCCTCGCGGCGCTGGCGGGGTTGACGATTCTTTACGGGAACCTCGGCGCGTTGCCGCAGCGCAACATCAAACGGCTGCTCGGTTATTCGAGCATCGGGCACGCGGGGTATCTGCTGATGGGATTTGCCGCCGCGAACACGCTGGGCGTGCAGGCGGTGCTGTATTATCTCGCGGCGTATTTGTTCACGAACATTTGCGCGTTCACGGTCATCATCGCCGTGTCAGGCGCGACGGGCAGCGACGCGATCGGGGCGTATTCGGGGCTGGCGAAACGCTCGCCGATCCTGGCGCTGGCGATGATGCTGGCGATGTTTTCGCTCGCGGGGATTCCGCCGCTGGCGGGTTTTTTCGGCAAATTCATGCTGTTCGCGGCGGTGATCGAAGCGGCGAAATCGCACCCGCAACTTTACGCGCTCGCCATCGTCGGCGCCGTGGCGGTGGTCCTCTCGCTGTATTTTTATCTCGGCGTCGTGCGCGCGATGTATTTGCAGGAAGCGGAGGACGCGCGCCCCATCGCGGTGAGCCTGCCGATGCGCGCGGCGCTGGTCTCGGCGATGGGCGGCATCCTCGTCTTGGGCATTTTCCAGAAACCGATGGTGATCTTCACCGAATTCGCGGCAAAATCGCTTCTCAACCAACACCACTCGGCCATCGTGAACACAGCGACGACACCAGATGGCGACGCGTCGGCAAAAATTCCCCGAAAATAGTCTGTAACATCGTCATTAAAGTCGCGTCTGATTCTGCGCCCTGCCTCGACACTCCATGCACGGTCTGATACGGTGGTTCGGTTTGGATTTTTTGACCATGTCAAACAACGGAAAATCCCGCAAAACAGCCTGGTTGATCCTTGCCGTGGCGCTTGCGGGCGCCGTCGGCGTCGGCTGGTGGTATTGGAAACGCAACGCCACTGGCGCGGTGCAATACACCACCGTGCCCGTCACGCGCGGCGAATTGACGCAGGTCGTGACCGCGACAGGGCAACTCAATCCCGTGAAAAACGTCCAGGTTGGCAGCCAGGTGTCGGGACGCATCCTGAGCATCCACGTGGATTTCAACGATCCGGTGAAGGAAAACCAGCTCATCGCCGAGATTGACCCCGCCTCGTTCGAGCAAAATCTTCTCCGCGCCGAAGCCGACCGCGCCAGCGCGCGCGCCGCGCACCAACTGGCGAAGGTGGACGCCGACCGCGCGGCGGAATTGTTCAAACAAAACCTCCTTCCGAAAGCCGACTTCGACCGCACGCAGGCGGCGCTGGCGCAATCGGAGGCGCAGGTGAAAATCCGCGAGGCGGCGGTGGAAAGCGCGAAGGTGGATTTGTCGCGTTGCAAAATTTATTCGCCTGTGGACGGCATCGTCATTTCGCGCAGCGTGGATGAAGGGCAGACGGTCGCCGCGAGCCTGCAATCGCCGACGCTGTTTGTCATCGCCAACGACCTTTCCAAGATGCAGATCAACGCGAACGTTTCCGAGGCGGACATCGGCGGCGTCGAAGCGGGACAGGAGGTGCGCTTCACCGTGGACGCGTTCCCCAACCGCATGTTTCGCGGCAAAGTGCGGCAGGTGCGCAACGCGCCCATCACCGTGCAAAACGTCGTGAGTTACGACACGATCATTGACGTGGAAAACCGCGACCTGCGTCTCAAGCCAGGAATGACTGCGAATGTTTCCGTCATCGTCGCTCACCGCGATAACTCGCTGCGGCTGCCGAACGCCGCGTTGCGCTATCGTCCGCTCGGCGCGCCCGTGTCCAACACACCCACCGCGACGCCGCAATCAGGCGGGAGCGCGATGGCAAACGGCGCGGGAGCAACCCCCAGCGGACAGGGCGGCGGGATCGCGGGATGGCGTCCCGAGCGTCAACCGACGCGCACGGTTTATGTGATGCCCGCGAATGAAACGAAGCCGAAACCCGTCGAAATCAAATTCGGCATCAGCGACGGGCGCAGCACGGAAATTGTGGAAGGATTGAACGAAGGCGACCTCGTGGTGACGGGCGAAACCAACCCACAGGGAAAAACACAAGCGGCCCCCACCAATCCTTTCGGACCGCAATTCCCGAGGCGGTGAGGTTGGTTGAAGAGGTTAAAAAGTTGAAGGATTAAAATGAGGGCGCGCCGCTGACTTAAAAATCCTATTAACCATTTTAACCGTTCCTCCATTTTAGCCTCTCCATGAGCGCGCTCATCAAACTGCACCACGTCTCGAAGACCTACCAAACAGGCGAGGTTGAAGTGCGCGCCGTGCGCGGCGTGAGCCTCGAAATCCAGGCGGGCGATTTCGTGGCGGTGATGGGCGCGAGCGGTTCGGGCAAATCCACGTTGATGAACATTCTGGGATGCCTCGACCGACCGACGGACGGGCGTTACTTTCTCGACGGCGTGGACGTTTCCGACCTCGGCTCCGACGAACTCGCCAACATCCGCAACCAGAAGCTCGGTTTCGTGTTCCAGAGCTTCAATCTTTTGTCGCGCACCTCCGCGCTGGAAAATGTCGAACTGCCGATGCTGTATCGCGGCGAAAGCCTGTCGTCCTCCGAGCGCCACCGCCGTGCGCTGCGCGCGCTGGAAATCGTCGGGCTGTCCGATCGCGCCGACCACAAGCCCAATCAGCTTTCGGGTGGGCAACAGCAGCGCGTCGCCATCGCCCGCGCACTGATGAACGAGCCGCCCGTGCTGCTTGCCGACGAGCCGACGGGCAACCTCGACAGCCGCACGAGCGTGGAACTCATGGGCGTCTTCCAGAAACTCAACGAGCGCGGCATCACGATTCTCATGGTCACGCACGAGACCGACATTGCCCGTTACACCAAACGCAACATCGTCATGCGCGACGGGCTGGTGATTTCCGACACGCTGGTGGCGCGGCGCAATGTCGCGGAACATGAGTTGCGGAAAATCGAGGAGGAACAACAGACCGCGAAAATCGCTGGATAAATGAAATTTTTCACCATCATCAAAATTTCGTTGCGCGCGCTGCTGCGAAGCAAGTTGCGCTCGTTTCTTACCACGCTCGGCATCGTCATCGGCGTCGGCGCGGTCATCGCGACGGTCAGCATTGGCGACGGCGCGCGGGCGATGATCGAGGCGAACGTCGCGGCGTTCGGGCAAAACGTCGTGATGGTCTGGGCGGGCAATTTCAGCGCGGGCGGCGTGCGGGGCGGCTGGGGCAGCGCGAGCACGTTAACGGAAGAGGACGCCGAAGCGATTGCCAACGAAGTGCGCGGCGTCATTCGGGTCAGCCCCGAATTGAACCAGGGGCACGCGCAGATCACCTACGGCAACCAGAACTGGGCGACGCAAGTGATGGGGCAGTCGCCCGATTTTTTTGAGATTCGACAATGGCAGTTCGAGGAAGGGTCGGCGTTCACCGAGCTGGACGTGCGCGGCGCGACAAAAGTCTGCGTGCTGGGGCGAACGGTGGCGGAACAACTTTTCGGCGGCGAAGACCCGATCAACAAAGTCATTCGCATCCGTAACATGCCGTTCACGGTTGTCGGGCTGCTTGCGCCCAAGGGAATGAACCTGAGCGGCGTGGACCAGGACAACCTCGTCGTTGCGCCGCATTCATCGGTGCGCCGTTACCTGGCGCGCAACCAGAACCTGCGTGCCGTTAACGTCCAGGCGGCAAATGCCCAAGTCGTGCCCGAAGTGCAAAAGCAGATCACGGAACTGCTGCGGCAGCGGCACAAGATTTTCGGCGAGCGCGAGGATGATTTCACGGTGCGCACCCAGGAGGAGATCGCGCAGTTTCAGGGCGCGCTGGCGGACACGATGCGCAAGCTGCTCGCGGGCATCGCGGCGGTGTCGCTCGTCGTCGGCGGCATCGGCATCATGAACATCATGCTGGTGAGTGTGACAGAGCGCACGCGGGAGATCGGCATTCGCATGGCGGTCGGCGCGCATCGCAAGGACATCCTTTTGCAATTTTTGACGGAGGCGTTCACCCTCAGTTCCATCGGCGGCATGATCGGCATCGCGGCGGGGATCGCGACCGCACTGTTTCTTTCCCAACAAAACAACTGGCCGATGCTCGTTGCGCCGCAAGCCGTCATCATCGCGTTCATCTTCAGCGCCGCTGTCGGGATTTTCTTCGGGTTTTACCCCGCAAGAAAAGCCTCGCGCCTCGACCCGATTGATGCGCTGCGGTATGAATGAGATTGCGGAGTGGACTGACGCGATGAGATTCAACGTTCCAACACGCCATCATCCCAATTGGTAGCGGGTTGGTTTCAGTTTGTCATCCTGATCCCGCTGTTGCGGGAGTAGGATCTCTTGTTGTCTGCAAAGGGATTCTTCGCCTCGGCGGCTCAGAATGAATAGATGAAAGCGCGCCTCCGCGGGTGGCTTGCACCCTCGCCCTCAATGGAGCACTGGTGATTAACCAGAAACGGAGGCGCACATGAAAGAATGCATCAGTTTGGATTGTCATAAACACTATTCGTTGTTGGAACGCTTCGAGGGGCGTATCTTGACACTGGAGCCGGTGTCAAGATACGCCCATTCTGTGGCTGGGATTGCCGCATTACGACGCAAGCAGAACGCTGGCTCTGCTATCGTCCTGTGCTACCAATTCACAGGCGGGACGCCTGTGCCACCATTCATTTTCTTTCGAGAACCAACGCCGCGCCTTGGCCGCCTCCGACGCAGAGGGCGGCGACGCCTGTTTCGAGATTGCGGCGTTTCATTTCTTTGAGGAGCGTGAGAACGAGTCGCGCGCCGCCTGCGCCGACGGTTGGGGGAAAAGTGTCCGCGCCGTTGCAATGGTTTCCCCGTCTGCTGCGCGCCACCGCCAGACAACGCGCCAAATGGGAACTCATCGGCGTCGAATTCTTCACTCACAAACCTGTTTCGGATTTCGGATTTCGAGATTCGGATTTTCTACAGAAACTTGGCCGCTGATTGACGAGGATGTCGAAGTCGAAAGTCTGTTGGTGTCACGAATTTCCGTTACGCCGCTCGCACAACTTTCTTGCGAGATGAATACTTTACTTTCTTTTCCAACAAAACCACTTGTTCTGTCAGAGGCTCCTCTTGCTTGGTTCGTAGAAGTTTTTTCTCCTGTGACGTCAGTTGAGGCGGAAAAAGTTTTTTGGCGTCTGCATCTCGAATGCTTTGTATTTTCTTTAGATAGCGCGACACAAAAAATCCTTCGAGTTTACTTTCGGTGACGCGTTCCAATTTGTGCTGTGCTATTTTCACGTACAGTTCGTCCAGTTCGATGCCGATGTAATGGCGACGGAGCGTTTTCGCCGCAATCGCGGTTGTTCCAGTGCCAAGAAACGGATCCAGCACAACGTCGCCTTCGTCGGTGCTCATCAAAATCACGCGCTCCAACAAATGGATGGGAAGTTGGCAGGGATGCTCGTCTCTGCGCACATCGTGACGGATGCGGTGGATGTCGGTCCACACATCACTAACGAGATTCCCGAACGGGTGCATCTGGTCTTTCTTGCCACCGTAGTCTTTAAGAAATTCACCACAAAGCCTACAACGTTTGTGAGGAGCGCGGACTTCGTAAAATTTATAGCCCTTCGGCGCCTTCGTGTAGAAAAGAATTCCGTAGTGCGCGGGCAAAAGTGTTCTGCCGAGAGGAGCGCTCATGGCGTCCCACGAAATCCAGTGTCTGAAATACGCCATCTTGTTCAGAATCGTCGCGTAGTGCGTCAGCCACTTCGGAATGTTGTGGACGAAAATGCTGCCAGTCGGTTTGGTGACGCGCACCATCTCGCGAATCCATTCCTCACACCAAAAAAGATATTCGTCGAGTTCTTTGCGGTCTTTGTAGGCGTTGTATTTCTTGCTGAGATTGAAGGGCGGGTCGGCAAAGCAAACATCCATGCAGTTGTCGGGGAAACTGCGCAGCACCTGAAGGCTGTCTCCGTGAATAATCTTGTCTGTGGGCAAATTCATTTTCAATCCGTCAGGTCTTTGACCAACTTCACAAATCGTTTGATTTGCTCTGGCTGAAACGTATAGACGAACTCAAAAGCCGAAACCAACCGTTTGCAATCTTGTTGTCGCGCAATCCAGCCAATGCCATCCACAAAGCCCACAAAAACGGCGCGCGGATAATATTTTTTCATCGCCTCGGCGACTGCTATCTCAGTCTTCGCCTTGTCGCCCATACCGCTGCTTGTCGTTGTGACAAACGATGCCTCGACAATCACTTTCGGCGATTGCTTGTTGGGAATGATGTAATCCATCGTCCGCTCGATGTTCGCAAGCTTGCCCGCCTCAAAACTAATTCCTGCTGTTTCAAGTGCATGGTCAACATTCACTTTGGCGGCATCACGCTGTTTGCTGCCGCTGTATGAGCCTTTGACTTTGTAACGAATAATCGTGTCAATCAGCGCATCGGGCGTGAAAGTGAGTTTCGTGACGGAGAGTTTCTTGAATTCAAACAACGGCAACGCTCGACGTAGCGACTGACACGTCGCGCCCTCGAACAACAGATTTACGATGCCCTTTGCGAACGCCTCATTTTCCGTTGCCAACTTCATTATTCGGCTCTCAGCCCATTCCTTATCGAACTCCGCCGCGCTCCACTTGTCGCGCAACGCCAGTTTGGCGAGTTCCTTGTCTTGGGAGAGGCGGATGAAGGTGACCAGCCGCAGCAAGCTCTCTCTGGAAAATCCCGCGAGCGTCAGCACGGCGGTCAGTCCGTCCTTTTTCGTGCGGATGAACTCCACGACCAATTCCTTGCTCAAACCGCGTTCCTGAGCCTGCCGCTTCAACAACATCAGCAACTCGTAAAGCTGCGTGATGGTGCGCTCGCTTTGCTCCTCGAATTCCTCATTGATGAAGTAATAGCTATTGCTCTTGAGTACTGTTGAGAATTTTTGATCGTTGGTGTGCTTTTGTTCCATCGTCGCGGTTGCCTTCTATCAAATCCAAGCATCAGTCGCAACGCCGAATCAACACAATCACTTCCTCTCCAACACCAACGCTGCGCCTTGTCCGCCGCCGACGCAGAGGGCGGCGACGCCTGTTTCGAGATTGCGGCGTTTCATTTCTTTGAGCAGCGTGAGGACGAGGCGCGCGCCGCTTCTGAAGCTTTCAGCGTTCACGATTTCTTTTCTGGCGGAAGAATCTTTTCCAATTCCGCAATCAGCGGCGGAAGGTCTTGGGTCACAATTTGCCAGAGAATGTCGAAGTCCACGTTGTCGTATCCGTGAATCAAACGATTACGGAGTCCAACAATTTGCGGCCACGGAATGTTGGGATGTTTGGCGCGTTCTTGCGGAGATATGCGGTTTGCCGCTTCACCGACGATTTCAAGCAACCGCACCAACGCGAGATTCAACTGACGTTCTCTATCCAAGTCCGCGCGAGTCTTGCCGCGCGCCATTTCCGAAGCTTCCCGCGCAGCGTCCAGCATATGCCGCAAACGGACGTCGGGGTTATGCGGCATATTGAACCTCGGCCTCTTTCACAACATCGTCGCGAAAATAAGAACTCAGGAATTGTGGCGTGTTCAAATCCACCTTACGCCCCAGCAATTCGGAAAGTTCGCGCTCCATCGAGAAAAACTTAAAGCCTGGGACGTGCCCTTCCTCAAATTCCACCAACACATCGAGGTCGCTGTCAGGGCGCGCGTCGCCGTGCAACTCCGAACCGAAGACCGCCAGTTTGCGGATGTGATTGCGGCGGCAAAACTCCGCAATTTTTTCCTTGGGCAGATTCAGTTTTTTTCGCGTCGCTTTCATGGCGCGGGCAAATTTTCCATCGGAACGGGAGCGAAGTCAAACCGTGATCTTTCGTGGGGAGACACCCCTGCGGCTGGGGACAGCCGCACTACAACTCAAGAGGAACGCCCAAGCTACGACCACAGGCGGGACGCCTGTGCCACCAAATCACTTCCTCTCCAACACCAGTGCTGCGCCTTGACCGCCGCCGACGCAGAGGGCGGCGACGCCTGTTTCGAGGTTGCGGCGTTTCATTTCTTTGAGCAGCGTGAGGACGAGGCGCGCACCGCTTGCGCCGACGGGATGTCCGAGCGCGACCGCGCCGCCGTTGACGTTGACGAGGTCGCGGTTGATTTCGTCCCGCGCCTGCGGGATCATGCCGAGTTCATCCGTCCAGAATTTCTTCGACGCGAGCGCGCGCAACGAGGCGAGGACTTGGACGGCGAACGCTTCGTTGATTTCCCAGAGTTGCACGTCGCTGAGGGAAAGCTTCGCCTGTTTCAACGCGAGGGGGATGGCGAATGCGGGGCCGAGTCCCATGCGGCGCGGGTCGAGTCCCGCATACGCGTAGGCGCGGAGGTAGCCTAGTGGTTCGACCCCGAAATCCTTGGCGCGTTTTTCGGTGGTGACGAGGAGCGCGACCGCGCCGTCGGTGATTTGCGAGGCGTTGCCCGCGGTGACCGTGCCGTTGCGCTCGAAGACGGGGCGGAGTTTGGCGAGCGCTTCCATCGTCTGGTTTTCGCGGACGCCGTTGTCGTCCTGCGCGGGCGTGAATTGCGGCGGGACGTAGATGGTGACGATTTCTTCGCGAAGTTTGGCGCGGGCGGCGGTGGCTTTGCGGTGGGAGTCGAGCGCGAACTGGTCTTGTTCCTCGCGCGAAATCTGGAAATCGCGATAGAGCACCTCGGCGGTCTGCCCCATGTTCAAGCCGCAGACGGGGTCGGTGAGGCCGAGCATGACGCCGACGATGGGGTTGAAGTCGGACGGGCGGAATTGGGCGAAGACGCCGAGGCGTTGGAGGAGCGATTTGGCTTTGGCGAGGCGCGCGAATTTTTCGACGGCGCTGCGGCGGTAGATGAGCGGAATGTTGCTCATGCTTTCCGTGCCGCCGACGAGCATCACATCGCCGTGGTCAGCCGCCATTTTTTCGTAAGCCGAAGTGATGGCTTCCATGCCGCTGGCGCAATTGCGGTGGACAGTGATGGCAGGGATGCGTTCGGGAATTCCTGCGCGCAACGCAATGACGCGCGCGATGTTCGCCGCATCAGGCGACTGCGCGACGTTGGCGAAGACGACGTGGTCAATGCGATTGAGGTCAAGCGAACGGCGTTGGGTGAGTTCCGAGATGGCGAGACGCGCCAATTCCACGGCGGTAAGGTCTTTGAAAACCGTCCCCGCTTTCGTGAACGGCGTGCGCACGCCGTCAATGATTGCCAGTCGTTCCATATTCCTCTGTCTCCTTACCCCGTCTTACGGGGCAAGCGCCTGCCACGTTCCACGTGGTCAGCAGCTACGGCTTCGCAAGCTGGAAGCTTGCTCCATCCTTACCCTCTTGTGATGCGAGAGTAACATACGGGGATGCGCGAGGCAACGAGGGAAGAAGACATGGCAAACGCCTATTGCATGGCGTCACTTCCGTTCAGTCGGCTGTTTTTCCTCCGTGATTTCGGCTTTGCGTTTCATCGCGTCAATGTCGAGTTCGTGGATGTATTTGACGAGGTTTTGCCATTTTTCCCAGAAGCCGAACCCGCCCTCGGTCATTTCCTTGAGCGCCGCTTCCTTCGTCCAACCGCAAACGGCGACGCGGTAAATGACGCACATCGTGCCCGTGCGGTCGGCGCCGTGCTGGCAATGGACGAACACGGGCTGGCGTGCGGGGTCGGTGACAATTTGCAGGAAACGGACCACCTCCTCGTCTTCGGGATGCCACGCCTTCATGTAGATGTGCTCGTAGGCGAGCCGTGTCGAGCCAATCAGTTTGCGGTCGGAATGGAAGGAGCGGAGGCTGACGACGGTGCGCACGCCCATTTTGCGGAGTTCGCGGAAGCCCTGCTCGTCAGGTTGCGCGCCGCGATACAGAGTGTCTGTGACGCGGTGAAGATTGGGCACCCCGTCCTTCTGCATTTTTTCCGCCCATTGTTTTTCGGGCGGCGCCTCCGTTTTCTGCGCGGCTGCAAACGGCGCGGAGACAAACGCGCTGCACGCAGCAAGCGTGAGAGCGGTGAAAGTGAGATGGCGGGAAAGATTTCGACGCATGACAGCCTCCAATGGGTTTGTTGCGCCGCATGATCGCGGGGAAAACCGCAGAATACAATGCGCGGGTGGGACCGAGAGTCGCGCCGTTGGGTTCCCCTCACGGCTGGGCCGTCAGGCGGTTTTGCGGGTGCGACGCCAGGCGAAGCAGGCGAGGAGGAGCAAACCGAGGAGCATCAGCATGACGGTGCTCGGTTCGGGAACGACACCGCCAGGAGGAGGGGGAGGAGCAGCGGGGTTGATGGGGATGATGTTGCCGAAATAAGTGACGCGCGCCGACTGGAAGCCCGTGCCGCTGATGATGTTGTTGTAATAAATCTTCAGGCTCGCGCCGCCGAAGTTGAAGTTGGACGCCGTGAGCGTGTTGCCAAGCATCAGGTTCTCGGTGTAAATCGCCTCCTGTCCGCCGCCCAACTGGTTGTCGAAGTCGTCGAGCAACCGCAGCAGCGAGAACGTGTTGGGCAGGATGAGCGTGCCGAGGCTGAACCCGTTGTTGGGAATTGCGGTGAGCGTGGGTCCGATGTCGGTGCTGGTGACTTCCACGTTCAAAATGCCGCTGTCCAATTGGAAGGTGAGCGAGCGGGTGTCATAGACACCGCCCAACGTCGCCGCTGTGTTGGCGCTGTTGGAGAACGTCGCTTCCGTCGTGGGCGCAAATGTGTAAGTGCCAATGCCGCCGAGAATGGCGCCTGTATTGCCGTCGCCAGTGTTGGCAAGGCTGGCATCAAAGCGGAATGCGCCGCCCGCGCCGAGATTGAGAGCGCCGCTGTTAAGGACATTTTGCCTGAAACGCACGGCGCCGCCGCTGGCGGTGATACCGCCGCCAGTGACGTTGTTGACGAGGGCGTCCACGATGCCGTTGCCTTCGATGTTACCGACGTTAGAGACGTTGCCGCCCGTGATGCCGCCGCCTGCCAGCGTGATGAGCGCGCCAAGAGAGTTGACGAGGCTGTTAACGCTGTTCAGCGTGCCGCTGCCAACGGTGATGGTGCCGTCGTTGGTCGCACCGAGCGCGCCCTGCACGGCCAATTCCAGCCCGTTAAGATTTGTCCACCCCGTGGAGGTATTGTTGAAGTTGCCCGTGATGCTGCTGTGATCGGTCAATTCAAATGATCCCGTGTTGGTAAAGTTGCCGTCAATGCTGCTGCCCGTTGAAATGTAGAGGGCGTTGGTGAGCAATCCTGCGCCGCCGCCGATACGGATAGAGCCGCCGTGGACTTCGACCCAGCCGTTGTTGAGCCAGGAAGCGTCGCCGATGTCGAGGCGGTGCGCGCCGACGAGGATGGTGCCCGTGTTCGCGGGCGCGGTTTCCATGTGGAAGTTGGCTGTGGTAACGACGGTGCCCGTGTTGGTGAGGGCGCTGACGAGTGTGCCTGAGCCGACGATGTTGCCTGAGTTGTTCACGCCGCCGCTGATGGAAGCACCCTGCATTCGCAACGTGCCGTCGCTGGCAACATCCACCCCACCCAGCCCGCCGATGCTGTGCGCGCCGACGTTGAGCGTGCCGCCCGTCGCTTGAATGTTGCCTGAGTTGACAGCGTTGATATCGAGTTCTCCATACCCCGCAATGTTGCCGTCATTATTGAGCGAAGTGCCCTTGAGTCCGCCGCCCGCCAGATTGATAAGCGCGCCGAGGGAATTGTGAATGTTGGCGGAGTCAAGCGTGCCCGCGTCCACGTTGATGATGCCCGCGTTGGAAACACCCGCGGCGCCGTTGACCTTGAGTTCATTGCCGTCGGTATTGGTGACGCCCGCCGCAGAATTGGTGAAATTGCCCGTGATGCTGCTGTGGTCGGTCAGGTCAAACGTCCCCGTGTTCGAGAAGTCGCTGTTGATGCTGCTGCCTGTGGAGATGTAGAGCGCGTTGGTGAACAAGCCCGCACCGTTGCCCGTGCGGATAGAGCCGCCGTTGACAGTGACGTAGCCGTTGTTGGTCCAGTTGGTAGTGACGTCCAAGGTGTTAGCGCCAACCACAATAGTGCCTGTGTTCAGCAATCCCTGGACAGAGAGCACCTGCCCTATCCCCTGAACAACAACATTACCTGAGTTGTAAAGGGAAGGAGAGATGTAGCCAAATCCACCGAGCCAACCGCTGTTGGTGAAACCGCTCGCGGAATCAATGGAACCGCCCGCCAGAGTCATCGTGCCCGTATTGACAGTGCCCACGGCAATCCCTTCAACGGTCAGGCGATGTGTTCCGATGGAGGCGGAACCTTCGTTGACAAAGTTGCCCGTGATGGTCGTGCTATTGGCGAGAGTGAAACTGCCCACGTTGCGGAAATGGCTGTCGAGAGTGGAGCCTGTCGTGAGGATGCTCAAATTGACAAGCGTGCCTGTGGTTTTGATGGTGCCGTTGGCCAGCGAGACGAAGCCCGAGTTAACCCAGTCGCTATTGACGGTGAGGAGGTTGCCCTGCACAAAAATCGTGCCCGTGTTGACGAGGGTCGCATCCACAGTCAACGAACCGCCCGACACGGTGAGGTATTTCGCGTTGTTGACGGCGGCGGTGATTTGACCGTTGCCCTGCACGGTTCCGTTGTTGGTGAGTGTTGCGCCATCGAGGCGGCTGCCGTTGAGCAGCACAGTCGCTCCCGTCGCATTCGTCCAGGGATTACTCACGCTTAAACTCGCGCCGCTGGCGATGTTGATGAAACCGCTATTTGCGAAAACCGCTGAGGTCACGAGGAGTTTGCCGCCTGTCGCCGTCAGTGTAGCGCCCGAAGCATTGTTAAAATCAGCGCTAATGACGCCATAGCCTGCCACGGAACCGTTGTTTGTGGACGCGCCGCCCGAGATCCCACCCCCTGCAAGGTCGAGCAATCCGCCAAGATTATTTGTGAAACCATTGGTTGCGTTGAGCGTTCCCGCTCCCACGTTTATCACGCCGCTGTTGGCGGCTCCCGACGCGCCCTGAACCTTTAGCTCGAATCCATTGAGCGTCGTCAAACCCGACGAGGTGTTGCTGAAGTTGCCAGTGACACTGGAATGATTGGTGACTGTCAATGTGTCGGTGTTGGTGAGATCTCCTTCGATGGAGCTGCCCAGAGACAAAAGTTCGTTGTTAGTCAGCAGTCCTGTGCCGTTGCCGTTGCGGATCACTCCGCCTACCACATAAATGTAGCCGTCATTGGCCCAGCTTGTCGCTACCGTCAACTTGTTCGCCCCAACCATGATCGTCCCCGTGTTCGTTGGCGCAGCGCTAAGCGTCAGATTTCCGCTGAGCGTGACGTATTTGGTGTTGGTCAACGCGCTGACAAGTGTGCCCGATGCGACAATGCCGTTGTTATTGGTGATGACGCTGCTGACGGAGGCGTTGGAAACAACCAAGGTGCCGTTGCTGTTGATCAAAATGTTGCCGCCGCCAACGTTTTGGACGCCAAGGAAGCCGTTGGCAACAGTGATAAATGCACCCGTGTTGTTCAATCCGTTGGTGAGAGTGCCGTTACCGTAGATGCCGCCATTGTTGTTGACCGTGCTGCTGATCGAAGAACTCGTCATCACCAACGTGCCGCCACTGTTGATGAAGATGGTGCCCAATCCGATGTTCTGCACGCCGAGAAAACCGTTGAACGCCGTCAGAAACGCGCTGGTATTGTTGAGGGAACTGGCCAGCGTGCCTTTGCCGACGATGCCGTTGCCGTTGAGCAAGGTGCCGCTGATGGAACTGCCATTGAATAGCAGTGTGCCGTTTGAAGCCACGCGCACAGTGCCCGCGCCACCGACATTCTGGGAAAGCAAATTCAACGTGCCGCCGCTGGCTTCGACGGTTCCCGTGTTGGTGACGTTGACTGCGATGACGCCGTTGCCGCTGATGGTGCCTGCGTTGGAGGAGGCGCCGCCCTTGAGCCCGCCGCCCGCCAGGCTGAGCAACCCGCCGAGGTTGTTGGTAAATCCGTTGTCTGCGTTCAGCGTGCCTGTGCCAGCGGTGATGGTGACTGAATTGGATGCGCCGCTTGCGCCTTGCACGCGCAATTCAAACCCATCAAGCGTTGTTGAGCCTGTATTGGTGTTGGTGAAGTTGCCAGTGACGCTGCTGTGGTCAGTGAGCGTGAAGGAACCGAGGTTGGTGAGATTGCCTTCAATGGATGAACCTGTCGTGAGGAGGTTGGCGTTGTTGAAGTTGCCTGCGCCTGCGCCGATGCGGACTGAGCCGCCTTGAATGGCGACAAAACCATTGTTGGTCCAGTTAGCGGTAACAATGAGCTTGTTGCCCCCCACTAAAATTGTGCCGTCGTTGACGGGTGCGGTCGCGCTTGCGAGCGTCATGTTGCCGCCATTGACGCGAAGTGTGGCGCCTGATTTGTTGTTGAATGCGGCGCCGATGGAGCCGCTGCCAATGAGCGAACCGAAGTTGTTGAGCGTCGTGCCGCCGAAGGTGCCGCCGAGGAGGTTGGTGACATTCACCAGATTCAATCCACTGCCCGTGATGGTGACCGTATTGCTGAGGTTGAATGGCGCGTTGATAGTGCCTGAACCTTGAACAACACCCGCAGAAGTTAACGTGCTGCCCTCGATCACGCCATTCGTGAGGAACAACTTGCCCGCTGCGGAATTCTGCCACGCTTTTGTGCCGACAATAGTGCCGTTATCCACCGTCATCGTGCCCGTCTGCACTTGCACGCCGCCCAACACCGCTTTCCCTCCCGATGTCACGTTGAAGGTGCCCAAGTTATTCAACGTCGAGCCTGAAAGATTGAGCACACTGTTCGCTCCTGAAACATTTACCAAGCCCGCGAGTCCGTTGGAAAACGTCGCAAGATTCCTGAGCGTGAACGTGCCGCCTGATGTGGCAAAGACGGTGCCTGAATTGGTGGCGACGCCCGTGATGCCCAAATCGAGCACGCCTCGTCCCGACCATGTGCCGTTGTTGGTGACGTTGTTGCTGACGGTTGAGACGGTCAAAAACAGATTGCCGTCCCCCGTCGCCGCGCCGCCAGGGGCAAACCCTAAATAAATGTTACCCATATTACCCGCCGTGCCGCTAAAGCGGGATTGCGTCAAATCCAGCGTCGCGCCGCTGCCGACGAACACGGCGACATCGGGATCAGTCATCGCGTTGGAAATGCTGACGCCTGCGTAGGCGATGGAGCCGTTGCTCGAACCAAACGCCGTCGTGCTGTCTATGGTGAACAGCAGTCCGCCCGTCTTGGCGGTGCTGATGGATGCGCCGTTCACGTCAAGCCCTTTGTCTGTGCCGCTGCCAAAAGTGATTGTGCCGACAAACAACGCCTTGCCTGTCGCTGAACCGAACGCGCCGTCGTTGTTGACAAGTTTCAGGTAGGGCGACGCCGCGCTGTCGCCGACGATGAGCGTGCCGACTTTGAATTGCGCAACTTCCCCCGTCGCGCTGGGCGCCGCCACAAGTTCAAACATATTGGGCACGGAAGAATCGCCGTCGCCCGTGATAACCACGGTCGTGGTGCCGAGTGAAAATTGCGCGCCGTTGCCGCTCGCTATGCGATTGGCAAAAATCGGGAGGCTTGCCGCGCCATTGGCTGTCAGCGTGATTGTGCCAGCATTGTTGGCGCGAATTACGCCAGTGGAAGCGAGATGGAGATTTCCAACCAGCAAATTGAGGAACGCTGAATTGCCAGTCTCAGGCCTCATGTCGAAAAAGCCCGTATTTGTGAAAATGCCGCTGACAGAGAGCGTGCCGCGAGCGACGTGCGCCGCTCCGTCTGAGTTTGCCGTGAGCGTCGTGACGCCGCTGTTGAAAAAATCTCCCGATGTCACCGCAAACGTCGTGGTCTGCGAGTGCGCGTTGCCGCCGCCGCCGCCGCCAGACGAAGCGCGAATGAGGAGAACGCCTGCGTTGCTGATAAGGTTGGAGATTTCAAATCGAGAGCTGACATGTTCATTGTTGCCAGACTGCGACGGATTATTAAACAGGGTTGCGCCGCTGCTATTGGTAAACACGCCCAGGATGCGCATGATTGGATCGGATCCGCTGGTCAGTTGTGTGCCGAATTGGAAGGACGCACCCGAATTCTGCACCACATTCCCGATGATCGTGGTGACATTATCATTATTGTTGGAATTGGCGATCCAACCCGCGGCTGAATTTGTGAGCACTCCACCAATGGTCAGGCTCCCATTGACAAGCACAAGGTGAAATGGGTTGGTGCCGTTTCCAGATTGAAAATTCGCGCCGACGGAGGTGGATCCGCCGTTGAGGACAATGGTGTTCAACCCGCCCGCCGTGATTGAACCAAAGTAGTTATTCTGGTTCAACGTAATGGTGCCCCGACTGGTGCCTAGGCGCGTTGTGAAAAACAAATGTCCCCACTCAATGTTGGCACCAGAGGTTTGCGTCAATCCTGCCGACGAGGTGAAGCTCCCGCCGTTGATGCTGATGCTTGCTGTGTCGTTGATGTTCGGGGCACTACCTCCCACCCAGTTCTGGGCGCGAGTCAGCGTGCCGCTCAACTGAGATCCCGCTCCTCCAACGCCCAAACCCTGCCAATTTTTTTCAGCCGCCCTCGCCGCTGACACGCCCGCAAAACCCAACAGCGCGACCCACAAAAACAGCGAAGCGCCCTTGTTGAATCGGCGCAATCCGCCCGTAACGACATCGCCCAGCAACGGCAGCCGCGTCAATCGGTGCACGAACGCGCCCGTTGCCGCCAGACTTCGGCTCAATTTCGAGCGCGATTTTGGTGCGTTGAAGGCGTCGGGTCGTTTGTCGTGTCGGGCGTTGTTCCCGTTGGCATTCGTTGTCATTTGAAAGTGGAATAAAGAGACCGCTCCCGTAGTGAAGAGCTGTCTCAGATTTTATGGGTCACCATTCGCCCGCGCGGGACTCACTACGCGCCTTCATCGGCAGCCCGTGTTTGGAGGGAGCAAGTTACGCTGCGTCCCAAACAAACAAGGGGCAACTTGGTGACGATTCCAAAAAGCCTGATCGGGTTACCAACCACCGCAAAACAATCGTCGTCTTGCTGGCGACATTATCTGTGAGCGTCCGATTTGAGGCAATCTGTGATTTGTGAAAACATCATTGGAAAACTCGGATAACCTTTGTTAAACTACGCGCCGTTGGATAATTCGACGAGGAGTTACCCATGACCCGTGCCACCGCGCGACGCCGCACAAAGTCGTCTTCAACCTCCATTTCCCACGCTGCCATCCCCGCCATTGACGACGCGTTCCGCTTCGACGCGGAACGACGCGTCGAGCAGACCGTCGGCAAACGGGTCCCCATCCACACGGTCGCCCTGGCAAAGAATGTTGATGCCTCCGTCATCACTTCGCGCGCTGACAACGCATTGTGCCGCGCCATTTGCCAGACGCACGAGGGGCGCAGCCGCTGCGCGGCGTGTTACAGGGAATCGCTCTCCGCTGCCCTGCGGCAAAAGGAGCCGCAGGTTTTCGTCTGCCACGCGGGACTCGCCAGCGTCGCCTTGCCGACGAAAGGCGAAGCGCGGCGCGAAGGCGTGATTGTCGGGCGCGTGTTCGCCAAATCGCCCTCAGCCGCTCAAAGGAAATCACTTGCCGAAAAACTCAAGAACCTCGACGGCGGTTCCGACCTCGCGCAGTTGCTCGACAAGGTTCCCGTCATCTCCAAAAACAATTTGCTGCTCGCCACCCGCATCGTCCGCAACCTCGCCTCCGTGCTGTCGGACGTGTTGCCGCAAAAACGAGTATCGCGAAAAAGCGCCAAGCCAATTGCGACGAACGCCGCCTCATCCCCGCGCTTCTTGCGACACCAACGCATCTGCCAGCGCGTGGCGGAATTTGTCGAAAACAATTTCGCGCAACCGCTGTCCGTGGGACCGATCGCCGCGCAGGTCAATCTCACACCGAACTATTTGTGCTCGGTGTTCCACAAAACGATGCGCCTGACCCTCAGCGAACACATCGCGCGCGTCCGCGTGCAAAAAGCGCAACAACTGCTGACTCAGCCGCAATGGCACATCAAGGAAATCGCATCCCAAGTCGGGTTCACCGACCCCAACCATTTTGCCGTCGTCTTCAAGAAAATCACAGGGCACACCCCGACGGAATGGCGCGCAAACGCGGACGCCAAAATTCTTAAGGGGCAATCTCCGCCCGCCGCATCCTGACGCGCCAAGCCTGAGAGCGCGAAGCGCGACCCATCACCCTGCAGCCGTAGCCGACAATAAGATGAATCTTCGTTATGCCGTTACTCACACACGGCACAGAAACGCTGTCCGAGTAGAATCCAAACGATGCGCAAGCCAGAGGCTCGCGCGACCGAGGTTTGGGGATGAATTCTAATTCGACCAACTGAAATGCCCCGAACCAAACGTCAGCAGACCGCCGAAATAGCCCGTCAACCCGACGACGATTGCAGCGGCGAACAGCGCGAGACGGAACGACATTTTCTTGCGCGGCGTTTCCGCGCGGAAATTCAGCTCGCAAAGAATCGCCACCACTACCGCGAGACATGCCGTTGCGATGCCGAGCCATTTGTGGATTTCGACAATCTCGACTCCGCCGATCTTCTCGTTAAAGCTGTCTGACTCTTCCGCGAAAAACCCGAACACCGCCGCGACAATCGCGCTCACCGCCGCAATCCACAGGCAAAACCGCGCCGCGCTCGGATGCCACGTTCCCGCGCGGAACAGGTTGGCGAGTTCCCCCAACGCCGCAAGCAACAGCAGCGCGATGGGAAAATGCACGACAACGGGATGAAATTTGCCGAGCCAAGATTGGAGGGGCGTCCCGCCATCGCGGGATCGCGACCGTTCGGGTTGGGCGGAGGACGCGACGGAGCGCGTCCCTCCAGCTTGCGCTTCGTCCACAACAGGCGCGCCCGATTCAATCCACCGCTTGACTGTGTCCAGTTCCGCGTCCGTCAACGCGCCGCCCTTGGCGCTGGCGGGTGGCATCCGCGCCTTCGGGTTTTCCTCGGTCAACGAGTCCCACAGCGTGGACGCAATCAGCGAAAAATCCTCCGCCACGTATTTGCGTTTGAGTTCATCGAGGTCGCGCCAATCCGCCCATTTCGCAATCGCCCTGCGTTTTCCCGAATCAGGACTGTGGCACGCCGCGCACTTCGCCTGAAAAATCTGGCGCACCGCCGATGTCAGTTGCGCATCCGACTGCGCGGCGAAAGCGTTCGTGGCAATGACGAAGCAAAAAGAAATAATCGAGAGCGCAAACAACGATTTCATCAACGCCATCTTACGGAAGAACCGCGTCCGATGACAATACCTCTGCGAGTGAACAAGCGCGCGGCAGAAATTCCCCAAATTGGAGGGACGCGCTCTGTCGCGTCCGATTCGCCAATGCGGTCACGACGGAGCGTGACCCTCCAACTCGCTCTGCGTCAATCTTCTGAATCAAAATGGGGAAGTTCT
>Ga0187893_10004716_pt1 | contig 25551 bp, 25 predicted proteins | sample MA1701074metaG_FD_139574 | JGI IMG/M metagenome (GOLD analysis project Ga0187893, IMG submission 139574) | White microbial mat communities from a basaltic lava cave in the Kipuka Kanohina Cave System on the Island of Hawaii, USA - MA170107-4 metaG ... | reverse complement strand
GTCCATGGAGGATCAAGCAGATGACGCTCGACGTACCGTTGCTCAGATCGGACACGCCCGGTGTGGCCAACGTTCTCCACTTCAACAACGCAGGCTCTGCCTTGCCGCCGCGTCCGGTCCTCGACGCGGTGACGAGCCACCTGGCGCGCGAGGCTGCCATCGGCGGCTACGAGGCTGCGGCCGAAGCGGCCGATCGCATCGCGGATGTCTACGACGCCGTCGCCACGCTGATCGGTGCGCGCCCGGACGAGATCGCGGTCGTGGAAAACGCCACGCGCGCCTGGGACATGGCGTTCTACGCGGTTCCGTTCCGGGCGGGCGACCGCGTCATCACCGCGCGGGCCGAGTACCTGTCGAACTACCTCGCGTTCCTGCAGATCAAGGCGCGCGTGGGGATCGAGATTGACGTGGTCGACAGCGACGCGTCCGGGCAGCTCGACGTCGCCGCGCTCGAGCGCGCGATCGGTCCGCGCACGAAGCTGATCGCGATCACGCACGTGCCCGGTAGAGGCGGGCTCGTCAATCCGGCGGCCGACGTCGGCCGCATCGCCGCGCGCCACGGCATCCTCTATCTGCTCGATGCCTGCCAGTCGGTCGGCCAGCTCGCGGTCGATGTGCGGGAGATCGGCTGCCACATGCTCTCGGCGACGGGCCGCAAGTATCTGCGCGGGCCCCGCGGCACCGGCTTCCTCTACGTGCGGCGCGACACCGTCGAGAGGCTCGAGCCGCCGTTCATCGATCTCCACGCCGCGTCCTGGATCGACGCCGACACCTACGTCGTGCGTGACGACGCGCGCCGGTTCGAAAACTGGGAGCGATTCATCGCCGGCCAGATCGGCCTGGGCGTCGCCGCCCGTTACGCGATGCGGGTGGGCATCGACGCGATCGAAGCACGGGTCAAAGCGCTCGCCGCGCTGCTGCGGCGGGAGCTCGCGAAGCGACCCGGCGTGAGCGTGCACGATCGCGGAGTGGAGCAGTGCGGGATCGTCTCCTTTCTCAAGGACGGCGAAGCGGCGGGCAAGACGCGCGACCGGCTGCGCGCCATGAACATCAACGCCCACGAGGCCCGCCTGTCGCGGCTCGATCTCCCCGCGCGCGGAGTGGACGCGCTCGTCCGCGCCAGCGTGCACTACTACAACGACGAGTCCGAGGTGGAGCGCTTCGCTCGGGCAGTGGCGGGCTAGACTCTCTCGATACGACCCTGAGGTCAACATCGCAACGACGGTGGAGAGGGAAGCGGATCGCGCGAGCCCCGCCAGCCCTGGTGGCGACCCCTGAAGCGGCTGATCGGGGACGGCTGAAGCGTCCGGGGCGCCGCTAACGGTGCGACCGGGCGGGGTCGAGCACTTCTCGCGCCGCTCTTTCTTCTCCGCCGGTTAGGTCAGGCCAAACTGCTGCGGTCCGCCCTCAAGAGGAAGGACCAAGCCGGATCCGCCATAGCGGCGGAGTTGATCCAGGTGCTCGACAAGCTGGAGCGTGGAGTGTCTTAGGCCCAGCATCGTGGAAGGGCGGGGAGGATGCGATGAAAGCTGTCATTGCTAGCATCCTGCTGTTGCTCGTCATCGTCTCGGCGGCGCATGCGGAGTGTGCGTGGGTATTGTGGCTCGGTACAGGCACGACCTACACCCCTTTCGGCGCCTACGGAGCGAGCACGGGCGAGCAGGCCTGCAAGGAGGCGGTCACCCAGCTGATGACAGCCATGAGGAAGGATTCCAAACAACTGACCGAATTCCTCAAGTCGAGCAGCCGATATCTCTGCCTCCCCGACACCGTGGACCCGCGTGGGCCGAAGGAGAGAGGGGCTAAGTGATGATCACCAGGTCCATGGTAGCGATCCGGCGGTCGGCTCAGGCTGTTTCGATCCGGAGACACTTGTGCGGTCTCGGCCGGCCCGTTAGAGTGCGCGCGTGGCCAGCGAGACGCGAGCGCCGGGAGATGTGGGAGACCGCCGCGGAAACGCGCCGGTACTTCGATGTGGTCGCCGGGTCGATCCGCTCGGACGTGCGGGCGGTCGCGGAGGGCGTCGCGGCGAAACTCGAGGCGGTCGAGCGCTTCGGCCGGGAGCTGCGCACGGAGATGGGCTCGCGCTTCACGTCCTTCCACGCCGTCGTCCGCGTCGCGCTCGCTGAGCTCCGGCGCGACATCCACCAGGGCGGCGGCGGGCGCTAGGGAACCCGGAGGGGGGTCCGCCACGACCTCCCTCTCGAAAGCGCATAGGAATCACTAGCGGCGGACAGCGGGGGCGCGCCGGGAGGCCCGGTCATCCGTCAGCCGCCATGGCGGAGGACGAGCCCAGGCGCGTGCCGAAACGGAGACATCGCGGCCCGGGGGGCTGACGTGAGATCCTGGGCGCGAGGGCCAGAGCGGAGGAGGTCCGACGATACGATGCCGATCGCGCCCGACGTCATCCTCGGCCAGCGCGTCGTGATACATAATCCCGAGCTGGTGAACCTCTACGGCTGCTCCATCGGCGACGACACGCGGATCGGGAGCTTCATCGAGATCCAGAGGAACGTCCGGATCGGGGCGCGGTGCAAGATCTCCTCGCACACCTTCGTCTGCGAGGGGGTGAGCATTGAGGACGAGGTGTTCGTCGGCCACGGCGTGATGTTCATCAACGATCGCTACCCCCGGGCCACCGCGGGCGGGCACGTCCAGACGGAGGCGGACTGGACGGTGATTCCGACGCGGATCAAGACGCGGGCCTCGATCGGCTCGGGGGCCGTGATCCTCTGCGGCGTGACGGTTGGGGAGCGGGCGATGGTGGGAGCGGGGGCCGTCGTCACCCGCGCGGTCCCCGACGACGCGATCGTGGCCGGGGTGCCCGCGCGGGTCGTAGGGGATGCGCGAGACCGCGTGCCGCGCGGATGAGCGCGTCTCGGCGCCTCGCGGCCCTCGCGCGGGCCGCGGTGGAGCGCCTGGGCCTCGACCTCTCCGGCGCGGTGGTCCTCACCGAGGCGGCCACCGGGGCCTATGCGGTGACGGCGAGCCTCGCCGCCCTGTCCGGGGCGGATCGCGTGTACGCGCTGGTCGGCCCCGCTCCCCACGATGACGCCGATCGGGTCCGGGACGAGACCCTCGGGCTTGCCGGCGACCTGGGCGTCGCCGCGCGCGTCGAGATCGTCCCCGGGAGATCGCGGGCCGTCGTCGCGCAGGCCGACGTGGTGACGAACAGCGGGCGCGTGCGGCCCATCGACGCCGATCTGGTCGCCTGGATGAAGCCCACCGCGGTGGTGCCGCTCATGTACGAGGCCTGGGAGCTGCGCGCCGGGGACGTGGACGTGACCGCCTGCTCGCGGGCGGGGATCGCCGTGGCGGGCACCGACGAGCGCCACCCCGCCGTCGACGTCTTCGGGTATCTCGGCGTCATGGCGGTTCGACTCCTGACCGACGCCGGCGTGGCGGTTCACGGCACGCGCGTGCTCCTCCTCTGTGACAACGCCTTCGCCCCGTACATCGAGGCGGGGTTGAACCGCATGGGCGCCGCGGTGGACCTCGCGCCCACACTTCCCCGGGCTCGGACGGCTCACCCCTACGATGCCATCGTCGTCGCCTGCCGGCCGCGTCCGGAGCCCGTGCTCTCGGCCGAGGAGGCCTGGGCGATTGCCGACGCCTGGCCGGAGGCGGTGGTGGCCCAGTTCTGGGGCGATGTGGACCGCGCGGCATGTCGCGAGGCGGGGGTGCCGGTGTGGCCCCGCGCGGCCCCGCGGCCCGGCCACATGGGCATTCTCCCGTCGGCGGTCGGGCCCGATCCGGTCGTCCGCTTGCAGGCCGCGGGCCTGAAGGTCGGGGAGATCCTGTGGCGCGCCCGTCGCGCCGGCCGGTCCCTGGCGGACAGCCTCAGCGCCCTCCGCGCGAGCGGCTACGGAACGCTGCTGTGACGGACCCACGCCGGGACATCTCGCCCTCGCGACCGGGTATCCCCCTGATGAAGCCCGTCGTGGGGCCCGAGGAGATCGAGGCCGTCGCCGCCGTCCTCCGCTCCGGATGGCTCACCCAGGGAAGCGAGGTGGCGGGCCTCGAGGCCGAGTTCGCCGCGTACGTCGGGGCGCCACACGCGTGCGCCGTGTCGAGCTGCACCGCCGCGCTCCACCTGGCGCTCCTGGCGGTCGGGGTCGCGCCGGGCGACGAGGTCGTCACCGTCAGCCATTCCTTCATCGCCACCGCCGCTAGCATCCGCTACTGCGGCGCGCGGCCGCTGTTCGTCGACGTCCAGGCGGGCACGTTCAATGTCGAGCCGGCCCTGGTGGACGCGGCCATCACCCCCAGGACCCGCGCAATCCTCTGCGTGCATCAGATGGGGATGCCCGCCGACCTGGCGGCCATTGCCGCCATCGCCGGGCGTCGCTCCCTGCCGGTGGTCGAGGATGCGGCCTGCGCGGCCGGCAGCGAGATTCTCCGAGAGGGACGGTGGGAGAAGCTTGGCCGGCCCCACGGGGTCATCGCGTGCTTCTCGTTCCACCCCCGCAAGCTCCTGACCACCGGAGACGGAGGCATGATCACGACGGCGGATCCCGATTGGGACCGGCGGCTGCGGCGCTGGCGGCAGCACGGGATGACGGTTCCCGACCTGGCCCGGCACGAGGCCGGGCAGGTGACGGTCGAGGAGTACGAGACGCTGGGCTACAACTACCGCATGACGGACCTCCAGGCGGCGGTCGGGCGCGTGCAGCTGCGGCGGCTCCCCGACCTCGTCGAGCGCCGGCGCACCCTCGCCCAGCGCTATACGAAGCTCCTGGCCGCGCTGCCCCACTTCCGCGCACCCGAGGAGCCGGCCTGGGCGCGAAGCAACTGGCAGAGCTACTGCGTGCGCTTGCCCAACGGATGCGACCAGCGCCGCGTCATGCAGCACATGCTCGACGCGGGGATCGCCACCCGCCCCGGGATCATGTGCGCCCATCGCCAGCCCGCATTTTCCCAGGGCACGTGGTCTTGCGGGCAGGAGCGGACGGTCTGCGGGTGCCCGCCGGGGCGCTGCGCCCGCCTTCCCGAGAGCGAGGCCGCTCAGGATCACGGGCTCATCCTTCCGCTCTTCGACGGCATGACCGAGGCTCAGCAAGACGCCGTCGTCGACGCCCTCTCTCGTGCCGCCGCCATCGCCGGGACCTGGTGAGCGCCGCCGCCGGCCCGACCCGAGATGATGTGCGTCCGGCCGGTGAGGGCTCGCTTCGAGGCGAGCTAGCGTTCCGGGCCGATGTGTTCGCCTGGTGCCTGCGCCGCGCGCGCGCATGCGCCGGGCAGGGAGCCACCGAGGCGGCGCTCGCGTGGCTGGAGGTCGCCGGCCGCCAAGCCACCAACTTTCCGTTCGGCCACCTGGCGTCGGGCGAGCTCGAGGGCGAGCTGCTGCGCATCGCCCGCCAGGTCGCGCCACCGCCGGCCGCGGGATCTGGCGGCACCCACGCGCGCGCGGCAGGCTCCGGGGCGGAGCCGCACCGCGGACGCTGGCTCCACGTCTTCACGGAGGTGTACGAGATCGGCGGGCACACCGCGATGGCCGCGCGGTGGATGGAATTCCACGACGCGGTCGATCACAGCGCCGTCCTCCTGAAGCAGGGGCCGCCCGTTCCGGACTACTTCGCGGCGGCGGTGGCGCGTGGCGGGGGGCGGCTCCGACGGCTCGATCCCGCACAGCCAGCGCTCGAGCGCGCGTCCGCGCTCCGCGCCCTCGCGTGGACGGAAGCCGACGTGGTGGCGCTGCACGTCCACCCGTTCGATGTCGTGCCGATGGTGGCCTTCGGGGTCCCGGGCGGCCCGCCGGTGCTGCTCCTGAACCACGCCGATCACCTGTTCGGCCTGGGAGGCGCGGTGGCGGATCTCGTCGTGGACCTGCGGCCGGCCGGCCAGGACTTGACGCTCCGGCACCGCGGCATCCCGCGCACGGCGCTCCTGCCGATCCTGGTTCCCGAGGCGGGCGCTTCCGTCGCCGGCGGGGCGCAGGGGGCCCCGAGCCGCGAGGAGGCCAAGGCCCGGCTCGGATTGCCGAGCGACAGCGTCATGCTCCTGAGCGTCGCCCGCGCCGAGAAGTACCTGCCGCTCCGTGAGCGGGGCCTCGACTTCCTCGACGCGGTCCAGGCCATCCTGCGCGCGCACCCGCGTGCCTGGCTGCTCGCGGTGGGACCCAAGCACGACGGCCGCTGGGAAGCCGCGTCCCGGAACACCGGTGGGCGCGTTCGGGCCGACGGACCCCTTCGGGATCTCCGTCTCTACCACGCGGCCGCCGACGTCTACCTCGAGAGCTTCCCGATGGGCTCGGCCACCGCGGCGCTCGAGGCGGCGATCCATGGCATCCCGTGCGTGCGGGGGCCCCGGTCCACGCCGCCCCCGGCCAATACGGGCGGACTGGGGATGCAGGCGCTGGAGCAGCCGGCAGACGGGGACGCGTACGTGGGACAGGCCCTGCGCCTGCTCGAGAGCGAGACGGCCCGACGCGTCGGGGGCGCGAAGGCCGCCGCCGCGGTCCGCGCCCATCACACCGGAAGCGGCTGGCTTGGATATCTCCGCGGGGTGGTGGACCGCCTGCCGCGGGAGCACGCCATTCATCCAGTACCCGCCCCGGAGCCGTCGCCGGAGCCGGTGGCGGCCTTCTGGGCGGAACTGTCGCTGGAGAAATGGCCGTGCAATGCGCTCGTCGGCGCGCTCGAGGTAGCCCTGGCTCACGGGCTGCGGCCACGGATCGATCGGCATCTTCGCGCCAGCCTGAGCCGCCCCGACCGCTGGCGGCGCCACGACGATTCTCGGCTCGCCTTCGTGCGCTGGCTCAGCCCGCTGCTTCGACTGCCCGGTCCGGCCGGCGCCACCGCCTACCGCGTCTCCTACTTCCTCCGGCCCGGCGGACGGATCCGGCGGACCTGGCAGAGCCTCGCTCGGCGGTTGCTTCGCGCCGGGCGCTCGCCGGGCTAGTCCGCGCCGGGTGCTTGCCGGAGGCTCCGCCGGTGCAGCGCCAGGAACGCCCGGTGGGGCATCGCGAAGTGTCCGGACACGGTGGCGCCGGCGCCGACGTCGCGGACCACCACGGCGCCGATGGAGACCCGCGCGCCGTCCCCGACCCGGACCCGGCTGGACACGGTGGCGGCAGGGCCGATCCACACGTCGTCGCCCACGCGGACACTCCCCGTGAGCTGGGCCCCAGGCGCGATCCGGCAGCGCCGGCCGATGCGCACGTTGTGCGACACGCCCACCCGGGCGCCCAGCTTCGAGTCTTCCCCGATCTCCGTGAAGCCGTTGAACACTGCGCGGCAGACGACACTGCCGGACTGGATCTCCACGCGGTCGCGGATCAGCACGCCGCCCTCGTGCCCGACGATCACGAAGGCGCCGCCGATGTCCTTCGGCTCGAAGCCCTCGGCCCCGATCACGGTGCCCGCCCGGATGACGACCTCCTCGCCGAGAATCGACCGCTCGAGGATGACCGCGCTGGGCTCGATGACGGCGCCGCGGCCGACGCGGACGTTACGCGGCGCCACCGTGGCCGCCGGGTGGACGCGGGCGTCGGGCGACACCACCGACTCGAAGTCGTCGCGCCAGTAGAAATGGGTAGACGCGCGCAAGTAGTCGTGGACCGCGTAGAAGCTCGCCTTCGGATCGTCGGCGAGGCCGAGTCCCATCCGTTCCGGGATGGCGCCGGCGAGCGGGCGGCTCGTGATCACGCAGGCGATGTGGGGGTTCGGCAGGCATTCCCGGGCGAGGAAGCGCGGGTCGTAGAGGCCCGCCAGCATCCGGGGCGCATCGTCCGACAGGAGCCCCAGGGAGTCGAACTCCGCGTCGCGGGCCACGTCGAGGCCGATGGACGCGGGCAGGTCGCTCAGCCGCATCGCGTCCCTTCCGCGCTCACGCTCGCCGCTCCGCGCGCCACCACTCGACGAGGCGCCGGAGCCCCTCCTCCAGGCTCACCCGGACCTCGAAGCCCAGCGCCTCGCGCGCCCGCGACGTGTCGGCCAGGCGGCGGCGAACAGGGTTGACCTTGCGCTCGGGCGCGTACTCGACGGGCAGGCGGGAGCCCATGGCGGCCAGCAGGAGGCGGGCCAGCTCATCGAGGCTGGTCTCCACGCCGCTCCCGACATTGAACACCTCGCCGGAGACCGGAGCGACGGCGGCGAGGAGGTTGGCCCGCGCTACGTCCTCGATGTAGACGAAGTCCATGGTCTGGGTCCCGTCACCGAAGATGACCGGGGGCTGCCCGGCGGCGATCCGGTCCATCCACCGGATCAGGACCTCGGTGTACACGCCATGCGTGTCCATCCGCGGGCCGTAGACGTTGAAGTAGCGCAGCGCCACGTAGTCGAGCCCGTACATGTCGTGAAAAGAGGCGAGGAGGCCCTCGTTGAAGGCTTTGGCCGCGCCGTAGAGCGTCCGGTTGCTGTACGGGGGATGATCCTCGGGGGTCGGGAACTTGCCGGCCATGCCGTAGACCGACGCGGAGGAGGCGGCGACGACCTTGGCCACGCGGGCCGCCGCCGCCGCTTCGAGAACGTTGAAGGTGCCGTCGGCCAGCACCTCGAGGGCCAGCCGCGGCTCCGCCGCGCACTGCGTGATGCGGAGCGCGGCCAGATGGAACACGAGGTCGATCCCGGCCGAGAGCTCGCCCAGCAGCCGCCGGTCGCGGATGTCCCCTTCGACCACAGTCAGCGGGCCACGGGCGAGGGCGTCGCGGAGGTGCTCGCGGCGGCCCCGCGCGAGATTGTCGAGCACGACGATCTCGGCGAGATGCTCCTGCACCAGCAGGTCCGCCAGGTGCGACCCGACGAGGCCGGCCCCGCCCGTGATCAGCACGCGCTTGCCGCGGAGCCCGTCACGCGGCATGGCGACGCACCAGCTCGGCCACGCGGCGCACACTGTCGGGCGCCAGCTCCGCGTAGAGCGGGAGGGACAGGACCTCGGCCGCCGCGCCTTCGGCGGCGGGGAAGTCGCCCGCGCGATGGCCGAGGTCGGTCTGCCACGCCTCCAGCAGGTGCACCGGGACGGGGTAGTGGATGCCCGTCTCGATGCCGGCCGCGGCCAGCGCCGCCTGGACGAGAGCCCGCCGGCGCGTCCGCACCGCATAGATGTGATACGCGTGCTCCGCGTCGGGCCGGACGCGCGGGATCGCGACCTCCGCCCCCCGGAGGCATTCGTCGTAGATGGCGGCGAGGCGGCGCCGCGCCGTCGTCCATTCGTCCAGGTGACGCAGCTTCACCCGGAGGATGGCGGCCTGCAGGGCATCCATCCGGTAATTGTAGCCCTTCACCACGTGCTGGTACTTGGCCTCCTGCCCCCAGTCCCGCAGGCGTCGAATCGCCTGCGCGTACTCCGGATGATCGGTCACCACCATGCCCGCCTCGCCGTAGGCTCCGAGGTTCTTGCTCGGGTAGAAGCTGAAGCAGGCGGCATCGCCCAGGCTGCCCGTGCGACGGCCCTTGTACCGGGCCCCGTGCGCCTGGGACGCGTCCTCGATCACGGCCACGCCACGCCGGCGCGCCGCCGCGCAGATCGGCTCCATGTCGGCGGGCTGGCCGTAGAGGTGGACGGGCAGGATCGCCCGGGTGCGCTCGGTGAGGGCCGGCTCGACGCGGCCGGGATCCATCGTGAGCGTCTCGGGGTCGATGTCCACCAGTGCCGGACGGGCCCCGACGTAGCCGATGGCCGCCACCGTCGCGACGAAGGTGAAGGGAACGGTGACGACCTCGTCGCCCGGCCGGGCCCCCGCGGCCAGCAGCGCCAAGTGCAGCGCCGCCGTCCCCGAGCTCACGGCCACGCCGTGGCGAGCCCCGGTGTAGGCGGCGAACTCCTCCTCGAACGCCGCCACCGGCCGGCCCAGCACGTAGCGGCCGCTCTCCAGCACCTCGCTCACGGCCCGCTGGACCTCGTCCTTCACGGTCTCGTACTGGGCCCGGAGGTCCACGAGCGGGATCATGCCCGGTTCTGCTCCTCGCCGAGCGGAACGGGACGGCCGCCACTGGCCAGCGATCGGCTGGCCGCGTCGAGCATCTCGACCACGCGGAGGCCCGCCGACCCATCGGTGACGGGCCGCGTGCCGCGCTCGACGCACTCGACGAAGTGGGCCGCCTCGACCCGGAGGGCCTCGGTGGTGTCGAGCCGAGGCGCCCACATGTCCCCGATGCGGTAGCCTACCAGGAGCCGGTAGAGGTGCTCGGGGCTCTCGACGCCGTTCACGGTGATGCCGCGGTCGTACACCTTGACCTTCTCGCTGGGCTCGCGGTCGTCGTAGACGATCATCTGCCGGCTCCCGCAGATCATGGTCTGTCGGACCTTCACCGGCGCGAGCCAGTTGACGTGGACGTGCGCGATCACCCGGGTCGGGAAGAAGACCGTGAGGTAGGCGATGTTCTCGGGCTGATCGGGCAGGTGCCTCATGCCGAAGGCGGCGACGGCGACCGGCCGCCCCGGCAGCGCATAGTCCATGATCGACAGGTCGTGGACGGGCAGGTCCCAGATCACGTTGACGTCGTGCTGGAAGAGGCCCAGGTTCACACGGACCGAGTCGTAGTAATAGAGGTCCCCGAATGCCGGATCGTTCCGAGCTCCCGAATCTTGCGCACGGCACCGGTGAAGACGAAGGTGTGATCGACCATGAGCACGAGGCGGCGCCGCTCGCTTTCCTCGAGGAGCCGGCGCGCGTGCGCGACGGTGGCGGCGAGCGGCTTCTCGACGAGCACGTGCTTGCCGGCGGTGAGCGCGGCCATGGCCAGCTCGAAGTGCGTCGAGACCGGGGTGGCGATGGCGACCGCGTTGATGCGCGGATCGGCGATCATCTCGCGCCAGTCCATGGTGGTCTTTACGCCGGGGTGGCGCCGGCGCGCCAGGCTCAACCGCTCCTCCATCAGGTCGCCGATGGCCACGACCTCGCAGGCGGGCGTCTCGGCCAGGTTGCGGGCGACGTTCGGTCCCCAGTACCCGTAGCCGATGACCCCGGCGCGGACCACGGGTGTCGTCACAGATCCGCGCGGCGGATCTTGCCGGTCGCGGTGGGGGGCAGGCGGTCGCGGAGCTCGATGCGGTTGGGGACCTTGAAGTCGGCCAGGCGCTCGCGGCCGTGACGCGCGAGCTCCTCGACGGTCACGGGCCGTCTCGCCCGCACGATGCAGCGGATGATCTCGTCGCGGTGCAGCCCCGGCTCTCCCGCCACCGTGGCCTCGGCCACGCCGGGATGACGTCGGACGGAAAGGATGGACAAACGCTGCTCCCTCGGCTCCCTCGCCGCGCAACCTGGGTGGGCGAAATGCGGCCGTCCCCCGCGACTGCCCGCTTTACCGGGGCGAAGGCGAGCGTCGGCACCGCGATCGCCCTGTGACCCCGAACGATCCTGCGCTGCCAGCAGGCTCGCGGTCAAGGAGCGTGCGGAGGGTGTGGCTGTGGGGCGGGAGGCACCGGCGGGTGTCAGGGGCAGCGTCGAGAGAGGGACTGGGTGAGTGCGGCGGCCGCGGGTGGGGCGGGGCCGGGCGGCGTGGGGGCTGGCCTTGAGGTCCGGGGGGAGTCAGGGGCCGGACCGCCGTAGCTGACGGCCTGCCGGCGCCAGCGGGCACGTGGGGCGAGGACGCCGTGATACAGGACCAAGTTCACCGCCGGGTGTCCGCCAGCACCCGGACATCCCAGGCCGGAGCTGGAGGAGTTCCGGAAGCTGCTGCGCGTGCCGTGAGGAGCCGGTGCATCAGCCCGCGAGCACAGCGGGCGCCTTGACACGAGGGCTCCCGGAGCCCAGGATCTTCGCCGAGCGATAGCGATGGGTGCCCACATCGCGCTGGCCGTATTCGCAGCGGCGGTCTTCTCGTTTGCCGCGCCGGCAGTGGGGGCCTCGGCATACGACGGCCGCTACGCCGGCACCATCACCTGTGACGTCATCCCCGGCCAGACCGTGCAATCGCTCAAGACCGACTTCTCGATGAAGGTCGCCAACGGTCAGGCCAGGTACGAGCGCGAGGTCCTGCGCGCGACCGGGGGATCACGGCTGGGCGTCACGGAGCGAGGCACCGGCACCGTGTCCCCGAGCGGCGAGGTGTCGCTGACGGGCTCCCCGGCCGGGCAAACGTGGAGCTACGAGGCGACCTATCAGGGCCGCTTCGACGGCGGGAGCCTTCGCCTCTCGGGCACCCAGCTCTGGCGCCTGCCCAACCGGGCCGCTCACCCGCGGCCCTGTACCATCGGCGTATCCCGCTCCGAGTAGATGCGGCGTAAGGGGACTGGAGGCGGGGCGGCTGCTCGTCTATGTGACGGTCTCCGTGATAGGCCGCGGTCTGTCCCGCGAGATCGTCCCGCTGATCTGGCCCGAGGCAAACGGAGCGCTTCAGGGAGCCGTGTTCGGCCTGCTCTGGTCCGCCCTCCTCCTGACCTTGCTCATCCGGGCTGGCCGTGCAGACCCGTGAGGGCCAGGTCGAGAGACATTGGGACCAGCGGGTGCAGCACGCGATCGCCTTCGTGTCCTCAAGTTCCTGACGAACCCGGCCTACGCGGGCGCCTACGCCTTTGGGCGCACCAGCACGCGGACGACCGTCATCGACGGGCAGCCCCATCAGACACCGCCCTGAAGGATTTGGGAGAGCCCGTATGCCCGATCAGACCCTCTCGGTCAGGCTAGACGTTCTCGTGAAGGCGATACGTTCGAAGCCTCGGATGAGCGCGGGGTTTCTGCTCGGGATCACGCTCTTTGGTCTACTGCTGCGCATCTACAGACTCGATCAGGTGAGCTTCTGGCTCGACGAAGGAACCAGCGCGTGGATGGCTGAGGGCGCTCCGGTCTCGCAGTGGCTGCGTGACGTGCATCCGCCCTTGTACTACGCCCTCCTCTCGGGCTGGCGGACCTGGTCCGATAGTGATTGGTGGTTGAGATTCCTCTCGGTCCTCTTCGGGACTGCGACCATCCCGGTCGTCTATAGCCTTGGCAAACATATGTTCGACGACAGTACGGGGCGCTGGTCGGCCGCCCTGCTGAGTGTGCTCCATATCCATGTGACCTATAGCCGGGAGGCTCGCATGTATTCCCTGATGGTGCTGCTATTCGCGTGCGCCCTCTGGGGTCTGGTGGTGAGTGCCCGAGAGGGGCGAGCCGTGGGCTGGATTGCCTATACGGTGTCAGCCTCGTTGCTTGCGTACGCTCATGGTCTTGGCGGCGCGTATGTGTTGATCCTGGCAGTGCTCTTTCCCGCGGTCACTGCGAGCTCACGGAACATATGGCGACGATGGTTCCTTGGCAATTCAGTTGTTGCGCTGCTCTTCTGCCCATATGTCTTGATCTATGCGCAGCGGGTTCGTGGCGTAGCCGGCCACTTTTGGGTTCGGCTGGAGAGTCCAGAACCGCCGATCTTTACCACTCTCTTCTATTCGACTGTGTTTCCGATTCCACCCCTGTCGAAGATTCTGGCTCACCAACTGGATGTCCATCTCAGTCCTCTCTTCGGGCAATGGATCTGGTTCGCGCCCATAGTGCTTGTGCTGGCGTTCGCAGTCGCACGTGTCCCGGCCGAAAACCGTTGGGCCACCGCAAGCCTCCTCCTGGCCTACACCTTGCCCATCGTCCTCCTGTCGGCCATCAGTCTTGTCGTCAGACCACTCCTGATTCCACGGGTCCTGCTGCCGACGGTCGTGCCTATGGTTCTGGTGCTCGGTTCGTTTGCGGTGTCGACCTCGATTCGTCCTCCATGGCGTCAGATAGGGCTGGCCACCGTGTTCATCGTCCTGCTCGTTGGCGACTTCTATAGCTTTCGGTATGGTGCAAAGGAGCAATGGAGAGAGGCATCCCGCTACCTTCAGGAGCACGTCCAGCCCACGGACGTTGTGTGGATCAATCGCCGCATCGGTCGATTCCTCATCGATCGTTACGATCCCAAGGGAGCTCTCCGACTAGTACCGAAATTGGCCACCGATGAATTGAAGGCCCTCTGTCCTCAAGACGAAGCTCCGGCGTGTCTCGAAAAGGCTCTCCGTGCGTACCCGAGGGGCCAAACCGTGTGGCTAGTGGAGGGGCATCTATTTGAAGGGGTCCGGACGAGCGCCGACATGTGGGTTGCGTCCCATCTGGAGGGGCAAGAGAAAGCCCACATGATCGGTGTGTCGGTCGAACGGACCATACTCACGCACTGACCTGCGAAGGGCGCGTGGGGCCCATTCTCCGGTCCCCACGCCCGCGCTGCCGCCGGCGAGATCGGTCACGATCTCCGATGGGGCCTCCGGCGGGGGTGTCGGCCGGAGGGTGCACCGCACCCGGTTCCCCGGATACTCGTGAACGGTCGGAGAGAGCGATGCCTGGGGAGGCTCAGGATGTACCGCTGACCGGCGAGGTCGAGGGTGGACAGGCTGTGGGCGAACTCCGCCAAATCGAGCGATCGCCTCAGACCCAATGATGAAACCACAGCCCGAGCGTATAGAGCGACCAGGCGTGGGCGAAACCCGCGGGCCGACGCTCGCACGCCGCGAGGAGCTCGCGGACCCGGTCGGGGGCAAACCCCGTGAGCTCTAGAAAAGGCCGAGCAAGAGCTCGCTCGCGCATCCGGGCGAGCACTTCCGGAGCCGTGAAGACCGTCGCGGAGGTAGGGAAACCGACCTTCTCCCGGTGAAGGATCGCGGCGGGCAGCTTGCGACCGGCGTACGCGCGCAGAACTCCCTTCGGGTTCGCCGTACGCACGGCCGGCGGCACGCGAAACGCTGCCGCCAGCACGTCGGGATCGAGAAAGGGAGCCCGAGCCTCGACACCATGCTGCATCGTCGCCCGGTCGAGCCGCATGAGCAGCCGCTCGGGCAACTCCAGGAGCATGTCGACCAACGCCACCTGATCGGGAAATGGACGCCGCCGAAACCCTGGGAGGGCCGCGACCCGCTCGCGCAGACGATCATACGGATCGTCGGGCGGCAGCCGTTCGCCGAATAGCCTCTCCTGCTCCGGCGGACAGAACACGATGCCGTGCCCCCAGTAGACGAGCTCCCCCTTCGCGTAGCGGCGAAGCGCCTCGAGCAGCGTGCCGTCGGAGGACCCGATCGGAGACGCGCTGATGGCGATGCCCGCGAGCCCGCTCGCGAATGCGCGCGAGAGCATACCGGCGAACCGCCGCGGCAGGAGACGGCCGAAACCCGACAGCCGTTCGTGGAGCTGGCAGAGTCGATGGGCGTGGGCGTAGCCACCGAAGGCCTCGTCTGAGCCTTCCCCGACTTGCAGCACGGTCACACCGGCCGCCCTTGCGTGGCGGGCAAGATGCGCGAGGGCGGCCTGCGAGGGCGCCCCGATCGGGTCGTCCGCCATCCCGGGCAGATCGTCGAGGACAGCGCCGAACGCGTCTCGGTCCAGGATCAGCTCGTGGTGCTCGGTCGCGAATCGCTCCGCCACCACGCGCGCGTGGCGCACGTCGCTGGCCGGGTTCGCCTCGTCTCCGGGATATCCGATCGTGAACGTGGGCACACCTGTGCCGAGCGCCTCGCTCATGAGGGCCACGACGAGTCCCGAGTCGACACCGCCGCTGAGGGCCGCCCCGACGCGTACGTCGGCTGTCGTCCGCTTGCGGACCGAGCGTTCCAATGAGTCTCCTACCGCATCGGTCACGTCGACCGGGGAGCCGGGACTGCTAGTCGGCGGAGGGATCCAGAAGCGATCCCGGCGCAAGCCCCGCCCACTCGACACCTCGAATCTCGTCCCCGGCGGGAGCTTCTCGATATCGCGATGCAACGTCGGCGGCCCTGGCACGCAGTTGAAGGCGAGGTAGCTCGGCAGCTGCTCGATTCGCGGCTGGCGACTCACATCCGGCAAGGCGAGCAGCGCCTTCGGCTCCGACGCGAACGCGAATCGCCGCGGCGAGTGGGCGTAGTACAGGGGCTTCTTCCCCAATCGATCGCGCGCCCCGAACAGTCGGCGGCCCACGACGTCGTGGACGACCAGGCTGAACATGCCCTCGAGCCGGTGCACCAGGTCTGGCCCGTGCTCCTCGAAGAGATGGACGATCACCTCGACATCGCACGTCGAACGGAAGCGATGTCCCTTGTCCTCCAGCTCCCGACGCAGATCGTCGGCGTTGTAGATTTCACCGTTGCACACGACCGACACGGTGCCGTCCTCGTTCGACATCGGCTGGCGCCCCGCGATCGAGCGATCTCGGATGGCCAGCCGCCGACATCCGAGCACGCAGCGGCCGTCCGGGCTTGCGTACAGACCGGCATCGTCCGGGCCTCGATGCGTCATGCGGTCGCGGGCGTCTGCGACGAGGCGCGGAAGATCGTGAGGGCTGTCACCGCTGAGAACGAAGTACCCGACGATACCGCACATTGTTATCACCAGGGGGATCCCGAAATGGCCCCATACCCCACCGATACTCAGGGCTGTCCAACCAGCTGAGTAACATAGCGAGAACGCGGTCGGGACTCAAACACGAGTCGAATCTCGTTGGGCGCCACCGACCTCGAAAGCCACGCGGAGTCGGTGGAGGAACGCCGCTGGCCGTGTTCGTCGTGCCCGGGCGGCCCGGCCCCGCCCAGTGCCAAGAATTGTCGGCGAGTACCAGAGATTGGCCTTACGGTACCGACTTCCGCCCATCGAGAAGGTTGCCGATTCACCACTTTACGGATCGTCCCTCGGGGCACACGACTTGCACGCACGACTTGCACGGGCAAATGACCCGCACGAGGGAGGCGAGCTAACAATGACGCTCAGGTCCAAGCTTCCGCGTCGACCTCAGCCGTCGAGCATCCCCAGCAAGGCCATGGCGATCCTGCTGACCTTGCTCGCGGCGCTTCTGCCGGTGCACGCGTGGGCTGCGACCGCCACGACCACGTTCACGGTATCTGCCACGGTTCTCAGCATCTGTACGGTGGCGGCGCTGCCGCTGAACTTTGGCAACTACGATCCCACGTCCGGGAGCGCGCTGGACGGGACGACGACGGTGACGGCCACCTGCACCTTGAGCCTTCCCTACACGATCGGACTCGACAACGGGGTGAACGCGAGTGGGAGCCAGCGGCGCATGGCGCTGCTCACCGCATTCTTGAACTACGAGCTGTACAAGGACGCCAGCCGTACCCAGCGATGGGGCAACTCCGGGGCCGAGCTGGCGAGCGGAACCGGCAACGGCCTGGCCCAGAACCTGACCGTGTATGGGCGCGTGGCCGGGGGGCAGGCAGTCGCAGCCGGCGCGTATGTCGACGTCATCACGGTCACGATCACCTTCTAGGCTCGTCCACCGCCTCCGTCGCGGCTCTGTCACACTCGGGGTTTGTCTCGCCCTGTCGCTGGCCCCGCTGCTCGCGCCGACGTGCTCAGAGGCGGGAGCGTACACCGTCGAGCCCGTTCACGTCTTTCTGTCGGCCGCGCGCCCGAGCGTGCTGCTCTCGGTGCGGAATACCGGCGGCGAGACGCTCCGGATGCAAGTCACCGCCTTCGCGTGGGATCAGCGCCCGGACGGCACGATGCAGCTCTCGCCGACGGGCGAGGTACTCTTCTTCCCCAAGCTGCTCAGCCTGGCCGCCGGAGAGCAGCGGCGAATCCGGGTCGCGGTCACTTCTCCCCCCGGGCCGATGGAGCGCACCTATCGGCTCTTCCTCGATGAGCTCTTGCCTCCCCCGAGCCAACGACCCGCCTTCGGCGGGGCCGCCGCGCGGGTGGTGACCAGGACGGCCGTGCCCATCTTCCTTGCGCCCACCAAGGCAGTGGCGGAGGGACGCATCGAGGCTCCGCGCCTCGCGGGCGGCCTGCTGACCTTCGACGTCCGCAACACGGGGCGGATCCACCTGCTTCCCCGATCGATCCGGGTTTCGGGAGTCAGCAGCAGCGGCGCCGTCGTCTTCGAGCGCGAGATGTCGGGCTGGTACATCCTGGCCGCGGGCACGCGGCGCTACGAGGTGCCCGTGCCGCCCGACGCGTGTCGAGGCCTCGACCGGATCCACATCGAGGTCCGCACTGCGGACGCGGTCTATGCCGACCGATTCACCGGCGCCGCGGCGAGCTGCTCTGGTTGATCGCCCGGACGGGCTGGCTCGGTGTCTGCTGGCCGTCCGCTGCGCGCGTCGGAGTCGTAATCCTGACCCCCGCCCTCCTGGTTCTGGTCTGGTCCGGCTCCGCTGACGCCGAGAACGAGCCACGCGTACCACTCTCTCTCATCGTGAACGGGTGGGATCACGGCGAGGTCTTCACGCTGGTGCGTGATGGCGACGTGCTGGTCGAGGTCGAGGACCTCGAGCGAGCCGGCCTTCGCGGGCTGGGTGGCCGGCCCGAGATGGTGGGGGGCCGGGCGTACCTGTCGCTCAGGGTCCTGGCGCCGGCCGTCACCTACGAGCTCGACGAGAAGACGGTCGCCCTGAACCTCCACGCCGACCCACGGCTCCTGAGCGGGACGCGACTGGACCTCGGTGTACCGCGCCCCGCCGGCATGATCTACCGCCAGGATCCGAGCGCATTCGTCAACTACGCCTTGCAGCTGATCGACTTCGAGCGGCAGAGCGCCAGCCTCGAGGCGGGAGTCAGCGTCGCCGGGGCGCTGCTGAGCGGCAGCGTGGTCCGGTACCCGGACGGGCGCTGGGTTCGTGGACTGACAAGCGCTCTCTACGATCACCGCGCCACGCTCACCCGATTCACGTTGGGAGACCGCCCCGTCGGGCTCGGCGGCCTCGGGGGCAGCTTCATTCTCGGAGGGTTGAGCGCCTCCCGAGAGTTCTCGCTCGACCCGTACCTGCTTCGCGCACCGGGGTTGTCGATGTCCGGGACCCTCCCCACGCCGGCGACCGCCGACATCTACGTCAATGGTCTTTTCGCCCGCCGAGAGAGCCTGTCCCCGGGACCGTTCGAGCTCCGGAATCTGCCCGTTCCGGCCGGAAGTGGAACCGTCCAGCTGGTGCTCCGAGATCCCTTCGGCCGCGAGCAGGTCGTCGTAAGTCCCGTGTACGGAACCGTTGCCCTGCTGAGTCCGGGGCTCCAGGACTGGAGCTACGGGCTGGGCTTCCAGCGGCGGAATCTGGCCACGGACAGTGGAGACTATCGCGATCCGGTCGCGTTCGGCCGCCATCGCGTCGGGCTCGCCGAGTGGATCACCGCCGGCTTCCGCGTCGAGGGCACGGAGAGCGTGTTGAGCGGAGGGCCGGAGCTGGCCACGCGCTTGCCGATCGGGGAGGCCCGGTGGGACGCCGCGGCCAGCGTCGACGACCGGCGGGCCGGATGGGCCGCCTCCGCCGCCTACATGTGGCAGGGGCCGTTTCTGAGCCTCGGCACGAGTCTTCGGCTGATGAGCTCGTGGTACGCCACCGCCAGTCAACGGGCCGCCGAGGATCGCGCGCGTCTCGAGGTGGGAGCGTTCATCGGTGTCCCCCTCGGTCCTCGCGCCAGCGCGACCATGGCGTATGCCCGCTCCGACTACCGGTCCGGGAGCCGGCAGGAGCGCGTGTCCGTCTTGGGAAGCGTACGCCTCACGCGGAGGATGAGCCTCGTGGTCGGAGCGACCCACCTAGTGGCCGATGGTCAAGCGGCCGGTTCGGACCGGTGGGAGGCTTTCGCCAGCCTGACATACTTCCTCGGTGACCGCACGACCGCCAGCGCGTCGTATCGTCAGCGTGCTCACGATCGTGTCGGCGAGCTTGCGCTACAGAGATCGCTGCCGATCGGCACCGGCTTCGGATATCAGGTGCGCGGGAGCGCCGGCACCGACGGAGAGAGGGGAAGCGCCCAGGTCGCGTATCAGGGCCCCTATGGCCGTTACGAAGCAGTCGGAGAGGTCAGCGATCTCGGCTCGACGACGACGCTCGGTATCGCTGGCGCGGTCGTCGGCATCGGCGGAAGGGTGTTCATGACGAGACCCGTCGAGGACAGCTACGCGGTGATTCGGGTTCCCGACGTCCACGGGGTTCGAGGGTACCTCGAGAACCAGGTGGTGGGCCGGACCGGGGGTGGAGGCGATCTGTTCGTGCCGAGTGTGCGTCCGTTCATCGGCAACCGGTTCCGCATCGCGGAAGAGGACGTCCCGCTGGATCGGTCCGTCGAGGTCACGGAGCGAACCGTCGCCACGCCGTTCCGAGGAGGAGCCATAGTGTCGATTCCGGCGAGAGGCCTGCGCGCGCTCACCGGCAGGGTCCTCGTCGAGGAGGGGACTCGAGTCGAGGTGCCGCGCTTCGAGACACTGGCGGTGATCGCCCCGGACGGCCGATATGAGTCGCCGCTGGGACGTGACGGAGAGTTCTATCTCGAGAACGTTCCCGCGGGACGCTCCCGAGCCGTGGTCGAGTATGCGAACGGGAGGCGGTGTGTCATGCTGGTCGAGGTGCCGGAGGGCGGAGAGCCGATCGTCGATGTTGGCACGTTGCGCTGCCGCGAGGTGTCGCGGCCGGGTGAGCCGTGAAGGTCTCCAGCCTCGCGGTCACGCTGGCCGTGCTGGGGCTGCTGATGGCGCCGGGCCTCGCCCTCGCCGCCTGCACGATCAGCGCGAGCGGGGTCAGCTTCGGGAGCTACAACGTATTCTCGAGCACGCCCTTGGACGCGAGTGGCAGCGTGACGTATCAGTGCGCCCCGCTCGCCATCAATGTGCAGATCCACCTGAGCCGAGGCGGCGCGACGAGCTTCTCCCCGAGACAGATGCGGCAGGGGAGCGCCACCCTGAACTACAACCTGTACCTGGACGTGGCGCGGACGATCGTGTGGGGGGACGGGACCGGGGGCACCCAGGTCTACAGTGCGCTCGCCGCCGTCCTGATCGACATCGTGGTCCCGATCTACGGCCGCGTGCCCGCGGGCCAGAACGTCGAGCCTGGGTCGTACAGCGATACCATCACCGCGACCATCCTGTTCTGAGGGGCCAAGGGGTTTCCACGAGGCGGTGCGCCGGCCCGCGGTCGAGCCACGCATCGGCCCATGGAGAGGGAGATCATGAAGCTCGAGAGCGTCCAGAACGTGCTCGGCCAGCTGAGCCCGGCGGCCCGCGAGCGGGTCGCCCGCACGAACCTGCTCGACCTGGTGGGCGTCGGGCGATGAGCCGCGCGCGCCCGACCGCGATCCTCTCGCGCCGCGCCGCCCTGAGCGGGGCGGCCGGCCTGGCCGCGACCGCTCTCGCGGGCCCGCTCGCCGCACAGGAGCGGGCGCGCCCCCTCGTCCAGCCAAGCCGCCCCGGGCGCGAGGCCTTCATGGAGCGCGCCGCCGAGCTGCGCCGCCTCGCGGTGGCGCGCGGCGATCATCCCTACGGCGCGGTGATCGTCAAGGCCGACCGGATCGTCGGCGAGGGGGCGAGCGCGGTGGTCACCGACACCGACCCCACCGCGCACGCCGAGATGGTGGCCATCCGCGACGCCGCCCGCCGGCTCGGCTCGCCCGACCTGTCGGGCTGCGAGATGTACGGCACCTCGCCGGCCTGCCCGATGTGCGAGGCGGGCGCGTACTGGGCGCGCATCGCCCGGCTGCTCCACGGCACGCCGATCGTGGACGCCGGGGCCCCGCGCCTGCGCTGAGACGGGCGTGACGGCATGACTCGGCGGCGGGTCACCTGCGCGTTCCGGTCGGCCGGCCGCTGCGCGAGGCATTCGTCGGGCTCGAACCGGAAAACGAGAGGTGCAATCGCGCCAGCCCGCCGCGCGGCGCCCTGACCCCCGCGGTTTGCTCCACCAGATCCAGCGCATCGCTCACGACCGCGTCATGTTCGCGCCGATCTGGGAGCTGGCCTTCCTCAATGGAGTGGGGCCCCGGGTGGAAGAAACGGGGCTCGGGCTCATCGAGCACCACCCCTACTCGTCGCCCTACGAGGATCTCAAGCTCAAGACCCGGTGAGCGGCGATCCACCGGGGCCGATCCACACCGGACGGGCCGTGCTCGCCTCAGGACCTCCGCACAGGTCGACCCGGCCGAGCATCGAGCACCAGCGCGCCGTCACGAACGACCGGCGTGCCGCCGACCAGGAGGTGCCGCACCCCCGTGGACGGCTGGGTCGACGCCTCGTAGGTCGCACGGTCGCAGAACGCATCCGGGTCGAGGACGACGACATCCGCGTCGGCCCCCACCGCGAGCGTCCCCTTGCGCGCGGCGCCGCCGAGCGCCGCCGCCAGCACGCCGGCGGGGAGCAGGCTCGCGCGCCGGATGAACTCGGCGACGCTCAGCGTGCCCTCCCCGACCAGTCGCCGAAAGGAGCGGGCGAAGGTCCCCGCCGTGCGCGGGTGGGTGAGGGCGCTCGGAGGCAGCGGCCACGCCTCGTCCGCCGGCGCGCCGAGCCAGGTCAGGGGCATCGCGTCGCTGGCCACCATGGTGTCCGCGTGCGCCAGCGCCACGCGCATCAGCGCCGCGTCACTCGCCTTCGTCTCGTCGAGGAAGTGCACGATGCAGAGGCCCCCCGGATCGGTGGCGCGCAAGTGACTCAGGTGGTCGGCGTCGCGTACCCGTTCGTTCGTCGGCGCGTAGACGAGATCGGTCGGCCGGAGACCGCGCTCGCCCAGCCGTTGGGGCGCGAGGAACGCGGCCCCGATCGCCGTCATCCCGGCCCCGTAAGGATAGGCCTCCGTGGTGACGACCGCGCCCTCGCGCCGCACCCGGTCGACGAGGGCGAGGACGCGGTCGACATGGCGCAGCGAGGTGCTGTTCACGTGGCAGTAGTGCATGTGGGCGCCCGTCTCGGCAGCGGCGCGCACCAGCTCCTCGGCTCCGTCCATGCGCGCATCGGGCGCGAAGTCGACGAGATCCCGCGCGTGGGTGTACGTCGGCACGCGGCTCGAGGCGGCGAGGCGCGCGACGCGGAGGTACTCCCCAAGGCTCGTTCCCGGCGCGTAGCCCACCAGCACGCCGATGCCGAGGCTCCCGCCGGCCAGCTCGGCCTCCAGGAGCCCGACGATGCGGTCCTCCTCGGCGGCGGTCGCTTCCCGCTGCCACGCCGGGTCGGCGAAGTGCGAGAGCATGGTCGTCGCCCGCCCGTCGCCGCGGTGGCCGGCAAGCACCTGGATCCGGGCGGCCGCCCAGGAGGCTGAATAGCCATAGTTCAAAGGCCGGCCCTCGGTCCCCGCCCGCGCGTACGCCTCCGCCACCGGGATCGCGCCCGCCTCCAGCTCGAGCGTCGTGGTGACGCCGTCGAAGGCCTGGAGCCGATGCCCGCCCACGCTCTGCGAGTGGCTATGCAGGTCGATGAACCCGGGCGCGACCAGACAGCCCGCGGCCTGGAGGACGGTGCGGCCGCGCAGGTCGGTGCCGACGGCCGCGATGGCTCCACCCTCGATGGCGAGGTCTCGCCCCGCGTCGAGGCCCTGGGCCGGGTCGACTACACGGCCGCCGCGGATCACGACGGCGAACTGGTCGGCTGTCTCTCGACCGCCCCCGGGCTCTGCCATCAGCTCGCCTCCTTCGGGCACGAGATCCTATCCAGCGGCCGCGAGACGGTCGCGACGCTCGAGGTGGCGGAGGGCCTTCGCGGCGTGGTTCGAGGCCCGCATGGCCCGCGGGCGATGGGGACACCCGAGCCCCTGATCACGGGGCGTGTAAGGGCCGCGCGAACGAAAGAGCGTGGCCGTCCGGGTCGGTGAGGTGGAAGTACCGCTCACCCCACGCCGCGTCCCGAGGGGGCGCCTCCGGCGTGAATCCCCGCGCCACGACATGCGCGTGCATGGCGTCGACGTCATCGACGTGGAAAATGACGCGCACCGTACCCGTCGAAAACGGCCGATCGTCGGCCCGCGCGAGATTCAGGGAGCCCGTCCCGACCCGGAACGACGTGAAGGCCGCCGTCTCGCCCCCGTAGGCCAGCGAGAAGCCGAGCGCCTCATAGAACCGCACGGCGCGCGCCATTTCGGACGTGGCGAGCGTCACCGCGCTGATCGATCGGATCTCTGGCACCCTTGCGACCCCCGCAAGTCAGTGGACGCCGAAGTAGGCGGGCGCCCCTAGGCGAGAGGCCGGTAGACACGCGCCGCCGTGTCGTGGAACATCGCGGCGCGCTCGGACGCCGAGTAGCCCTTGGTCAGCCGCTTGAAGGCGTTGTACATCACGCGGTACGAGTACGAGACCTTGTCGACCGGGAAGTTGCTCTCGAACATGGAGCGATTGGGGCCGAACTGCTCGATGCAGTAGCTCATGAATGGGGCCATTGACGCCGCCAGCTCTTCCGAGCCGATCGGGGCGTTCCGGGCATGCCAGTCGAAGCCAGTGCGGGGCATGCCGATGCCACCGAGCTTGACGTACACGTTAGGGCCCGCGGCCACCGCCGCGATGCCGCGCCGCCAGGTCGCCAGCACCTCGTGGTCTCGGTTGGCGTAGGGGCCGACCCGCAGCAGGCCGCCGATATGGTTCAGGATGATCGGCAGGTCAGGCACCGCCTCGGCGAACGCGGCCAGCTCGGGCAGCTGCGGGAAGTAGAGCCACGCCTCCAGGGACAGCCCCATCCGCGCCAGCACCCGGGCGCCGGCGCGGAACTCGCTGCTCGCCAATTGCCTCTCGATCTTGTGGGCGGCGGTGTTCTCCACCTCCGGGTGGGGATCCCACGTCACGGAATGGCGGATGCCCCGGAACCGGTTGGGGCTGGCCGCCTGCAAGGCTTCGAGCACGGGCGCCACTCGCGCCCCGAGGTTCAGATTGGCGTGACCGACGATGGCGGCCGCCGCCCGGCCGGGCCCGTAGAGGCCGCTCGCGCTGGCGGCGGCCAGCCCCTGGACGAACTCGACCTCGCCCACGGGCCGCATCTCGTCGGGGCTGTCGGCGCGGTACATCGCCCGTGCCTCGACGAAGACCGTGGAGCGCACGTTGTGGCCGCTGCCGATGTCCTCGGCGAGCTCGTGGAGCAGATACCTCTGATGGGGGATGCGTGAGATACGGAAATCCCAGAAATGGTGGTGCGGATCGCAAATAGGAATCTCCGGCTCCAGCACTGGCTCCTGGGTCAGCGCGAGCCAGTCATTGCCTCCGAATGGCACGATGGCACCTCCGTAGCCGTAGAGCTTCTTTAAGCGCGCACCCGGAGTCAAGGCGTGGGCTTCCAGGGGCGCCCGCTCGCCTGCCGCAACGCCCGCGCTGACCCGCAAGATCGAGATGATGGACGACGAGGAGCACGCGCTCCGGCGTCGATCCGACGACACCGGACCCTCGGGTTGGATTCGGTGGCGCGCTCAGCGAAGTTGCCCCATATTGCTGGAACCGGAAGCGATGTCAAGAGGAGCTGCGGCGGTTCCTGGCCGGCGCGCGCCGGCGGAACCTGGTGGATCGGGGGCCGCGGCTACTGGGCGGGTCAGCTCGCGGCCTCCGGGCCACGCCGGCCGGGCGGTGCGGCCCGCCGCGAGGGCGCCGAGCCGCGCAGGGTCTGGTACAATCCCGGCCGCGGCCGACCCCGCCTGGACCGAGCGATCGGGCGGCGCCGGGGCTCGCGCGCCAGAACTCCAACGAGAGGGAGACAGACCATGCGCCTCTTCACCTCGCGTCCCATGCGTGTCCTGGTCGCCGGCCTGGTCCTGTGGACGCTGGCCGCCACGCCGGCCGCGGCCCGTGTCGACAAGGTCGGCAAGGGCGAGGGCTTCGTGGACATCGTCGCCTGGCCCGGCTACATCGAGCGCGGCGACACCGACAAGAAGTTCGATTGGGTGACGGAGTTCGAGAAGAAGACCGGGTGCAAGGTCCGCGTGAAGACCGCCAACACCTCCGACGAGATGGTG
>Ga0187893_10004715_pt1 | contig 25552 bp, 23 predicted proteins | sample MA1701074metaG_FD_139574 | JGI IMG/M metagenome (GOLD analysis project Ga0187893, IMG submission 139574) | White microbial mat communities from a basaltic lava cave in the Kipuka Kanohina Cave System on the Island of Hawaii, USA - MA170107-4 metaG ... | reverse complement strand
CGCCCGTTCCCGAAGGCAAACCTGCCATCGGACTTTCTCCGGATTGCGAAGGCGGATGAGCGGAAGGCTTCGGATTGGTTCGCGGCACGGACGAATCGTTTGGCCCGTCGCGCGGAATTGCAAGAGTTGTTTGCTTCCTGCACGCCGGCCTCATCTGAGTCTATTGCAAGCAACTCCTTTTTCATTAGCACCCGCTTCGGTCGGGTGGACAGTTCAGCCAGGCGGGAAAACGGTTTCAACTGTTTTCCATCCTCGCCCGGTCAGGTCGTTGAAACGGTTTGACTACTTTTCTTCTCCTCAACACCGGGCAAAAGCCCGGTGCTAATGAGAAGCAAAAAACTGATCCGCTCCGTCGCTGGCTAAATATTCTCTCGAATTCCGCCGTCCAAGGCTTCACCTTTGAACACGATGTCATTGATAGAGCGCGCCATTTCGATTCGGTTCCAGCATCGCGTTTATTTTACCAGGAATGTCTTTGGACTGGGCAACCCGCTGCTTAAAGGCGTGCTGGCCGGTGGCAGCGGCCAGGTGCCCAAGGTGCTTGTCGCCCTCGATGAATCGCTCCACCTGGCCCAGCCCGCACTTGCGCCACAAATTGAAACCTGGTTCAAGAGCAACGGGGAGGGGGCAAAGCTCGTCTGCCCGCCAGTCATCCTCGAAGGCGGCGAGCGCGTGAAGAATTCTTATTTCCACGTCTCCGAAATCCAGTCGCAGATCGACCGCTACCACATTGACCGCCATTCCTACGTCATCGCGGTGGGCGGCGGCGCGCTGCTGGACCTGGTGGGGCTGGCGGCGGCCACGGCGCACCGCGGCGTGCGGCACGTCCGCGTTCCCACCACCACGTTGAGCCAGGACGATTCTGGAGTGGGCGTGAAGAACGGGATGAACGCTTTTGGAAAGAAGAATTTCATCGGCACATTCGCCGTGCCGTGGGCGGTGATCAACGATTTTGAACTGCTGGCCTCCCTCTCGCCGCGCGACAAGCGCGCCGGTTACATCGAGGCTGTGAAGGTAGCGTGCATTCGGGACGCAGGGTTCTTCGAATTCATTGAGCGCGACGCCGCCAAATTGCGCGAGTTCGATCCCGAGGCGATGCAGCGGCTGATCCATCGTTGCGCCGAGCTGCACGTGAATCACATCGCCACTTCGGGCGATCCGTTCGAGATGGGATCGGCCCGTCCACTGGACTTCGGTCACTGGGCGGCGCACAAGCTGGAGCAGATTTCAGAATACAAACTGCGCCACGGCGAGGCGGTGGCGATTGGCATCGCGCTGGACGTGGTATATTCGCGCCGCGCGGGCTTTCTGGACTCCGCCAGTGCCGAGCGTGTGCTCAAATTGATCGAAGATCTCGGCTTCGACATTTTCGCGAACGAGTTGCTGCACGTCGATTCGGAGGGCGCGCTCATGGTGCTCAAGGGCCTGGAGGAATTTCGCGAACATCTCGGCGGTCAGTTGAGCATCACCCTCCTCCAAGGAATCGGGAACGGATTTGAAGTCCACGAGATGCACCCTTCCGTTGTCATCGCCGCGATTCGCGAACTCGAGGAGCGGTCCCAGCGCAAGGTCCAGGCGCGCGTAGTTTCCATGTTCCAGCGCTGACGCCGTCCGCGCATGAGACGCACGGCGGTCATCAATGTGGTCGGGCTGACGGAAGGGCTGCTTGGCCCGGCATCTCCCCGTATCAATTCATTCCTCGAAAGAGGATCGAAGGCGACCATCTTGCCAGTCCTCCCGGCCGTCACCTGCACCGCGCAATCTACCTACCTGACCGGCAGAATGCCGTCCGGCCACGGCATCGTGGCCAACGGGTGGTACCATCGCGAACTGGCCGAGGTTCAATTCTGGAAGCAATCGAACCAACTCGTCCACGGCCGTAAAGTCTGGGAAGAGTTGCGTGAACTCATCACGGGCTTCACCTGCGCCAAACTTTTTTGGTGGTACAACATGTATTCCACCGCAGACTGGAGCATCACGCCGCGCCCGATGTATCCCGCCGACGGCCGCAAGGTGTTCGACATTTACACCGCGCCGATGAACTTGCGCCATGAGATCAAGAAGGACCTCGGCGAGTTTCCGTTCGCCACGTTTTGGGGACCGGCGGCAGGCATGAAGTCGCCGCAGGGCGGGCCAGACGCGGCGTCGCGCTGGATCGCCGAATCGGCCAAATGGATCGAGAACCGGCACGAGCCTACACTCAGTCTGATCTACCTGCCGCACCTCGACTACAACCTGCAACGACTCGGTCCAGCGCATCCGGCAATTGCCCGCGACGTGCAGGCCATCGACGCCATCGTGGGGGGCTTGATCGACTTCCTTCAGCAGCGCGGCGTGTCCGTGTTGCTTCTCTCCGAGTACGGCCTCACGCCGGTGGACACGCCAGTCCATCTCAACCGCGTCTTTCGCCAGCAGGGCTGGATCACGATCAAGGACGAGCTGGGCCTGGAACTGCTTGACTGCGGCGCCAGCCGCGCCTTCGCCGTGGCCGACCATCAAATCGCGCATGTCTATCTCAACGACCGATCTCTTTCGAAGCCGGCGCGCGATCTGATGGAGAAACAGCCCGGAGTTGCCCGCGTACTTAACCCGGCCGGGAAGGCGGCGATGGGACTGGATCACCCGCGGGCCGGCGATCTGGTGGTGCTCGCGAAGGAAAACGCCTGGTTCACCTATTACTACTGGCTTGACGATGCCTTGGCGCCCGACTTTGCCCGGTGCGTGGATATTCACCGCAAGCCCGGCTACGATCCGGTGGAATTGTTTCTCGATCCCAATCTGCCTCTGGCCGAACTGAAAATTGCCTGGCGTCTGCTGCAAAAGAAGCTTGGCCTCCGAATGTTGATGGACGTGGTTCCCCTCGACGCCTCGCTGGTGAAAGGCTCGCACGGCATCTGCCCGTCTCGTACGACGGACTATCCGCTCCTGATCGCCGGCCAGCCGAGCCAGTGGTCCGGAACGACGCTGGCACCGACGCAAGTTTACGAAATGATCAAACAGCAGGTCTTGAGTTGAGCCGTCGCTCGAATCGTTTTGCAGAAGGCGGGCGGGCCAAAAAAAGAGGACGGAAACTTTTCCAGTTATGGCGACTGGACACAGCGGCTGGGGTGCGTGTCCCGGCCTGCCTTAGTTTCCGTCCGCTCCAAACACAGAACAACCAAACACAGACGCACGGGGCGTTTTGAGCAGCGTGAGTGCCAGTGACTTGAGCGCCTGTCCACAATCTCAACAGCCGGAGTAAGGCTGCTCTCTTCTTTAATCAAGAGTGATTTAGCACGAATGTTCATGGCCCCCTTGGGTCCGTTGTCCACGTCAGCGCTTCAGCCGTGCTGGGTGAAATCAAGACACTCTGCCCAGCAACGGGATGGGTCAGGGAATCATTTTGACGCAAGCACGTCAGCGTCGAATACGCCCGTCTGTATCTGGCCGCCGACCTTGATCTGCACCCAGATGCGATAGCCTCCGGCTTTGGGAAATTCATACGGGAACGTCAATGGCTGCTGCGGCAAATCGCCGTTTGGCAGCTGGCAAAGTTGTTCCATCATTTCCGGTGTGATGCGTTTCGGCGGTTTGTCGCCCGCGCGAAGCTGAAAGACTTGTTGGGCCGCCACGGAAACGCTGCCGGCTGGATGCAAATGCGTGAACACCGCGCCATCGTCCCGACGAATGGCGGCGTGGCCCAACATGCTCAGGTAGGGCTCCAGTCGCGCAAGCGAGCCGTCCTTCTCCAGCACCGTGAACCGAAGAGACGTGGCGCGGCCGGCGACGATTGGCTCCTTGCGCTCCCACTTCATCGCGCGGCCGCCGCCTAGCGCGAACTCTGCTTGGCCTGCCGCCGGCTCGCCAACGAACCACGAATCATCCGGATCAGCAGATAGGCCCGTGCCGCTGCTGTCCTCAGCGAAAAGCGCTGCCGGCACGCGCGCCAAGGCCGTGAGGGTTTGAGAAAAACCCGTCTCGTGCGTCACGTCGGCATAGAGACGGTAATCGCCTGCCGGCAACGGCGGCAGGACGGCTTCAAACTTCCAATGCGTCCGGCGCACCGGATGCACGTGCGCCAGCACGTCGAGCGCAGGCTCGCGCACCATGAAGACGTGCATCAGTTTGCCATGGTCCGGCACGAGTCCCGACCAACTCGCCCGAATTTCGTTGGTGAGGATGGTGAGTTGGGCAATACGCTGGCCGTCTTCGACTCGCACATCCGCTGCGCATTCCACCGGCTTGTGCATGCGGTTGTTTCGATAGTCGCGGTCCTTTGAATTCCACCATGCCCGCCCACCCACTAGGGCCAGGGTCAGCGCTACCGCGGCCAAGCCAATCGCCGCACGTCCGGCCCAAAGCCGGCGCAAGGTTGGTAGCGATCCCGGCGTCAGCACGCTTTCGCACGCGGCGGCGCCAACAATGGCCACCGCCAGCAGGAACAACAGAATTCCGAGTGCCGTGAGAATTCCGCCGAGCATGCCAGACATCGGCAGCCGCGTCGTGGCCAGTGAATTGACGGGCACGATGACTTTCGTCGCGCTGTTCGCGGTTTCGACACTCACATGCACGCTGTAGGCGCCGCGCGCCATGAGCCAGAGCTGCGCGTGATACAGGTTGGGATCGCCCTCGACTGGCTCCGCGACATCCGGGGGCGGCGCTCCTTCCACGCCCGGGCGCCAATGCACGGGCAGCACAGTCACGCGCTTCACACCGTTGGTGAGCACGCGCACATCAATATCCGCCAGACCCGGCACGACGCCGGGCGGACGAATGATGACGCGCAGTGGGACAGGTGGCGCCTGCGTTTCGTAAACGACGCTCAGGCTGCCGATGTGGGCGGACGCAACGAAGGGAGACAGCGCAAGAAGAAGCGCGCCGGATAATCTCAGCTTCATCGTTTCACTTTCGACATCCCGTTGCCGATCGCCAGTCCCGCTGCGCTCGCGACGAGCGCGAGCACCCACGCCACAAGCAGCGCCTTTGTGGTCAACGGATTGGCGTCGAGGCCCCAGAACTTGTTCCACCATTCGTTGCGCCCGTCGGCGAAGGTGAAGAAGCCGCTGCCGTTGAAGAACCAGTTCTCCGCCCTGGGCGAGATCAGGTGTTTGGAGAAATGCCACTGCGTCAGCGTGAACAACGCGGTGAACGCCGTGGCCAGCAACGGGATGAGCAACAAGTCGCGCCACCAGCTTCCACCCTTGCCAATCCAGCGGAAAAGCAAATCCATCGCGAAGGCCGGGACGATAAGCAGGAGTGGAAAAGCCGGCGCTACCATGTGCTTCACTGGATTGTAGATGGGCGCAAGCATCGGCTGCGCGGGAAACAGCGGCAGAATCCACACCGCCGCGCACATCAGGCCCATGTAGATACCAGCGACCGTGGTCGCGGGCCAGGCGAGTTTCGAGGCGCGGGCCAGGGCCACGAGGAAGAAAGGATAAAGCCCGCAGGAAATCTGATAGAACAATGCCGAGTGTTGTTGGTTGGGGAAACTTTTCTCGGTCACCATGATCGCCGCCATGCAGATCAAGATTCCACCGGCGAATGCGAACAGCCCGCGGCCGCGCGTCTGCTGTTCCTCGGCCGAACGGTTTTGCAGGCTCAATACCAGCAGCAGCCCGCCGACGACGTGAAAATACATTCCTGCCGCCAGCACCGAATGAGGCGGGCTGAGGATTTCGACATCGAGTCCGTAGGCGTTGTGCCACCAGTCATCGAACGGCGCGCTCGTCAGCATGGCCAGCGCGCCCCAGATCGTCACCCAGGCGCCCAGCGGCCCGCGAAAACCCCAGATGCGTACTGCTGCCGCGCGATGCTCCGCCGTGCCGAAAAACGTGGCGCGCAACACGAGCCAACCGCAGACCAGGCCGCCGAGAGTACCGCCGAAATGAATGCAGATGTGCGCCGGTGTCCAAAACGTGTCGCGCCCGATGGTCGAGTGCCACGAGATGTCCCAAATGATGCCGACGAGAATGCAGAACGCCGCGAATACGATGGCTGGGCAATACCACGGCGTTGCGTCAGCCAAAGATTGTCCGGGCGCAGCGGGCGCTTCAATAGCATGGAAAGTCGTGCTGCTTTGCATGGGGACAATCGTATAGCGCAGTTGTCTCGCAAAGGACACGGCAAAGTTTGCGAAGGTCTCAAGCAGTCGAGACAACGGCGGATGCCGTACCGCCACCGTTTTCATGGCGGGCGCGTCCCCCAATTCCCCCGGCTAAAAACTAGGCAACATGACCACGCGATAGAACCGTTGCGATGCCGTCGCGGTGTTCGTGTCTATTTTGATGGCGCTGTTAGTGATCGCGGTGACATCACCCTCCAAATCCGTCCAAACCAAATCGCTCACCCGGTCTTTGAACTGGACGCGATACTTTTTCCCCCGCTGGGCCACCCACGAGATTGTCGTTCCTGCTTCAGTCATGAGAAGTGGCCCGATACGCGGATTGCCAGTCCGGTTCAGAAGGAGGCGCAAGCGGTTCTTTTCCCCAACGATTAGGTCGGGATAGCCGTCTCCGTTCATATCCGAAGTGGTGCCCGTGTAGCCGTTGCCGGGAACCCGGCCCTGCCACCACGGCTCAAATCCGGCGCCTGGATTGTTCCGATAAATTCGCAGCACGCCGTCGCCAAACGTCCCGACAAAAACGTCGTCGAACCCGTCTTGGTCGAAATCCGCCAATGCCACATTGAACGCTGCCTGTCCCAGATTAGGGCTTTGCCAGTAGTTGGACATCGAGCCGTCGCCGCGATTCACCATGACTCGCACTTCACCCCAGCCGACGTGAACGGCCAGATCGTCCAATGCGTCTCCATTTACGCGACCTGCAGCCAGGGCAAACGTCCGATCACCCAGAGGGGTCTCACTGCGTTCGACGAACGAATTGCCCGAATTCGTGCCGAACAAAGTTACCAGCCGCCCGCTGTAGATTTCGCGCGCGGCGATGTCGGGCAGCCCGTCGCCATTCAGGTTCACGCTAAGGACGGTGCTGATGGAGTCAGAGCCTCCTCCGTAGTAACGGCTCTGCCACACCTTCGTGAAAATTCGGCCAGTGCCATTGTTCGTGAAGAGTTCAATCAACCCTCCGGTGCCGGTTTGCGTGCCGGAGACGATGTCGAGAAACCCATCGCGATTCACGTCCACCGCCGCAAGACGGTAGTAGCCGGGCCGCCCCGTCCAGACTTCCTCGAACGCGCCGTGTCCATCGTTCAGAAGAACGTGCGTGGCAGTCTGTTCGCGCAGGATGAGGTCGGTGGCACCATCATTGTTCAGTTCCGCGGCCACGGCGCCGTATCCATATCGCCCCGGAAAATTGGTAATGATGGAATCCCTGAAAGCCCCGTCCGGCCCCGCCCGAAGCAGGATGGCGCGGCAAGTGTAACGCCAGGGCGGCCCGTTGGTGTCCGTGAGCGCAGTGGCCATCAGGACGATGTCGCGCTGGCCGTCGCCGTCCATGTCCGCCACGCTCAGGTGGTTTTCGCACCAATATTCCTGGAGCGGGAAGGAGAAGGTTTCTTCAAAAGACGACGGAGCTTCGGAACCAGCGACGGAGACTGCACCGCTAGCGTTGAGCGCAATGATGCAGACAAGATACAGGCGCATGACGTGTGTTTTCATGATCCTCGAGCGGGTTTTACCAGCGCAATGGCAACCGCCCGGTCAGACGGAGGATGGTCAGCCGCGAGGGCGTGCCGGGCACGTCGCCGATGCCGAAATCGTTGTCGTTGCTGATGGCCACCTGATAGGCGTTGAGGATGGAAATCCCTTCGAGCTTGCCTGAGGGCAGCAGCTTCACCGCATCCGTCTCGAACTGCTGATACACGACAGTCGAAGCCGCAGGCGTCAGGCCGAGGAAGGCTGGGCCTTTGGTCACATCCTCTAAATCGAGCGTATCCGCGATCGACTGGCTGTGAAAGTTGGACGCGTGGCGCAAGTCCACGAGGATTAGCCGCACGCCACCGATGCTGACCACATCGTTGAGTTCCAGCAGGAGCAATACATCGCTTGCGACCCACGCGGCTGAACTAATCTTCAGATCGCGTTGGGCATTCCCGGCGGGATAATCGCTCGCGGGGCTCATCTCGAAGGCGAACTGGCCGGTCACCTGCAGATTCAGTGGATCGCTCACATCCATCCGTACGATGCGGACGATGCGCGAATCGCGATACGGGCTGCCCGCGGTGGTGGTACCCATCGGACTTTGCGTCACCGTGTAGGCGGTGCGCCCGTCGGCGGAGACAGGAATGCTCTCGAAGCCGCGGTTGGCGCGGCGGTTCTTGAACACGTCAGGCAGCGTGTTGTGGATTGGATAGTCCGCGCCGGGCAGTATCTTGCTGGCGGGCGTGTAGCGCCGAAGTACCCGGCCATGAAGGTCGGCGATGACCACGGAAGGGCTATACTCCTCGACGAGGATAAATCGTCCACAGCGCAGCAAGTGAACATCTTCGATATCCATACCGCTTGGATTGAACGGCAGCGGCGTGTTCAGATCGAGGAACGGGCTGCTGTCTTCAGTCGCACTGTTCGGAATGCCGGTCACGCCCGCGCCCGATTGGCCGATGAGCGGCAGGATACCTTCAAGCATCAGGTCATCGTGGCGCGCGCGATAGAGCACGATGGCGGGCGTGAATTGCGGCAGCGGAAAAATCCGAGCGCTTCCGACGACGAAGCTGGGACCGCGATCCGTCACGCCGAGATAATAATTTCCCAAAAGCTTTTGCAGACCCGATCCAATCGCAGGCTGATCGGTGACCACCAGACCGCGCGCCTGGGCGTCAGCGATCTCCGCGGCGCTGTAACCGAAGTCCTCCAGACTCGTGGGAACGAGCGTATAGTCGCGCACGACCGCCGCAGGACGGGGGTGCTCGGCTTGTGTCGGTTGAATTGCCGCACAGGCGGCCAGCGCCAACGCGGTCCCATGCAGGATGATGGTTTTCGTTCTCATGGATTTAGTGGGTTTGTTTGTTCCGGCCCAACTTCATGAGGGCCTTGATTCTTTACTGAAAGAAATCCCGCGAAAGGTCACAGGGAATTTGAAGAGATTCTCCAACGCCAGGGGCGTTTCAAAAAGCAGTGCCGCCATTGGTGGAAGGCACGGTTAAATTCGAGTATCCGAACGCTATCGGTGGCGCATCCCGGCACCTTTCACCATGTCTAGCGCCAAAGGTCCGTGTTCGATTTCAATTTTTCCAACAAGCGGGCGTCGGCAGCCGGGAACTCGTGACGGTCCAACTCCGTGACCTTCACCCATTGGAACGCCGGGCAGCCGAGGGCGCGTGGCTCGTGGCGTTTCCACACGCACCGGAAGAAACGGAGGTGGACCGCCTTCTCCGGATACTCATGCGTGATGGATTCGATCGGTTCGCCGATGTTCACTTCGATGCCCAGTTCTTCCAGTAACTCGCGGCGCAGACAGTCCTCGAATGATTCATCGGCTTCGCGTTTGCCGCCGGGAAATTCCCAAAGGCCGGGCAGGTGACCGCCCGCCGGGCGCTGTGTGATGAGCAATTTGCCGCCACGGAAGACAAGACCTGCGGCGACTTCGATAACTCTCATACTCGGCCGTTACTGCAGTCGGGTGTGCGTTCCGTCGCAGTATGGCGAGTTTCCTGTGTGCTTGCACATGCACCAGGCGACGGTGCCAGCTTCCGCAATATCGACTTTCTTCGGACCAAGGCCGGTCCCCTTGTGCGAACCGTCACAAAACGGTTGCTCTTTCGAACGTCCGCAAGCGCACCACCAATATTCACCCGGCTCGACCTTTTGCACGGTTGGCTTTTTCTGACAAATGATCGGTTCTGCCATAGGTGAAGGCGTTTATCCGCCCGACTGACGGTAATTGCCAGAAGAAGATTCCAAGGAGTCAACGCTGCTGCGCTGGCTTCAGGGCTGGTTCGTCCAGGTCCAGCCGGTAGAGGATCTGGTTGTAATCGTAACGCGGCGTGGGCGTGGGCTTATTGGCGAACTGCATCGTATAGGTTCCTTCAAAGAACAGCGAAGACGAACCTTCCGGCGTGAACTCCAGATGCAGGCGCGGGTTGTAAAACGTGTAATTGTTGTGGCTCAATACCTTCACCGCTGTGCCCCAGGGGCCGGTCGGCTCACCCGCCTCCGCGTACCACAGTTCGCCGAAAGTTGACGGCTTTCCATAGGACTGCATAAACACGGTGACCCAGCGTTTGCGCCATGGATGCCACGCGATGGAACCGCTGTGGGGTTTCACCGTCTCGCCGCTCGCGCCGTGCAAACTCGCTTGCGAAGTCAGGGGTTCCCAGGTTTTCTCGTCCTGCCACGCTTCGAACGTCGCCGGGCAGCGCAACGCGGGCAGCGGATTGCCGAACAGCAGCCACTCCCTGCCTGCCGCGTCTTTCCATAAGATCGGATGTCCCTCAGGAACGGGAGGCGCTTTTGGCGCGGCATCGGACTTCGTCCAAGTTGTCTTCAGTTTTTCAAAGACATTTTTCTCCTCGTTCCACACCGCCAGACTCCATTCGTAAACTTCCAATGGCGGTTTGATTTTCAGGTATGCGCAAACCAGTCGTGGTGTTCCGTCTTTGTCCCGAACACTCGCCAGGCCCGTCACCCATGTTGGGCCTTTGCCGGGCATCGGGGCAACACCGCGCGGCAACCCGGCTTTGTCTGTGAAATACTCCAATCGCAGTTGCAACGGCGGACGTGGATCGCTCAAAGGCTGCGGCAGCGTCGTCGCGCCAGTACTATCAAAAATTCCAAGTGGATAGCGGGCGAGTGTCGTGTCGCCCCAGAACCAATAAAGCCGGCCACGATGCGCGGCATTCTGGACGCTGTCCTGACCCACAATGCCCGACTCGCGCCAGTCGCTCTCCGGTCCGAGCTTCTGGCTCTCGGCGAACAACCCAGCGCCAGTGAGCCGCCCGATGCGCTTTGCAATAATGGTTCGTTTCACCTCCACGCGCAGCGTTTTACCCGGTTCGAGTTTGAGCCGCAGGCCGCGATGTCCGAATCCGTCCGTCGGCACTTCATAGCCGTGGCTGTGGATCTCGAACCAAACTTCGCGGCCCATCAACTCCGGCAAGTCGAACGCGATGTTCCCGGCGTTGTCCGAGACAAACCGCGCGTGATGGGTGGTGCGCAGTTCCACCATCGACACCGGCCATCCGCTGCCCTGCTCGACAATTTCGATGCGGCAGGGCTGGATTGCGGCCCCACCCACATTCATTCCCAAGGCGAGCAGGCAAATCGTCAGTTTCACGCCGGGGAGAATGAACCAAAGCAGATTCCGACGCCAGTAAGGCCAATATTGCGAATGGCCTTCCGCTGCGACCATAGACACCTTCATGCTGACTCTTTCGGCAGGATTTCCAGCGTAAGGCAATAATCTTTGCAGCCAACCGACCGCCAGAAAGCGACCGCGGCAGAGTTTTGAACCAGCACGTCAACCGTCAGCCGTTTGCTCGCTGGCCAGACTTTGGAACGCAGAATCTCGAACGCCTGACGGCCGATGCCTTGTCGGCGCCGGTCGCGCACGACGAAAAGTTGTCGCAGATAAACCTCCTCCGCCTGCTCGCGATACAAGGCGTAGGCGACAATTTCCTTGTCCTCCTCAAAAATGATCGCCGCGTATTCCGACGCCAGCCAGCCGCGCATTCGCTGTTCCAGTTCGGCGACTGTCATCCGGTTTCGATGGCCCTCGTCACGGATCAATTGATGATTGAGTTCGGCCAGTAGAGCGCGATCGTCCAAGGTGGCCTGTCGAAAGGTCATGCGATGTCGTCTTCCCTTGGCCTCATTCTTCACCATCGTAATAATCCAACGGTTCGGAGCAGAGCAGCCTCCGCTCGGGCGAGCGCACGAGCCACTTCTTGCTGTCAGGATAGTGACACGATTCGCCAATCGGATTGTCCGCCACGACATAGACAATCAAATCCGCCGCGCTGTCGTTGATGATCTGATGTGGTTCGCCGGGCGGGAAGGTAAAAGCATCCCCCGCTTCGATAGCTGTCATGCCGTCCTTGTGCCGCACCTGGCCGTTGCCGGAAATTATATGATAAAACTCCCACTGCGCGCTGTGAGAATGATACGGGCAAGGCGTTTTGCCCGGCGACACGCGGAGAATCTCGACATCAAACGGCTGCCGCTCCATCAGGTCGGTGGACATGGGCTTGCGCCCCAGTTCCTCGGAGATTTCCTTGCCCGCGCCGGCGAACTTTCCCTTCGGCGAAGACCAAAGCAACTCAGCCATGTGGTTCGTGTTGACCTTGCGCATGGTTTTTCCGGTGAACGAGCCGAGTTTGGTTTTGTTTGGCGCGAAGGTCAATCGCAGGAAGTCGCATGTTACGTCGATATCCCGAAGGGATTGCGTCATTCAGCCCAGCGTTGCTGCGGCGACTTGTCGCGCCGAAAGTGAAACGAAGGCGGGAGGAGCGGCTACGCTGGGTGGTGAATCACAAATTGAATCAATCCTGAAGAGGTTGGAGCACATCGCGGCGAGACGGTGATGCAACCCCGTTGGGGTTGATGATTTTTTGGACGATGACCCAGGATAGTCGCTTCGCGCCAACCCTAGGCTGAGGGATGGAATCCCGTCGGGATTCGGAGCGCGGGTCTGCGACCCGCAGACGCAACGGACTACCAGTATCGAAACGTGACCTTAAACAATTTCGGCGAATCACTCTCTTGAACGAAAACACGGGTCAAGTCATCTACGTGAATGATTTTCTGCCGCGCCAGTTCAATGAGCGGGTATGTCTTTTCGAGAACTTTGTATGGACTCGGACTTACGTCGAGCGCAAGACCCATGAGTGGCCACAGTGTTGCAACATACGAGCAATGCTCTTCAGTCTCACTGCCAGCCGGCAGACTCGAACAGATGATTCCACAAAGACGACCGTTGTCGGTGAAGACCGGTCCTCCGCTCATTCCTCCATCAAAGCGAGCGTTCACTCTGAAACACGGAAAAGTTAATCGAACCGAATCTCTGCACTCAGGATGAATCTCTCGCACTTCACCGACGGTTGCAGTGCCGTCCGTGTTGACCTCGATGTGCTTCTTACCGTCGGCATCTATTCTGATGCGTCCTGAAGGACTGTGATGGCCAAAACCGACGATACGACTTCCAATAGGAGGCGGGATCAAGTCAAGGCCGACGGAAGGAGAATTCTTTTCAGAGCCAGCCGTGTCGTTGTAAGGCATCGTATGGAAAACGGCTAAATCTGAATGTGGTGAAAGCCACAAACGATCCATTTCCCAAATCGAATATTCTGGGCCTGCGTGGACGTGGATTACCCAAACTGTAAACTTGGCTTCGCCAGAGCTGTGTCCGAAACGCTCCAGATAGTCAGACACCACGTGACGCGCGGTGAGGTAAAGATTTCTCGTTAGCCTGACACACGATCCAGAAACGAAGATTTCGTCGTTCGGACCGAACGCAGCGAGGCGAGCAGTGACTTGTTCAATCGGGGAAAAAGGCGATTGGCTCTTGAACGATGGCGACTTGGAATAGTTAGCCATGCTTTTCACCAACCAAGTTTGCTTGGCTTATTTCTTCCTCTGCACCTTCGCCGCGACTTTCAAACGCAGCGCGTTGAGGCGGATGAAGCCGGTGGCGTCGTCCTGGTTGTAAGCTTTGGTCGGGTCGGCTTCCATCGTGGCGATGTGCGGGTTGTAGAGGCTCACCGGGGATTTGCGGCCCGCGACCACGATGTTGCCCTTGTAAAGCTTCACGCGCACCGTGCCGGTCACGTTGCGCTGGCTCTCGGTCACCAGCGCCTGCAACGCCAGCCGCTCCGGCGCGAACCAGTAGCCGTAGTACACCAGCTCCGCGTAGCGCGGGATGAGCGAATCGCGCAGGTGCATGACCTCGCGGTCCATCGTGAGCGTCTCCATCTGCCGATGCGCGAAATGCAGGATCGCGCCGCCGGGCGTCTCGTATACGCCGCGCGATTTCATACCCACGTAACGGTTCTCCACCATGTCCACGCGCCCGACACCGTGTTTGCCGCCGAGCTTGTTGAGCGCCTTCATCACACCGAGCGGGGAAAGCTTTTTGCCGTTCACGGCCACGCAGTTGCCCTTCACGAAATCGAGCGTGACAAATTCCGGTTTGTCGGGCGCGTCTTCGGGGAACACCGATAGCGTGTTGAAATAGCCGCGATACTTCGCCTCGCCAGCGTCGAACCACGGGTCTTCGAGAATGCCCGCTTCGTAGGAGATGTGCAGAAGGTTGCGGTCCATCGAGAACGGTTTCTTCGCGCTGGCCTGCACGGGAATCTTGTGGCGGTCGCAGTAGTCGATCATCTCCTGCCGGCCGGGAAACTGGCGACGATACCGCTCGTCACGCCACGGAGCGATGACCTGTAAATCCGGAGCAAGCGCGGCGGCGGTGAGTTCGAAGCGCACCTGGTCGTTGCCCTTGCCGGTCGCGCCGTGCGCGATGGCGTCGGCCTTTTCCCTCTTCGCAATCTCGACCATGCGTTTGGCGATGAGCGGCCGCGCGATGCTCGTGCCGAGGAAGTATTGCCCCTCGTAAATCGCGCCCGCGTGAATCATCGGATAGATGAAGTCGCGCGCGAATTCTTCCTTCAGGTCATGGATGTAAATCTTGGACGCACCGGTGTTCTTCGCCTTCTTGTCGAGGCCGTGGAGCTCCTCCTCTTGACCGATATCGGCGCAGAACGCAATCATCTCCGCGTCGTATTTTTCTTTAATCCAGGAGAGGAGAACGGAGGTGTCGAGACCGCCGGAGTAAGCGAGAACAATCTTCATAGTCAATCGTCGATAGGCCAATGGCCCAAAATTCAGGCGGGCACTAAACGCGAATTGCCCGTGGGAGAAAAGGAGAAAGTGGACGAGGCAGGATTGAGAATTGAGAATTGGAAATTGAAAAATGCCCCATTGCACCGTGGGCTGCGGTGCTGCTGAATTTGCAATTCTCAATGCTGTCTCTGTGCAGGGTTTATGCAGCTAGTGGCCAAAACTGAAAACAAATAGTCCCTGCCCAGCCTTGCGGCCAGACAGGGACCAAATGGGGGATGGGAGTGCGCCACGCTCTCTTTCCCGGTGCCGACATTAGGCGCCGATTTGGCTGCCGGCTTCCCGACGCTATTCTCCACGGCCAGCGGAGTTCCTTCGGCCTCGTAGCAGGGCCGTCCAGCGGCTCGCGCGCGCTGAATTTCGAGTGAGGCCTCTTGGCTCGCTTGGACTGGCGGTTGCGCCGCCGGCCCGCGAACCAGGTCAAGACACGTTTGTGATTCTGCTTCCGCGTCTTGACCACTTAGCGCCGGGTCGGCCACCGCTTCTGGCGGTGCGTTGGCCCGGTGCCACGGGTCTGACCTCTTACCTCTCAGGTTGCCTTTCGCTCACAAGCCAGCGGTGTGTTTTGCACATCGCCGACGCTCTGGAAGTTTTTCGGGCCGGCCTGACCCGCTTCCCTTCCCGGAATCGGAAGCTCTCGTTGTCCGCCTTTCGGCGTTTTTGGTTTGGCGGGTTTCAAGCCGCCAGAGCGCTCCGCTCCGTGCTGGCGCACAGTAGCAACCGTGTACCTCTCCGGGTAACTGCGATTCGCCCCAAGCCCGAAACCAGCTTGGGTTTACTTGACCCGGCTCAGAACGGCTTCTCATCGTTCCTTGCCGCACGGCTCCAATTTCGCGATGAACCGGCAGCGCGCGAACGCCGCCGTTGGAACCCGTGAATCCTGCCTCCTCGCGCCCGTTCTTGCGAACGACCGTCCGGAGGGGTTGAATCAACCAGCCTGACTCAACCATTCCTCAGTCACCTGAGTTTATCTTTGAGGCGACCGGCAACAGTCACTGTCGCCATCACCTCGGTTCTTTCAATGAACTGATGACAGCATACCGAAAACTGCAGAACGGACAATGAAGTCTTATCCACCGGGTTATTAACCAAAACGACACTTGAAACGATCCGGCGGAGACGGGGGAACTTCAATGAAACCGCGATGTTTCCGTCCGTTGGAACCTGAATTATTCACCGGCACGCATTGAACCAACTGGCACGTGTGGACAAGTTTTGTTCGGGTCCGCTGCGAATCGGAGACGGGATTTAACCTGCGAGCCGGAGAATAAAAAAGCCACTCGATAACGAGTGGCGGGATCTGCCAGGACTGCCGATCAGGTCTTCGGTCTTTTCGCTTTGGCCGCCGCCTTCCGGCGCTTGAGATACGCCAGCCGGCGTTGGCGCTTCTGAACCTTGTTGCTTTGTTGTCCCATAAGTCTCTTTACATTGTGAATCCGATTCGGATGCTTGAGCGCGACTATGCGGATTGAAGTTTTGTGGTTCAACACCTATTTGTGGCTGGCGCTCGCGTTGAGCACGGGTTGTGTTTCGGATCCGGCAAAACGGAAACCCGGGAAAAGGGACGAAGCTTCGCTGCGCCTGCACCTGGAAGTGAACCCGGATGGCTCCGACCGCAACGCACCCGTTTCCATCGGACGCGAGCGCCCGTTCCAATTGAACGTAGAGAAGGCCGCCTTCCTTACAGAGTTCCAAATCGAAAAGGCCGCGGTGGTGGACGCCTTGGGTGGCTTTTCGATTGCAGTCCAGTTTAACAAGCAGGGCACCTTCCTGTTGGAAATGCACACGACGGCCAACAAAGGCAAACACCTGGCTATCTCCGCGGAGTTTGGCGAAATGCGCTGGCTGGCGGCGCCGCTCATCAACCAACGCATTGGCGATGGCCGGCTGGTCTTCACGCCCGACGCCACGCGCGCGGAGGCCGAGCGGATCGTCCGTGGTTTGAACCGCGTCGCCGAACAAGTGAGGAAGGGAAGGAAGTAACGGCATGAAGTTGGAAGCGTCGCGCGACACCATATTGTTCCGTTGCCTTTCCCTTCCGCTTCTCTTTCACACCGCCGCGATTGCCCAACCATTCCTCCTGCCTACCGCCAATCGCGCCATCTTCGAGCCGGGCGGCGAGGAGCGTTATTTCGTCGGCACGGTCGGCAAACCGTGGACGAGCGGCACGTTCGGCTGTGTGCGTACCGAGGGCTGGCAACTGCACGAAGGCATCGACATCCGTTGCGTCGAACGTGACCAGCGCGGCGAGCCAACGGATCCGGTGCTCGCGACGGCCGATGGCACTGTGGCTTACATCAACAGGCGCCCGTCGCTTTCCAACTACGGCAACTACGTTGTCCTGCGCCACGTCATCGAAGGTGTGGAAGTGTATTCGCTTTACGCGCATCTCAAGGAAGCCCGCCCCGGCCTCAAGCACGGCGGCCCGGTGAAGGCCGGCGAAGCCGTCGCCACGATGGGCCGCACCTCCAACACCGCGCAATCCATCTCGAAAGATCGGGCGCATCTCCACTTCGAACTGAACCTCGTCATCAACGAACGCTTCGCCGAGTGGTATCGCAAGACGTTTCCTCGCCAGCGCAACGACCACGGCGGCTGGAATGGCCAGAACTTCATCGGACTCGATCCCTGGAAGCTCCTGCTCGAACAACAGCGGCTTGGACCAAAGTTCAGCCTGGTGGAATTCATTGGCGGCCAACGGGAGATGTGCCGCGTGCTGGTGCGCGGCGTAAACTTTCCCTGGGCGCGACGCTACTCAATGTTCGCGAAAACCAATCCGGTGGCGGAAAGAGAAGGCACTGCCGGCTACGAACTCTCTTTGAACTTCAACGGGCTGCCGTGCGAATTGATCCCTCGTGCTGCGTCCGAGATCAAAACCAAGTCAAAGTTCCAACTCCTTTCAGTTAACGCCGGGGAACGGCAAAGAAATCCTTGCCGCAAATTCGTCACCCCGAAAGGCAGCCGCTGGGAACTGGCCAACAACGGCCTGCACCTGTTGGATTTGCTGCTCTACTGATTCCCACGAAACAATCCATAACGGCCGCTTCTCGCGGAAACAATTCGCAGGTCAACGCTTTGGCGAGCTATGCGGCCCTCATCTCTGCCTTCCCCTTCGACGCATGGAAGAGGCTTTCGAAGATGTGGCGCCCGTCGGCGCTGCCAAGCAACGCCTCACAGGCGCGCTCGGGATGCGGCATCAAGCCGGCGACGTTGCGGCGCTCGTTGCAAATGCCCGCGATGTTTTCCACCGCGCCGTTGGGATTGGCGTCATCGGTCAACTCGCCTTGAGCGTTCACATATTGCCAGAGGATTTGCCGATTGGTTTTGAGCCGCGCGATGGTTGGCGCATCGGCGAAGTAGCAGCCTTCGCCGTGTGCGATGGGGATGCGCAGCAGTTTGCCGCTGGGGACCTGGCTGGTGAAGGGCGTGTCGGCCGCGATCGTTTTCAGGAAAACGTGTTCGCAACGGAACTGAAGCGATCGGTTGCGGATCAGCGCGCCTGGCAGCAGCCCTGCCTCGCACAGCACTTGAAAGCCGTTGCAGATGCCGAGCACGAGGCCGCCGTTGTCCGCGAATTGCTTCACGGCCTGCATCACCGGGCTGAAGCGCGCGATGGCGCCGCAACGCAGATAGTCCCCATAGCTGAACCCCCCCGGAATAATCACCGCCTCGGCATCGCCGAGCGAATTCTCCTTGTGCCAGACCAGGCGGGCGGAGTGACCCAACACACGGATCGCGTGGACGGCGTCCTGGTCGCAGTTGGAAGCGGGAAATTGAAGGACGGCGAAGTTCATCAGTCGGCGATCTCCAGCTTGTAATCCTCGATGACCGGGTTGCTGAGAAACTTGTGGCACGCCTCGTCGAGCTGCTTGCGGGCACCTTCCTTGTCGCCGCCGGTCAGTTCGACTTCAAGGTATTTCCCGACGTGGACGGCGCCGACGCCTTTGTAGCCCATGTGTTCCAGCGCGCTCTGAACGGTTTTCCCCTGCGGGTCGAGCACGGCCTTTTTCGGAGTGATGATGATCTTTGCTTTCATTTCGAGCCGGCGGTTCCTGCCCGTCGGTTGCAAGGAGAATGTTGGGGAAAGGCGGAGGCGGAGGCTAGGAATTTCTTTTCCTACCGGATGTTCATGCTCACGCATCCGCATGCAACAGGCGCGCGTTAATCAATTGAACGCGCCATCGGGCGATGCCGAAAGCCGCCGGTTTAACCCGTGAAATGGCAGTGCCGATGTCCTTTGCAGGTGTTGATGTCAGGCTCGCCTCCATCAACTCGATGAACGCAATGACCGAGCAGACGAAAGCATCAAAGACCAAGACCATGCTGCCTTGCCAATGGGTGGAAGAGGATGGTTTTGAGGTTATCCTTGCACAAAGGTCGGCAAACGATCAGCAGGCTCCGATCGACACCGCGTTTCTGCTCAAGTCCAGGTCGCTTCCGCGCCCCACTCAGTCCCCCAATTCCTAGGGCCTGCGGTTCGGTGAATTGTCCTTCGGCCACCGATCCAGACTGGATTCCGTGTTCGATTGGAGTTTTGCTTTCCATGTGGCCTCCATCTCAAAAACGCACGGCCAACTGGTTGAAGGAGCGCGCACCGGTCTGGCCCGAGCGCTCTCCAAGCTGGGCTTTTGCTCGCGCAGCCAGGCGTGGAATTTGATCAAGGCCGGGCAGGTGCGCCTTAACGGGCGCGTTCAGCGTGACGCAGAGAAGCGAGTGGACTTGCGCCGCGACCGGATTGAAGTGGATGGTGAGAGTGTCCGGCCGATGGTGAAAGTCCACGTCATGCTTAACAAACCGCGCGGCCTGGTCACGACTGTTTCGGACGAAAAAGGGCGGGCCACCGTTTTCCGTTGTCTTGAAGGCAGCGGCCTGCCGTTCATTTCGCCGGTAGGCCGGCTCGACCAGGCCAGCGAAGGTTTGCTCCTGTTCACCAACGACACTGCTTGGGCCGCCCGCATCGCCAAACCGGCAAACCACCTCGACAAGATCTATCATGTGCAGGTGGACTGTGTGGCGGAGAGTGGATTGATCCGACGAGTGATCCAAGGCGTTAAAGATGGCGGCGAGATGCTCCAGGCGAAATCCGCACGCCTGCTTCGGCACGGCGAAAAGAACAGTTGGCTCGAAGTGGTGCTCGATGAGGGCCGGAACCGGCATATCCGACGGTTGCTGGCCGCGCTCGGCGTGAACGTGCTCCGGCTGGTTCGCGTGGCTATAGGTTCCCTCGAACTCGGCAAGCTGGCCAAGGGTGCTTACCGGCATCTCACGCCCGATGAAGTTCGCACGCTGGCAATGCCAGGGACAACCCAAGGCCCGTCTCTGTGATGAGCAGCGCCGCCTCGCTCCTTCGCCTGCGGGTGAGTCCGGTCGCGGAATCGAATCTGCGCGCGGGCCATCCGTGGCTTTTTGCCGACAGCATTCGCGGCCAGAACCGCGAGGGGCGGCTCGGCGAACTGGCGGCCATTTACGATCGCAAGGACGAGTTCCTGGCTATCGGGCTGTTCGATCCGGAATCGCCCATTCGCGTGCGCGTCTTGCACGCCGGCAAGCCACGCAAGCTGGACGAAAGGTGGTGGCGGGCGCGATTACAACAGGCGCTGGCGCGGCGCGAAGGTTTGTTTGACGCGCAAACGAACGGCTACCGGCTCATCCACGGTGAAAGCGATGACTGGCCGGGTCTGGTGCTGGATCGTTACGACCGCACCTGCGTATTGAAGCTCTATACCGCCGCGTGGCTGCCACGCCTGGGGGACGTGGCGCGCGACATTTTCGAGTTGTCGAACCCTGGGATCCTGGTCCTGCGTCTGAGTCGAAACATCCAGGAGAAGGCGCGCGCGGACTTTGGTGCGGAGGATGGGCAAGCGTTGTCACGCGAGGCAGGCGGAAAGAAACCGCCGGCGACTTCGCCGTGTGATTCACCATGCGTCACCTTCCTCGAAACGGGTCTGCGCTTCGAAGCCGATGTCGCAAAAGGGCAAAAGACCGGGTTCTTCCTCGACCAGCGCGAGAATCGCCGACGCGTGGAAATAATCGCCTCAGGCCGTGATGTGCTCAACGCGTTCAGCTTCTCCGGCGGCTTCTCGCTCTACGCGGCGCGCGGCGGCGCCAGGTCGGTCACAGACCTCGACATCAGCGCGCACGCGTTGGAAAACGCGCGGAGAAACTTTGCCCTGAACCGGAGCAGCGCTCCGGTCGTAGACTGCCGGCACGAACTCGTCCAGGCCGACGCTTTCGAGTGGCTGGAACAGAATACCGCGCGGCAGTTCGATCTGATCGTGCTCGACCCTCCCTCGCTGGCCAAGCGCGAAACCGATCGCGCGGGAGCCATTCAGGCCTACGCCAGGCTCGCCGCCAACGGCATCCGGGCGCTGCGATCGGGCGGCATCCTTGTGGCCGCTTCGTGTTCAGCGCACGTTTCAGCCGCCCAATTCTTCGACTCCGTTCGTGCGGTCACGAAGAAATCGGGACGAAGGTTCGTCGAGATTGAAACGACCCGTCATCCGCCCGATCACCCCGCGACGTTCAAAGAAGCGGAGTATTTGAAATGCATCTATTTGAGGGGCTGAACCCCGCGCCCCGATCGTTCGTTTATGGATGGGATGCCTGCTGCTGGCGAAAATTCTCTGCGATGTCCACAAAGGCCCGCGCCACTCGCGTCAGTTCGAGCCAGTTGTTCGTGCGGAGAATCTCGGCGGTCAGCAACGAGCCGCCGACGCCAAGCGCCGCGCAGCCGGCCTTGAGGAAATCAGCCGCGGTGTTCAGGTCCACACCACCGGTGGGAACAATCTTCAAATGCGGCAGCGGGGCGCGAACCGACTTGATATAGGAAGGGCCGAGCTTGTCCGCGGGGAAAATTTTTATGAAGTCGGCGCCCGCTTCGTGCGCAGCCTGCGCTTCGGTGGGGGTATAGGCTCCGAGCATCACTGGTTTGTCCGCATCATGGGCGGCTTGGGCGATCTCGATTTTCGTGATCGGGCTGACGACGAACTCAGCCCCAGCGTCAATCGCCGCGCGGCAGGTTTCAGCGTTCAAGACGGTGCCGGCGCCGATGAGCGCGGTGGAACCGAAGCGGCGGCTGGCCTCGCGGATGGATTCCAGCGCCCTCGGCACGGTGAACGTGATTTCGTGCGCAATGACGCCGCCCGCGAGCAACGCCTCACAAATGGCCGGGACTTGCGCGGCTTGGTCCGTCCTCACGACGGCAATGATGCCGGGCCGGGTCAGCACGGAGTTGATTTCAGAGCGAGAGCTCATTGCGCCGCGGGTGGTATCTCAGCGCGAACCCTTCGGGCTGAGGGCGGGCGAGTGGCCCGTCGGCTTGCCCGATCCCGGAAAAAAACTTACCCGGATTTCTTCAAAGACACGGTCGATCACCTTGTCCTCGCTCGTGAAGACGGTGTCGATATACTGGCCGGCGCGGAGCAGCAGGTCGCCCTTCTTGAAGTCGCGGAACTCGACGTGAAACACGCGGAACCGCCACCACATGTCCCAGAAGTAAACGTATTTCACGACGCACAACATCTCTTTGGCCCGCGCCGCTTCCTCCGGAATAACGCCTGCGCGCACCAGCACGATGGAATCCTTGACCTGATCAAACGTCATCGGCTTCGCATCGCCGGCGCTCACGTGCGGCTCAACGCCAGCCTGCATGAGAAAGCCGCGCACCTGCGCGCCCTTGGCCGCGAAGTTCACGTTCTGAGGCAGGGTGTCGCCGGTGCGGGCCAGCACGTTCATTGGATTGAGCGTGGCGGTGACCAGGCCGATGACTTCGGCCCGGTCGTTGAGCAGCGGCCCGCCGCTATTGCCCGACTGAACCTGAGCGGACACCTGGACCTGGTCAGGATTGTCCTCGAGGCCAACCGTGGAACTAAGAAGCCCCTTGGTCAGGCGCGGTGAACTTCCGAGCAATTCGCTGAGGGGAAATCCCATCGTGAACACGTCCTGCCCCATTGAAAGATTGGTAGCCCCGGCAAACGGGAGCGGGGCGAACACGTTCGTCGCCGACCGGACCTTGAGCAGCGCCATGTCCTTGTTCGTGTCCGCGGTGATGACGTCAGCTTCGAATCGACGGCCGGAGATCCACACGGTGGCGTTGGTGGTTTTCAGGCCAAGAACGTGGGCGCACGTCAGCAGACGGCCCTGCGCATCGACGATAAACCCGCTGCCCTGACTGACGACGGGTTCGTCTTTGTTGATCACCTGAACATCGAAGCCGCTTTGACGCAGCCGCTCCACGACCCTCGGTACCACTTTGCGCGGGTCGGTCGTGTCGTTGCCGGCCTGAATGTACACCTTCCGGTATTCGGTGAGATTGGCCGTGGCCGTGGGCTTGGTCTGAACCGCGGCGCAGCCCGCCAGCAGCGAAAACAACAGGGGACTGGTGAGCTTGACGGCCAAAGCGGCTGCAACTCGATGCGAATGAGCACCGTCCCTGGAATCAGCCATAAACATGAACAAAGAGCGTCAACAATTTGCCGCCCGGCGACAAGCCGCAAAATGCCGAGCCTCTTTTGTTGGCTCTCACACGGAATGATTTGTTAACGGTCGAAATGCAATTTCGAAAATGCGCTTGCGCGCCGCGGATGGACTTGGTTCAGTAATACTCCCGGTTGCGCGTATGGTGGAATTGGCAGACACGCTACTTTGAGGTGGTAGTGGGGCAACCCGTGCAGGTTCAAGTCCTGCTACGCGCACCAAAATCCTTGGGAATTTGAGGCGTCCGTCCACTGCCATACCGACCCGCCCGGAGTAAATCGCCCAACACTCCGGACAAGATGCAGGACGAAATTGCACGTCTACGAAACTGGTTCGACAGCGTTCGCACGCGGCAAGGGGACAAGAAGTAGGTGTTACCATGCCGCACGCGTACACCGAAGCCCAGCTTGTCGAGCAGTCTGCAATCGGGCTGTTTCTCGCATCGAAGACAAGAGAAATGCCGCAATTGATTATTCGTGAATGAGGGGAATTCTTCTTAGCGAATTCTGGCGGTATCGGCCACTGCGGAAAGGGCAGCGGCCCGATCGGCTGAACACACGGCGTTGGGGAGCGCTGGCCGCAATGTGTTTGTGGCTATGGGCCTGGGTTACGGTATTCCTGGGACACCTGTCCAATTCCAACGCGCTACGGGTCAATCTTGAAACGGAAATAAAGACAACTGCCGGTTATTCACGCCTTCCCGACGTGTCATACACGGTCGGGTATCTCGCTGAGTTGAGCCACGGCTTTTTCTATTTGGTGCTGGCTCCGATTTTCGTATTCGCTGCGTTCGTTTTTCTTGAGGCGGCCGAGGAGTCATTCAAATCGTTGGATGGCTCGCTCCTGGCGAGCCGGCAAAAGTGTTCCTTCTCCTTCCATCTTGCACGGCTAAATCGGAGAAGGTTTCGCAAAGTGCTCTATTGGTTGTTGCCGGTCTGGATCGTCATCTATCTGGTGGGTGATTCTTGGAGCATTTACAGGAATTACAGTGGCACAACTCATACGTTGGGATTCGCGAAAGCTCCGTTTACGCTCCAGATGCAATCTTACCTGAACACGGGAGATACGTTGCAGAGATATACAAATCTGCCGAGCAGCCAATTGATCTGACTTGCACGCGACGATGAAAAGGGGGCTGGTCAGTCTTCAAACCAGCTTGGATACAAACTGGTATCACCACCTCCAACTTAAAGGGGGCGTGGCGCGTCCGCCTCCAGTCGAAGGCGCGGGTTATCTGAGAATGGCACAGAGCAACATAGACAGCTTGCAAGTTGAGTATGTCAACGCGGCCGCGCTCTTCAAACTCCACAGCCGCGTCACCGGGGGTCCGAAGAGCGTCGGAGAAAAGTTCATTCTATTTCCAGCATTTCTTATTGCGGCATGCATTCTGGAAGGGGCCTTCTGCGCTTTGATCACATGGATGATTTTGAAGACGGGCTTCTGGCTGTATGATGTTTATATCTTGCTCCCCTCAGCAAAAAGTCATCGCGGTTTCGTGTTGCGGCCTTTGCTCAAGGATAAATCGGAGCGCTACGGACTCCTGGAACTCCATACACCCTACAACTGTGTCGTATTCTTGATTCTGATCGGCGCCATCGCATTGTCTCTTAACTTCATCACCAACACCGCCAAAGCCACTGAAAGCGCTTCATTCTTCGAATCGCTTTTTGGATCCTTCACTATCCTCCTCGCCGTGCTGGTTCCGTTAGCTGCGGTTTATGCCGGGCCAATCTGGTTATTTGAACGACGGCTCGCCAGAATGAAACAAAAGGAACTGGACGACCTCGCCCGTAAGGCGGCCTCGGCGGCGAACACGGAAGAAAGCTTGTATGAGATCCTAGAAGAAATGGATGTGGTTCGCAAACAGACCGCATGGCCGCGCAACGACATTCGATTCAAAACTCTTATGGTGATGGCGATCTGCCTTGTGGCGTTGCCCTGGGCGTTGATGCTCAACTTGATTCCAAAGGAATTGGAACCTTACTTGAGCGTTTTGAAATGGATCGAGTCCCTGATGCAATCACTGTGTGCGCGCATCTATCCTTTTGGTTGACCATGCTTTCAGGGATCACCACGTAACTCATCCAAGGTCTGCGCCAAGCCGTGGCCCAGGAGATCGTCGCGCTGGACGGCAAGGCGCTGCGCCGGGCGCTGGCCGCTGACCAGAGTATCCAGTATGTGGTCAGCCGTGGGCCGAGAGCAACGATCTGGTGCTGGGTCAGTGGAAAGTGGCCGACAAGAGCAACGAGATTACGGCCGTGCCCGAGTTGTTGCGCGTGTTGGAACTCTCCGGCTGCATCGTCACGATGG
>Ga0187893_10004714_pt1 | contig 25554 bp, 20 predicted proteins | sample MA1701074metaG_FD_139574 | JGI IMG/M metagenome (GOLD analysis project Ga0187893, IMG submission 139574) | White microbial mat communities from a basaltic lava cave in the Kipuka Kanohina Cave System on the Island of Hawaii, USA - MA170107-4 metaG ... | reverse complement strand
CAGCAATCTGATGAAAAAACCGTGTGTGTGTGTAAGTCTATTCCTAGCAGGCTTTGCGGACAGCCAGCCGCTCGATGGCCGAGTCGGGGAAATGGATTTACACAAAAAAACGGACACCTCCCAGCAAGGGGAATCCGACCTCTATGACTGATCAGCTTGGACATCTTTATACCTTTACATTTAATTCGGCAGGGCAAGTGACCTCTTTCACTGACCCATTGAATAACACCGAGCAGTTGGTCTATGACGGCGGAGAGCAGGTCTCGGCGAGCGATCCGCTCGGCAATGCTGTGACATCCTTCACTGACGCGGCAGGCCGAGTCCTTTCGTTGACAGACGCTCTGGGCCAAGTCACTCGCTATGAATATGATGCCTTGGATCGCCCGACTCGCATTACCGACCCTGTTGGGGGAACGACTCAGTATGCTTATGACGCGAACGGCAATCTGTTGAGCATTACTGACGCGCGAGGCAACGTTACCAGCTACACCTACGATGATATGGATCGTTTGGCAACGCGCACTGATCCGTTATCACATGTAGAAAGCTATCAATACGATCTCAACGGAAACCTCATTCAGGTGACCGACCGGAAGGGGCAGGTGACAACTTACACTTATGATGCGCTCAATCGTCTCACCCAGGTTCAGTATGCAGATATGTCTACTACTACGTACAGTTACGACCTGACAGGTCAACTGACGCAGGTTGTGGATTCCATTTCGGGTACGATCACCTATGGCTATGACACTTTAAATAGAGTCACAAGCGAAGCCACGCCTCAAGGTACTGTCAGCTACAGTTACGACGCAGCAGACCGCCTGACCACCACGACGGTGCCAGGGCAGGCGACGATAAATTATGGCTACGACAATGCGAATCGATTGACGCAGATAACGCAGGAGAGCGCAATTGTGAGCATTATGTATGATGTAGCGGGCCGCCGCACATCGCTAACGCTGCCCAGTGGTGTTGTCGTGCAGTACAGCTATGACCGAGCGTCGAAGCCGATGGCAATTACCTATTCGAAAGGCGCAGTGACGCTTGGGAATCTGACTTATGCTTACGATGCGGCGGGAAAACGAACGGCTATGGGCGGAAGTTTTGCGAGCCTGAATTTGCCACAGGCTCTCAGTTCAACAAGCTACAACGCGGCGAATCAGCAAACGGCTTTCGGAGGGCAGACACTAACCTACGACTTGAACGGCAATCTGACCTCGGATGGAGTCAACACCTTCACCTGGAATGCGCGGGATCAGCTTGTGGGAATGAGCGGGCCGGGACTGACGGCCAGCTTCCAGTACGATGCCTTCGGCAGAAGGATCAGCAGGACGATCAATGGAGCGACGAAGGGATTCCTCTACGATGGGATTGACGTGGTGCAGGAGCAGGTCTCAGGAGCGGCGAGCGCCAACCTTCTGGTCGGCGGACTCGATGAGGTCTTTACACGAAGTGACTCATCAGGGACGTGGAGCCTGCTGGCAGGGATGACCGGCAGCACGATCGGGCTGACCGACTCATCCGGCGCGATACAGACCCAATACAGTTACGAGCCGTTTGGGAAGACGACGAGTTCAGGGACGAGCAGCGGCAACCCGACGCAGTTCACAGGCAGAGAGAACGATGGGACGGGGTTGTATTACTACCGCGCTCGATACTACTCGCCCGTGTTGCAGAGATTCATCAGCGAGGACCCGATAAGGTTTGAAGGAGGGGTGAACTTTTATCAGTATGTGGAGAATGACCCTGTAGGTTTCACAGACCCCTATGGGCTTAAAACTTATGTCTGCTGCCGTCCGCATGGAAGGTGGTATATAGGTTGGATCGCGAAGCATTGTTTTGTGATGGTGGTCCCCGACGATCCCACTAAGCGCACGGTGAGGTATGGGCTGGATCAAGTAACTGATAAGAAGGATCCCCAAAAAGGGCAGGGTCGTGCTAGAACGAATGATCCAACCGACCCCGCTTATACAGGTCGAGATAGAGAGAAGTACTGTAAGCCTGCCAAGAATCCAGATGGCAGTGACTCGACACCATGTCAGGAAGAGGAGATCGCGGGGCAAAACGAAAAAGATCGAAAAGAGAATAACTGCCGGCAGTGTGGCAAGAAATATAAGAATGCGTGGTGGACGCGGTGGGGAGGCCCCAAGTGGTGTAACAGCAACACCTATGCTCGTGACTTGGTCAAAGGAGTTGGGCTGGACCCACCGCCAATGAGCAGGGCGCCTGGTTACAGTGACAGGGCATGTGGTCGGTGAAAAGCTTTCTAGTTTAACTCCAGCCCCTATTTGGAAGTGCTAACGATTCTCCGATTTGAAAGGGGAGATAGGAGATAAGCAATGCTATTGAGATTCTGTGTAGCGATGCTCAGCTTACAGTTGATACCCTTTGACGCGCCTTATGTGCAAAAACTGAGCGAACTATCGACTAAACAGCGCGTAGCGTTTCTCTGTTATGGCCGCCTGCGGAATAGGACCCTGTATATACGGAGTGGTCGCGTTGAAGAACCAACGCCCCCAGACCTACCCGGTCAGGGATCGATCTCTTCTCTATCTCCAGATATGCGGTATGTTGCTTTCGTTAAACCCGTCGTAGGGGGACCCTATGAGATCATCATGGTCAATGTTGAGGACAAAAGTAGTCGAGAGTTAATGCGTTGGCCGGCCACTATCTGGTCTCTCGCCTGGTCGCCTCGCGGAAACGAAATCGCCTTCATAGCCGACGACCGTTTTCCTGTGGGCATACCAACGCTGTATACAGTTGATCTAACGAATGCCGAGGTAACCACGCTTAGCAGGGCCTATGACCAGTCAGCCCCTTCCTGGTCGCCAGACGGCAAAAAGATTGTGTTGGAGATGTTTCATCGGGTTGAAGATGGTGACCAGGTCATAGAGATTGTCGTGATTGATCGAGAAACGAGACATACTCAAAAACTGGGGAGAGGGTATTATCCATCGTGGTCACCTGACGGAAATCTGATAGCATACCTCGACAACCGACGCGTACTCGACCATGAGCAAGAGCATATCTGCACTATGAAGCCAGACGGGACGGGGAAGACGGTGCTGGTATCAGCACCTGGGTGGTTCTTATCGCGTCAGGAACTCGTCGGACCGATTGTGTGGTCGCCAGATATGCGCTACATCGCCTACCACACTGTAGCAGGGCCGAAGGGAGGCCAGAGGAACCTCTATGTTTTTGATTCGAAGACAAAGAAGACGGAGAAGATCTATTCAGAATTGGACTTGGCTCTCGTAACCTGGAAGACCGCTCCGTAAAGCACGGTAGGCGCTTAAAATTGTACGTGGCCCCCTTTCAACAATCTACAACGGGGCGAATCAGCAAACGGCATTCGGAGGGCAGACTCTGACCTACGATCTCAACGGCAATCTGACCTCGGATGGACTCAATTCCTTCACCTGGAATGCGCGGGATCAGCTTGTAGGAATGAGCGGGCCGGGACTCGCATCTAGCTTTCAGTATGATGCATTCGGCAGGCGAATATCGAAGACCATCAACAGTGCGAGCGTAAGTTTCCTCTACAATGGGGCGAACATCGTGCAGGAGAAAGTCGGCACGACGGTGAGTGCGAATCTGCTCGTAGGCGGGATAGATGAAGTCTTCACTCGCAGCGATTCTTCAGGCACATCAGGCTTCATCAAAGATGCTCTCGGCTCGACCCTTGCGCTGACCAATTCTAGCGGAGCGATTCAGACTGAGTACGTTTATGAGCCGTTCGGTAAGACGACGGTGAGCGGAACAGCGAGCAACAACACATCGAAGTACACAGGACGAGAGGATGAGGGCACGGGGTTGTATTTCTATCGCGCTCGATATTACTCGCCGTCGCTTCAGCGGTTCATCAGCGAAGACCCGATTGAGTTTGAAGCGGGAGATGTGAATCTTTATGGTTATGTGGAAAATGACCCGATCAACTTCATCGATCCGTCAGGGCTGGAAAAAGAAGGTGGATTTTGGGATTGGGTTTGGGATGATCCTCATATTGGTTTTGGCGATGGCGGCGATGGGCCTTATGCCCCAGTGTTGATGGCAGGCGGCTGGTTCGCTGCCTTGAGAGGGGCTTTAGCTCTGGCAAGATTTGCAAGGGCTGTTGGAAGGGTTGCAAGGATAATTAGAAGAGTTTGTCGGATTCGACTTAATCCGTTCAGGGGCAAGTCTCCCAGCCAGCTTGACAAAATGTTTCGAAACAAGGGCTTTGAGCCTCGTGGTCCCGACCCTCTTGGAGGTAAGGGCGGTTATGTAAATCCTAGAAGCGGACGTTCGTATCATATAGACCCGGGTGGTAAGTATAAAAAGGGTTGCGAACCTCCGCATGTAGATGTAAATCGTCCTCGCGGATACAAGGGATTTCCAAAACGTAAGTTTCCCCGTTAGGAGGTGAATCATGCTTTTGACCGTCGAGTATAATGACAAAAACGAAGTGGTGGAGATTCATTGTGACAAGGAAGGGCTGGATTCTTTGATCGAGAAACTGGAAAGCCTGAGAAAACATGGAGGGCATGATCATTTAAAGACTCCCTCCTGGGCCGGTAGCGAATTAACAGAGGAGAAACAAGGTGCTGAGAATCTATTGATTAATCATCTGTACATCCTGCTCTGGCCTGACTAATTCATTGGGCGAGGATCGCGCATGAACAAACTGACACTACCAAGTTATGAGAAATTGAAAGCCGATCTCGAAAAACCTGAACTGACATTGTGGGACTATATCAACTATCGCGGGGATTTCGAGCTTGCCGCCGCATTCTGCAAATTGTTCTGGCCCGACTTTATTGAAGTCGAAGGCTGTATCCTTCTTGCTGCGCATTATGACCCGAAATCTTTTGAGCAATGGAAACAGAAGTTCGAAGGGGATTGCGAGCAGATTGAGTTGATGATGAACCACACGCATGTTTACGATCTTTTCCTCAACTGCGAATCAAGTCATCTCGATCGGACAGTCTTTGAGATCATAGGGCAAACACTACTGAAATGCTGGCTGCACGCGCTAAGGGAAGCGTTCCCTGACAAACAGTTCAAGTTTACCTATGCCACAGAGCCGGAAGAGTATGGGCCGACATTGAGCTTTTACACTGAGCAGTAATGCAGATCAGGTCAGATGAATTCTGATGACCGTTCTAAAGCGTCTTCAGATGTTCAATCACCTTATGAGAAATGTTGAAGAATAACTTCTCATGCTGAATAATGTGGAAGCGTGGGAATGGGAAATGGAAGGAATCAAGATGGGCAATGAAGATAAAACCCGAATATTGCCTGAAGACAAAGACTCTGCAGACAAAATAACGAAGCCGGGAGTCGAAGCAATCCTTGACCGCATCAATAAGCTCGGCGATGAACTCAGAGGCGAGATTCGACAACAAGGCGATGAATTGCGCAAGGAGATGCTCGGAGCCATCAATAATCTCGGCGATGAATTGCGCAAGGAGATGCGCGCGGGGTTCGATTTGTTGAACCGCAAGCTCCGTATTCTCGCCAGCGAAGACCTGAACCGCAAGGCTGAGTTAGAAGAACTTGAGGAAAGAATCGCCGAGTTGAAGCGCAAAGCTTCTTAATGGCTGCCCCAGAACGACTAATGTATTCCGAACACCAACCGGACACGCCCCGCACCAAGTTTCGTTTCGAGATAGCCCATAACTTCCAGAACAACATTCACTGCCAGACTCATATCCTCTCTCAGATATCCCATGTGTCCGAGCGCCGCCTCAATCTCCGGCAAAGTGAGCCATCCAAGTCCAGAATCTTTTTCGTCGAAGTACTGATCCAGCCCCCCTTGAGCCTCCGAGCTTATGTTGGGAGGTAAACCGCGCAAAGGATACAGTGGTTGCTCCTGAGTCCCATTGCGGATTCCGGAAATGGCTCCAAAGAATCGATAATCTTTTCCTCCAAAAAGACGTGTGTAGTTTGTGAAGTCTATAGCTTCAGGCACAACGGAGAATGGCTCTCGTCCGTTCGCCGCAGGGTTGAAAATCGCTGAATCGTCGTATTCAACAAAAGCATATATCCTGCTTGCCATAGTCCGATCTCATACTGTCCGTTTGAGAAGCCGGACAAAAGGAGCAACTTTTTTGAATAACAGGGCTGTCGAAAATGTCAGAGCGTTTTCAGATATTCAATCATCCCTCGCTTCTGCTTCTCTGTGAGATGAAACCCGAACGGATGCCCGTCGTTGCCTAGTCCCTGCAAACTCGTATCGATCACGCGACGACGCGCTTCGCCCGACAATTCTTTCGATGCCGGAGCCGCGAGCGATTCCACTTTCAATCCTAAATCGCGCGTGTCGTAATCCTTGATCGTTCCCACGCGACGGAAATATCGAGGTCGCGCTTCTCGTGTCAGCACGCCGTACACGGTCGGCACCGAGCCGTTGTGAAAATATGGAGCCGAGGCCCATACTCCATCAAGCGGCGGCGCGACGTATCCTACAGGATTTTCTTCTGCCGTCGCATCTTTGGCAAACCATGTGCGATTGAAATAAGAGCGAAACTCTTTTGTCAGCGACTCGATCCTCACCCGATCAGTCCCAACCTCTTTGAGCGGAACCACTCGATTCGGATATTTGCCCTGCGGCCCGTAGGTGCCGTGACACATCGCACAATTCTGCTCGAATACTTTTTTGCCTTCCGCGGCGAGCTTCGCGTCAACAGGCCACGGATATTTCGGCGGCTCGATTGTGCGGAGATACGCGACGATGTCTTTGAACTCCGATTCCCACGATTTGATCTTCTCGCCATTGGGTTCGCCCATAGTGAACTGCATGATCGGGCGCGTGAAATCTCCCTTCACCCCCGCATCGACATAGAGCGAGGTTTTCTTTTTGAAGTGCCACCACGGAATAGGATCGAGATCGGCGTCTTTGTACTCGCCTACCGGCATCGGCGTGGCCCGCGTTGACAGGTCTTCGTTGCGACGCCGCATCAGTTCTATGCTGAAGACGAATGCGTTCGTCCGCCCGCGACTCATGCCGAAGCTCATGTTGATGGGGCTTCTGAATCCGGTCAACTTCACCACATCTTCATAAAACGTCTGCATATCGAGTTCGGAATTCGGCGCGCCGATGAAACTTTCGCCGCTTCCCGGCAATCTCCCGCCGTGGCAGAGCATGCACGTCTGCACCCACCCCATCTGCGTCGAGACGAACTGCATCGGCGCGCCGCCGTTTTCGTAAGGCGCTTCCGAAAATCCGTATCGCTCGAACGAGAGGCGGCGAATCTGCTCAGGGTCTTCGGGGTTCACTTTCGATTTCCACTCCGGCTCCCACACAGTCCACAAACGAGCGAACATTTTCTGATTGAGGAGAGGAAACCCGTAAGGCCGATGCGTGAGGTTATACTTTCCACGCTCTGCTGCCGTCATCTCCGATGTTTTATTTCCATCGGCAGACGCCACGAAGACCGTCACGGCAAGAACAAACAGACTAATAACCAAACACTGCGTCAGTCGTTGTCGAAACATAATTCACCTCCGCTCAATCAAACAAATACCCAATGACAAAGGACAAGCTACAGCTTCTCCTGTTTGACGATGATTTCTTTCATGATCTCTGACGAGCCTGCGCCGATTGTGTGAAGACGGGCATCGCGCCAGAAGCGGCTTATCGGGTATTCGGTGGTGTAGCCGAACCCGCCGAATATCTGCAAACAATCGTAAGCCACCTTTTGTTGAAGCTCGCTCGTGAACAACTTGGCCATCGTTATCTCGCGCACCGCCGGATGGCCGTGATTGACCATATCGAGCGCGCGATAGGATAGCCACTTCGCAGCTTCCATCGCCGTCAGGTGTTCGGCGAAGCGATGACGCCACACCTGATATTCGATTATCGGCTTGCCGAACGCCTCGCGCTCGCGGCCATATTGAATGCTCCACTCCATCGCGCGCTCCATCGAATAAACGGCTCCCAGAGCCGATGCCAGCCTCTCGCCCTGAAAATTGTGCATCGTGTAATAGAAGCCTTTGTTCATCTCTCCCAGCACATAGCGCGCGGGTATGCGGCAGTTATCAAAAAACAATTCCGCCGTGTCGGACGAGAGATTGCCGACCTTCTTCAATTTCTTGCCGACGGAGAATCCTTTCACATCGGTCGGAAAAATCACCATCGAGATGCCTTTGTGGCGATCTTCTGCGGTGCGCACAGCGAGAATTATAAAGTCCGCTCGCGCGCCGTTCGTGATCCAGAGTTTCTGACCTGAGATGACAAGCTCATCGCCTTCGATCTTCGCGCGAGTGGTCAGCGCGGCAACGTCCGATCCTCCGCCCGGTTCGCTGATGCCGAGCGCGGCGATTCTGTCTCCCGCGATAGCAGGTTTTAGAAATTCTTCCTTCTGTTCATCCGTTCCGAGTTCATCAAGCACAGGCAGAGTGATATCGGATTGAACCATCAGCGCCATTGCCACGCCGCCGTTGTTTGAATAAGAAATTCCTTCCAGATAAGCGGCACTCGCCCACCAGTCAAGCCCGCTGCCTCCATATCGCGGATCGAGTCGAATTCCGAAAAGGCCCAACTCTCCGGCCTTCTTGAAAAGCTCGTGCGGGAAAATTCCCGCTTCGTCCCACTCTTCGGCGTGCGGAGCGATTTCATTCAAACAGAATTGCCTGACCGAATCGCGCAGCATCATATGCTCGTCCGTGAAATAAGGATATTCAGGTTTGGTGGCCTGTTTGATTGCCTGTACCATGAGGGTTTCCTCCAGAATTATTTTGCAATGACGTTGAGAAGCCGCGCATTCCCCGATGAGAAATGGAATAATAAGACGGAGATCGCGGGCCAATAAACTTCAAAGAAGCTCGACAGCATCTCTGCCGCGTAGCGGCGCGTTGAATTTAGCCCGGTCTTTCAAGGCCGGGTGAAGACGGATAAGAGCGATGCCTCGTCGCGTCAGCGACGATTGAATTATGCCTCGCACTCAGAATTTCAATCGTCGCTGACGCGACGCAACGATCCACCTACGCCTGTGTTCCGGGCCTTGAAAGACCCGGCTAAATTCACTGGCCGCTACGCGGCCAAGATACTTCAAATCATCCAGCAAAATGGAAAAACGAGAACCAACTTGCTATGCTGTGTTCCACATCAAGGCTGTCTCTGGTGCAACCTGTATTCAATCCTGATAAATGCTCTACTCATCTCAGACAGCGTGATAGCAGCATCTCGACTCATTGCTGGCGTCTGTATGCTTCCATGTCCAGCAAGTGGAGTTGTATTTCTCAAATCATATATCTCAAGAATGTAATCCAGGATTTCAGTCGGCAAATTTGAGTCTTTGCGATATCTATCAAAGAAGCTCTTTAAGGTTTGATTTTGTACCCCCGGAATAGCCACTATATCTTTTGCCATAGTCTCAAAGATGCTTGCGCTTGCGTGAAGGACACCAGCATAGTCATCTCTATCCAGCGCATCGTCCATTCTGGCGATCAATAATTGAATGTTTGGATGTGCGTTTGATATGTCTGTCTGAATTGACCGTTTGCCCAAGTCTACTTTGAATGTAGTTTCTTTTGGATAAGCAATATTGGAGATTTTATAAGGACAAGAAGCGTCAGCATTATTCGTTTGCAGCAAAATTGGCGGCAATTCGCCCTCAGCCAGCGAGCCTTTTTTTAACTGGTCAGCTATATGCTCCTCGGCGATCTGAAAAGCGACCTTGAGCATATCTTCTGAGACGTCACGCCCGTAAAAAACTGCCAGTCCCCATCTACACAGCAACCTATGCGTCATGACAACTTTGATACTGTGCGTAGTTGCATGTTCTCTTGGTGTTCCTGTTAGAGAAGAGTCAATCACAGAGAAATCAAACCAACAGTAAAATTGCTCGATCTCTCTTATTGGTTTCCACGCTGTAAAAGTAACTGTCTTTTTCACGCAAGCTGTTCTCCTTCATAAAGCACGCGAGAAGAACCCCAAATCCGCAGGCGTCTCTCCCCTGCATCTGACTTCCCTCGCCATCTTATCAAAGGCTTTTACAAAAGCAATACTCGCGATCAATCGTCATTCGGCTGAAATCTGCACCAACGGCTCGCCCGGAGCTACCACGTCGCCGACCCTGACCAGAATCGCCTCAATGAATCCGTCCATCTGGGCTTTGATGGTCTGCTCCATCTTCATCGCTTCAAGTATAATGAGCGATTCTCCCGCCGCAACCCGCTGACCTTCCGCGACGAGAATTTTCAACACCTGACCGGGCATCTGCGCGTTCGCCGTTTCATGTTCCGATGCTTCAAGGCGTTGAGGATAACGACTCAATCGAGTGACCGCTCGCGCGCCCGCAGTCGAATGAACGTACAAAACGTCTCCTGCTTCCACGACGCGAAACCGTTGCTGAATGCCATCGAGAGAAAGGCGAATGCTGCCCGACCCGCATGATAACACCCGCGCGGAGATTTGCGAATCCTTGCACCGGACTTCGTACACGTCGTCTTTCAAATGATGATATGAAACCTCTATCATCTCTCCGCCGATTTCGAATTTCACCGCAGGGTCGCGATAAGGATTGTTGCGATAGACGGGCGGAATGCGCGGAAGCGTTTTGTTCTCGGCGTGCCACTGCTTTTGAAGATACAACGCCGCAACCGCAGCCGCCTGCTGGTCGAGCGCCGGATCGCGTATGCCGATAAGCTCGCTGAGATGATCTTCGATGAACGAGGTGTGCGACTCTCCGCGGCGGAAATCCGTGTGTTCGAGCAGGCGAATCAGAAAATCTCTGTTCGTCCCGACGCCCTGAGCAGACAATCCTCTCAATCCATAAACCAGCTTTCGAATAGCGGCCTCTCGATCTTCTCCCTTCGCGATCACCTTCGCAAGCATCGGGTCATAGTAGATGCTCACTTCGCTGCCTGATTCTACTCCGGCATCGAAGCGCAAACCGGCGTCGAGCGCGGGCAGGTGCCAGTCGTGAAGAGTGCCTATGGCGGGCAGAAAATTATTCTCAGGGTCTTCAGCATAAAGCCGCGCTTCGATTGCGTGACCTCTCGAAATGACATCTTCCTGTTTTATCGCGAGCGGTTTTCCTTCAGCGATTTCGATTTGAAGCCGCACGAGATCAAGCCCCGTTATCATCTCGGTCACAGGATGCTCGACCTGAAGGCGCGTGTTGACTTCGATGAAATAGAATTCGCCTTCCGTCGAGAGAATGAATTCGACCGTCCCGGCATTCGAATATCCTATCTCTCGACCCGCAGCGACAGCCGCTTCGCCCATTCGTCGCCGCAGGTTTTCATCAACGGCGGGCGAAGGACTTTCTTCGATGATCTTCTGATGGCGGCGTTGAATCGAGCAGTCGCGCTCGAAGAGATGAATCACGTTTCCGTAATCGTCTCCGAAAATCTGAAACTCGACGTGACGCGCTCTCTCAATATATTTTTCGATCAAAAGCCTTCCGTCACCGAAACCTTTTTCCGATTCGCGTGCTGCTGATTCTATCGCTTCTTCAAGCTCTCCGGCGTCGCGCACGATCCGCATGCCCTTGCCGCCGCCCCCAGCAGTAGCTTTGATCAAAACGGGCAGGCCCGTTTCAATCGCCGCCCGCTTGAGCGTCTCCGTGCTTTGATCATCGCCGTCATAGCCGGGAACGACCGGCACGCCCGCGCGGGTCATCATCCTTCGGGCCGCGCTCTTGAGTCCGACTTTGCGAATCACGTCTGGTCGGGGGCCGATGAAAACAAGGGATGAGTTTTCACACGCTTCGGCAAAGTCCGCGTTTTCGGCTAAGAACCCATAGCCCGGATGAATCGCATCCGCGCCTGTGCGATGAGCCGCTTCAATTATTTTTTCGATCTGAAGATAAGAATCCTTCGCCGCCGACGGGCCGATGTGCGCGGCTTCATCTGCGAATCGAGTGTGCGGAGAATCCGTATCGGCATCCGAATAAACAGCCACGCCTGCAATACCCATTTCGCGACAGGCTCTAATGACGCGAATGGCTATCTCTCCGCGATTGGCTATCAGAATTTTTCGAAATGATTTTCTCGTCATTTTTTCAAAGGTGATTGGCAAAGGCGCTTTGAGAAAAAGATAAACCTTCCATCACCCATCACCCATCTTTCAATGCCGAAACACTCCCCATTCCATCGTGCCTTCTGCGGGGTTGTTGTAAGAAGCCGAAAGCGCGATTCCTAAAACCGTGCGCGTGTCACGCGGATCGATTATGCCGTCATCCCATAATCGCGCGGTCGCAAAATAAGAATCGGACTCGCGCGTGATCTGACTTTCGAGCATCTTCCTCATCATCGCCAGTTCGTTTTCATCGACCGCAATGCCCTGCTTCGCCGCGGCGTCGCGTTTGATTATTTCCATTACGCCCGACAACTGCTGAGGTCCCATCACTGCTATGCGATGAGAGGGCCACGTGAATAAAAATCGCGGCTCGTAAGCCCGCCCGCACATCGCATAATTTCCCGCGCCGTATGATCCGCCTATCATCACTGTGATAGCCGGAACCGTCGAGTTCGACACGGCATTGATGAGCTTCGCGCCGTTGCGAATGATGCCCTGCTCTTCATAAGCGCGGCCTACCATGAATCCCGTAATGTTCTGCAAAAAGATGAGCGGGATGTCCTGCTGATTGCAAAGCTGGATGAACTGCGCGCCTTTGTTGGCCGATTCCGATATCAATACGCCGTTGTTGCCCAGTATTCCGACTCTGAAGCCGTGAATGCGCGCAAAGCCTGTGACGAGAGTCGTCCCGTACTTCGCTTTGAATTCATCGAAGCGCGAGCCGTCGACTATTCGCGCGATTATCTCGCGCACTTCGAAAGGCACGCGGATGTCAGCCGATGCAATGCCGAGCAATTCGTCTTGATCATAAAGAGGCTCTTCGACTGCGGGGAGATGCGGCTTTGCGGGAGGGTCAGCGTAATGGCTCACGATGTCGCGCGCAATGCGCAGGGCTTCGAGTTCGTCTTCGGCAAGATAATCAGAAAGCCCAGAGACGCGCGAATGCATCTCTGCGCCGCCGAGTGATTCTTCATCCACGATTTCGCCCGTCGCCATCTTGACGAGCGGCGGCCCACCCAAAAATACCTGCGCCTGACGCTTGACCATGATCACGTAATCGGACATTCCCGGCAGGTACGCGCCGCCTGCCGTCGAGTTGCCGAAGACGACCGAAATGCTCGGTATTCGCTCTTTCGAGCGACGGGTGATTTCGCGAAAGCCGCGCCCGCCGGGTACGAATATTTTTGCCTGCACGGGAAGGTCCGCGCCTGCTGATTCGACAAGCGAAATGGCGGGCAATCGATTCTGAAATCCGACATCTGAGAGGCGGCGATTTTTCAACTGGCCGATTTCGCTGACGGCCCCGCCTTTGACCGTAGCTTCATTGGCGACGATTATACACTCGCGCTTTGAGACAAGCCCGATGCCTCCGATGGTTCCCGCGCCGGGAAATTCGTTCTCAATGCCGATGCCCGCCAAGGGGGCGATCTCTAAAAAGTAAGAGCCTTCATCGATGAGCATCTCTATTCGCTCGCACGGAAGAAGGCGGCCACGCGAGAGGTGTCGCTTGACGTATTTTTCTCCGCCGCCTTTCGTGGTCGAAGAGAGCGCGGCGCGAAGCTTTTCGACGTTTTCCGAATTGGCGGCGTAGTTCGATTTGTAAGCGTCGGAGTTTTTATCTGCGTGTGACTTGATAGGTTGCATAATCGTTGACGGTCTAAAAAGTTTTTGAGACAGTACTGGACGAAATCAGGCTTGTCAATCCACGAAGTTCACGAAGGACAAAAGGATGAAAACCATTCGCATCGCCAACGGTCAGGGCTTCTGGGGCGACTGGCTCGAAGCGCCCGTTCAGCTAGTCGAACGCGGACACGTCGATTACCTCACGCTCGATTATCTGGCCGAGATAACGATGTCGATTATGCAGAAACAGAAATCGCGCGATCCGCGATTCGGATTCGCTCATGATTTCGTTCCAGTCATCGCGCGCATACTTCCCCTGTGCGTCGAGCGCAATATAAAAGTCGTCGCAAACGCCGGGGGAGTCAATCCTCATTCGTGCGCCGCAGCCGTGTCAGAAGTCGCGCGCAAACTCGGAGTGGATGTAAAAATCGGCATCGTCGCGGGCGATGATATCATGGATCGACTCGATGAAATGATCGCCGACGGATTGGAATTCAAAAACCTCGACACGCTTGAGCCGCTCGCCGCTGTCCGCGAGCGAGTGCAGAGCGCAAATGTCTATTTCGGCGCGGCTCCGATTGCTGAAGCTCTTGATAAGGGCGCGCAGATAGTCATCACAGGTCGTTGCACTGACACGGGACTTGCGCTTGGGCCGATGATTCATGAATTCAAGTGGGGCGCGAATGACTGGAACCTGCTCGCTGCGGGAACCATCGCAGGTCACATCATTGAATGTGGAGCGCAGACGACGGGCGGTAACTGTCAGGTCGAATGGGAATCGATACCTGATCTATGGGATATAGGCTATCCCATAGTCGAAGCGCGCGAAGATGGAACTTTCACCCTGACGAAGCACGAAGGCACGGGCGGGCGAGTTACGGTCGCGGGCGTCAAAGAGCAGTTGATGTACGAGATGGGCGACCCGCAAGGTTACATCACGCCCGACTGCATAGCCGACTTCACCTCGGTCAATCTGGAACAGGCGGCGAAAGATCGCGTGCGAGTTTCAGGCGTCGAGGGAAGGGCGGCGACTGAGTTTTATAAAGTATCGATCAGTTACTTTGCCGGATACAAAGCCACGGGTGCGTTGATTTATTCGTGGCCCGATGCGTACAAAAAAGCACGGGCTGCCGACGCGATGCTTCGCCGCCGTCTCGATGCGCTCGGATTGAAATTCGATGCGATGCGCTCTGAGATCGTGGGCGCGAATGCCTGTCACGGTGAGATGGCGGGCGAGCCTTCGCGGGATATTGCCGAAGTGTTGTTGCGCTTTGCAGTGCGGTCAGAAAACAAATCGATGGTCGAGCGATTCACGAAAGAGCTTGCGCCCCTTGGGTTGAGCGGCCCGCCCACGGTTTGCGGACTCGGCAGCGGTCGGCCCAAGGCGGAAGAGATAGTAGCCTACTGGCCCGCGCTGATGCCGAAAGCGGCTATTGCTCCTGATGTGCGGATTATTTGACAGGATTAACAGAATTAGCAGGATTAACAGGATTAGTGTTATGGAAATGAAAGAGGATGATTTGACTGCAACCATAATCAGGTGCGCTTTCAAAGTGCATAATACTCTCGGCTCCGGTTTCGCAGAAAAAGTTTATGAAAACGCTCTAATGATCGAACTTATCAATCACGGTCTTGAGGCAAAACAACAAGAGCCAATCAAAGTTTATTATGACGGCAAAATTGTCGGAGAATATCTTGCGGATTTACTGGTAGAGAGTTACGTCATCATCGAATTGAAAGCGGTTCAAACTTTAAGCGCGCAACATGAAACACAGCTTGTGAATTACCTCGTGGCAACAGGAATTGATACTGGATTGCTTATAAACTTCGGATCATCCGTTCAAGTCAAGCGAAAATACCGCTCTTATAAACCCAAGAAGAAAATCCTGTAAATCCTGCCAATCCTGTAAATCCTGTCTAATCATTCTCTGACAATCGCGTAGATGAATTCATCCATCGTCTGCCCTTCTTTGGTGACGGCTTTGCGGAGTCGAGCTTCGAATTGAAATCCGGCTTTTTCTAGCACCTTCATCGATGCGGGATTCCATTCCAGAACGCCTGCATAAAGTCGGCACAGATCGAAATTCTCGAACGCATATTCGACAATCGCGCGCACGGCTTCTGTCACCAGTCCGCGCCCCCAGAACTGTTCTCCGAGCCAGTAGCCGACCTCGGCGGAGCGATGATAGATATCGTCTTTCAAAATCATCCCAACCGCGCCCACAGCTTCGCCTGCGACTACGATGGCGAAATTCGTCACCGGCGGCTCATTCGCTTTTTCGATCCACCAACGAGCGTCCTCCATCGTGTATGGATGAGGGAAAATATCGCGCACATTGAGCCATATCTTTTTATTATTGGCCTGTAGCACGAGAGACTGTTCATCTCCCTTCTGCCACGGGCGAATCACGCAACGGCTGAGTTTGATTTCCATCCGTCTTGCCCCTGAATCGACTTCGGAGATCGAAGCATTTTCTTCGCAGACGGAAAAGGATAGTGGCGCATGAAAAAAGAGTCCAGCGATAGGAGAGTACTGAGTCTTGAGAGTCTTGAGAGCCTTGAGTACGTCGGGGAATTCTCCCAACTCTCAAGGCTCTCTGGACTCTCAAGACCCTATCGACTCTCCAGACTCTCTGGACTCGATTTAGAAGGCCACCTTCAGGCCGAACTGAATCTGGCGGCCTGGTAAGGCGGAGTTGAATCCGAGCGGCGAATTGCGAGAGATATTCTTGCTCCCCCGGACATTGTACGGCCCGAAGAGCAGTCGAGCGTCACAGCCGGGAAACAGCGGATTGACGTTAGCAGGGTTGACTCCCGGACTGCACACCACATCGTTGACCGCGAGGAAATTGGTCTGATTGAGGAGATTCTGTCCCTCGACGATGAACTCGACTCTCAGGCCCGAATCGCGGTTGATGTAGAACTGTTTGTTGATTCTGAGGTTGACGCTTGCGAACGTATCGCCCCTGCCTGTGTTGCGCGAGGCTCCAAACGGTCGATCATAGAGGCTGTGCGCATCGCCGTTGGCATCGCGGCCTATGCGAAGCGTGAAGGGAATGCCGCTGCGCGCGAACACTATCGGGCTTAGCGTCAGGTCGCCGAATGCGTGTCCGAGGAAGCCCTCTCCGGCCTTGAACGGACTACGGATGACGGCGTTTGCGACGAAGTTGTGACGAATGTCGAAAGCCGACACAGCGCGCTCAAGGTCGAGCCGGTTGGGGATGAACGCCGAAAACGCGGAGTTGAAATCCGTCTGATCGTCGATGGCCTTGCTCCAGGTGTAGTTAGCCTGGAACTGGAAGTTGTTGCTGAACCGCTTGGTCAGGCTCGCGGTCATCCCGTGATAGATCGAGTTGCCTATCGATTTGTAGATGTTCTCTTGCGCTATCGTCGGATCGATGCGCGCAAAGGCGGGGCCGAAAGCGGGGCTGACGACTCCCGTCTCCTGATAGTTCACTTCGTGCGAAACCTGAATGTGAACTCCGCGATAGACCTGATAGGCGACTTCGAGCGAGAGATCCTGCACGATCTGGCGCGAGATGCCGAGGCTTCCCTGAATCGCATAGTTGTTCTTGTAGTCGGGGTCTGCGTCGAAGACGACTCGTCCGGCGCTGCCCTGTCCCGTAGCTATTCCGAGGGCGTTGATGTCGGCTTCCGTGAGAGCGGTGAAGGGAAGCTTCCCTGCCGCCACGCCTGCGCCCCATATAGCTGCGGGAGCCTGCACACCGTCGAGCGGCGTCTTGAAAATCTGGTTTATGAACTGCCCGCTGTCGTTGAGCAGGTTCGTGACATAGGCCACCTGATAGTAGACCGGCGAATAGAAGATCCCGCCACCTGCGCGAATGACCGTCTTCTGATCGCCCCACGGGTCCCACGCTAATCCGAGCCGGGGAGATAGATAAGCGTTCTTCTGGAGCGGAGAAGGCTCTACGTCATAATCAAGTCTGACGCCGAAATCGAGCGTGAAACGGGAATTGATCTTCCACGAATCCTGCGCGAAGAGACCGAGGTAGTGCGCCCAGTCCTGCCACTCGGCGTTTCCGAACCCCTGACGATAGAGGAACGGCAATCCGAGATTGAACGACTGGATCGAACTGAAGTTGGCCGCAGCCGGGCCGTTGACCGGAAGCCCGTTGGCGACATTGAATCCTGCGAAGGCGGCTCTGTCAGCAGCCGGAACCGCGAGTATGACGGGGAACGTGCCGGAGGCGAACTGCCATTCGCCTGCGAACCACAGTTCGTTTATCACGCGGTAATTGACCGGGCGATACGACCCGCCGAATTTGATGTTGTGCCTTCCCTTCGCCCAGCCCAGCGTGTCCTCGAACTGATAGCGATCCTGAAAGGTGTTGAACGGAGTCGCAAAGCCGCGCCCGAAATCGCCTATGCCTGCTATGAGTAGTGATGTCGTGCCGGGAGCTTTCGAGACAGTGCGCGCAGAATTATTCGGCACAAACTGAAGTCTGAGTTGATTGATGACGTTCGTGCCGAAGTTATGCGTCCAGGTTCCGACCGCAGTGTAGTCGCGGAAAAACAGATTGGTGCTCGCGCTCGGCGATCCGGTGTTGCCTTCGAGGAGGTTGTCCGTATCGTTATGCGTAAGCGAGAAGCGCGCCGATATCGAATCGTTGTTGCCGACCTGATAATCGATCTTCGTCGTCCAACTGTGCAATCGGTCGGGAGCGTTGATCGCGCCCTCGTTGCTGCGCAGCAGGTTGATCGTGTTCGGGAAGTTGGTCGTGATGAGCGCCTGACGGAGATTGGCGGCTATGCGCTGGATATTGGCGCTCGGCGAAGAGTTGAGCAAAGCGAGATAGCTCGTCTGCGCTGCGGTCGGAGCAAGCACCGCCGGATTGCTCGTGTAGTTGCGGAAGCGGACGGTGTCGAGTTTCAGCCCTTCGTAGGAGGTGAAGAAGAAGGCTTTGTTTTTGACTATCGGCCCGCCGAACGTGCCTCCGAGGAAGAGCCTCTGATCGAAAGCTTCTTTGGGGAAGGTATCGAAGAAGTTTCTGGCCGACGTGAACTGATTGCGATAGTAGGCAAATCCGCTGCCGTGAAAGGTGTTCCCGCCGCCTTTGGTGATGACGTTGATGGCCGTGCCAGCAGTGAATCCGAATTCGGCGGCGAAGGCGTTGCGGTTGACCTGAAATTCCTGAATCGCCTCGACGCTGACGTTGGTTCTCAACTGGCCTGATCCGTATTCATTCTCGCCGCCGTCGAGGGTGACGAGGTTGTTGCGCCCGTTGCTTCCGCCGATGGAAAACCCTGAAGTGCCGAAGGTGAATCCGGGGTTCTGTGTGCGCGGAGCATCCGAGCTTGACACACCGGGCAGCGTGAAGACATAGGACGTAAATCCACGTCCGATGTTGGGAAGGCTTTCGACCTGGCGCACATCTATGGTATTGGCCTGTTGCGAACGCTCGACCTCGATGAGCGGCGCATCAGACGTGACCTGAACCTCGGTAGTGACTGAGCCGACTTTCATTTCTTTGTTAAAGGTCGCCACCTGCCCGACTGTCAGCTCGAAGTTTTTCAGCACAGCCGTCTCGAACCCGGTCGCTTCGATGCGGATTTCGTAGACGCCGGGTTGAAGAGCCTGAATCAGGTAGATGCCTTCCGAGTTGGATTTGTCCGACCGGACGAGTCCCGTCGAGGTGTTTTTTGCGGTGACAACTGCGCCGACCACGACGGCCCCGTTCTGATCGAGTATGGTGCCTTTGATGGTAGCGCCGGAAACATCCGATTGCGGGAAAGCCGCGAGCGACATCGCCAGCGTGATGAGCGTGACCTGCAATGCGGATAAGACTCTGCGTTTCATAGTTCCCTCCTGAAATGCGGAATGGTTGCCGCGAAACTGGCTCTCAGAGCCGATTCGGGGGAGAGACCTTTCGGCTTCCACTTGGCCAGTTATGGATTGTTGCGATCGCGCCGCATGGAGCGATCATATCAAGCCGAGCCGGAGTAAAATGCCACAACGTATAAAAATCTGATTTCGAGTCTTATCTGAAACAGAAAACGAACGAACGATCTTTCCAGCGACGCGGACGTTAGCGGTAAGTGCAGCCGCGTCACGTCTGAAATTTTACGGTGAATCTGCGGATGGTATACGGTCGATGTATACTCTCACCTGTTTGCGGTGTCAAGCAAAGTGGTCAGAAATTCCCGGCAGCGTGATCGATTCAAAATCTAATCCTGACCGCGATATCATCAGAGCATGGAAAAATCATATCCCCCTCGTCGTCTGACGCTCAACTTGTTCAAGCTTCAACCTTGCTCGATCTTTCTGCTTTGACCGCGATCAGGCAAGCCTCTCGCTCAAGCGTTTGCAAGCCGCTGGGATGCTACTGACGGTTGCCCTCTTTTGTTGATTCCTGTAATCTTCCGCCGCTTTGATTCAATCAACAGGTGAGAACCGATGATCTATCGCTTGATCTCTGTCGCGGGGCTGATGGCCTTCGCCGCCATCGCCTGGTCGCTCTCGACTAATCGCCGAAAGCTGCAATGGAAAACTCTCGCTTGGGGACTCGGCTTGCAACTGGCAATCGGGCTGCTGATTTTCCGCCTCCCGGCTTCGCAGAAAATTTTTCTCTGGCTCAACGACGCAGTGCTGGCTTTGCTCTCAGCATCGAAGCGCGGCACAGAGTTTTTGTTCGGCCCTCTTGCCGCCGCTCCGGGCGAAGGCGGGTCGGTCGGCTTCATTTTAATATTTCAGGTCTTGCCCGTAGCCATATTCTTTTCAGCTTTCACAGCCGCGCTCTATCACCTTCGCGTTTTGCAATGGGTAGTGCGAGTGTTCGCCCGACTCTTTCACCGCACGATGCAGATCAGTGGAGCCGAAGCGTTGTGCGGCGCGTCCAATATTTTCGTGGGCGTGGAATCCGCGCTCGTCGTCCGACCTTACATCGAAAAGATGACTCGCTCGGAATTACTGACCGTGCTGACGACAGGCATGGCGACTGTCGCATCTTCGACGCTCGGAGTCTACGTGGCATTTCTCACGGGCCTGTTTCCGCAGATCGCAGGCCATCTCCTTTCGGCTTCGGTGCTCTCGATACCTGCCGCCATCATGATGACGAAACTTCTCATACCGGAGACCGAGCAACCCGTGACGCTTGCGGGCGTCCCTGCGGAAGACCCTTCTACGCGCTCGCGTAATCTGATGAGCGCGATCATACAAGGATCGATGGACGGATTGCGCCTCGCAGCAGGCATAACCGCGCTGCTCATAGCCATACTCGGTCTGGTCGCCCTCGGCGACAAAGCGCTCGGACTCGTCAGTTCATGGGTGGGTATGAGCGAGCCGCTTTCGATAGTGAGAATTCTCAGTTGGATGTTTTACCCGTTCGCTTATCTCCTCGGCATTCAGTCGGCGGATGTGCCTCAGGCCGCCCGTCTGCTCGGCGAGCGAGTCATACTCACTGAGGTCGTCTCTTATCAGGACCTCGCCGCGATGATATCGAGCGGAACGGTGAGCGATCCGCGCACGGTGGTCATACTCAGTTATGCGTTGTGCGGCTTTGCGCATGTGGCATCGGTCGCCATTTTTGTAGGCGGAACGGCGGCGCTCGCTCCCTCGCGACGAGACGATCTTGCCTCGCTCGGATGGCGCGCTCTATTAGCGGCGACTCTGGCTACGCTGATGACCGGATGCGTCGCAGGCATTTTCACGAGCGGCGAAGGCATTCTGATTTTGAGATAAAAGAGCGCACAGCCTCTTGCCATTGCGCACCCGGATCATCATCGTGCCAACTGGCTGCGGTCTTCTTCGTTCTGAGAACTTCCCGGCGACACTACGAGCAGCGGAAACGTGGAAATCCCCTTAGGCCCCTGCGCGAGCGATATAGTCACCGTCACCTTCCAGTCGATCTCTTTGTCTCCGCCTTCGCTCGGAAGCGGCCAATCTTTTGGCATCTTCATCGTCCATCGCGCACGTATGAGATGGTCGTTTTCGGTGAAATCTCTCACCGTAAAAGTCCCATCGCCGATAGCAGTTGTCTTCGTCTCCGATCCGACCTGTTCTGTCTGATTGCATTCGATGCCCGCATCTATGCCTATCACGGTGAGGTTTCTTCTGAGGCGGCGCTGGAAACTCATCTCGATCTCTTCGCCCGATTCAGGCGGCCATCGCGGAAGAATAAGTTCGGCGCGCTTCTCGAATGTGAGCGTGATTTTTATGGAGCGAATCAGCATTGCGAGCGGTAAAAGCCCCGTGATGTAAAACAGCACAACCCATCCGCTCATCTTGTGCCAGTTGTACCAGGTCACGAAACCGATGATGCCGTACCAGAAGGCGACGAAGAACCCGAAGAATGCCACCGCGCATCCGAGAGGCGTTTCATCGACGAGCAGGAAGCCTTCGGGTCTGGTTCCCGGAATGATTTTGGGCGGACGCGCTTCTCTGTTTGAAAGCTTTTCTGCTTCGGCAAGCGCGGCCATCTCTCCCGACGGCAGGCACGTCGCTTATGTTCTCGAAGAGGCCGAAGGCGAGAGCCTGTGGATCAAACAGGTTGCGGCTCCGGGCGCAGTGCGAATAATCGCTCCCGTCGAGGCCGAATACTGGGGAATGACTTTTTCTTCGGACGGCGATTACATCTATTACGTCCTTTTTGAAGGCAGGAACTCCGACCCTGCGCTCTATCAGATTCCCGCCCTCGGCGGCGTGCCAGCCAGATTGCCAGTGGTAACGAACTCGCCCGTCAGCTTCTCGCCCGACGGGAAACGACTGGCCTATACGGTCTCAGAGTCTTCAGCGGGCGGAACCTCTCTTTACACGGCCAACGCGGACGGCACGGATAAAAAAAATCTTCTTGTGGTGAAAGACCCTGATTTTTTCATCATGCAGCAGGTAAGTCCCGCTTGGTCGCTCGACGGTCGGATGATCGCTTGCAGCATAGCGCGAACTGACGCGGGGGGCGTGCGCTGCTCTATCATCGGCGTGCGCGTCGAAGACGGAGAGGTGGTTGCGCTGAACGAAGGAAAGTGGCTCTACATCGGACAGATCGCTTGGCTTGCGGGCGGCGATGAAATCATTTTCGTAGGAGTCGAGCCGGGTTCGTCGCTCGATCAGATATGGCGATTATCGCTTGCGAGCGGCGAAGTCCATCGAGTTACCAACGACCTGAACGAGAATCGCGGCTTGAGCCTCGCCTCCGATGGCAAGGCTCTGGTGACTGTTCAAACAAGTTCCGTTTCAAGCTTTTGGGTTGTCGATTCCGGCAAAGCGACGAAGCTGCCTCTCGACGCAGGAAGCATCGAGCAGATGGCCATACTGCCTGACGAGCAGATCGTTTACAGATCGATTCTGGCGGGAAGCGAAAGAATAAAAATAATCGGCATGGATGGCAGTGTAAGGCAGTTGCCGGTCGAGGCCGCAGGCAACCTGGGGCTTGCCGTCTCGCCCGACGGCAAAGACATAATCTTTTCTTCGCATCGCGCAGGCAAACCCAATCTCTGGCGTATGAGCGTTGATGGAAACGATCTCGCGCGGCTGACCGAAGGAGATGGAGAATTGCGGCCAAGCCCTACGCCCGACGGCAAATGGATCGTGTATCAGCGCGGGTTCGGCGATGTAAAAACGACGCTTTGGAAAATTCCCGTCGCGGGCGGCGAAGCGATGCAGCTAACAGATATGCGAATGAAGACGCCGAGCGTGTCGCCCGATGGTCGGATGGTGGCAGGTTTTTTCATGGACTCTTCCGATCCGCAGTCGCCGTGGAGAGCGGGAGTCGTTTCATTCGAGAACGGAGTGATGATAAAAAAATTCGATATGCCCGCGACATTTTTATCCAACGTATTGCGATGGACTCCCGATGGAAAAGCTCTGGCTTATATCAATCAGGCGGGCAATGTGTCGAATGTATGGATTCAGCCTCTCGATGGAAGCAGGCCAAAACAGTTCACCGATTTCAAAACAGACCGCGTAGTCGACTTCGCGTGGATGCAGGATGACAGGCGGCTCGTCTGCGCCCGCGCAACGGAATCGAGCTACGCAGCTTTGATAAACGATTTCAGATGAGATGACCGCCGTATTTGCATGTGAGCTTTTTCGGTAAGAGATGAAAGCCCCTCGCGCATCGCGCGCGCGGGGCTTTCAGTTTTTTCAACAGAGATGGCCTTCAGACTCATCTGGCTGACACAAACAACTCATAAAATCACTGCCCGTCAGGTCGTCCGAAATAAAACCGCAGCGATGTGTAAGGCAGATGCGCGCGGTAGTGCTGAAGATTTATGAACCTCTCCTTGAAGTCGAAATACTGATACCCGGCGATCCAGTCGAGCCGATTATGGAGCTTGACTGAAAGCTTCATTTCGGGCGACTGGAACTGCTGCGGGTACGAGCCGATCAAAACGGTCGGCTCTGACAGGCGGTCGCTTTGTCCCGTGTCGCGGTGTATGCGATAAGCGCCGTAAAACTTCGCCCGCGGGTGAAACTCGATGTAGGTCGAGAGGAAGAAGAAATGATCGCGCACGAAGTAACGACTGAACCCTTCGGTCCTGACGCCAGCGGTGAAGAATATGATCGCCGCTTCGCTCGTCAGATGTGTGTAAGTGTAGCCGCCTCCGAATGAGTACCTGCCCGTAGGAGTCCAATCGACTGTGGAAGTGAATATGCGGGTGTTGATGTCCGCGCCGAAATCCCGCGGCGGTATGTCTTCGGTCATCGCCAGATTCGTGTTGTCGCGCGTTACGAGCGATGCGTTGACGGAAAGCCTGCTGGTCGGACGGAATATGCTGCGCACGCGGAAGTTGGTGTAGTCGTAATTGTCTACCCGCGTGAAGACATTATCCGATTCTCCCTTTTCCAGGTCGAAGTAGACCGACCACATGCGAAGAGGCTTCGCGCGGAAACCGAATATGTAAGCGTTGGTGCGGTTATCGAACTCTTCTCTTTCGAACTCGCCCGGCACGGGTTCTGCGGTCGTCGGATTGAAAGCGGCAAGCTCTATGCGACGATCGCTGTAGCGGTGGCCGAAGTGGGCTGAAAACCGCGGGTGAAAATCATAGTCGACTTCGAACGTGTTTACCGCTCGGCGATGCTTCGTCGTGCGGAAAGACTCGTTATTGACGAACACCGGCGGCAGAGTGACCGTCCCTGCGGCAGTCGTGCGGGTGCGAAGCAAGGCTTCCATCAGTTCCTGCCCGCCGTTGATTCGAAACGTGTTTATGCGAAACGTGTCCGATACGCGAAACTTGTCGGTTAAGAAAACCGTCACGCCCACATCGCCCAGAGCGGTTGGCCGCTTGGCGTTTCCGTTTATGATGAAACTGTCGAGGACGATGCGGTTGTTCGAAGCGTCCGTGCCGGTTAGGGTCTCGAACAAGGTGTAATCGGTCTTGCTGCTCGTGTAAATGTAACGGCCCGTGAAGTCGACTTTTTTGGCCAGCATCGTGTGCGCGCTCAATCGCGTAAAGGGAGTCGAGCCGCGCGTGGGAAGATCGCGTTGAAAGGTGTTAAGCACGCTCGTGTTCAAAGGATTGTTGCCGACTTGAGGAACGTCTATCGAGTAGGTGGTGTCTTCCTTGAAGAATCGCCAGCCCTGCTGGAACGAAAGATCGAAGACCCACACTCGCGCGTCCGCTCCTATCCGGTACTCGTTGGCTTCGAATCGTGTGGGCGCAAGCACAGGAAATTCATCGCGCGCATAATCATAAGTCGTAAGCGACGGGCCGCTGTTGCGATTGAGCGAATATCCGAGGTTGAATTTTATCCGCTCGTTTTGCGGCAACAACACCAGATCGAAATCGCCCTGCTTGAACTCCGTGTCCGAGATGTGCTGTTTGAGCGCGATGTTCGACAGGCTGTTGAATTGACACTCCTCGCCGCTAAAGCGGGAGGATTCTTGGGTCGTCGAGTCACCACGTTGACTCTCGCCAAAGGGCCTGCCCGGCCCTACGAGAACGATGCTGCTGCTCTCGATTATTTCTCT
>Ga0187893_10004713_pt1 | contig 25555 bp, 19 predicted proteins | sample MA1701074metaG_FD_139574 | JGI IMG/M metagenome (GOLD analysis project Ga0187893, IMG submission 139574) | White microbial mat communities from a basaltic lava cave in the Kipuka Kanohina Cave System on the Island of Hawaii, USA - MA170107-4 metaG ... | reverse complement strand
TCGACCAAGAGGTCGTCCGGTCCCTTGTCCCAGTGCTCGCCGAACTTGGTGCAGCCCATGCCGACGATCGCGACCCGGTCCTTGATGCCGTTGCTACCCATGATCCCTCTCCTCGCGCTCAGCGCTTCGGCCGCGCCTTCCAGAAGTAGTTGTGGACGCCGCCCGCCGTGTAGAGGCGCCGGAACGTCATCTCGACCTCGTCGCCGATGCGCACCTGCTCCGGCTCGCAATCGGTCATCTCGCAGATGAAGCGGCCGCCGCCCTCGAAGTCGACCACCACGTTGACGGTGGGTGGATTCAGCGAGAACGCCAGGCGGTCGAGCGTGAGCGTCGCGATGCGCGCCTTGCGGTCCGCGAAGGCGTGCGGCTGCATCTGGTCGCGCGTCCGGCACTTGGTGCACACGCGTTGCGGCGGGAGCTGCGCCGTGCCGCACGCCGTGCAGCGCGAGCCGACGAACGCGAACTTCCATCGCTCGGCGCGCAGCATGGGTGGTCCGGCGGGCCGGTCGGGATCGGGCCGGCGCGGCGGCTCGGTCGGCAGGATCTCCCGCCACTTCAAGTACGACCCGTAGCTCACCTCGCCCTTCGACTCGATCAGCCGGCCCACCGACCGCGCCTGGCGGTGCGATACCACCGCGTCCGTGAGGCGCAGCAGCACCGCGTCGGCGCCGTCGAAGGCGCTCACGACCAGGACGAGCGCACCGGGCTTGGCCTGTGCGAGCACGTTGGCCAGCATGAGTCCCGCGTGCGCGGCGCCGATCTGCCCGACGGTGAGAGCCAGTGAGTCGGCGAGCTGTGCCGGGGTGAGCTTCAGGCGCTTGGCGACGTCGGCGGTCGCGCGTGGGTTCGGCGAATCGAACACGACGGTAGCGAGGTCACCCGGCGCGACACCTGCCTGCTTCAGCACCGCCTGCGTCGCCTGGAGCAACGCCGGGGCGTGCGCCTGGGTCAGCGCGAAGCGCTCCTCCCACGAATGCGGGAACCGCTCGGCGGGCGTGCGCCACACGTCGAGGACTTCCCGCGTGGCCGATGCCACGGCGACGATCTCGGCGATGACGCCGTCGGTGCCCAGCACGAACGCGGCGGCGCCGTCCCCATTCGTCCGCTCGGCCTTCGCTTCCGGTGCCGCGAGGCGTGCATCGGCCATCACCGCCAGCGCCCGGCCCGCCCCGCCATGAACCGCATCGGCCGCGCCGAGGAGCGCGGACAGCCCGGCACGCACCGAGCCCGTCAGATCGGCGGCGCGCATCTCGAGCGGGAGATCGAGCGCAGCGCCGACGAGCGCGGCGTTCAGCTTGTCGGCGTACGGCGGTGTCGTGGTGGCGAAGAGCAGCGCGTCCACCCCGGCCGCCGGCGCCGCGCGCAGCGCGTCGCGTGCAGCTTCGACGCCCATGGACACGCTGTCCTCGTCGAAGCTCGCCACCGCGCGCTCGCCCTTCTCGGCCGGCACTCCCAGCACCTGGGCGATGGCCGCCCGGGCGAGGCGCCGATAGGGGACGTAGGACCCGTAGGAAACGATGCCGGCCATGCGGTCTCCCTAGAGCGAGCGCGCGATGATCTCTTTCATGATCTCGTTCGCACCACCGTAGATGCGCTGCACGCGCGCGTCCGCGTACATCTGCGCGATCGGGTACTCGAGCATGTAGCCGTAGCCGCCGTGCAGCTGCAGGCACTCGTCGATCACCTGGCACTGGAGGTCGGTCGTCCACCACTTGGCCATGGACGCCGTCACGGTGTCGAGCTCGCCCCGCAGCAGGCGCTCGATGCACGAGTCGAGGAAGACGCGGGCGACGTGCGCCATGGTCTTGGCCTCGGCCAGCTTGAAGCGTGTGTTCTGCAGGTCGAGGAGCGGCTTGCCGAAGACCTTCCGCTGCTTGGTGTAGTCCACCGTGACGCCGAGCGCGCGCTCGATGGCCGACACGGCCTGCACCGCGATCAGCGTGCGCTCGTAGGGCAGCTCCTGCATGAGCTGCGCGAAGCCCTTGCCTTCGCTCGGACCGAGGAGGTTCGCCACCGGGACGCGGCAGTCGTCGAAGAAGAGCTCGGTGGTGTCCTGGCCCTTCTGGCCGATCTTCTCGAGGATGCGGCCCACGCGGTACCCCGGGAGATCGCGCGGCTCGACCATGATGAGCGAGATGCCACGCGCGCGCTCCGTCGGGTCGGTCTTGGCGATGACGCAGACGAGATCGGCGTTGTAGCCGTTGGAGATGAACGTCTTGGCGCCGTTCAGCACGTAGTGGTCGCCCTGCCGCTCGGCGCGCGTCTTCACCGCCTGGAGATCGGACCCCGCGCCCGGCTCGGACATGGCAATCGCCGTGATGCACTCGCCCGCCGCCATCTTCGGCAGCCACGCCCGCTTCTGCGCGTCGCTCGCGTGGTTCAGCAGGTAGTGCGCGACGATCGAGTGGACGGCGTTGCCGAAGCTGGAGACGCCGGCGTAGCCCATTTCCTCGGCCACGATGGCCTCGTGTGCGAAGGTGCCCCCGCCGCCGCCATATTCCTCCGGCACGTCGGTGCAGAGCAGCCCGAGCGAGCCGGCCTTGCGCCAGGCCGCGGGGTCGACGTGCTGCTGCTTGCGCCAGTGCTCCTCGTGCGGAGCCAGCTCCTGCTGCACGAAGCGCCGGACCGCGTCGCGAAACACGGCCAGCTCGGCGTCCATCCACGAGGACTGATAGGGCTGCATCGGCCCGGGACGTTAACCCGTGGCGCCGACTCTTACCACCTGGTCGACCTCGGCGCGGCGGCGGTCGAACTCCATCGCCACGCGCTGGTCTTCCTCCGACAGCGCCTCGATGTTGGTGTCGGCGAAGCCCATGACGCCCATGTCGGCGTAGGCCTTCTGGATGCGCGGGCCCCAGAGGCCGATCTCCTTCATGGTAGGGACGATGCGCGTGAAGAGCGCCGAACGGTAGATGCGCATGAACTCCGACTGGTCCATGTGGCGGGCGCACTCGTCGACGGGGTAGCCGAGCGTCTCCCACACCTCTTCGCCGAGGAAGCGGTCGCGCAGCAGGTAGCAGCCCTCGACGGCGAACTCCTCACGCTCGTCGCGTTCCTTCTGCGTCAAGTGCGGGTAGTAGTCGCGCAGCGCGAGACGACCGAAGGCCACGTGCCGCGCTTCGTCCTGCATGACGTACGCATTGACGGACGCGGCGAGCGGGTTCTTCGAGTAGTCGCGGATGGTGCCGAAGGCCGCCAGCGCCACGCCCTCGATGAGTACCTGCATGCCCAGGTACGTGTAGTCCCAGCGCGAGTCGGTGAGCGTCTGGTCGATCAGCGTCCGCAGGTGGACGTTGATCGGGTACACCAGCTCGAACTTCTCGTGCAGCAGCCGCATGTAGGACTCGACGTGGCGCGCCTCGTCGATCACCTGCGTGGCGGCGTAGAACTTGGCGTCCATGGCGGGCACCTGCTGCACGATCTTGGCCGTGCAGACCAGTGCACCCTGCTCGCCGTGGAGGAACTGCGAGAGCTGCCAGGCCTGGAAGTGCCGGCGCGTGTTCGTCTTCTCGGCGGTGGTCAGCCGATCCCACACGGACGAGCCGAAGATCGGGATCGTCTCGTCGGGTAGCTGCTCCGGGTTCTCGGGGTCGAGGTCCTGCGACCAGTCGATGCGATCGGCCGCGTCCCACTGGAGCCGCTTGCCCTTCGCGTAGAGGTTCAGCAGCTTCTCGCGGCCGTCCTGATACTCCCAGCGGAAGTGCGTATCGAACGTCTGCGGCACCAGGTGGTCGGGGCCGTCTGCGGGCCGGGCGAACCGATCGAGCGTCGAGATCTTCGGCATGGCTACCTCCTCGTCGGAGAGGAGCAGTAGGCGATATTGAATAGTTTGTCAATAACGAATTGTGCTCCGCTCGCGCCGCTCTGCCGCACCGCGTCGGTGCTACTTCGCCTTGAACACCGTCGTGTCGTTCCGCGTGGCCGTGGCGTAGCCGACTTCCCAGCAGGTGCCGGTCGTCTGGAGCTGCGCCACCAGCGGCAGAGGCAACGGCAGCACGGGGAACGTACCCGAGGCGGAGAGCAGCTCGCCCTTCCCGGTGACGACCGCCTTCGCCTTAGGCGCGTCGCCGGCGAGCACCACCATCTTCTTCAGGCCGTCCGGCGTGCGATCACGATCGCCATAGCGGAAGCCCTTGGGGTTGGTCGCGGAGCCGAGCTGCTTCCAGCACGGCCCGGTACCGCAGACGTCGCCCGCCGGCGCGCGCGCCTGGAGCAGCAGCGGCTCGGGCGGTGCGTTGCCGTCGTACACGCAGAAGACGTAGCCGTCGTCAGCGAGCGGATCGCCGAGGTCGCCGAACGGCGTCGTGCTGCCCTTGGCCCACTTCCAGCGCAGCGAGTCCCGGCTGTCGGGGGCGAGGTTCTTCACCGTGAGCGGCGACGCGCCCGCCTGGCTCGGCAGCCGGCAGCCCGCACGCGGCGCCGGGTCACACTCGATGCCGGGAAGCGGAAGCGTCGTGCGGTCGACGAGCGGCAGCGTGAGCGACGACGGCCGCGCGACGTCGTGGTGGATCTCCGTGGTCGAGAGCTCGAAGAACGGGATGTGCCGCAGCGTTTCCTGCTCGGGCGTGTAGCCGTTCGTATAGTCGAGGTCCTGGTCGTCACGGTTGGTGACCTCGAGACGCAGCCGGTGCCCCGCCGGAATCCGCCGCGCCGTCAGCGACATCGTGAGGTCGACTACGGTCGGTGACGTACCGGCGGTGGCACTGGTGGTGGCGAGGAGCAGCGGATCCTGCCCGTCCTGCTGATCGTAGAGATGGACGTTCACCTGGTAGCGCGAGCCCGTTCCCGACAGCTCGAGGCGCACCGTCGGCTCCCCGATCATCAGCGCCTCGTCCGTGAGCGGCGCGGTCTGCCAGGCGACGACTTCTCTCGGGACGTTGTTACGGATGCTCAATGGGGGGAAGTTGGGCACCGCGTCGGCCCATTCGAAGCTCCCCGGATCGTTGACGATGGTCGCGGGTGCGGCGGCCCCGGTGGGCGCACTCGGCGCGAGCGCGCCCGGCGCGCGCAGCCAGAGCGTCGTGGTGCTCTGATCCGGGGGAGGCCAGCTCGCATAGGCGAGGTGCTCGTTGGTCCCGAGCAGCGCCAGCTGGATCGGCAGCTCGGCGTCGATGCCGTTGGCCTCGTCCTTCAGGAAGTGCGCGAACCAACGGTCGCGGAGATCGCGGCGAAAGGCATCGTCGGTTTCGGGCGTGCCGTGGCCGCCGGTCCCCATGTAGAGGAAGCGGTTCGGCGCGGCCGCAAGCGCTTCGTAGTCGTGCAGCGCGTAGGTGCCGCCGGTACGCGCGTCGAGCATGCCCACCTGGGTCATCACCGGGATCGTGCAGTCGTCGAACGCACCCATGGCCGACGCGAATGCGGCGTCGAACGCCGCCTGCAGGCTGACGTCGTCGTAGGGCGTGGGAAAGAGCGCGGCGCGCGGGCCGCCGGTGATGCGGTCGATGCTGCCGTTCAGCGTGATGCTCTCGACAAAGAAGTGGAAGCCCCAGCCGAAGGGGACGATGGTCGCGAACGCGCCGGACAAGAGCCCGCCCGACCAGCTCGTGTAGCCGCCGAAGGAACCGCCCGTGATGCCGAAGCGCGCGGGATCGACGGGTGCCGTCACACCGGCCTCGGTCTGGAAGTCGTCCACGAGCCAGGTCTTGAGGGCGATCAGGTCCGCGGCGAGGGTGTCCGGCGACGGGTTGGACGCGGTCGTCCGGTTCGTCCAGGCGAGCGTGACGTACCCTTCGTCCGCATAGCGGGCGGCGTTGCCGGCCGAGTTGGTCTTGTCGCCGCCGGCGCCGTGCCCCCAGAAGACGACCGGCCACCCGCCGGCGGGCGCCGTGCCGTCCGGCCACCGCACGTCGAGGTCGAGCTGAAACCCGCCCGAGCCCGAGACGATTGACGCGTAGGGACCCTGGAAGGCGCCCGCGGCCCCGGCGACGCCGAGCACCACCGCGCAGGCGAGCGCGGACATCCGTGGCGTGAAAGTCATGACCTAGCTGGCACCGGGCGCGAGCGTCACGTCAACCGAAATGGCAAGAAAGGGCCGAATGGGTGGCGAGGAACCACCATCCGGACGCGGCCTAGGCTAGTCGGCCGTGGCGCGGAACTGGAAGCCGTCGTTCACGAGCGGCGCGCTGTAGGTGGCCTGCCAGCAGCCGCCGTCGGTATGCTGCAGCTGCACGGTGACCGGCGGCACGAGGGGAAGCGACGACACGTCAATCACCGGTCCGCCGGCCTTCGCGATGATCTTCGCCTGTTGGTCGGCACCGTCCAGCAGGCGCAACGTCCCGAGTCCGAGCGTACGCCGGCGATCGCGGAACTTGTAGCCAACAATGCTGCTCCAACAGCTCCGGCCACAAGAGCCACCCGCGGGTGCCACCGCAGAGAGCCGAGGCTGCGCTTCGGCGGCCGCGTCGTAGACGCAGAGCACGTAGTCGGTTTCGAGGAACGGGTTGCCGAAGTCGGGGAAGGAGGTGGCGGTCCCACGCACCCACTTCCACTTGACCGACCCGTTCTGCGTGATCGCGAACTGTCCGACGCCCGGTTGCGCGGGCGAACGGCACGGAGCGGTCGGTGTCGCGGAGCACGCGACCGGGCGAAGCCGGGTCACCCGCGCGCTGATTCCGATCTGATACTGGTTCAGCCCGTCCTCACTCAACGTGAAGCCTTCGCCGGCGTAGCCGTGTAGCGCCGTGTACTCCAAGGTCAGTAGGCCCGACGCAACGTCGCGCGCCATCTGAACGAGCATTTGAGATTGCGCCACATACACGCGGTCGCCTCCAGCGCTCACCACGACCGCGTTCCCGTTGACCAGCTCGGGCATGTTGCCACTCCCCGCAGGCATTTCCTGAAGGGTGGTGAGAACCCCCGTCCCCGGATCGCGGGCGAACGCGACGAGGCCGCGGCCATTCTTCGAGATCGGTTGCAGGGCGTAGACCTGCAACCCGTCGGGGCTAATCGCGAGGTGCCTGCGGCCCTCCGCCGTCGAGGTGACGTAGGTAAGCGCCCCCGTCAGCGCGTCGCGCGCGAACGTCACGATGCCCAGCTCGTCGGTAAAGTCTCCGCTGCTGGCGACGTAGACATGTCCGCCGTCGGGCGCGACGACGACCCCCTCGGGCCCGTCCAGACGCTGGACGCCGTTCATGCCCTGGCGCTCGACCTCGACGAACGTGACCGTGCCGGTACCGGGATCACGCGCAAAGACGCCGACCGCATCGTCGTGAAAGCCGGCCACGTACACGTGCAGGCCGTCGGCGCTCACCGCGACGGCGCGGGTGGTGGCCAAGCCATCGACGCCTCCTACCCCGTCGCGTTCGAGGTCCACAGGGGTGAGCATGCCGGTGAGCGTGTCTCGCGCGAACGCCGCAAGGGCATCGTCCTCCTGCCCGGAGACATACACGTGCGCTCCGTCGGTGCTCACCGCGACGCCGACGGCACCATCAAGGCCGTCCAAGCCGCCCGACCCGTCAGTGAGGGTCTGGACGAGGGTCAACGCCCCGTCCACGGGGTCGCGGTCGAACACCAGCACCGAGTCGGTCTCTCTTGCCGTGACGTACAGGTGCTCGTCGTCGGGCGAGACGTCCCCCTCGCCGTCCCCGATGTACCCGAGCGACATGAGCTGGACTACTCTCGGCAGCTCGACGCTGGCCGATGCCGGGGTAGCCAGCATCGCCGCGACCAGCAGGACTCCCCCTCGCACGGGCGGAACTCTACGTCGGGCTCGTTTCGGGCGTCAATCTCAAAACGGCGCGCAGGACGTCGAGCGACGGCGGCGGCCGCAGCACCATCTGCACCAGCGCCAGCAGCCTGTCGGCGGGCGTCGCGATCTCGCACCGCGCGCCGCCGTGCACGAGCCCCGCGATGCTGCCCGCCGCGTTGAGCAGCGGCGCGCCGGAGTCGCCCGGCTTGCCGTGGATGCCGGTGAAGAGCGCATTCGGCAGATCGGGCAGCGACGGGCAGATCCCGATGCGGTCGACCCGCGCCGCCTCGAAGCCGAGGCGGTCGGGATGCCCGCCGAAGTAGAGCACGCTACCGGGCACCGCGCCGAGCCGCGCGATACGCAGCGGTGTCACCCACACGGACTCCTCCAGGAAGAGTACCGCCTGGTCGGCGACGTCGTCGGTGGCAACGACCCACGCCGTGCGCTGCTCGCCGTTCGAGAACCGCACGCCGACGGACTGCCGATCCCGAACGCAGTGGAGCGCGGTGACGACGATCTGCGACTTCTCGGCCACCGCACCCGTGCAGCCACTCTCGAGCCGCACCGTAGCGTCGGCGAGCATGCTCCGCACCGTGCGCTGCTGTGCGGCGAGCGGCGCCGCCGCGAGCACCAGCACCCCGATCGCCGCTGCCAGGATCCGTCGCATGCACGGCGATTGTGAACGCGATTCGCAGGCTGGGGAAGCCCCCCTGCCCCGTCAGGCCGCGAGGGTCAGGGACAGGCGATCGGCAGGCCGTCGCGCGCCACGAGCTTCCGGCCGGTGCCGCCCGCGACCTCCTTGAAGGCGACGGCGTTGGGGGTCATCGGATCGAACGCGGAGCAGTAGCGGAACGTGTCGCCCCCGTTGGTGACGCGGTACTCGGTGATGATGATGCCGCTCGGCGGGCCAGCGGCGATGAGATCGATCGGCGCGTCTCCAAGGCTCTTGCCGACGATCTTCAGCAGCTTGCCGGGCTTGACAACCGCCACGCGTGCGCTGGTGGCCCCGCTCGGCGCGCTCTTGTTCGAATACTTGGCGACGGTCGAGGAGTTGACGAGCCAACCCTGCGTGCCGTCGCTCGCCCCCGCCGGAATGGTGAAGGCGCCGGACGCGCTGTCGTACGAGACCGTGAAGCCGACGTCGATGGCCGCGACGTCGGTTCCCGCCCCCTTGGTGATGCAAGCGCTCGCGTCCTTCGAAACATAGACCGTCTTCGCGTCCCCGGCAGCGGCGAGTCGATCGAGCACGATCAGCTTCTTGGCCGTGACGCCGACGCTCTCGTCGGCGAACGCGCGGAGGCGGCGCGCGAAGATGCCCGGGCCGGAGGGCCCGCTCCCCGCCCACGTCACGACGAACTCGCCGTCCGCGCTGCTGGTGATCGCAGCGTCGTATTGACCCCCGGTGGTGTAGGTGTTGACCACGAACGGGTCCCCGATCGGGGTGGCCGGTGGATCGAAGAGCCGAGCGACGACCCCCGAGAAACTGCCGTCCGAGCCGTTCCAGACGACGAGGAACCGGCCGCCAGCCGTCGCGGCGACGTCGGGATAGGAGGTGCTCGGTTCGGAGGCCACGGCGACGGAAGCGCCCAACGGCATCCCCGACGCGTCGTAGGGTCGGACGTGCAATGCGCTCGGCACCGGAAACTCTCGATAGAACACCACCACGAAACCGTCGTCGTGCGCCGCAACCCGCACGTTGTGCCCGTCGGGATCGACCACGATTTGGGACCCGACGGGCGACCCATCGCTCGCGAAGACTCGCGCCTCCACCTCCGCGTCGGAGTCGCCTTCCCACACCACCATGAACTCCCCGCTCGGAAGGGCTGCGACGTCGGGCTCGTCCTGCTGGCCGGTGGTGTTCGCGTTCACCTGGAATTCCGGGGAGAGCGGGACGGCCGTCGCGTCGAAACGACGACCGACGACGTCGTCCCGATCCTGGGTGCCGAATTGATAGTAGCTGTCCCACGCGACCACGAAGCGGCCGCTGGCGTCGGACGCGACGGCGGGATTGCGCTGCGCTTCGTCGATGTGCGTGTTCACGGCGAACTCCGAGCCAGCGGGGGCGCCGCTGCCGTCGAACCGCTGCCCGAAGATGCCATCGTCGTCGTCGTCCTGCGTGTAGCTCTGCCAGGTCACGACGAATTCACCCGCGGGCAGTCCCGCCACGCGCGGGTAGACCTGGTCCTCGGTCGTGTAGGTGTTCACGACGAACGCCGGCGCCTGCGGCGTTCCGTCGGCATCGAAGCGTCGCGCGAGCACCTCGAAGCGATCGAGCGACGCGTAGTCGTACCACACGACCATGAAGTCGCCGTCGTCGGTGAACGCCACGCCGCCGTTGTAGGACGGCGGACCCGTCGTGCTCGACACTTCGAGCTGCGGGCCGAGCGGTATCGGTTGCGCGAGCGCCGCATCGCGCGCGGCACCCCATCCGATCGCGAGCGCTCCGACCGTCGCTAGGGCCATCGCCCGTCGCATCGGTCGACGGTACCGCAGGGCGTCGCGGGGAGTCCACTCCATTTATCTAGACGCGCCGCGCCACTCAGCCCTCGGCGGGACGGTCGGCCAGCGCCAGCTCGACGCACAGCTCCCCGGCCACGCGCTCGAGGTCGCGGGCCAACGCCCGGCGGTCCGTGCTCCGCGGGACCTCCATCTCGAGCTGCATGGTGAAGATGGGCGTGCCGCTCTCGGCACCGCGGCGCGCCTGCGTCTTGAGATTCGTCACGTTCGCGCCGTGCTCGGCGAGCGTACGTGCGACCCGCGCGACGATGCCGGCTTTGTCGACGCCCGTGACGGTGCACGTCATTGCTGCCGTGCCTGCGGGACGCGCCGCGGGCTCGCCGTCCACGGGACGGAAGAACACCGTCAAGCGCTTTTCCCACTCGAGCCGCTTGCACGCGGCCGACAGGCGGCGCTCGACCTCGTCGCCCTCGCCCGACAGCAACAACAGCACCGCGAACTCGGTGCCGAGGATGGTCATGCTCGAATCCTCGAGGTTGCAGTCGCACTCGAAGATCAGCTCAGCCAGATCGGCGACGATACCCGGACGATCGTGCCCGATCGCGGAGAGCGCGAAGACGCGCCTCACCGGTTGCGCTCCTTGCGCTCGCGGCGGTTCATGCCGCGGAGGTACAGCTCGGCCGCGTCGAGGATGCCGTGCAGGTCGACGAACACGATCCGGTTGCGTGCGGTCTTCGAGGTCAGCCACGAGGGATCGCGTCCGGGCTCGCCGGCCCCGGCTCGCCCCGTCGCCTCGACGAGAAAGTACTTCACGTCGATGCGCTTGCCCTCGAACGCGTAGCCGCAGCTTCCGAGCGGCGCCAGGATACGCCCGGCCACGCCGGCTTCTTCGGCCAGCTCGCGCAGCGCGGCGGCTTCCTCGGTCTCGTCACCGTCGACGTGACCCTTCGGAAAGAGCCAATGCTCGGGATGCAGCCGCGCCCGAACCAGGAGATAGCGAGGATCGGCGCCCACCTTCACGGCGACCGCACCGGCCTGCCGCACGATCTCGGTCGTCTCCCCCGCGGCCATGCCTTCCCTCATAGTCGGGAATGCCGCCTACCGCCAAGCCGCGCAGCCGCCGCCCCGAAATAGCCGTTGCACCCACCACATTTCCCGTGAGATGAGCCGCCGCGACATGGCACGCATCGACGTAGGCCCGCCGCCCGGCACCGGACGCACCCTTCCCCGGCGTGAGTTCCTCCGCCTGCTCGCCACGGCGGCCGGTGGCATGGCCGTGCTGCCGATGATCCCGGGCCACCGCGCGCTCGCCGGCCCGATCGATCCCGCCACCATCTTCCCCGACGGGGTGAAGAGCGGCGATCCGCTGCACACCAAGGGCACGCTCTGGACGCGCGTCGCCGCACCGGCAGGTGGGGGCGACGCGTCCGTGCTCTGGTCGGTCGCCGAAGACGCCGCGATGCAGAACGTCGTGGCCGGTGGCGTGGTCTCCGCCGACGCCGCCCACGGCCACTCCGTCACCGTGCCGGTGCGCGGCCTCGAACCCGACCATTGGTACTTCTACCGGTTCGAGCATGCGGGCGCGGCGTCGGTCACGGGACGGCTGCGCACCGCACCCAGTCCGAACAGCGTGCCCGACCGCCTGCGCTACGCGTTCGCGAGCTGCCAGCAGCGCAACGACAGCTACTACGTCGCGCATCGGGCCCTCGCCCAGGAGAACCTCGATTTCTTCCTCCACCTCGGCGACTACGTCTACGTGAGCGACGGCGGGACCATCACGCTCGACGACTACCGCGGCGTCTATCGCCGTTTCCATTCGAACCCGCTCATGCAGGAGCTGCACGCCGCCGTACCGCTGGTGGCCGTGTGGGACGACGGCGAGTTCTACAACGGCGTCGACCGCACCGGGGCCCCGGAGCGTCTGGCCGCGGGACGTGCCGCGTGGTTCGAGAACATGCCGGTGCCGCGCCGCCGCGACGACCGCGTCTACCGCACGCTGCGCTGGGGACGGCTGGCGGAGATGCATCTCCTCGACACACGGCAGTATCGCGACCCGGAAGTACCCGCGAACACGCGGCTCTTCGACCTGATCGACGCGCAGGACACGGCACTGCCGCCCGGCGAGCAGATGTTCGCTCCGGGCCGGACCACGCTCGGCACCCGGCAGCGCCGATGGTTGAAGCGCCGGCTCCGCCGCGGGCCCACGACCTGGCGGCTGGTCGGGAGCAGCTACGACATGGCGCCCTGGAAGCTGATCGACCGCGACACGCCCGAGCTGCGTGCCGAGGATCCCGATCTCCAGATCAACGGCGGCGTCTACGTCTCGAACGAGGCGTGGGACGACTACCAGTCCGAGCGCCGCGAGCTGATGCGCTTCATTGCCCAGCACGCCATCCCGAACGTGGTCGTCTGCAGCGGACACACGCACTTCTACAAGGCGAGCAACATCATGCCGGACTTCGACGATCCCGCGTCGCCCATCACCGCGATGGAGTTCGTCACCGGCTCGCTCACCGCCGACCCCGACCCCCGCACCATCGCGCCCGAGGGGGTGCTGCATGCGGCCGAGGACATCATGATGGCGGCCAATGCGCCCTACCTCCAGCAGATCGACTTGCTGAACCAGGGCTACACGACGGTCGACGTCACACCCGAGGAGACCACCGTCGAGTTCCGCGTGCTCGACACGTTCAACCCCGACGCGGTGGCGACCACGTTCGCGCGCTTCCGCGTCGTCGCGGGCCGCCCGGGCATCGAAGTCCTCTGATCAGCCGCCGATGTCGGTCGACGCCGCCCACTGCTTCATGAGCTTGGCGTCGGCCTTGCGAATGGCCTTGGCCTTGAGCGCGGCCTTGACGGCCTTCTTGTACGCCGAGAGGAAGGCGCGGCGGCTCGGATAGAGCGACGCGAGCTTCTCCGCGTCGAAGAGCTCGGTCGAGCCGAAGAGCCGGCAGAGGATCGAGCCCTCCTGCTCGGGCAGGAAGGTGGCGATCGGCACGTCCACCTGCGGCGTGCGGATGCCTCCGAGCGCGTTGCCGTGCTCGTCGCGCAGGATGGTCACCGGCGGGCCGGGGTCGACCTCGAGTCGGGGCATCGACTTCGGTGGCTTCCCGGAGCGCACCCAGCGATCGAGCGCGGCGATGGCGGCCTTCACCACGAAATGCTGCGGACCGGAGTTGAGCGGCGTCGCGCATTCGATGACGCCCGGCAGCGGTGCCGACGTGATCAGCGGTGCCACCACGTCCGGGTCGTCGCCGAGGTCCGTCGCGCCCGTCACCACGAGATACGTGTCGGCGTGGGCCGTGCCCGCCACTTCCCAGAGGCGGTTGTGGGCGTCGTCGTCCTGCCGGGCGGGGAACGCCGCGAGGAACGTCACATCGGACTCGGTGAGCAGCGTCAGCACGGGAACGTCGATGTCGGTGCGGATGAACGTCGGAAAGGGCGAGGGCACCGGCGCCTGCGGCGCCTGGGCGAGCGGGGCGCCGAACGGTCCCCCACCGCCACGGCTGTGGATGAAGAAGCCGTCGTACAGGCCCGCCAGCGGCTGGATCGCGTTCACGTACACGACCAGGCGGAACGCGGACTGCGACTCGCCTATGGCGATCACCCGCTTCACCTTGAGGTCGCCGAGCGGTTTGGTGCCGGACGCGGCCCGCACCGCCTGCGCCACCTGCGAACATGTCGTACGAGAAGCTGTCCCCCGGATGCACGAGCGACCCGTACCGCAGCGGGTTGATCGCCTTCAGCGGCAGGTCGACGACGCCGAGCAAGCCGCCGCCGCCCTCGACGCCGGCGAACTGCGCGGAGACGCCCACGAAGGCGTAGCCCTCGCGGATCAGCTCGGTGTGCGCCGCGGTCCAGTCGGGCGCGGCTTCGACGCCGCCGCTCACGTTCATCCACTCGACGACCACGGTGCCGTTGAACTTCTTCGCGTTCACCGGCCGGATGGCGAGGATGCGCGTCTTGTAGGCGGCCGTCTCGCCGGGAGTGACCGTCCACAGGCCGTCCGATGCGAGCGGGGTGTCGCTCGTGTAGGCGGCGGCCGTGCCCGAGAGGAAGAACTCGTCCATGCGGTAGCCGACGTCCGCGAGCGGAAACGACGTGCCCTGGAAGAAGGCGCCCTCGGGGCTGGAGTGCGGCCCCTCGACCACCGGGCCCGTACCCTGCGCGCGTACCGTCGTCACCGCGACCGCCGAAACCAGACACAGAAGGAACCCGAGTCTCCGCATGCGGGTGACGCTAGACCGCCGGCTGTCGGATGGCAATCGATTCGTGATCAATCCGACGTAGCGATGTACTGGCCCACGCCGTTCTTCTTCGCGCCGCCGAAATCCGCGCCGAAGCTCGCGCCACCGTCGCTCTTGCGGAGCACGACACGCACCGGCGGCAGCAGCGGCAGCCGGCCGAGACGCAGCCGCTTGCCCTTGCCCTTCACCAGCATGGTCGCGCCGGTGGCACCGGCCTTGATCTTCACCTTGCCGAGGCGTCCCGGACCCTCCTCGGCGCTGGAGTAGACGAAGCCCGTGCCGGCGCTCCGCCAACACGGCCGTCCGTCGCACGTTCCACCCGCGGGGGCCGAGGCCGCGAGCACGAGGCTGGGCGTGGCGCCGCTCTCGTCGAGAAGACAGAGCGTGTAGCCCGTCGTATCGGTCGGATCGCCCAGGTCGTCGATGCTCGCGGGCGCCGTGCTCTTGAACTTCCACTTGAGGGCGCCGCTCGGATCTTCTTTCACCAGCACCTTCGAGCCACGGGCGGCCGCTGGCACGAATTCCTCGTCGACGGTGAGCCTGCAGGTGGACGAGCAGCAGTCGCCGTCGGCGAGGTTGCCGTCGTCGCACTCTTCGCCCGCGGTAGTGACGCCGTTGCCACAGCCCGTGGTGGTGCAGTTCGAGTCGCAGCCGTCGCCGTCGATGCCGTTGGCGTCGTCACAGTCCTCGCCCGCGTCGAGCGACCCATTGCCGCAGGGCGCGGCCTCGTACGCGCCGACGTCGCAGGCGGCTCCCTGCGGCCGGCCGATGGCACGCTGGTCGGCCGTCGGGCACGTGCCCGGTCCGCTCCCGGGCGTCGCGGGATTGGCGGCGTCGATTGCCGGGCTTCCCGCGAGCAACGCATGCGTCGGCGTCTGCCCGCCGTTGTCCTGAAGCTCGCCCAGCATCGCGTCGGCACCGATCTGGTTGGCCGATCCCGTGATCGCGCACATGTTCGTCTGCAGGAGGTTGTACGACCCGCCGACGTCGTCACCGATGCAGTCGACACCCGGACCGAGGTCGACCAGCTCCATCGCGATGGGGTCGAGTGTCAGGAGGCGATTGCCCGCCGCGATCGTGTTCTCCAGCTCGAGGTGCTCGACGCCGTCCGACCGGCTGTCGATGCCGCTGCCGGTGTTGATGCAGCCGTTCAACGTCACCGTGCAGTTGGTGAGCGTCATCGTCTGCCCGTTGTAGATGCCGCCGCCCGTGTTGAGGACGCGGTTGCCGCTCACCGTGGTGTTGATCAGGTGGGCCTGGGAATCGCTGGCGATGCCACCGCCCACGTTGAAGGAGAAGTTGTTGCTGATGGTCGAGCCGATGACGAGCAGGTTGCCGCCTTCCTTGTAGATGCCGCCGCCCATGTTTCCGGCCTGGTTGTCGCGGATCGTGCAGTCGATGACCGTGAGCCGGCCGCCGTTGCTCATGATGCCGCCGCCGACGTTCGTACCGTTGGCGCCCGTGATGGTGACGTCGAGCAGTGCGAGGTCGGCGTTGTTGGCGGTGACCGCCGTGCCCGTGCCACCGGCGTCGATGATGGTGACCTCGGCGCCCGCGCCGCCGATGACGAGCTGATCCGTCACCGTGATCGAGGTGGCATACGTGCCCGCCGGCACGACGATGCCGTCCGCGCCCGCGAAGGCGTTGGCCTCTTCCACCGCGCCACGTAGCGAGCATTCGCCGGTGAAGGCCTGACACACGCCGTCGCCCGGCATCTGGTCGCCGAGGTCGGCCGTCGTGTCGACGACGAAGTACGCCGCGTGCGCGGCGCCGGCGGTCGCGAGCGAAACGAGCAGACTGGCGACCAGCGTGTACACGATCCCCATGGTTCCCCCGACGGCGCTTGTACGATCCGCGCGCGCGGGCTGTCAACGAACAACCGCGGCGCAACGCGTCGCCCGCGTTCAGCTCCGGCGCGTCGCCTCGAGCGCCCGCAGGCGCGTCAGCAGGTCGCTCAGCGCGACCGGCTTCGCGACGTGCTCGTCATACCCCGCGCGCAGCGCCGTGGCGCGATCCTGCCGGCCGGCGAACCCGGTCATGGCGATGGCGAGGGTCCGGCGCCCTGCCCGCTCCTCGCGCTCTCGGATGGTCCGGATGAGGCGATACCCGTCCTCGCCGGGCATGCCGATGTCGCTGATGACCACGTCCGGGGAACGCGCCTCGTAGAACTCGAGCGCCTCTCGAACGCAATACGCGCTACGCACCGTCACGCCGTGCTCTTCGAGCGCGATGTGCAGCGCTTCCCGCGAGTCCGCATCGTCCTCCACCACGATCACGTCGAGCGGCGGCAGCGACCTCGTCGCCTCGGGAATCGAGGCCAGGGCGCGCAACGGCACGGGCAGACCGTCGGCGAGCGGGAGGGTGATCGCAAAGCGCGCCCCGTGCCCGATCCCCCCGCTTGCCACCTGAACCTCCCCGCCATGGAGCATCACCAGGCTCTTCACGATGGCGAGCCCGAGACCGAGGCCGCCGTGCCGCCGGCCTGCCGCGCTGTCCGCCTGCCGGAACCGCTCGAAGAGGTGCGGCACGAACTCGGGCGCGATGCCCTCGCCCGTGTCCTCGACGAGCACGCGCGCCACCCGCCCCGTGCGCTCGACCGTGACGGTGACGACTCCCCCGCCGTCGGTGAACTTGATGGCGTTGCCGAGCACATTCGAGACGATCTGCTGGAGTCGCGCGACGTCGCCGACCAGCTCCAGCGCATCCGACGGGACCTTCAGCCGCAGCGACAGTTGCTTTGCTTCCGCGGAAGGACGCAGCGACTCCACGCACCCCGTCACGACCGAGGCGAGGTCGACCCGGGTGCGTTCCAGCTCGAGCTTGCCCGACATGATGCGCGACACGTCGAGCAGGTCATTGATGACCTGGGCCTGGATCCAGATGTTCCGTTCGAGGGTCGCGACCGCCCGCGTGACGAGGGAGGGATCGCGCGTGCCCGCGCTCCGCAGGATCTGCAGCCACCCGAGCATGGCGTTCATCGGCGAGCGCAGCTCGTGGGAGAGCACCGCCAGAAAGTCGTCCTTCGCCTGGTTCGCCGCTTCGGCCTCCTCGCGGGCGCGCTCGGCGATGCCGAGCACCTCTTCGCGCTCGGCGAGCGCGTCCTTGCGGACGCTCGCCATCTCCAGATGCGCGTGGATGCGTGCGACCAGCTCACGCGCCGAAAACGGCTTCACCAGATAGTCGTCCGCGCCGGCGGCGAGACCCTCCACGCGCGACTCCTCGCCCGCGCGTGCCGAGAGCAGCACGACGGGCAACGAGCGCAGCTCGGCGTCCGACCGGATGGCCCGCAACAGCTCCATCCCGTCCAGCCGCGGCATCATCACGTCGCCCAGCACGAGGTCGGGCCGGCGGCGGCGGATGGCGTCGAGGGCGGCCACGCCGTCGGTGACCGCTTCGACGTCCCAGTGCTCCCGCAGCAGGCGAGCGACGTACTCGCGCATGTCGGCGTTGTCGTCCGCGAGCACGATGCGGGCGCCCGCAGTCGAGGCCCCCATGACCGGCTGGGAGGGCACGAACGCGGCGGGCGCCGCCGCCGATCCGGGAAGCCAGCGCAGCGCCTCCTCGAGATAGGGGGCGACGCCGAGCGCCGTCGAGGCGAGCCGGCGCTTGGCACCGAGCCGTGCCGGATCGATGTGCGCCACGCCGGTCGGGATGCTCACGGTAAACGTCGATCCGCGCCCGACCTCGCTGGCGGCGCCGACCTCGCCACCGTGCAGCCGCACCAGCTCGCTCACCAGCGCCAGCCCGATGCCGGTCCCTTCGTGGGTTCGTCCCTCGACCCCCTTCACGCGGTGGAAGCGCTCGAAGAGGCGCGGCAGCTCGGCCGCCGGGATGCCGCTGCCGGTGTCGCGGACCACGAGATCGACCCATCCCTCGCGCTCGCTCACACGCACCGTGATCCCGCCCTGGAGCGTGAACTTGAACGCGTTCGACAGGAGGTTGAGGACGATCTTCTCCCACATCTCCCGGTCGATGAAGACCGGCGCAAGGATGGGGCCGCACTCGATCGACAGGGAGAGCCCCGCGCGATCGGTGGCAGAGCGGAACACGCTCGCCAGCTCCTTCGTGTACGCGCCAACGTCCGCCTGCTCGAAGGTGGCCTCGGCGCGACCGGCCTCGATGCGGGAGAACTCGAGCAGCGTGTTCACCAGTCGGAGGAGCCGCAGCCCGTTGCGGTGGGCCACCTCGAGCGTCTCGCGCTCCTGAGGCGGCAGGCCGGCGCCCTGCAACGCGTCCTCGAGCTGGCCCAGGATGAGCGTGAGCGGCGTCCGAAATTCGTGGCTCACGTTCGAGAAGAACGCGGTCTTCGCCCGGTCGAGCTTCTCCAGCGCCTCCGCCCGCAGGCGTTCCTCTTCGTAGGCGCGTGCGCCGGCTATGGCGATCGCGAGCTGATTCGCCAGGAGATCGAAGAAGCCCAGGTACTGCTCGTCGAGCAGCAGGCGCGGGCTCACCCCGACGACGAGAAATCCTGCGAGACGGTCCTGCCCGGCCTTTCGCACCGGTAGGACGACGGCGGTCGAAAGCGGCTCAGGCCATACCCCGCACGCAAGCGAGCCAAGGCGTCGCTCGACATCGTCGACGATGACGGCTTGCCCGGACTGAAGCACCTCCCGAAAGGGCCAGAAGGATCCCGCGCCGCCGGCTGGAGCGAGGGAAATCACCGACGGAACCGCGGGCCAGTCGGGCTCTACGCCGGCGCACGCCGTCAGGCGCGCCTGCGTCGCGTCGCCGTCGACGAGGTAGATGGCGGCGAACGGGACGTCGAGAGCGCTCTTGGCAAGCAAGCGAGCCGCGATCTCGCAGGCTTCCTTGGCGGACGTGGGCTCGGCCGTTTCGGCGGCGACCTCGCAAAGCGTTCTCATACGGCGCTCGCTGATCACCCGGCGCGTGGTTTCGGTCACGATGCAGAGCACGCCGGTCGCCTCGCCCTGCTCGTCCCGCACGGGGTCGTACGACACGTCGAAGAAGGTCTCCTCCGTGAAGCCGAAGCGCGCGAGGTAGAATGGGCGGTTGCTCGCCCAGTATGCTTCGCCACTGTCGAGCACGCCCTGGAAGAGGTCGCGCAACACGGTCGCCCACAGCTCGCTCCAGGTCTCCGCGACCGGGCGCCCCAGGGCCGCGGGGTGCTTCGCGCCGTACACCGGCGCATAGGCGTCGTTGTACAGGGTCGTCAGCTCGGGGCCCCAGTAGAGGACGATCTGCGCCTTCGACGAGAGCACGAAGCTGACGGCGCTGCGCAGGCTCTGGGGCCAACGCTCCGCCGGACCGAGCGGCGTGGTGGACCAGTCGAAGACGCGCATCCGCCGCGCCATTTCGCCGTCCCCCGGAAACACGCGACGAAGCTCGTCCATCGCCTCCATCGCCTCGTGACCATGTCATGGGGGGGGCCCGGTGTGAAGGTAGAATCTCAGTCGCGTGCGGGAGTTTTCGCCCGCCGGGCGTGCTCGCGGCCGGTCGCGACCGCGAGGCCCAGCCAGACGCAGGCGAGCGCGACGTTGGCGAGGGCGAACTCGCGTACCGCAAAGCCGAGCCAGGTCGTTCCTGCAAAAACGAGCACGGCCGAGAGGACGTCGCCGGCACGCACGAAGATGGTGTCGGTCACCTGTTTGGCCTTGTATTTCTCCTCGCGCGTCGTGGGCAGGAACAGCACCTGCCGGACCGTGCTCTGGAGCGAGTAGTCCGTGGCGTTCTCCGCGGTCTTGGTCCAGCGCACGACGGCGAGCAGCGGCACGGCGGCCGCCAGCGCGTAGCCGCCGAGCGCCAGCAGCGGGAGCACCAGCACCGCCACCCCGACGCCGAGATACTTGAGCACGCGCGAGACGACGAAGAGCTGCAGCACCAGGCCCGCCAGGTTCACGCCGGTAAAGAAGGACGCGTAGAACTTGCCGATCAGGGCTTCGGTATCGAGACCGCCGGCGGCGGCTGTTCCCACCATGTCCTTCGCGGATTCGAGCGCGATGCGCCCGAGCAGGTACTCGCCGGTCGTGTTCACCCAGTTGAGGACGAGCGCCAGCAGGCCGATCAAGATGAGGTAGCGGCTGCGCAGGACGGAGGCGAAGGCACTGCCACGCGGCAGCGGCGCGCCCTCGGCCTCGCGCCCCGCCCGGCCGGACGTCTGACCACGCTGGCGCGTGTCGACGAGGTTGGTGAGCACCAGGCTCACGACCAGGAGGCCGGCCGCCACGAGCATCAGCTGATGGACCCCGAGCGGGGCGATCAGCCGACCGGCAATCCAGCTTCCCACGACCGCGCCGACCGACGCGCCGAAGGCCACGAGCACGAAGATCCGCTTCCCGGCTTGCGGCGTGTAGATGTCGTTGGCGAACGCCCAGAGCTGCGTCGGGACCATGAGGTTGAAGACCCCGACCCAGAGAAAGAACACGATCCCGAGCGGCACCGCTGCCTGCGCCAGCAGATAGAAGACGACCAGGCATGCGGCGAAGAAGACCGTCACGACGTTGATGAGGCGGCGGCGCGGGACGCGGCTGGCGAGCCAGCCGTAGAGCGGTACGGCGGCCAGCAGCAGCAGCGCCTGCCCGGCCGAAGCATAGCTCTTCACCTCGGCTCCTCCGCCCGCGAGGATGAGGGCCTCGCGCACGGGCTTCAGCAGGTAGTACGCGACGAGGATCAGAAAGAGATTCAGGCTCAGCAGCAGCGCCGAGGGCCCCTCGCCCTCGTGCATCTCGGTGAACAGGCCGAGGAAGCGGTCGAGCCGGCCGCGGGGTCGATCTGCTGGAGTCACGGACGCCGCCATATCATGCGAGCCGGCCGTCCACCCGCCCCGCGCGTACCCTTTCCACGCCGTCGATCGTCCTCGTGTACAAGGGATGTCCGAGGTCGCCGTCAGCATGCCCTCCGCCACGCTCCTCGCCGCGATCGAGCGCTGTCGCCGCCGTGTCTGGATGCTCTGCTACCGGATGACGGGCAGCCGCACCGATGCCGACGACCTCGCGCAGGAGTCGATCGCGCGCGCCATCGAGCGCGAGGCACAGCAGACCGACCCGGCCACGACCGAAGGGTGGCTACTGCGCATCGCGACCACGACGTGCCTCGACCACCTGCGCCGGGAGGCGCGCGTCCGCCGCGTGACCGACCTGGTCGATCCGCTCGATCTGCCGGATCTCGTCGCCGCGGGCCCGCCCCTCCTCGACGCCGAAGCCATCGCCATCCGGCGCGACGACCTGCGCTTCGCCGTCGTGGTCGCCCTGCAGGCCTTGTCGCCACGGCAGCGCGCCGTGCTGGTCCTCCACGACGTCTGCGACCGGCCACTTACCGAGGTGGCGGGGACACTCGGCTCGAACCCGAACGCGACGAAGGCACTCCTCCATCGTGCCCGCGTCGCCCTCGCCCGCGCGCGCGGGCGCACCGACGGCGACGTCGTGGCCGATCCCGAGCTGGTCGAGCGCTTCGCGCGCGCCGTCGAGGCCTATGCCATCGACGACGTGACCGCACTCTGCGCGGAGGACGTGTGGGGTGTGGTCGACGGCGGGACGGAGATCCGCGTCGCCACCAAACCGAGCGTCGGCCGGCGCGCCGTGGCGCGGCGCTTCGCCAACGCGGTGCGCGGGCTTGGCCTAGCGCCACTCGGGTCTTCGGTCCGCTCCGTGAACGGCGAGCCCACCGTGCTCATCGTGCTGCCCAGTCTCGGCGGCGTGCCGTTCGCGCTCGTCCACCTCGAAACCCGCGCGGGTGTGGTGCAGGCGATTCGTGTCGTCCGCGACCCGCGCAAGCTGGCGCCCTTCGCGCCCACGGTGCACTGATGACGATCCCCATCCTTGCCGCATCGATCCTGGGTCTGCTCGAACGCCTGCCGCAAGTGCGGTTCCGCGCCGCACCCTTCTGGCGCCCGCACGCCATGACCGACGCCGTCTACCTCGCCACCGGCTACGTCGCGGTGTCGTCGCTGGCCCTCGCGTACGTCGCCGTCACCTCCGCGTGGATCGGCGCGCACACCGGGCTCCCGGCGTGGTGGCTGCACGTGCCCTTCGTCGCCCAGGTGCTCGCCGCGTTGATCGCGCTCGATCTCGGAAACTTCGGCTGCCACCTGCTGCTCCATCGCGTGGACCTGCTCTGGCGATTCCACGAAGCGCACCATTCGAGTCCGCACCTCGACTGGCTGGCGACGTTCCGCTCCCACCTGGTGGAGCAGATCGTGCGCCGGTTGCTGGCGCCGCTCCTGGTGATCGCACTCGGCATCCCGATGCCGGCCGTCGCCCTCGCCGTCGCCGTGCTCCTCGGTTGGGTGATGCTGAACCACGCCAACGTCCGCCTGCCCCTCGATCGATTCGAGGGCGTCGTCGTCACGCCGCGCTTGCATCGCGCACACCACATGCCCGCGACGACCGAGCGCAACCTGGGCGGCGTGTTCACCTGGTGGGATCGCCTGCTCGGCACGTTCGTGGTGTCCGATCCATCGCCCGAGCGCCCGTTCGGCCTTCCGCAGCGGCGGCCTGCCTATCCCCAGGACTGGGCGCGGCAGCTCGTGGCTCCGTTCGCGTTACGCGCCGCGTCGGCCACGTCCCCCGCGGGAATCAGTGACCGAGTGCGCGCCGGAGCCGTTCCATGACGGAGGCGGCGGTCGTCCGGGCGCTCGCGACCGCGGTCTCCGCCGACTGCCGCAGGTCGGACCACGAGCCCTCGGCCGCTTTGCGCAGCCGGCCGAGCGTGCGCGACACCTCGCCGCGCTGCGATTCGAGCGCCTTCAAGTGCGTGCGCGCGTCCTCGCGCAGCGCCTTGATGCGGGTCCGAGCGTCCGTCTGGATCGCGCGCTCGGCGCTGCGCAGCCCGTGCCGGACGTCGGCGATCAGCTTGCCCACGTTCTTCACGCTGCCTTCGAGCTCGCGGTACGCGGCCTTCAGCTCGGGGGACATCGCCGGCCGGGCCGTCTTGGCCTTCTTCGTGCGCTTCGGGGTCGCCATGGGTGATCCTCCACACCCCTAGTAGCAGACCGCGCCGGCGGGGGGCACCTACGACGCGGTGAGCCTCGACGGTCGATCCCCTGTCTTGCTAGTCCAGGCGCATGCGACTCGGGGGACGTTTGGCCGCACTGGCGCTACTCGGCTGCCTGCTCGGCTGCGCCCACGGCACGGTGCGGGCCGTCTCGCCCACACCCGCGGACCTCGTGGCCGGTCCGATCGGCGCGGTCGCCATCACGCTGTCGCCCGACCTTCCCGAGTCGCGGCGCACGGCGTACGCCAAGCACCAGGGCGACGCAGTCATCCAGCAGGCGATCAAGGACGCGTTCGCGGAGCGCGGCCAGTGGGATCCGACGTCCTCGCAGACGATCCACGTGACGGTGACGGTGTTCCGCCTGCGCTCGACGGCCAACGCCGCGATCAACGGCTTCTTCGCCGGCATCGACCTGCTCGAGGGCCAGGCCGAGCTGCGCCACGGCGACACGCCCGTGATGGTCTACGAGTTCAAGACGTCCGGTGCGGAGGATCAGTACTTCAAGTACTCGGCGGGTGCGCGCTTCCGCTCGCTCGCGCGGGCCCTCGGCGGCGAGCTGGCCGAGGCCGTCCTCCCCGCTCCCGGCTGGGTGCCCCCGACCACGTGACGCCTCGGACCCGCCAGTCGTCGCGGGATCGGGCGCGCCGTGGCGCGGGAGTTTTCCCCCTCCTCCACGCGCCACGGGCGCCGCGAGCCTAGTCGCAACCGCACCCCACGACGCGCACCGGCGTCGTGCCCGACTCGCAGAGACGGATGGTGCCGATGTCGTCTCCATTCGCCGTCACGCTCGCCGGCCCATACGTGTACGTGCAGGCGTCGGTCCCCTCGCCCCCGTCGATGCATTGGTGCGAGGGCCCCACGGCATCGATGATGTCGTCGTCGTCTCCGCCGCAGAAGATCGAGCCGACGACGTCGTTGGTGACGCCCGCGGCCGTGAAGCCGGTGCTGAGGTCGTCGTCTCCGTCGCCTCCCTTGAGCACGTCACGGCCGGTCCCTGCGATGATGCTGTCGTCGCCGGTGCCGCCCAGCAGGATGTTGTCCCCCTGGATGGGGAAGCCGAAGTAGAAGAGCTTGTTGCTGCCGTGGATCTCGTCGTCTCCCGAGCCGCCGTCGACGTAGTCGTCGCCGGCGAGGGCGAAGGCGGCGGGATCGCCCGCGAAGATGACGTCGTGCCCACCCTCGCCGAAGACGCGGTCGCTGTCGTTGTCGGCGTAGATCGTATCGTCGCCGCCGTTGCCGTTGATCAGGTCGTTGCCGGCCCCGGCGTCGATCGTGTCGTCGCCGCTCGCCCCGCAGATCACGTCCGCGCCCGAGGTACCCGTAAGCGTCTCGGGCTGCGCCGTGCCGCAGATCGTGCACTTGCCGTCGGGGCATGCCGCGTCGCAGGCTGCGTGGCTCGCGGGAACCGCGCAGCCGGACACGGGATCGCAGTGGATGTCGCAGGCGTAGTTGTTGCCCTCGACGGTGCAATTGCTGTGGCAGGCCAGCGCGCCCGACGTCCAGCCGAGCAGTGCCGCCGCGATGATCGCCAGAATACTCGTCCGCATGATTCCCTCCCGTTGTTGGAAGCCGTTCGGTCGTCCTTGGCCATGGCGCGCGCCGGGCGGACTGCGCGCTGCGGGTCGACGGAGCCGACGAGGCCGCATGCACGCTCCGTCGCTCCGTCGCACGAAAGGAGCAAGCGATATTTGCGCTCGCCGAACGGCTACGACCGCTCGGCGTGACCGGACGTGACACGGCGCGAACGACAAATCCGCAGGTTGCGAGAGAAGTGACCCAGCGTGACATTTTTCGTAGTTCGCCCTCGACGCGGCGCGAGGCCTCTTGCTAGCGTGCGTCCCGTGCGCTCGTGGAAGGTCGCCACGCTGGCCACGTTGCTCGCCGTCGCCGGGGACGGACCGGCGCGAGCGGGTGGCATTCCGTACGTGGGCGGCATCTTCACGGTGGCGGGCTTGCCCGGCATCACGGCGATGAGCATCCGCCAGCACGATACGGCGCTGCACATGTGTCTCACCAACGGCATCGACATCGTCAATACCGCGGACGGCACGTTCGACCCGACGACGCGCGCCTTCACCCTGTCATGGGTTCCGAGCGCGCTCGGGCCCGGAGGGCTCGGCGCCTACTGCTCGATCGAGATCGGCGGCACGTTCGCACCGGACGGTGCCAGCTTCACCGCCACGCAGGTCGAGCACTCCACGTGCGTGCCGCCCCC
>Ga0187893_10004711_pt1 | contig 25560 bp, 14 predicted proteins | sample MA1701074metaG_FD_139574 | JGI IMG/M metagenome (GOLD analysis project Ga0187893, IMG submission 139574) | White microbial mat communities from a basaltic lava cave in the Kipuka Kanohina Cave System on the Island of Hawaii, USA - MA170107-4 metaG ... | reverse complement strand
TTTTTTACATAAATTTAAGAATCAGTCGGTTTACTTTCAGAACTTCTTTGCTCAACACAGCGGCGGCCAGTCCTCAGATGCAGACTTGAGCACGTTAACTAGTTTGTTGCCCGTGCAAAATCACGTCGGCTTGTATACGGCGGATTACGACCGTATTCAGTCGTTAGTAGAAGTGTTAAAAGAAAGAGGTTACACATCCCTAGCGATGTCTCCTGTGTCGTTTGTTTTTCACGATAAAACTTCATCATATCCCAGGATAGGCTTTGATTTCTTTTATGGCTCCGAATCTTATACAGGTCAAGCCAGCGGCTGGTATGCAAAAGATTGGAATTTTTATGATCAATCAGTTGGCATGATTAAAAATTCTCCGCAACCATTTTTTGTATACTTAGTTACGACTCAAAGTCACGGTCCATTCAAAAATTATTCCGAGGCTACCAAGGCTAAATTTAACTTTGACAATGCTGACCTCTCCGAACTGGAGATCAATTATCTTCTCAGTGTTCATGAAGTAGACCAGGCGCTGGAACGGTTTTTTAAGGAGATTCTTGAATCGGGTCTTTTAGATAATACGATCTTAGTAATATATGGGGATCATGTCGGGAGGGGGTTGGATAGACCAGGCTGTGTTGCGGAATGCATACCTCTTTTTATATATCATAGGAACTTGCCGGCTAGTGTAGAAACTACAGTCGGTTCGCATCTTGACATAGCCCCCACAATCCTTGACCTATTAGATGCCTCCGAGCCGGTTGGTTGGTTAGGAACTTCTTTGTTTTACGAGGGTAGAAAAACCGTTTTATTCAATGACCTAACTTCCATTGAATTTATCAATGGTGTATTACAAAAGAAAGTAGCAACTGAGTACAGACAGTTTCTGGAATATTCGAATTCCATTGTCGAATAATGAGAAACCGACGATTTTAAGTATGAAGTAATACATTTTCCCTTTTTTACAACTCCTGCCATTAGATCACTTCCTTGCACAGTTGGAAGGGTTTGGGTACAATTTTTCTCTATCCAACTAGAAAATAACTAGAAAGTGGCTGAGATATGTACAACTAATGTTCTGTAAACATTTGAAAATATTTATGTGCGCCCATAGCTCAGACGGACAGAGCAACGGCCTTCTAAGCCGTGGGTCGGGGGTTCGAATCCCTCTGGGCGCGCGAAGTTCAATGGTGGGTGTAGCTCAGCTTGGTTAGAGCGCCAGGTTGTGGCCCTGGAGGTCGCCGGTTCAAGTCCGGTCATCCACCCCTCAGAATTCTTGTTTATTTCAGTGGGCTTGAAGTCAAAAAAACCGTTCAGATTATCTCACATGTGTTGCTCTAGCGCTTTTTTGAAAGTCTTGCAAGCACAATAAGTCTATATCCAATATATGAATAATCTCGGATGTGATGAAATACAAAAAAATAGCGGGCGATTAGAAACTCTGTCTAATTGCCCTACAAAATTTGAAAAGGAATTTATGAGAAAATTATGATTCTGTCCCCTGCTGTCCGCCCTGTGAAGAATCTTCGTCCTTGTCACCGCAAACTACGATATTGTCTTTAGTGCTTTTATTAATGAAATAAGCTGCAGGGATTGCAGAAGCCATGCCTATGAAGACTGCGAGCGTTATAAGAACTTTTCTCATCGAAATACCTCCTGTGTTGGGTCAAGAAAATCTAGTTGCTATTTTTCTGTTAAATAAGAAACTTAGCTAATTGTAGACTACCTTGCAAATGTTTTTTTAGAGACTATTCATAATCGAAATCTCTCAGTCAGCTAACTTTTAAGCGCAGATTTGGAATTTTTTCAGTCGGATGTAGCTGCCTCAAAATTCTTGACAGCCTATTGGCTTGAGGTAACTTTAATCGCTTATTTTTGATAACTAATATAGTAATAGGAGCAAGTAGGTGGATTCATGGGACTAAAATGTGGAATCGTGGGGCTTACTAACGTTGGGAAGTCCGCGCTTTTTAATGCCTTAACGAATGCAGGGGCAGAGGTGGGAAATTTTCCTTTTAGTACGATTGACCAAAACGTGGGAATAGTGCCGGTGCCTGATGAGAGAATATACCGGATTGCAGAGCTTGTTAAGCCTGCTAAGGTTACTCCAGCACTTTTGGAGATAATGGATATTGCGGGACTTGTTAAAGGTGCATCAGAGGGAAAGGGCAGGGGAAATGCGTTTTTAGCTGGCATACGTGAAGTGGATTTGATCCTTCATGTCGTGAGGTGTTTTGAGGATGCCAACGTGATGCACGTTGAAGGCTCGAATGACGCCCTTCGTGATATTCGCATTATTGAAGACGAGCTGATCTTGAAAGACCTTGAGGCGATTGAAAAGCGCGAGGAGAAGCTTCTTTCTCAGGCAAAGAGCGGCAGCAAAGAAGTTAAAGAAGAGCTTGATTTTGTGAAGAGCTTGAGAGAGTTTGTGGAAAATGGGAACAAGGCAAGAAACTTTCCTCTGGCAAACGATTCAGAAAAGATTATGAAAGAGCTTTTTTTGCTCACTTCAAAATCCATTCTCTACGTTTGTAACGTGTCGGAGGATGACATCCCCGATGCATCGGGTAATTCTGAAATGCAAAAAGTGAGGGATTATGCCGAAGGCGAAGATTCCGACGTGATTGTAATTTGCGCAAAAATAGAAGCAGAGATTGCTGAGTTAAAACAAGAAGAAAGAAGGCCTTTCCTGAGTGAGCTGGGTCTTAAAAGCTCGGGACTTGATAACCTGATCCGGGTAGCGTTTAGTAAACTTGGTCTCATAACGTATTTTACGGCAGGTCCCAAGGAAGTGAGAGCCTGGACTATCAAGTCCGGCATGAAAGCGCCTCAGGCAGCCGGTGTGATCCACACTGATTTTGAAAGGGGATTTATCCGTGCAGAGACGATAAAGTACGATGATTTTGTTGGTTACGGCTCTGAAGCTGCTGTTAGGGAAGCCGGAAAGATGCGGTCTGAGGGCAAGGACTATGTGGTTCAGGACGGAGATATAATGCTTTTTAGGTTTAATGTGTAAAGGCAATAAGGCCAGAAGTTTTTCGTTGCTATTATTCTCTCGACTATTAAAATCGACCCTCTATTGTCCAGTAAAGAATTGATATTAACTATCCGGTACAATTACTGAACTGGAAACGTCAGAATTTATTCTTATGTACAAAGAGATAATCAGACCTATTCTCGACAGGCTGGATTCAGAAACGTGGCACAATATAGCCCGTGAATCGCTTCATTTAGCCGAACTTTCTCCCATAAGTCTTAAAATTTTAGAAAAGTTTGCCCACGGACGTAAAAGGTTTACAGACGAAAGGCTAAGAGTTGTTCTCGGCGAGATTGAGTTTGATAATCCACTAATTGTAGGAGCAGGCTGGGATAAAGCAGGTCGCGCCGTTAAAGGACTCTGGCAGTTGGGTTTCGCTGGGGTTGAAGTCGGTTCAGTCCTTTCCCATCCGCAGCCCGGTAACCCCAAGCCGAGACAGTTTATGCTCACACCCGATGTCGCTCTAAACTCGCTGGGTTTTAACAGTCCGGGCATGGAAGTGGTAGCCAGGAATTTGGATAGATACAAAGGGAGCGGAATTCCGATAGGTATAAGCATCGGGAAAAACAGAGGAGTTGATACTAAAGACGCCCCCGAGGCTCATGCAGTTGTAGTGAGAAGCCTCTATGAGTACGCGTCTTATTTTGCGATTAACGTTAGCTCTCCCAATACCCCCGGCTTAAAAAAACTACAAGACAAAGCTCCTCTTACGGAGATTGTTCATGCAGTTAATCAGGCTATGAATGAGATGGGAGGAAAAAAACCTTTGTTCGTTAAAATCGCGCCTGAACTCATAGATGAGGCTGTCAACGATGTCATCGAAGTGGTTATTGATAACGGTTTGACAGGGATTGTCGCTACAAACACCGCTGAGAGTGCAGAGATAAAGGCGAAATACGGAGACAAATGGAGAAATTTACCTGGCGGGGTTAGTGGAAACGATAGAGATTTTAGAAAAATGGCCACCGAGAAAATCGCTCACATTTATAGGGAAGCCGGGGATAAATTGGAGATTATTGGTGTCGGAGGAATTAGAGATACGGAAACCGCTTTGGAAAAAATAAAAGCCGGCGCAAAGCTCCTTCAAATCGTGACGGCGATTCGCGGGGAGGGGACAACAGTAGCGGGAAGAATAAATAGAGGGTTGGTGGATTATCTTGAGAGAGAGGGCATCGTTAGTCTAGTCGAGATAGTTGGGGTTGATTCAAAGAAGTTGTAGGGCGTATTGCAATATGCCCCTACTTTCATCGTGAAATTTACGTCCTGTAATGCGCGTTGAGCCTGAGATAGTCCATCGTAATGTCGCCTGCTATCACAAAATAACTGGATTTTCCGCTTTTGAGGTCAAGAGTTATAGAAAAGTTAGTTTGTTTAAGAATGTGATTTACTTCTTTCTCGTCCATTATCTCTACGCCGTTTTTTACCACTTTACGATCTCCAAAATAAAGGTCTACTTTTTCTGGGTTAAATTTGACTCCCGCTCTTCCAGCCGCAGCAAGTACACGTCCCCAGTTGGCGTCTTCTCCGTAAAAAGCAGTCTTTACAAGAAGAGACGAACCTATGACTCTGGCTATTTGCTCCGCTTCTTTTTGCGTTTTTGTTCTTTTTACCAAAATTTTTACGACCTTGGTTGCTCCCTCTCCATCGCGGACAATCATCTCTGCTATTTGTGAAGTGATTTGAACTAGAATCTTTTCGAGCTTTTTATAATTCTTATCTCTTTCTTTGATGGACTTGTTTCCCAGAAAGCCATTAGACAACATGAGGACGGTGTCGTTTGTAGACATATCTCCGTCCACTATGATTCTGTTGAAAGAAATATCCACCGATTTTTTAAGAGCCTTTACTAGAGACTTTCTCTCAATCTCGATGTCCGTCAGTATGAAGCAGAGCATTGTTGCCATATTAGGGGCAATCATGCCCGCCCCTTTTCCTATAGCACAGATGGTGCCTGTCTTCCCGTCAATATCGATTTGTGCCGATGCGTATTTGGGAAATTTGTCGGTCGTCATAATAGCTTTGCAAGCGTCCATGAGTCCATCTTCGCTCAGTTTCGAGACAAGTTCGGGAATAGCGTTTTTGATCTTTTCGATGGGGAGGTAGACGCCTATCACGCCTGTCGAAGAAGGGATAACGAGAGACTCGTCGATTCTGAGTTTTCGGGCCAAGAGTTTGGTTGTAGCAATTGCATCTCTAAGTCCCCTCTTCCCAGTGGATACGTTGGCGTTCCCGCTGTTAACAAGCACCGCTTGACACACACCGCTCTTTACTCTTTCCATTCCGATTAGAACCGGGACTGCCTTCACCACATTGGTCGTGAATACCGCTGCTGCCTTTGCGGGAACTTCTGAAAGTATCAAAGCTAGGTCTTTTTTTCCATTCTTTTTTATTCCGGAAGATATTCCACAGCTCAGAAATCCTGGGATTCTCATCATAGATTTAGTTCCTTAATAAATTTAGATGATTTAAACTCTTTGCCAGTATGGTACTCGGTAAATTTAGAGAGCAGCTTGATACGTCTGGAGATCGACTCCGAATAGTCTTCGGTGTCATAGAGCCTTCTTGGTTCCTTAGATACTAAAATTAAACTTGACCTGCCTTCACCGCAATCCTTGCACAGCATGCCGCCATTTTTAATGCTGAAGAACGCTTCCCTTAACATATTATTCCCACATTCTGCGCAGGAGTCGAAATTCGGCTTATATCCGGAGAGTGAAAGGGACGTGAGTTGAAAATTAAGGATCACCGGAAGAGGGGGTTTCCCGTTATCTAATGCCGATAAAGTATGGACTAAGAGATCAAAGATATCATTATTAGGCTCTTCTTCGGGAAGGAGAATCTCGATATTCTCTAAAATGAAACTTCCCCAGATGAAAAGCTGTATATCTCCCATAAAAGTTGAAAATACTCTAATTGTCTCAGCATCTTCGATAAACTTCATCCCGCCCAGTCTTTCACGAAACCTCAGTTGAAAATGCACGAAAGGCTCAAGCCTTCCTCCGAAGCGTTTTCTGCTTTTTTTGGCGTTCTTTGCCAGTCCTTTTATCTTCCCATAATCTCTGGTAAAAAGAGAAATTATGTAGTCTGCTTCACTGAATTCAATCTTACGAAGGACAAAGGCTTCGGAAATTTTCATCCAATATATTATCACCTAAAAAATGAGCATCGCAATGAATAGATAAACTACCGATCCAAAAATGTCGTTAAACATCGTAAGAAAAGGGCCGGAGGCGGCAGCAGGGTCAAAATTTAATTTATAAAGGATGAGTGGTCCGGCGACCCCGATAAAAGAAGTTGCAATAGTGGCTGAAACCATGGCAATGAAAACTGCTAGCGCCAGTTTCGCAACTTGGGGCTCGTTTATGCTTATGATTGCGCCGATTACAGCCGCAACACATCCGCATATTACTCCTATAGAAAAACCTACTTTCACTTCAGAGAGGATTAGTCGAAATATCTGAGTTATGTTAATCGTCCCCATCCCGATGCCCCTTATCACAATAGTCGTTGTTTGAATGCCTACGTTTCCCCCGGTAGCCATTATAGCCGGCATGAAAGCTGCTAGGACTGCGATTTTCTCGAGAGTGGGTTGAAAGGCGTAGACAATTACAAATGCGATAAGAAGCTCGCCGAAAAGAGTTAAGAGGAGCCATGGAGTACGCAGTTTTATTCTGGTCAAAGTGGGTGTGTAGATAGGATGGGAATATTCCTGTACTCCGGCTAAATAGTACATATCTTCCGACGCTTCCTCGGTAATAACGTCAAGCACGTCATCCGCCGTTATTCGTCCCAATAGTCTTCCCGATTTCTCATCCACGACGGGAAGGGAAACGGCATCGTATTTTTTAAAAATATTTGCTACCTGTTCCTGGTCGACGAAAGGTGTTACAGTGACTTCTACCGCTTCCATTATGTCTCCTACTTTTGCCATCGGATTTGCCAGGATCAGCTTTTCAAGAGGAACAATGCCGAGTAGCCTGTCGTTCTCCTCAGTCACGTAGATTTCGTGGAAGTCTTCAACGTCATTGGCAATTAGTCGAACCCAGTTTATCGTGTCTCTAACTGTGGAATCATTTGTAACCTCAACAAGCTCGGTCTGCATGATTCCGCCCGCAGTATCGTCTGGGTATTTAAGGAGAGTCTCGACTTCTCTGGCATCGTCAGGACTCATCTTCCCAAGCACGGTTTTTGCCGTGTCCCTGGGTAACTCTGAAATCAAATCTGCAGCATCATCGGAATCCATTTCCTCTATGATGTCTGCTATTTTTTCGTGGTCGAGTTCGTCGAGAATTTCTTGTCTGTGTTCTTCTTCGAGTTCAAGTAGGACTTGAGAAACGGTCTCGGTATCCAAGGTGCTAAGAACCTTGGAACGATTCTCCATGTCAATGGACTGGATTAAAACGGCTATCTCTGAGGGGTGTATCGAGGATAGCGCTTCTTTAACACTCTCTATGTTTCCTTCATCGAGACGTTTAGATATCTCTTGTTTTAATTCGGCCAGTTCCATCATCGGTTTTTTAATCAGAACTTGACCGAGGTATTCTAAAGAAGAAACAATAAAAGTAAAGCTATTAAGTTGATAATTAACAGCTAATCACGATTAATAAAGAATGAAACTTCTGTTATGTGTGAGCTATATAGGAGAAAATGTCGAGACGCTTATCTCTCGAGCTGCAGCTCAAAACTCCGAAATAATTTTATAGCTGGCGCCATTTGGAATTAAACGGGAGGTGATCAATTGTTGAAATGAATGGCGAGTTCGAGTCTATTGCTAACACTGAGCTTGTTGAATATATTTGCTAAATGTGACTTTACAGTGTTCTCGCTTATAAAAAGTTCGTTCGAAATTCGCTTGTTGCTGAAGCCTTTGACGACAAATTTAGCAATTTCTTTTTCTTTCTTTGTGAGTTTAGCTTTCAAAACTGGCTTAATTTTCCCTTGGGGGATATACCGACACAACAACTTATTTATTACTTTCATGTCCAGCCAAATTTCGTTTTTGTTCACCACTCTAATAGCTTCGAGAAACTGATTTGGGGTTGACTCATCGGTTAGACATCCCTGAAGGCCTGAATGAAGGCATTGAATAATCGTATCTTCATCAATACTGTGGAACAGTAAAATTGTCTTTGTATCCTTGCTCTTTTCCATGATCAATCTGTGGATTACCGGTATGTTTACGTTGGGTAGCTCGGCATCGATAAACACAACGTCCGGCTTTTTCTGTTGAACAGATGAAATAAGCTCTGTATGGTTCGAAACCTGATTTATTATCTTGATGTCCTTCTCATGCCTGAGGATATTCCCTATTGCTTCTAGAACTAAGATATATGGGCTCGCGGCTATAAAATTAATATTTGTAATTTTACCCTCAGGGGCTGATCCAGCTTTTAGTTCGCCCGGTTCTTCTCTATGTTCTGAGCTGCTCCAAAAAACAATGATTTCCCCTAAACTATTATCGCCGTGGTTCTGGCTGGAGGTGGCGCTGAGATGAATCGTATTCTCTCTCCCTTCCTTATCGGTTAGTGTTGTGTGATAAGCACCTCTTTTACCGAAAATAGTTTGTGCTCGGCTCTTTTTTATTCTCAATACCTTGTCCAAATCTTTCCCTGATGCTTCTTCCAACCCCCAACCGGTCAGGATTTCCGAAATAGGATTCATATACGTTATCGATCCCTCAGAGTCCGTGGCGATAACTGCTACGCCTATGCTTTTGAGCGTGGTATCGAGCCATTTTGTTTCCTCTCTCAACCTCTTTTCCGTCAAATGCTTGTGAAGAGCTATATCTATGGAAGAACTCAACTCTTTTATGTGGAAAGGTTTGAGTAAGTATCCGTAAGGCTCGGTGGTCTTCGCACGCACCAGCGTATCGTCATCCGCATAAGCAGTGAGGTAGATCACTGGAATATTGAATTTCGATCTAATTTGTTCAGCGGTTTGGACTCCATCGCCATCGCCTTTTAATACTATATCCATCAGCACCAAATCCGGTTGCGCATCCGCAGCTTTCCTGAGAGCTTCGTCTCGTGTCGACGCTATAGCAGCGACTTGGTATCCCAGTTGTTTCAGTCTGTTTTTCAGGTCTCTCGCTATAATCCTGTCATCTTCGACAATCATTATCCTTGCATTTTCCATCGTTCAATCTCCTTCATCATAGAAACTGGCTTCTTTAGATTCTTGACTGCGGTGTTCGCATTGCTCTACTGATTATTACTTTCAATATGAGTTGGGTGGCTTTTTACATGTCCACAGAATTTTTTCAAATAGATACGTCTTCTTCAATCCCGAATCAATAGTACTTTAGTAGCATACTAGTCCTAGTAGAGAGTGGCTTGAGGTTTTTTAGTTGTTACGTTTTGAATAGAGGGAAAAAAAGCAAAGTCCATTAAAGAACGTTCTTTCCGATTATGTTGATTAGCTGTGATCGGTTGCTAATTCCAATCTTGTTGAATATGTTAGTTAGATGGTTCTTGACGGTATTCTCGCTGATAACCAATTTTTTGGAGATTTGCCTGTTGCTCAAACCTTGGACAACCTGTTTTACAATTTCCTCTTCACGATTTGTTAGATTCGATTTTAAAAAATTTAAATTGTTACGATTTGGTACTAGTCGGGTTATGATATTTGTGAGGGTCTTTATATCCAGCCAAATCTCATTGTTTTGCACTGTCTTTATCGCTTGGATAAACTGCTCTGTTTTTGATGTGCTGGTTAAGAAACCGCGAACCCCGGATGAGATAGCATCTATGATGAAATCTTCATCAGGGTTGTGAAGCAATAGGATTACTCTTGTATCCGGACTTTTTTCCTTCATAGCTTCCAGCATTTCTAGGGTATCTAAGTTGGGTATTGCAGTGTCGATGAACAAAACATGCGGTTTATTTTGTCGAAGTAGAGAAATAAGCTCAACTCGGTTTGAAGACTCAGCAACGATTTTTATGTCATCTACTGGTTCTAGGATTTTGCGGACACCCTCCAGGACTAATGCGGACGAAACCAGCATCAAGTTGATCGGTTTGCCTTCACTCGAATCGGTAAAATTATCTCTAGGTTTTTGAATGTCTAGAATTTTTGTTTGTGATGATCTGCTCCTGACAAAATCGGAGGATAATAAAACTGCACCCTTGATGCTTTTGGTTTCATCCCGAATGGGAGCGGCGCTCAGCTCGATGAGTCTCTCCGTCTCATCTTTAGCGATTAGTGTAATTCTTGTGAGATTGAAGAAAGCACCCTGGTGGAGCACTTTCTCTAGAAGGCTTTTCGTATCGGTCTCGTGGTTTTTTACTTTAAACATATAGGCCAAATGCTTGCCAACGATTTCTTCTCTACTCCAGCCGGTTAGCACCTCAGCGGCCGGATTGACAAACGTTACAGATCCGTAGTTATCTGTGATAATTACACAATCTCCTATTGTTTTGAGGGTTCTGGAAAGCCAATGGTTTTCCTTTCTTAACTTCTTTTCCATTTCATGATTGTAAAGTGCAATCTCGATAGATGAGCGCAATTCCCTTGTTTGAAAAGGTTTGATAATATATCCGGACGGTTCCGTTAGCTTAGCCCTTTCGATTGCGCCATCGTCCGAATAAGCGGTGAGATAGATTACTGGAATGTTGAAGCGCTCGCGGATTTTCTTGGCGGCTTGAATACCGTCGATGTCACCTTTTAGCACTATATCCATCAAAACGAGATCGGGTTTAGTTTCTTCTGCTTTTAATATAGCGTCTTCGCCTGAAGAAACTATGTCTTGGACATTATATCCCAGTTTTTTAAGCCTGCTCTTAATGTCCCTTGCAACGATTTTCTCGTCTTCTACAATCATTATTCTCGCGTTTTCCATGGTCTTGTCTCTAAATTATAACTCTTGAAATTTGATCTTGAACGATGTGCCTCCATTTTCATCTAGTTCGATATACCCCTTTATTTGCTCTGTCAACTCCACTACAAGTTGCAGCCCCAACGAATCAGTGTTTCGGAAATCCAAATCATCGGGGAGGCCAACGCCGTTGTCACTCACTATAAGAGTAAATTGAGGATTGCCAAAAGACCCCACTACGACTTCACCCGCCGCTTCTTCAGAGGCGGGTGCGCTTGTTCTCGTAACAGTTGAACAGCTCTTCTTTGAGCGACGGCTGCCATTACTACTCTCTGATTGAAGGCTGATAAGGATTTCCCCTTTTCTGTTCTTCGGGAATGCATATTTCAATGAATTCGAGACCAGTTCATTGATGATCAAGCCGCAAGGAATAGCCGTATCTATCGCCATAGAGACTTCCTCAATGTTAATTTTCAATTGGATAGAATCAGGGTCTATTTCATAAGAATATAACAAATTATTCAAAAGATTTTCAGCATACTCTTTGAACCCGATCATTGCCAGGTTCTTCGATTGGTACAAATGTTCGTGTATCAGAGCCATGGACCTTATGCGATTCTGTGTCTCATTAAACATCTCGATAGCTTTTTTGTTTTTGAGGTATTGAGATTGAAGATTTATCAAGCTGGAAATAACCTGCATATTGTTTTTGACACGGTGATGGATTTCCTTTAAAAGAACCTCTTTTTCTTTCAGGGATTCTTTTATTAGCTCGTCAGCTCTTTTGCTCTCGGTTATATCTCGCGAAGCAATAACCCCCACGATTCGCTCCGATGCTGTTCTAAAAGGTTTGCCGGTGCTCTCAAGCCATCGCCAACCTCCCTTCTTATGTCTGAACCTGAATATAGCTTTCCCCGACGATATTGTCCTTATCGATCGTTCAAATTCACTCGTCACTTCTATTAGGTCATCGGGATGAATGTACTCAAAAATTCTCGTTCCTAAAAGGTCAGAGGGTTCATAACCCAATAACTCTTTATGTTTTGGACTCGCATATAAAAAGAATCCATTAATATTTGTTTCAGCAATCAGGTCATATGTGTGTTCGACGAGAGTACGATAACGTTCTTTACTGTCAGCTAGAAGGACTTCGGTCCGTTTGCGTTCCGCTATTTCGTTTTTTAGCTCCTCGTTGATTTTGGATAACTCTAGAGTTCGCTCCTTAACACGAAGTTCGAGCTCCTCTTTAGACACCCTTAGTTCCTCAGCTTGTCGGGCATTGTTGATAGCTCCTTCAAGCTGTTGAGCGACTATTTCCAGGAGTTTTAAATCATCTTCATCAAAGGCATCCTTGTGAAAGGAATTGATGTTCATACAACCTACTGTCTTGCCTCGAGAGTGGATCGGCATTGAAACATAGCTCTTTATTCCGACTTCCCTCCCCGCAGCGCCAATAGCTATATCTTCATCTGCATCCGCACAGTATCTTGGCTTCCCTTTCAAAATAGTCTCCCATGTGAAGCCTTTTGGATAAGGTATTCTTCCTGCTCTCTCAATGAACCAATCCGGGTGACCCATATTTGCCATTAATACTGCTTCTTCTCCTTCTACTAGATAAATTGCTATGAGTTTGACCTTATCCATGTTTTTGCTCATCGCTTCAACAGCATTCTCGAGCACATCTTGAAGGTCAATAGACTTGTGAACTCTACGAGTTACAGTTCCAATAATTTCCTCATAACGGTTCTTCTTGGACAGCTGAGCAAGGTTTTCTTTAAGAGCTTTGTTGGCGCTTGCAAGTTCGGCGGTTCGTTCTTGAACCCTTAGCTCTAATTCGTCGCGCGCCTTGCGCAGTTCGTCTTCAGACTTGCGGATGGCCTCAACCTGTCTTGCGTTATTGATAGCGGTCTCTATTTGTTCAACAACAATCTCTAGCAATTTCAACTCTTCCTCATCAAAGGCATTTTTCTCGAATGAATTTATGCCGGTTGTACCTACTGTCTTGCCTTCATACCGAATAGGCATCGATAAATAGCTGTTTATTCCTAATTCCCTTCCTGCAAGACCAATAAAAGAGTCGTTTTCCACGTCTCCGCAATAGATCGGATTACTCTCAAGGATCGTCTTCCAAGTGAGACCCTTTGGATATTGAATTCGTGCTGCCCGCTGGATATAACTGTCGGTTAAGCCTTTATGGGCTTCAAGAACAGCCTCATCTCCTTCCACTAAATAAATTCCAACTATATCTGCGCGATCTATATTTTTACTCATTGCATCTACTGCGTTTTCCAAGACATCCTGGAGGTTGATTGACTTATGAACGCTTCGTGTGACTGAGCTGACGATAGTTTCATATCGGTTCTTTTTCGATAGCCGAGCATAGCTGTTACTGAGTGCTTTTTCTGTTTGTTTGCGGTCGGTAATATCTTCACATACTATGAGTATGATAGCGTTGCCCTGTGTGTCATTCAGCGCCCGAGCGGATTCTCTTACCCAAAACACTTTACCGTCTTTGCAGACTTTGCGAAATTCCCAATTTGAAACCTGTCCGGCATTCATCAAGCAATAGTTGAGTTTCTCCAAGACCGATTTTTTGTCGTCTTTGTAAAAAATATCCAGCACTTGCCTTCCAACTAGTTCCTCGCTAGAGTAGCCTAACTGCTCAGCTCCAAATCTATTGACGGAGAGAATTTTGCCTTGCTCGCTGACAGTGAAGTACATAGAAGGGTTATCTTCGTAAAGAGCACGATACCTTTCTTCGCTTATCTTGAGTGCCTCTTCAGCGAGCTTTCGGTCGGTAATGTCTTCAACAGTCCCTTCATAATGGAGAACGGTTCCGTTTTCACCACGAACAGCTCTAGTACTCTCGAGTACAAAAAGCACTGAGCCGTCACGTTTGAGCCAAGCGGATTCAAGACCCCTGACCTCGCCTTTCTCCTCAAGGATTTTTTTGAATTGACTTCGTGGATAGTTGACGTCAAATCCCTCTCTCTCCAGATTGCGAGACGCCAATTCCTCGAAGTCTGAATATCCTAGCATACGAACCAGCGCAGGATTCGCCATTACAATTCGTCCATCAGGGGTGGTACAATATGCCCCGGTAGGTATGTTTTCAAAGAGGTTTTCATAGCGCGCTTCGCTTTCACTAAGGGCTTTCTCGCGATTTTGCATCTCCTCGAACATCTTTGCTCTTGTTACTGCTATGGCGACCTGATCACCCAGCGTTGAGAGTGTGTTTATCTTTTTTTGGTCGAATTTATTTTCTTTATAGCTCATTAACCAGATGACGCCGATAATTTTTTCGTCTAGCGAAATCGGGATCCCTAAAACGCTGTGGTGTCCTAGCGCTCTCCCTGCGGACCCTAAAGCGTGATCCCTCTGAATATCATCGGTGTTGAATATTCCTCCAGATTTGATCGCTTTCCATGTAACGCCTTTCGGATATGGAATTCTTGAGGCTGTTCTCAGATAATCTTCAGGAAGGTTTATTTGGGCTTGCAGTACCGCCTCGTGTTTCTCTTCGTCCACCAGGTAGATCGCTGCCATATCTACGCAATCCAGCCCCGTCACTGAGTCTAGAACGACTTTGTATATCTCTTGAAGATTTGAAGATTTATGTAAGGCTTGAGTAACTCTGATTAATATATTGAAATCAATATTCGATTCATTGTACAAGCTCAACTTTCAATTCCTCTATTGCATTATATATTTTTCAGTAGGAAAAGTTCAAGTTTTAAATTTCAATTTTACACTAAGCTGTCGATTAACACCATCCCGGTTGCTAGATTCTGGCTTATTCCCATGCCAGTGCGTTGAGCGGAAGTCAGGAAAGGACTTTTAGTTGGGAAAGAGGAGGTAAATTTTTTGGGGGTTCACTCTGGATATAGAGAACGCAAAGAATTTGGTTGATTTCATATACACAGTGAGATAAAGAATACAGTTATGTGTTTCCTGTAGTCTACTTATTTTTTAGAGCTACCCTTGCAGCGGCAAGCCTGGCGATAGGAACTCTGTAAGGAGAGCAACTGACGTAGTTCATTCCAACGTTGTGGCAAAATTCAATCGAGGCTGGATCTCCGCCGTGCTCTCCGCATATCCCTACCTTGAGGTTTGGCCTTGTCTTTCTTCCCTTTTCCAAGGCCATTTTCATGAATTCGCCCACCCCTTTAGTATCAAGTGTTGAGAACGGGTCTTTTTCCAGAATCTCAACTTGCTTTCCATTGATTGTTACCTTGCTCTCCATATAAACCCTTATGAATTTTCCAGCATCATCACGCGAAAATGCAAAAGTGGTCTGCGTGAGGTCATTGGTTCCGAAAGAGAAGAATTCAGCCTCGCTCGCTATTTCGTCAGCCGTCACTGCCGCTCTCGGAACCTCGATCATAGTTCCTACATAGTACTTGATTCTCTTTTTATACTTTTCGAAAACTTCCTCAGCTACCTCGACGATTAAGTCTTTCTGAGCTTTGATTTCGGAGAGCATCCCGACAAGAGGAACCATGATTTCGGGAATCACTTTTTTACCCTCATTTGTGACCTCACATGCCGCTTCAATTATAGCTTGAGACTGCATCCGGCTTATTTCGGGCATTAGGATTCCAAGCCTACATCCACGAAGGCCGAGCATCGGGTTGAATTCATGGAGTTCTTCAACTCTTCCGAGAAGTTTTTTCTTCTCTTCCATAGCTTTCTGATTCTCCCCCATCAGTTCAAGATCTCTAATTTCCACCATCAGGTCTTCACGCTTGGGCAGGAACTCGTGAAGAGGCGGGTCAAGAAGCCTTATCGTCACCGGATAGCCGTTCATCTCCCGGAAAAGACCCTTGAAATCCTCTTTCTGCATTGGAAGGAGTTTGTCCAAAAACTCTTCTCTCTCTCCGGTTGTCTTAGCAAGAATCATTCCCTGCATTAGAGGAATTCTGTCCTCGGCAAAAAACATGTGCTCAGTTCTGCAAAGCCCTATGCCTTCAGCCCCAAATTTTACGGCCACTTTTGCATCTCGCGGTATATCAGCATTCGTCCTAATATTCAATCTTCTTACTTTATCCGCCCAGCCCAGGATTGTCGAGAAAATATGGTATTTCTCGGACTTTTCTGGCTCAAGCGTTCCATGTATAACTTGAGTGACCTCAGAGGGGATTACCGGGATGTCTCCTAAATACACCTTTCCTTCGAAACCATCTATCGAGATGTACTCGCCCTGTTTCACTAAGACATCGCCGGCACGAAACCTTTTCTCCTCTTCGTCGACTATTATTTCTTCCGCTCCGACAATACATACCTTGCCCATCTGCCTTCCTACAACAGCAGCGTGGCTTGTCCGTCCTCCTCTTGCAGTGAGCACTCCTTGCGAGGCGGCCATTCCGTGAATATCATCAGGGCTCGTTTCCTTTCTGACCAGAATCACACGGTCTCCCTTTCTGCTCATCACGACTGCAGTTTCTGCATCGAACGCAACTCGTCCAGCGGCGGCCCCTGGAGAAGCAGCAAGCCCTTTTGTTATTTGTTGGAAATTTTTTTTCTCGTCGGTACTAAATATTGGAAAAAGAAACTGTTCAAGGTGTTCGGGTTCTATGCGCGATATGGCGTCTTCTTTGGTGATGAGTTTTTCCTTGACCATATCATAGGCAACTTTGCCGGAAGCAATACCTGTTCTTTTGCCAGACCTTGTCTGAAGTAAAAACAGCTTTCCTTTCTCGATGGTAAACTCGAAATCCTGCATGTCCCTGAAGTGTTTCTCCAGGGTTTTTGCTGTACGGCTTAGTTCTCTATACGTATCCGGGATTTCACGCTCCATTGCGTCTATCTGCTTGGGAGTCCTTATGCCCGCCACAACATCTTCACCTTGAGCGTTCATGAGGTATTCCGCATAAAGTGTCTTTTCCCCGGTTGATGGGTCTCTAGTAAACCCTACTCCTGTGCCAGATGTCTCACCCATGTTACCAAAAACCATTGTCTGGATATTAACGGCAGTGCCCAGGTCATGAGATATTCCGTATTGCTTTCTGTAGAAAATTGCCCTATGGTTGTTCCAGGACAGAAAAACGGCATTTATAGCGGTGTCAAGCTGCGTCTTTGGGTTCTGCGGGAAATCTCTTTTTGTTTTTTCTTTAACCAACTGTTTGTACTTGGAAACGGCCTCTTGAAGAGCTTCCACACCCAAATCTACATCCTGCTTTGCTCCCTGCTTATGCTTTATCTGTTCGAGGATTTTTTCAAATCCCCCTTTTTCTACTCTTAGAACCACATCGCTGTACATCTGAATGAATCTTCTATAGGAGTCCCATGCGAATCTTGGGTTTTCGGTTTTTTCGGCTAGACCTCTGACGCTCGTATCGTTAAGGCCTAAATTCAAGATTGTATCCATCATTCCTGGCATGGAGAATTTAGCGCCTGAGCGAACCGAGACCAAAAGCGGGTCTTTTGAATCTCCAAATTTTTTGCCGGTGCTTTTCTCGAGCTTTGCCAGGTTCTCGTCGATTAATTTGATGATCTTCATGGGTACTCGCTTTCTATTTTCATAGAATATTCTGCAAACATCCGTTGAAACAGTGAATCCGGGAGGAACAGGAATACCTATTCTTGTCATCTCGGCGAGGCCGGCTCCTTTTCCACCGAGAATGTCTTTCATGTTTCCGTGTCCGTCTGTTTTTTCGTTCCCGAAGAAATAAACGTACTTCCTGCTCTTTTCCTTTTTCGCAACTTTTTTTTCGGTTTTGCGTGGTTTAACATTGGCCATAGCTTGGTTTCTCTCTCCAGTCAAATTAGGTGTTTATTTTTGAAAAGTCGGCGACTTTAAAAAAGAGGTCTCTAATTTCCCACAGCATTGAGAGTCTGTTTTGTCGAACTCGATCATCTTTGTCCATAACGAGCACTTCATCGAAGTATTTGTCGATCGGTTCCTTCAAACTCTTCATTTTGATCAGCGCTTCTGTATATTCATTTCTCTGAACGTCTCTTTCTACGTCGTCCTTAACACTTCTGAAATTATCATGGAGCCGTATTTCCGCGTTTTCGGATAACAACCCCTTTTCTACAGCCTTAGTTTTCCCCTGGCCCTTCACTATATTTACTACGCGTTTAAACGCAATTGCGAGGGGTTCAAAGTCGGGGGCTTTTCGGAATTCTGAAAGAGCCTCTAATCTTGTCCAAGTCTCGACTAGGTCGTCACATTCCACTGAAATAGCGGCATCAACTAAATCTGGCGCAAATTCCTCGGAAATCATAATGTTTCTAAATCGTTCGACCACAAAGTTAATCAAGTCGGTTAAAAGTGGAGAAGTTGAATGGGTTTCAGCTGGAGCAGGGAAATCCGGCTTTCTTGTGTGGAGTTGATTCCAAATCAAGTTTAAACTCGCATTGAAAATATCTCTAAGGCTCAAGCGGAAACTTTTATTCAGGATAATGTTTATGATACCTATAACTTGCCTTCTAAGTGCATAAGGGTCCGAGGTTCCGCTGGGAACGAAACCTGATATGAAGCACGCAGAGACCGTATCAACCTTATCCACAATACTCAGTATAGCTCCGAAATCAGTTTCCGGGAGCTTCCCCTCGCGCGATGTAGGCATGTAATGTTCTTCTATTGCTTTAGCAACCTCTTCTTTCTCTTTAGAAATCGAAGAGTAATATTTACCCATCGTTCCCTGAAGTTCTGGGAACTCAAAAACCATTTGACTAGCGAGGTCTGCTTTTGATAAATGTGCGGCTCGCATAAGGTCACCAATCAGACCTACGGAGAAATTGAGTTTTTTCCCGATATATTCCGCTAGTTTTTCCATTCTCTCTGTCTTATCGTAGTAAGTACCGATCTCCGACAGGAAAACCATGCTTCTTAATTTATGTACATTTTCAGAAAGAGGTGCCTTTGTATCTTCCTTGAAGAAAAATTGTGCGTCTCTGAATCTGGCTTTGATAACCCTTTCGTTTCCTTTGATTACAAGTTTGGGGTCTTTCGCAGGAATTCCACTGACGAAAATAAAACTGTTGAGGAGTTTCTCGCTTTTCGCGGAATTGGAGAAGACCGGGAAGTATTTTTGGTGATTTTTCATAACGCTTATCAGGACTTCTTTTGGCAGCTCGAGAAACTCTCTGTCGAAACTGCCCTTGAGGACGACCGGGTACTCTACTAAATGAGTCACTGTATCTAGGAGTTCCTCATCTTCTATTGGGATTCCGTTTATTGTCTTAGCGATGAGATCGATCTCCTTTTTTATGATTTGCCTTCTTCTATCTGGGTCTAATATTACAAAACTGTTCTCGAGTCTCGATATATATTCGTCCCAGTTTTTGACTCGAAACGGCTTGGGAGACATAAACCTGTGTCCCCGGGTACTTGAGCCGCTTTTAATTTCATCAAAAGTCAAAGAGATCGTTTTTTCACCGTAAAGACAGAGAATCCATCTAACAGGTCTTGCGAATACCGCGTCTCCTTCGCCCCACCTCATTGATTTTTTAAAAGGGATAGAGAGGATTATTCGTGGAATAATGTCTCTCAATACCTTTTCTGTTTTCTCACCTTTGGTTTTTTTTCTTGACGCAACCAGCTCGCCTTTGTGATGCTCCACAACTACCAGGTCTTGTACGTCGACACCTTGAGCCTTTGCAAATCCTAACGCCGCCTTGGTAGGCATACCATTTTCGTCGAATGCAATTCGTTTAGGGGGACCTAGTGTTTCAACTATATTATCGCTCTGTTTGTCTGAAATACCGGTAACTCGAACGGTCAGCCTTCTGGGTGTTCCAAAACTGCCTATGTTTTTGTATGCAATAAGATTGGTCTTGAGTTCACTCTCTGTAATACTGCTCAAATTCTCGATAGCGTCTCCTAAAAACCCGGCGGGGATCTCTTCTGTTCCTATTTCTAGTATTAAATCTTTGTCCATAAGTTCTTTTGAAGAAGAGGGAATCTAATTTCCTCTCTTTCTTTTAGGTATGCTTCAGCGCACATCTTTGCAAGCGATCTTACTTTTCCAATGTAGCTAGCACGTTCGGTAACTCCGATTGCTCCCCTCGCATCGAGAAGATTAAAAGTATGGGAGCATTTTAAACAGTAGTCATAGGCTGGCAGAGGAATTTTCTTGTCAATGAGATTCTCGCATTCTGTCTTAAACTTATCGAATAAGTCTCTAAGCATTTCTGGATTCGATTCTTCAAAGTTGTATCTTGAAAACTCGACCTCATCCTGATGGTGAATTTCACCATATGTTACGCCCTCAGTCCATTCTAGGTCAAATACATTTTCGACGCCCTGTAGGTACATAGCGATTCTCTCAGTTCCATAAGTGATTTCGGCTGAAATCGGTTTTAAATCAATTCCACCCGCCTGTTGAAAGTAGGTGAACTGCGTTATTTCCATTCCGTCAAGCCATACCTCCCATCCTAAACCCCAGGCTCCTAGGGTTGGGGATTCCCAATCGTCCTCTACAAACCTTATATCGTGTGAAAGCGGGTCTATTCCGAATGACCTCAGACTGTGCAGATAAAGTTCCTGTATGTTCTTTGGGGAAGGCTTTATTATTACCTGAAACTGATAGTAGTGCTGAAGTCTGTTTGGGTTCTCTCCGTATCTACCATCCGTTGGTCTTCTCGATGGCTCTACGTATGCAGCGCGCCAGGGTTCGGGTCCCAGACATCTTAGAAAAGTAGCGGGATGAAACGTCCCCGCACCCTTCTCCAGGTCATATGGCTGAAGTATTATACAGCCATGCTTTGCCCAAAATCGCTGCAACTCTAGGATCAAATCTTGAAAAGTCATGCCTGATTTCTAACAAATGGAATGCAAAATAATACCATTATTTAAAAGAAAGCAAATTTAAAAATTAAAGTAGAGTATATAGTTAGAAGCTTCAAATCCCACTGAGCTACTTCTGATATTCACAGCGCCTGGTGTTCGTAAAACTCATCCAATGTCGTGAATATGAGCGCATACAATTAGATTTATAAGTTGTCTCTTCTAGTCGGCATGCATAGGTTTCGTGTTGATTAACCAGTTGTCAAAATGCATTCCAATTTGATATTCGCGAGAGTGCTCTTTCTACAATAAGCTCTCTTCTCTGCGACTTTGGGACGCTGTTTGGAAGCGGACAAAAAAGTCCAAAGTTTATATTCATGGGTTGGAAATTCTTGATACTTTCATCATTTATATACCGGATAAGGGACCCCATTGCGGTTTCCGGCGGGGGAACTATGGGATTTAAACCCTGGGAAATCCTAGCAGCGTTTATTCCTGCAACAATACCCATTGCAGCCGATTCAACATACCCTTCGACTCCGGTGATCTGACCGGCAAAAAAGATCAGCTCTTCCCCCTTTAGCTGAAGGGTAGGGTGAAGGAGTCTTGGTGAATTGATATATGTGTTTCTGTGTATGCTCCCGTATCTCATGAATTCCGCATTCTCAAGTCCTGGTATCATCCTGAAAACCCTTCTCTGCTCTGGATATTTGAGTTTGGTCTGAAATCCCACCATATTGTACATAGTAGCTTCTTTGTTCTCCATCCTGAGTTGTAACACGGCAAAGGGTGATTTCCCCGTGTGTGAGTCGATTAGTCCTACAGGTTTCATCGGGCCAAATCTCAAAGTATCACTTCCTCGTTCTGCCATAACTTCTATTGGAAGGCAGCTCTCAAAATATTGTACCTTCTCGAATTCGTGGGTTTCGATCTTGTCAGCTTTTATTAGTTCTTCTATGAATCTGTTGTACTCTTCTCTGGTTAAAGGGCAATTCACGTAATCCCCTTCTTCTTGCTCTCCTCTTCCGTATCTCGACGCCCTAAAGACCTTTGTGTAGTGAATTGTCTCTGCATCGATAATTGGAGATATAGAATCGTAGAAGTAAAGGTGCGATGAGCCCGTAGTTCTGCTTATATCTTTCGACAGGGATTCTGAGGTCAGTGGGCCTGTCGCGATTATTACCGGGCCGTCTACAGGTGTAGGGATTTCTCTGGCCTCTTCTTGAATAATTTCGACTAACGGGTTTTCTTCCAGCTTTTTTGTTAGGTAATTGGAGAACAGTTGACGGTCAACAGCGAGAGCTTTTCCTGCTGGAATCGATGTGCTATCTGCCGCTTCAATGACTATCGAGTTGAGTCTCCGCATTTCCTCCTTGAGAATCCCGCTTGCGTTATCGAGCGACTGAGATTTGAGAGAGTTGCTGCAAACAAGCTCTCCGAAATTTGAAGTTTTATGGGCGGGAGTTCGAGCTTTTGGTCTCATTTCAAATAACCGGACTTTGAGGCCGAGTTTTGTTGCTTGGTGTGCTGCCTCGGACCCTGCTAAGCCACCACCGATTATTGTAACAAATTTCCCAACCGACATTACTTCAAAGATGCTACCTGATGCTGAGATCCGATCCAATTCAGTTTTAGATTAATGAATAATTCTCCCTATATTCTCGTGCTCTTTAGGTAGTAAACCTAAAGTCCATATTATTGACGACAATTTTTGCAATCTTTAGCGATAATCGTCATTTAGGTTTGATTTGTATGAAGCGAAAACCAACTGTTCATTCAAATTTGTCAGTTTTTTCAATGAGTTATATTCCTGAAACAGCGATTGACTTCTTGGCATGTATATTGCATAGTTCTGCATACACCGATGGTTGACTTTAAGACAAAAGGGATGTATAAAAAGGATATAAAATGCTTCAAATCCTTGTGGAAAATGGCAAACTACTTGAAAAAGTAAGACTGCAAAGTTTCTGGCCTAAGTTATGACGTGGTTTACGATTGAGCTATTTTTCGAAATTTTGAATTCATTATTGGGAGAGATGCGACAATCAAGAACAATATGGTAGCAGGGTTGCCCTACGGAGATTCAATCCAATGGTTTTTCATTTCAATAAAATCCTCATCAGCAAGTGTAGTTGCAGCATGATTATTTAAGTTGATCAGCAACGATATGAATTCACAAAAAATACTGTGCTTTGATTTATGTCTTCGGGTTAGACAAAACTTTTGATTGAAAAGGTGTGCTGAAGATGAAGGATCAAAATATAAGCAACCGTATAGGCGACATCCTGATCAAGGAAGACGTTATAAGTCTTGATCAACTTAAAAGTGCCATCGAAGATCAAAAACAGTCAGGAAGAAGGCTAGGAGAAACCCTTCTCAATCTTGGTTATATAGATGAAAATCAATTGGTAGCTTACCTCAGTAAGCAGTATGGCGTACCTGCTATTGATCTAGATCAATTTGACGTATCCCCTGACATTTTGAAGGTTGTACCCAGAGAATCTGCTATAAAACATAAGCTTATTCCGATAAATCGTTCTGGCGCCACTCTTGTTGTTGCTATGTCCGACCCTTCCAATATTTTCGCTATCGACGACCTCAAATTTGCTACCGGTAAGAATATCGAGGTGGTGGTTACTGCCGAGCGCGCTATTCAAAAGGCGATAGAAAAATACTACGGCTCCCAAAGAGAATGGGAGGATAGAGTAAAGGCGGAACAAAGCGTAGGAGCAGTAGATAAGCTAATAGGAGAGCTTGAGGATTTTTCAGTAGATGTTATTGGAGAAGAAGAAATAAATTTATCCGACCTTGAAAGAGCTTCTGAAGAAGCCCCAGTTGTAAAACTGGTAAACCACATTCTTCTTGATGCGATGAGACGAGGCGCGAGCGACATTCATATCGAGCCGTACGAGAAAGACTATAGGGTAAGATATAGAATTGACGGTGTGCTGTATGATACTATGCGTCCGCCTTCTAAATTGAAAAACGCAGTATGTTCAAGGGTTAAAATTATGGCTAATCTTGATATCGCAGAAAGGCGGCTTCCTCAAGACGGTCGTATAAAAATCCAGGCAAGCAAAGGTAGGACTATGGAATATCGAGTCTCCGTAATTCCCACTCTCTTTGGAGAGAAAGTCGTGATGAGACTTCTCGACAAAGAGACTTTGCAACTCGATTTGACAAAGCTCGGTTTCGAAGAAGAACAGCTTAAAGGATTTAGAGACTCGATTTATAAGCCTTATGGAATGGTTTTAATTACAGGTCCTACAGGTAGCGGAAAAACAACTAGCCTTTATTCAAGTCTCATGGAACTAAACCGTCAGGATGTGAATATTTCAACGGCAGAAGACCCGGTTGAATATAGCCTTGGTGGAGTAAACCAGGTGCAGATGCACGAAGAGATCGGGCTAACATTTGCTGCGGCTCTTAGGTCTTTCTTAAGGCAGGACCCCGATATAATCCTTGTCGGAGAAATTAGGGATTATGAGACCGCTGAAATTGCCATTAAAGCAGCTCTCACAGGTCACCTCGTACTTTCCACTCTTCACACGAATGATGCTCCCTCGACTGTTACCAGACTTCTAAATATGGGTGTGGAGCCTTTTCTTGTTACCGCTTCCTTGAACTCCATAGTTGCTCAAAGATTGATGAGAAAAATTTGCTTGGATTGTAAGGAAGAACTGGAAGTCTCTCCACAAGTTCTAATTGATTTAGGAATATCTCCCAAAGAGGTTTCTGACTATATAATTTACAAGGGAAGAGGAGATGGCTGTAAAACATGTCTTGGGACTGGATATAAAGGGAGATTGGCAGTGTATGAAGTTATGGTACTTACAGAAGAATTAAAAGAGTTTATCCTCAGCGGGGCATCTGCTCTTGAGCTCAAGCGTGAAGCGATAAGACAGGGGATGAAAACCCTTAGACAAAGTGCGATCACTAAGCTAAGGCAGGGTATAACAACCGTTGAGGAAGTTGTGCGAACTACGTCGTCTGATAGTTAGGAGGTAATAAATGGCAGTGCCAATTTATGAGCTTTTAAAGGTAGTGGTAGAGAATGAGTCTTCTGACTTGCATATTACCGCGGGCGCGCCGCCGATGTTGCGAATCGACGGGAAACTCGTTCCGATTAAACACCCCCCACTTACGCCGTCTGAAACAAAGGACCTTTGCTACAGCGTGCTTACCGACGTGCAGAAACATAAGTTTGAAGAAAACTGGGAGCTCGACTTTTCTTTTGGTGTTGATAGCCTCGGCAGGTTCCGAGGGAACGTTTATACGCAAAGAGGCGCCATAGCAGGTGCTTTTCGTTTGATTCCTTTTAAAATAAGAAGCCTTCAAGAACTTGGGTTGCCGCCGGTTGTATCTGATCTCATAAGAAAGCCAAGAGGACTTATTCTTGTTACAGGACCTACTGGCTCAGGAAAGACAACTACACTTGCAGGAATGATAGACCAGGTAAACCTGGAACGCCATGAGCATATAGTTACTATTGAAGATCCTATAGAGTATATTTACGGTCATAAAAATTGTATTGTGAACCAAAGAGAAGTTGGGAGTGACACAAAGAGTTTTCATAATGCTTTGAGAAGCGTTCTCCGAGAAGACCCTGATGTAATTCTAATTGGAGAAATGAGGGATCTTGAAACCATAAAGATCGCGCTTACTCTTTCTGAAACCGGTCACTTAACCCTTGCCACACTTCACACAAATACTGCCGTTCAGACAATAAACCGCGTCATTGACGTTTTTCCTCCCCACGAACAGGCACAGGTAAGAGCGCAACTATCTTTTGTCTTGGAAGGTATACTCTGTCAATCCTTGATGCCCAGAATAGGTGGCGGTAGGGTGCTTGCATTGGAGGTGTTAGTTCCCAATCCTGCTATTAGAAATCTTATTCGAGAAGACAAAGTGCATCAAATATACTCTCAACAGCAGATTGGACAGGAAAAATGGCATATGCAGACTCTCAATCAGTGCCTTGCTGAC
>Ga0187893_10004710_pt1 | contig 25566 bp, 18 predicted proteins | sample MA1701074metaG_FD_139574 | JGI IMG/M metagenome (GOLD analysis project Ga0187893, IMG submission 139574) | White microbial mat communities from a basaltic lava cave in the Kipuka Kanohina Cave System on the Island of Hawaii, USA - MA170107-4 metaG ... | reverse complement strand
ACGGTCATTGACGCGAACACTGTCTGGCGCTTTTCGACGTCTTCATAGTTGGGGTAGGAAATGGGAAGCATCCCCGGGTTGTTGGCATCCACCGTCACCAGGGAAACGACCCGATCCGGATCGCGCAGGAACGGCGCCTGCAAAAACAGGGCTTTGACCACGGTGAACATCGCGGTATTTGCCCCAATACCAAGAGCGAGCGAGAGCACGGCCACAACCGTAAACACGGGACTTCTGGCCAACGTCCGAAAGGCGTACCTAACGTCTTGCCACAAGGTTTCCATTACAGAGATTCTCGCACCTGAAGCAGTTGCTTGGGGACGAGGGCCCTAAAGGCCGTCCGGCTGGCGCGCGCGGCGCCGGATGTTCTATTCCCACCGCACGCGGTTTGCGTTGCGCAGGCGCTCTCGAAGCTGGTTGCGGAACTCGCGGACTTCATTGCGCAGGTTCTCTACATTGCTCCGGCGATCAGCGGAATCTTCACGAAGCCGGCCGCATTCGCTGTGGATGTCCGAGCGCACCTCCGCGGCGTGCCGCCGCAGTTCTTCTCCCAGACGCCGTGCATGCTCACGCGCCTGGTCGCGAATCTTGTAGACCCCGTCAGGCATTGGCTGAACGGCGGGCGCTGTGAAATGGAACTGGTTCCGGAATTCGCGGCCCAGCGAGCCAGTCCCGGCCAAGATTATGATGGCTGCGACCGCGACCAGATCGAAGTTGCGAGCCAGCCAGCAGTTCTTTTCAGACGACATCACACCACCTCCACGTTCTCCTCAACAATGCGGCCGTCAAACAGATGGATGGACCGGTCGGCGTGGCGTGCGTAGCGGGGATCATGGGTCACCATGCAGATGGTGGCGCCGCTACGATGCAGCTCACGTAGAAGTTCCATGACCGCCTCACCGTTGGCTGAATCGAGGTTTCCCGTGGGCTCATCGGCGAGCAAAATGGAGGGTTCGCCGACCAGCGCCCGGGCCACGGCCACGCGTTGCTGCTGGCCGCCCGACAATTGCGAAGGATAGTGCTTGACGCGGTGGCTCATACCCACGCGCTCAAGCGCTTCGTGAACTCGCTTTTTGCGCTCCGCCGAGCCCATGCCCCGGTAGGTTAGAGGCAGCTCTACGTTTTCATAGACGGTGAGGTCGCCGATGAGGTTGAATGCCTGGAATATAAATCCGATTTCACGGTTTCGGATACGGGCCCGTTCGCTCAGTTTCAGCTTCTCCACGGGCTGTCCTTTCAACATGTAAACGCCGTCGGATGGAGAATCGAGCAGTCCCAGGATGGCGAGCAGCGTGGATTTCCCGCATCCGGAGGGGCCGGCGATCGCCACGTATTCCCCCTTCTTGAGTTCCATATGAATGCCCGCGAGGGCATGGGTTTCCACCTCGTCCGTTACGAACACCTTGGTGACGCCATCCAGTCGAATCAGAATATCCCCGGCAGCGCTCATCGCGTCTCCTTTTCGTTGTTTACCTATTGACTGTATCTACGTAACATACGTTAGCTGGTTCCAACGTTTTTTGTTTAATTCAGCCGAATCCGGTTGTGGGCATCCCAGGCGGACATGTCGGATAAAACCACCTGGTCGCCAACTGTTAACCCTTCAAGAATCTCAATCGTGTTGACGGAGCTGCGGCCCAGTTTAACCTGTACCCTAAGGGCTTCCTTGGAGCCGGGATCGAGGCGAAACAGCGTCACCAGGCTGTTGGACTGGCCAAAGACGGGCCGGCCCACGAACAGCACTTCGTTCAGCCGTTCGATCTCGACGGTTCCATCCACGCTCAGATCAGGGCGGGCGCCTTCCGGCAAAGCGCCTTCCAGTTTTACGTCCACTGTGACCGTACCGTTAACCACGGCGGGGTCGATGCGGGTGACCCTGCCGTCCACGGTGCCGTTGCGCGTATCGATAACTGCAACCTGCCCGATCTGCACGTCTTTAGCCTGCGTCTCGGCGATTTTCAGCTCCGCTTTCAATTTTTGCGGCTGTGCGACCTTGGCAAGAATCGTTCCCGGGGTTACCCGCTGTCCCACCTGCAGTGTCATCTCCTGGAGGACTCCGTCGGCGCCGGCACGAATGTTGAGGTCCCCCACCTGTGCCTTTTTCAGAGCATAGGCGGCTTCGAGCTTTTCAATTTGTACCCTCTGCGCCGCCAGTTGCGCCTCGATCGACTCCCCGCTGATCGCCAGCCGTTTCTGCTCAAGCTCGAAACGCTTGCCAAGCTCTTCGGCGCTGGCTTTGGAAAGCTGCACGGTCAGATCGGGAGTCAGTCCCTCCTTGGCGAGCTTCAGGTCGCGGTCATATTTGAGTTTGGCCTGTACATACTCGCTCTCCAGTTGGGCCGCACGCGCGCGCTGGTCGAGTTGCTGGCTCTCCAGCTTCACTTTCAAATCCTTGTGGTTAGCCTCGGCCATTTTTACCTGCCACTCCAGGTCAAGCATGGCCAGCGTCAATTCCGGGTTGCTCAACTCCATAATGATGGAGTTCTTGTTGACCTTCGCTCCGGGCCGGTGAATGAGCTTTTCGACACGCCCGTCGGTATTGGCTGGAATCCACAGAATTTCTTCGGGAACCAGAGTTCCCAAGCCGCGCACCTGGCGCAGCATGGGACCCCGCTTGACGGTGTCAACCCACACCGAAGACCGTTCGACGGGAGGCGCGGCCGGCTTCAGCCGGTTCAGTCCGATCGTTATCAGCGGGATAGAAATCAGAACCACAAGCGCCAGAATCGTGCGCTTGATGATCCGGATTTTTCGCGCTCCCTTGCGAGGGACATCCATAGCCACGGTCGTCTTCTCCGCTTGAGGTAGGGCACGGTGAGTGCCATCGGTAAGGTTTCGGCGCAGCCTTACTAATCAATAGTTTAACCAAAGACAGGAGGTCAAGGCTGGGCCCCGCTGTGTCCGCTTCTGGGACCAGGTTGTACGGAAACGCATAACAAGGCTCGACACTTTGGGCGGATCGGAAGTCCCAACCGCGGCGCGGTCAGGCTACAATCCTTGATAACGCCGTAACGCTCGAGATGGATTTTGCACAGCAGTTGAAGTCGTCAATCGACATCGCCGAAATCATTGGGGAGCGGGTGCGCCTGAAACGAATCGGCTCAACCGGACGCCACATGGGTCTTTGTCCGTTTCACACCGAAAAAACGCCCTCGTTTTCCGTGAACACCTCGATGCAGATCTACAAGTGCTTCGGATGCGGAGCGGCTGGCGATGTGATCCGTTTCGTAATGGAATTCGAAAGCATCAGCTTTTACGAAGCGCTGAAAATGCTTGCCGAGCGATATGGCATCCCGATGCCGAAACGCTCCGAGTATGCGGATCGGGAAAGTCAACTCCGCGAATCGATCTACTCGATGAACGACATCGCGCAGGAGGCGTTCCGGAAAAACTTTCTGGCGGCCCAAGGGCGGGAGGCGCGCGCTTACCTGCAAGGCCGCGGGGTGACCCTGGAAACCGCTGAGCGGTTCGGATTGGGACTGGCCGACCGCGGCGGGGAGATCGCGCGGCTGCTCGACCGGCAGGGGTTCACGCCCGATCAGATCGAGCAGTCCGGCCTGGTGATTAAGAGGCAGGAAGGCGGAGTGTTTGACCGCTTTCGCGCCCGGCTCATGTTTCCCATCCACAATGAATCGGGGAAAGTCGCCGGCTTTGCCGGGCGCGCCCTTCATGCCGGGGATGAGCCGAAATACCTCAATTCCCCCGAAACGCTGTCCTATAAGAAAAGCCTGCTGCTCTACAACCTCCACCGCGCGAAAGAAGCCGCCCGCAAAAAAGGGCGCTTCATTCTGGTGGAGGGCTACATGGATGTGATCGGCCTGGCGGCGGCGGGCATTCCGGAAGTGGCGGCCAGTTGCGGGACCGCGCTGACTCCGCCCCAGGTCCGGTTGATGAAGCGGTTTGCCGACCAGGTGACCGTAAATTTCGATCCGGACGCAGGCGGGACCAGAGGGGCCGAACAGTCGATCCGCCTGCTGCTCGATGAGCATGTTCGAGTGCGCATCCTCGAGTTCGCCGAGGATCTGGATCCGGACGAATACGTAAAACAACACGGGGTCGAAATGTATTTGAAACATTTGGACCACGCGCCGAACTATTATTTTTGGCTGGCCGATCAGGCCAAGACCCGTTACGACAGCCAGACGGCGGAAGGGCGTGCGCAGGCGTTGCAGTTCCTGCTACCTTCACTACAAAGGATTCCCGACCGGATTGAGAGGGCGGGCGTGGTCAACGACCTGGCGAGTTATCTTGGAGTGGCGCCGGGCCTGGTGCTGGAGCAATTCAAGAAGGCGGCCATCGAGCGCAGGGAGCAGAAGCCGGAATTTACAGCGCCGGCAGTACGGCCCGTGGAGATGATTCTGCTCAAGGCGCTGCTGCTGTATCCGGAGCTGCGAGACGAGATTTTGGACCGCCTGGGGAAGGCGGCGGGACTATACCAGTTCCGGTCAAAGGGAATATTCCAGGGCATGCTTCAGTTGCACCGTTTACAACCGGGATTCAGATACATGGACCTGGACGCGAGGCTGGAGGAGAACGACCGCGCTCTACTGTCGGAAATGGTTTTTGCCGATGAGATGGAAAGCGAGGACAAAGAGAGTGCGCGACAGAACGCGCTCGCGTGCTTGAAAACGATCGAGGTGGGGGAAATGGAATCCCGCGCCGCGCAATTGCGTATTCAGATCCGTCAAGCACAGCAGCGCGGAGACATGGAATCCGCCATGCGGCTGGTTGAGGAATTGGATCAGTTGCGTCGTGGCGGAGGATCATTTTAAATGGAAGGAAACCGGTGTGGGGTCGATGGTTATCCGTACAACGTCCCGATGAAGTGATGTTGTAAAATGTGAAGGTCAAGTTTCCGGGCGGGGCTGGAACACACACGTGGCAACGGACGACAAATTTAGCCGGCTCAAGCAACTGATGGACGTTGGCAAAGAGAAGGGATTCGTTTCCTACGAAGAGGTGAATGAGATCCTCCCGGATGAGATAGGCGCGGGCCCTGAGATCGACGATCTCCTGGCCGATCTGGACACCGCCGGCATCGAGATCCTTGAAGAACCGAAGCTGGATTTCGTCAAAAAGAGCGAAGACGGCGAAGATTTCGGCGACCTGGATTTCGGTCAGGACCTCAGCGACAAAACCAACGATCCCGTGCGCATGTATCTGCGCGAAATGGGGACCGTTCCGCTGCTGACCCGCGATGGAGAAATCGAGCTCGCCAAACGGATTGAGCACGGACAGCGAATGGTGGCCAAGGTGCTATCCCGATCTCCGCTGATTGTCCGTTCCATCATCAACCTCGCCGAGGAAGTCCGGCGCGGTAACGTCTCGGCTCGCGATCTGCTGCTGCAAAACGAGATCATGGTGAGCGACGAGGACGTCGAGACTCAGACTGCCGCGCTACTGCTGAAGACTGAAGAAATCGAGCAGATGCAGGTGAAGGCGCAGAAACTGCGGCAGCAAATGGTGCCTTTCTCGCTCGGACGGAAACCGAAACAGAACATGGCGCGGCGCTGGAAGCTCAGCCGCACCGTGATCTCCATGTCCCGCATGGTGCGCTCGATTGCCTTTTCGAGCACGGTCTATCATCAGTTTTCCAACCACCTCCGGCGCGCCGTCGATGAATTCAAGCCGCTCGAGCGCGATATCTCGCGGCTGCAACGCCGCATCGAGGAGCTGTCGGAGTCCTCAAGCCGGGATGCGCGGCGCGAAAACAAACAGCCCCTCGAAAAAGAGCGCCAGTCCGTCGTCAAGCGGATGTCTCAAATGGAAGAGGAGTTTGGAGCCTCAGCGAGCGAGCTCCGGCGCACGCTGCAAATCGTCGAGCGCGGCGAGAATGAAGCCGAGACAGCTAAAAAGCAACTGATCGAAGCCAATCTGCGGCTGGTGGTGTCTATCGCAAAGCGCTATACCAACCGCGGCCTTCAATTCCTGGATCTGATCCAGGAAGGCAATATCGGGCTGATGAAAGCGGTCGACAAATTCGATTACCTGCGCGGGTACAAATTCTCCACCTACGCCACCTGGTGGGTGCGTCAGGCCATCACGCGCGCCATCGCCGACCAGGCGCGAACCATCCGCATTCCCGTCCACATGATCGAAACGATCAACAAGCTGGTACGGACGCAGCGGCTGCTTCAGCAGGAGTACGGTCGCGAGCCTACTACCGAAGAGCTGGCCCGCAAACTCGATTTGCCGGTCGGCAAGGTGCGAAAAGTGCTGCGCATTGCGCAGGAGCCGATTTCACTGGAAACGCCGGTCGGAGAGGAAGAAGAGTCCCATTTGGGGGATTTCATCGTCGATCGCCGCGTCGTCTCGCCGTCGGAAGCAGTGATCAATCTCAACCTGCGGGAACAGACAGCCGAAGTTCTCAAAACACTCAGCCCCCGCGAAGAGAAGATCATCAAGATGCGTTTCGGCCTTCAGGATGGCAGCGAACATACCCTCGAGGAAGTCGGCCAGTTCTTCGCCGTAACGCGCGAGCGCATCCGCCAGATCGAAGCCAAGGCCCTGCGGAAGCTGCGTCATCCCAGCCGCAGTCACCGCTTGCGCGCTTTCCTGGACGCCAATTCCCACGAGTAGGCTTCCGTCCGCTAACCTCCGCCATACAATCGCTCCACCATGGAGTGGATTTCTTCCGGCACAAGATGCCGCCAGCCGCTTCCGCTTTGAATCCGCTCACGCACGCGGCTCGATGAAATGGCGTCAATTTGCGAATCAACGGCTAAAGCTTGAACGGCGTGCGCGACCTCCGGTGGCGGTGCGTACAGCCCATCGCGCGGCGCTACCAGCAGCTCGAATTCCTCAAGCTGCTCGCCGATCGTGGGAAGCGGACCATAGTCCCATTCAACGATTCGCTCGGCGGCGTCCCGCCCGCACAGAAAACACAAGCGAACTTGCGGCGGATAATGGGAACGGCATTCGCGGGCGATCTCCAGGAACAGGCCGCCATCGCTGACGGCCACCGAATATCGGGATTCCCGTGCCGTGGAAGACAGCACCATGTTCAGACGGTCTTCCATCGGCACTTCGCCATAGCCTTTATGCGGGAACGCAGCCGGGAGAACAAAGAGCACTTCCCCGGCGCATCCCGAGTCGAGTGCCGCGCGCGCCAAGGCCAGATGGGCCAGGGTAGGCGGGTGGAACGCGCCCGAAAGAATGCCGACCTGGTCCGCCCCGGCCGTGGCTTTCCGCAAGAAATGCATGTGTCAAGATGGTAGCAAGCATGTTCAGTTGGATTTGTCCAAAATGCGGCGCTGATGTGCCGCCTTCCGAAGACGATTGCCCACGCTGCGCGAAGATCTACGCGACGCCCGTAGTCAAGTCGCAACCGCCGGACCAGCCGGTGCAGAAGGAAGCTCCTCTGGCGGCGGATCCGGGGCCTCCATTGCTTCCGCCTGCTTCCCACGTGCCGCTGCCGTCGCCTCCTCCAGTGGTAGCCCAGCCGCCGCCAACACCACCCGCCGCGCAGCCGCCGCCAGCCTATACCATTCCTCCGCCAAGGCAAGGTCTGCCAAGCTGGATCATTGTTCTTTTGGTGTTCGCCGGACTCACCGGAGCCGGTTGGGTCGGCTATACCTACGTGCTCCCCTCCAATCGCGCTCAGGAGGAATCCGCCGGCCCGTCCGGGACGAAGCTTCTTCCCCTCGACGAGGCGCAGAAGAAGAAGCTGGCGCATCCCTTTGCCAGACATCTTGAAGTGACAGGATTGCGCATCACCGAAGGCGCCAACCGCAAACTTGAGGTGCGGATGGTGGTCATCAATCATTCCGCGGCAGAGTTGCCCGACCTCAAACTGGAGATTCAACTGTCCACCACTAACGCCAAGCCCGGCGCCGAACCCATCTCCGTGTTCACGGCCGCCGTACCTCCGCTTTCGGCCTATGAAAGCAAGGATGTAAAAGCGCCTGCCACAACAAGATTGCGCGCCTACGAATTTCCCGACTGGCAGTTCCTGAAAGCCGATTTCAGAGTGATGTCTCCATAATCACCGGATCGGTCCAGCGCGCTCGTGCAGGACTGATCATTTCACTCAACGCCTTTTGCCGGAAGCGAAAGATCTCCTTGAGCTGGCCGGAGACGATCCCTTTGTGCACAATCCTGCCCAAGGGGCCAAACGGCAGCGAGTAGAACGCTTCATCGGTGACCAACGTGCCTTCTTCGCTCGGATGAAACGTAAGGCGGTGCCGCCATAACCGGAAAGGCCCTTTGACCTGCTCATGCTCGCAAACAAAGGGGGGTTCATATTCCGTTATGATCGATCTCCAAAGTATGGGCAGCCCCAGCCAGCGAAACTCATAATCGATCTTCACACCGGCAGCCATCAGAATCGGCGGAGGAGTCAGGATCCGAAACTGTAAACCCGGTGGAGTGATTTCAGCCAGCCGCAGCGGATCCTCAAAGGCGGCGAACGCATCCCGCACCGATACCGGGACAATCATTTGCGTGCGTAGAGTGTACGTCGTCACGGATTCATCGCAGAGTGTCGAGCGCGGCCTGCTGCTCGCGAGTATACCGGCAGCGATAGGGAGCCGCATAGGGTTGGCCAAGCCGCATCAGATTCCATCTTGCATCGAACAGACATGGATCGAGTGTGAGAGCGCGGCGGAAGTCTTCGATTGCGGCTTCGCCCTGGCCAAGTTGTACTAGTGCGGCGCCGCGGTTGTTGATCGCGCGCGGATCGCCAGGCGTCAACGCCAACGCGCGTCCGAACTCGGCCAGCGCTTTTCCGGGTTCGCCGCGTTCAAGCCACACGCGCCCTTTTTCCGATGCCGCCAGCGGGCTGGCCGGCGCGAGTTTCCCGGCTCTATCGAGAAGCGCGATGGCCTCGTCCGGCCGCACGTAGCGCGCCAGTTGGACAAGCGGGCGAGGCTTGTCCGGCGCAAGCTCGGCCGCGCGCGTCCATAAGGCGCGGGGATCGCGCCACAGTGAGGTCTGAACGAAGCTGAGCACTGCCAGCACCCCGGCGGGCGCAATCATCCAGCCGGGCCGTTTGTGAAACAACAGGCCGGCGGCTGCCGAAGCGGCGGCCAGTGGAAGATACACCCGCCGGTCGGCGGTGAGATCGGCCGCGGGAAAAATGCTCGAGCTCGGCGCGATCAACACCAATGCCGCTATTGCCCATAAGCCGGGCCGAGCATTGGGAAACCAGCGCAGGCACAGGGCCACGGCCGCAAGGATCGCGACCCAGGCGAGCAGCGGCGTAATCCCACGCTGAATCTCCGAAGCGGACTCGGGCGACAGGCCGTAAGGAATCACCAGCAATCTGGCGTACCGCCAGATCGCCACGCCTTGCGTAAGAAAATACTCAGTGACCGGAACGCCCGACTGTGCACCGGCGCCGGAGCCGGCCGTAACCGCCGCAACGTGCAGGACCCTTAGCCCGGCGGCGGCCGAAAGAACGCACATCAAGCCTACTGGAGCAAGCTCGCGGCGATTTCTGGACACCGAAAAGTGCAACAGCAGCAGAAATAGCGGGAACGCGGCGCATTCCTCCTTGGCAAGCAGCGCCGGCGCAAACAACGCCGCCGCCAGCCAGTGCCGGCCCGCCACCCACAACGCCAGAGACGCAAGACAGAAAAATGTCATCAGCAGCGTGGCGCGCGCAAAAACATAAACTACCGCTTCTGTTTGGACCGGATGCAGCGCAAACAACGCCGCGGCGATAAGCGCGGCCGGCCGCGGCAGAATCCGCCCGAGCGCGTGATAGAGCAGAAAAACGCAGCCGGCATGGAGCAGCAGATTCACGGCGTGGAACGAGGCCGGCCGCGGGCCGCCCAGTTGATAGTTGGCCCAATAGCTGAGCCACGTAAGAGGGCGCGTTTGGGTTGGCGCAAGGCATGCGAGCCAGCCCTCTGGATTCGTGATGGATGGGTCGCCGAACAGCGCGAAATCGTCCAGGTGAAACGGAGCCCAGAGCGCTCCGCCAAATGCGATCATCGTCGCCGCCAACAGCCAGAGTATCTCGCGCAATGTGTTATTTTAGGGCATTGCCGGCCACCAAAAGGACAAGCGCGGCGAAACCCCGCACCGCCGCCGAACGGAAAGCGCGTCTGAAACGGATCCTCTCCGCGCTCGACGGCCTGTATCCGGAAGCCACCTGCGCACTGCACCACAACGATGCCTGGCAGTTGCTTGTGGCTACGATTCTCTCCGCTCAATGCACCGATGAGCGTGTCAACAAAGTCACGCCGGGCCTGTTCGAAAAATATCCCACCATGCGCGATCTGGCCGCTGTCAGCCAGGATGAGTTGGCCGCCGATATCCACTCCACTGGATTCTACAACAACAAAGCGAAGTCGATCATCGGGGCGGCTCGAACGATTCTTCATGATTTCGGCGGCGAGATTCCGCGCAATATGAACGATCTGCTGCGAGTGCCGGGCGCGGCACGTAAGACGGCTAACGTCGTGCTGGGAACGGCCTTTGGGATCGCCGCGGGCGTGGTTGTCGACACGCACGTCCAGCGCATCGCCGGCCGCCTGGACCTGACGAAAGAAACCGATCCCGGAAAAATCGAGAAAGATCTCATGAAGCTGCTGCCGCAAAACCGCTGGATCCTGTTTTCCCACCAGGTGATCCATTTCGGGCGTGGAATCTGCGTCGCTCGAAAACCGAAGTGCGCTGAGTGCCCGCTGGAAACAATCTGCTACTCCAAAGACAAGACGTCAGTAACGCGAGCCCATGCCAAAGCCTCTTGAGAAAATTCGCGTGCTCGATCTTTCGCACGCACTCGCCGGCCCTTATTGCACCATGATAATGGCTGCCTACGGCGCCGAAGTCTTGAAGGTAGAGGGACCCGATAACGGCGACATGGGGCGAAGTTGGGGACCGCCGTTTCAAAGCGGCGAAGCATCCTACTTTCTCGGATTGAATACGGGCAAAAAGGCCATAGCCCTTGACCTCAAGCATCCGCGCGGACTCGAGATCGCGTTTTCGCTCATCGAGCGCTCCGATGTGTTGATCGAGAATCTCCGCCCCGGGTCGATGGAGCGGCTTGGCCTTGGCTATGAAAAAGCGCGCGAGCGGAATCCGCGGCTCATTTACTGCTCCATATCCGGTTACGGACAGAATGGTCCTTCGCGCGATGATCCCGCCATGGATCTGATCATGCAAGCCGCCTGCGGGCTCATCAGCGTGACGGGGAGCCCCTCGGGGGAAGTGGCGCGGTGCGGGCATTCGGTGGCCGATATCACCGCGGGTATGTTCGCATTGATCGGGATTTTGATGGCGCTCAATGTGCGCAATCAGACCGGTCAGGGCCAGTTCATCGACGTATCGATGCTCGATTCGATGATTTCAGCCATGGCGTCTAATTTCGCCTTTATCCTTGGCGGCGGCGAAACCCCGAAGCCCATGGGCACGGCGTTCGCGACGATTGTTCCTTATGGCGGGTTTCCGGCCAAAGATCGCGACATTGCCATCGCCGCGGCCAGCGAGAAACTATGGTCCGCGTTCGCCAAAGCGATCGGGAGGGAGGATCTCGAAAAAGACGAACGCTACAAGACCAACGCACTGCGCGTGGCCAACCGGGATTCTCTGGAGCCCTTGCTGCGATCGATCTTCCGTGAAAAAACCGCGGAGCAATGGCAGCGGATTCTGGGCGAGGCCGGCGTCCCCTCAATGCCGGTGCGGAACCTGCGAGAGGTTGTGGATGACCCGCAGTCGGCGGCGCGAGACATGTTCGTCGAAGTCGAACATTCCTCCGCCGGACGCGTGCGAGTCACTGGCGCGCCGCTCAAGTTCAGCGCAACGCCCGGCCAGGTTCTGACCGCCGCGCCCGTGCACGGAGAACATACGCGCCAGGCACTCTCAGATATTCTCGGAATGGGCGGCGCTGCGATTGACGAGTTGATCGCCGCGGGAGTCGCCACACAAGCCTGAAGAGCGCAATTGTTATATGCTGGCCATAGAGTATTCGGCTATACGGTCTTTTTGGGGTGATGACAATGCGCAATCGAATCGCCGTATTCTCGTTCTTTCTAAGTGTCTATCCTGCTTCGGCTCAGGAATCCCGCGCCACGATCATGGGGCGAACCGTCGATCCATCCGGCGCTCTCGTTGCGGGCGCCAACGTCCGCGCCTTGAACACGGCGACAAACGTTTCGGCCACGTCGGTGACCAACGAAAACGGCAACTTCGAGATCCCGTACCTGCTCCCGGGGATCTACCGCGTGTCGGTGGAGATGACGGGGTTCAAGAAGACGGTAAGAGACGCGATCGAGCTCCGCGTAAATGACCGGTTGATGCTCGACTTCACGCTCGAGCTAGGGGACGTAGCCGAATCTGTGGTGGTGACGGGCGAAACACCGTTGCTTGAAACAGCCAACGCCAGCATCGGCCTTGTAATGGACGAGCGGCGCGTGGCGGAGTTGCCCGTCGTTGGCGGCAATCCTTTCTACCTGTCGCGGCTGACGCCCGGCGTATTGGCCAGCGGCGGCCGTTCGGCGGGTAATCCAATGGATAACGGCGCGGCGACGGGAATCATTGTAAATGGAACCCGCAGTAACTCGAGCGAAGTGATGGTTGACGGCTCGCCGAACATGACCAACCGTAACGCAGTCTTTTCGCCGCCTCAGGACCTGGTGCAGGAGTTCAAGATCCACACGGCGAGCTACGACGCCTCGATCGGCCACGCCGCTGGCGCCATGACCAACGTAAGTATGAAGGCGGGCTCGAACGCGCTGCATGGAACCGGCTACTACAACGATTCACGCCTCCGGGCCGTGCCATGGTTCACGAACCGGTTCCTGGCCGATCCGCGCAACAACCTATCGGCTGAAGAACGGGCGCGCCAGATTCCGAGCTGGCTGCACAGGCGATGGGGCGCGACAATGACGGGTCCGGTGTGGATTCCAAAGGTTTACGACGGCCGCAACAAAACGTTCTGGACCTTCGGATTTGAAGACCTGGAGATTGAGCGCAACCTGTCGTTCACCGGCACCGTTCCAACGGCGGCGCAAAAACGCGGAGACTTTACCGAACTTCTGCGTCTGGGATCCCGCTACCAGATCTACGATCCTTTCACGATCGCCTCAGCGCCCAATGGACGCTTCAGCCGGCAGCCGCTGGCGGGAAATATCGTACCGGCAAGCCGTATCGATCCGGTGGCGGCCAGGATTCTGAGTTTCTATCCCGAAGCCAACCAGCCCAACCAGAACGCCGAGCAGCGGGACAATTTCTTCATCACTCGAAACATTCTGCGCGAAAACTATACCTATACCAGCCGCGTCGATCATAATTTCAGCGGGAAAAACCGCTTTTTTCTGCGCTGGAACAATTCCCAGCACGACAATTCGGAGAACCTTCTGGGCACAATCACCAATGTGGATTTAATCGACCGCACGGGATGGGGCATTGTAGTAGACGACGTACACGTGATCAATCCGGGCCTGCTCTTAAACGTGCGCTACGGAATCAGCTACCAGAGCGACATCGTCAATCGGGGCAGCCAGAGCTTCGACCTGTTGTCGCTGGGCCTGCCCGGCAGCCTGGTGAACGAGATCAAGACCAAACTGGGGCCGGACGGGATCGCTTTTCCCAACGTTCAGGTCGACGGCAATGCTTACACGGCGCTGAGCAATAATGGCGGAACCAGAGCCGGCACAAATTACCACACGGCATCGGCGACGCTGACTCGCATCGCGGGCAGCCACAGCATGAAGTGGGGAACCGAGTACCGGCTGATGAGAGAAACTGGCTTCAACTACGGCTTCATCGCGCCGCAACTGGTGTTCGGCAACGGCTTCACGCGCGGTCCGCTCGACAACTCTCCCGCTTCGCCAATCGGCCAGGGATTGGCCTCTATGCTGTTCGGCATCGCTACGGGGGGCACGATCAACAACAACGCCTCGCGCGCCGAGCAATCAAGCTACATTGCGTTCTACATGCACGATGATTGGCGGATCTCGCCGAAGTTGACCGTCAACCTGGGCCTTCGCTGGGAATACGAAAGCCCGATCTCGGAGCGCTTCAATCGCTCGATACGGGATTTCAACTTCAGCGCAACCAGCCCAATCTCGCAGCAGGCGCTCGCCAACTACGCGCGGTCTCCCATCCCCGAGGTTCCTGCCTCGGCGTTCCGGACAATGGGAGGCTTGACGTTCGCCGGAGCCGGCGGGAACCCGAGCGGATTGTGGCGTGCCGATCGCAACAACTTCGCTCCGCGCATCGGTCTGGCTTATCAGGTCAACAAGGAAACGGTGCTCCGAGCTGGTTACGGCATCTTCTTCGACGTGGTGGGCGTGGACCGCAACGGCGTTAACCAGGGCGGGTTCAATCAGCCAACCAATTTGATTCCCACGCTGGACAACGGGCTTACGTATGCTGCCACGCTGCGCAACCCATTCCCAAACGGCATCGAAAACGCGCTCGGCGCGGGCGGAGGGCTGAATACGTTCCTCGGCCGCGGCGTGAGCTTTTTCAATGACCGGCCGCTCAATCCATACATGCAGCGCTGGTCGTTTTCCATTCAGCGCCAACTGCCGCAGCGCATCGTAATGGACTTGTCTTATGTCGGCAACCGCGGAACGAAGCTGCCGGTGAGCACCGAGATGAATCCCATTCCGCGGCAGTACATGTCGACATCGCCGGTTCGCGATCAGCCGGCGATCGATTTTCTGAGCCGGCAGGTGAACAACCCGTTCTTCGGGATCGCGGAATTCGCCGGCACTGGCCTGGCTAACCAGCGCGCCGGCGTCGGCCAATTGTTGCGTCCGTTCCCGCACTTCGGCGGCATCTCGGCGACGCTTCCGGCCGGCTATTCTTACTACCACTCCTTGCAGGTGGCCGCCGAGAAGCGGATGAGCAACGGGCTGACATTCCAATCGTCCTGGACGTGGTCCAAATTCATGGAAGGCACCGGCTACATGAACGACACCGATCCGTTCCTTCAAAAAGTGATCTCGGATCAGGATTTCACGCACCGTTTTGTGATCAGCACGATCTGGGAACTGCCGGTCGGGCGAGGGAGAAAGTGGTTCTCAGGCTTGCGAGGGTTGACGAATCACGTGTTCGGCGGATGGCAGTTGCAGGGCTGGTTTGAAGGGCAGACCGGGCAGGCGCTGGGCTTCGGGAATGCCATCTTCACAGGCAATCTACACGACATCGAACTGCCAGTGAGCGTGCGGCGCGCCGAGCGATGGTTCAACATCAACGCCGGGTTCAACCGCGATCCGCAGCAGGTGCTGGCCAACAACCTCCAGACGTTCAACTCGCGCTTTAACGGCGTTCGCAGCGATGGAATCAACAATTTCGACGTTTCCCTATTCAAGAACTTCCGCGTCAGAGAGGGCGCCACCGCGCAGTTCCGCATCGAAAATTACAATGCGCTGAACCACGTGCAGTTCGCTAATCCCAATACCAATCCGGTGAGCGCGGCCTTCGGCAGCATTACGGGCGAGAAGGGACACGGACAGCGTCAGATCACGTTAGGGATTAAACTGATTTTCTGATTCGGGCTATTCGCGGTTGAGCTTTACCACGCGGTAGAGCGGCTTATCCTTCTCGGCCGCTTCCTGTGCGAACACCTGCCCGGTTTTGGCGGCATCGTAGTCGCGCCACAGCCATGCCAGGGCCACGGGCAGCTCTGCGCTGCCATGTGCGCCGTTGTGCGTTCCGTTTCCCCAGCTCAGGCGGTAATCGTAGCCCATCATCTTGAGAGAGTTCGCCATCTGGATGTTTTGCAGGGGCCAGCTTCCGTGGCTGTTCTCCAGATCGAGGCTTCCGTCCTGGAGCCAGACGCGAATGTTGCGCTTCGGCTCCTTGCGGATTTTGAACGGATAGACGTTTCCGCCTTCGAGCGTTCCCGGCTTCCACTGAATGCTGGTGAAGCTGCCGATGCGCGAGAGCACGCGGGCGAACTGATCCGGCTGATGCCAGGCGGCGTTGAACGCGCAAATGCCGCCGGAAGAGTTGCCGGCAATGGCGCGGCTATAGCCGTCCGTACGGATTCGATATTCCCTGGAGACATCAGCCAGGATTTCGTCACGCAGGAAGCGAGCATAGGTGTCGTTCACCGTGTCGTATTGAATGCTGCGCATGCGCTGCTGGCCGCGCACGCCGGGTGAGATGAAGACGTGGATCATGACAGGGATCTTTTTTTGATGGATGAGATTGTCGGCCACGTTCAAAGTGCGCGCGCCGCCTTCGCGATCGATATGGCCCTGGCCGTCCTGCCAAACCATCAGCGCGGCCGGCTCGGAAGCGTTGTACTGAGCGGGAACGTAAATCCAATAATCTGAAGTCGTGCCGTCGTAAATCTTGGACGTGTGCACGCGCTTTTCGGAAAGCTTCCCTTGAGGCACGCCCGGTTGGGAGTAGGATTCGGGCAAGTAGGCAGCGACGTCCGTGCGGCCGCCGAAGCTGCGGCCGCCGATGCGGTAATGAAAGTTGTGCGACGTTCCAGCTTTGAGGCTGCCGGTGGCAAACCAGCGATTCGTCCCTGGAATCGACTCCAGCCGGGCGAACGGTTCGTCATTCACGTAGAGTTCCGGAGCGCTATCCGCTTGAGCGACCCAGATAAAGCGAGGGCCTTCTCCGAAGATCGCGCGACCTTGCGCGACATCCTCGTCTTTCATCAGGCGCTGAATGGCCTGCTGGAATTCCGGTGATTGCGGCTTACCGGAAAGAGAAAAGATGGGATCGGCGGCCATGAGCGGCAGGCCGGCGGCGAGCAGAGCGAGCATGCGCATGCGGACAGCCTATCATAAAGGGATGCTCCGGCTGCTTTTGCCGTTATGGCCCCTATTGTGCCAGGGCCAGCCGCTGGCGGGAACCGCTCCGCTGGCGTTCTCAGGCGATGCGGCTTCGCATATTGTCGAAGGCCTGCACCGGTTCCTCGATCGCTACCAACGCCCGCCGGGCAGCGCCTCCAGAGAGCGGCTGAGCTACATCCTGGGTGCGGCGGACAAGCGCGCCGCGGCTTCCATGGAAACGATACGGCTGGGGCGCGGGCAGGGCTACACGATCAGCAGCGCGCGCTGGCGCGTGTTTGGGGATCTTGAAGGAGAGGGTCTGCTGCTCGAGCCGGAGCGCGCGCCGGTGGCAAGAGTTGTGGCAATGGGCGATGCCGGCTGGACGCCGGAGATGCTGGCGGGATTGGAGGAGGGCGTGCCGCGGCAGTCGCAGTTTGCGCGCCGGTTGGCGGAAAACGGAGCGCTGGTTCTGATCCCGCTGCTGATGGATCGCGCCAGCACCTACTCGGGAGCGCCAGCCTATCGCATGACAAACATGCCGCACCGCGAGTTTCTGTGGCGGCTCGGATTCCCGATCGGACGCCACATCATCGGCCTTGAAGTGCAGAAGATTCTAGCCGCCGTGGATTGGTTCACACGGCAGGGTTCACGAACCATGGCCGCCGGTTATGGGGAAGGCGGGCTGCTGGCGCTGCACGCGTCGGCGCTTGACACTCGCATCGATGCCGCGCTGGTAAGCGGCTACTTCGGCCCGCGGCGTGATGTGTGGCGCGAGCCGGTGTACCGCGATGTGTGGGGCCTGCTGCCGGATTACAGTGACGCCGCGCTGGCATCGATGATTGCGCCGCGCGAGCTGGTCGTCGAGGCGGCGCCGGGACCGGTTGTGGATGGCCCGCCGCCGGAAACCAAGGAACGGCGCGGGGCAGCGCCTTGGGGTAAGCTTGCGCCGTTCCCTTTCGAAGCAGTGCAAAACGAGATCGATCGCGTAACTGGAGTCAAGCCGCGGCTGATCCGCAGCGAGACGCCGGGATCGGAAGCGGCGCTGACCGCGCTTTTGGGAAAGCGGCTGACACCCGGCCAACAGGCGCCTAAGCTGCAACAAAACAAAAACACCGAATCGCGTTTCGAGCGGCAATTTCACCAGCTTGTGGCGCACACGCAGCGCATCATGCGCGAATCGCAGCGAGTGCGCGCGGCATTGTGGCCGCCTGCGCAGAAGAGAACGGCGGAAGAATGGCGCGACGCCACACGCGCAATCCGCGATCGTGTGTGGGACGATCTGATCGGCCGGCTGCCTCCGCCTTCCCTGCCCTCCAATCCACGCACCCGTCTGATCTACGACGAGCCCCGCTTTCGCGGCTATGAAGTAATGCTGGATGTCTGGCCCGAAGTCGTAGCCTATGGAACTCTGCTGGTTCCCAAGGACATTCCACCGGGCGTCAAACGGCCAGTGGTAGTCTGCCAGCACGGATTGGAAGGACGCCCGCGCGATCTGGCCGATCCGCAATTCCGGAATCCGACCTACAACCAGTACGCGGTCCGGCTCGCCGAGGAAGGTTTCGTTACGTTCTCCCCACAAAATGCTTACACCGGCGGCGACCGCTTCCGGCAGGTACAGCGCAAGGCGCACCCCTGGCAGTTGAGCCTGTTTTCGTTCATTACAGGCCAGCATCAGCGGATTATCGAGTGGCTTGGTTCGCTTGATTTCGTTGACGCGCGGCGGATTGGCTTTTACGGGTTGAGCTACGGGGGCTTCACCGCAATGCGCGTACCGGCGCTGCTCGACGGCTACGCGCTTTCGATTTGCTCGGCGAACTTCAATGAATGGGTATGGAAAACGGCGTCGCTCGATGCGCCGTTCGTTTATCCTCTGACGCAGGAGTACGAAATACCGGAGTATAACTTCGCCGGCCTGGTGAATCACTCCGAACTGGCGAAGCTGATTTTCCCGCGGCCCTTCTTTGTCGAGCGCGGGCACAATGACGGCGTCAGTTGGGACGAATGGGTTGCCTACGAGTTCGCCAAGGTTCGCCGGTTCTACACGCAGATGGGGTTGGGCGAGCGTGCAGCCATCGAGTACTTCGACGGAGGCCACGTGATCAACGGCGCAGGAACTTTTGAATTCTTGAAGCGGTTCTTGGGGCCGGTGAGGTAATGTCACGGGCGCGGGAGTGCGCCGAGCCTTAGACGGTCATCCCTGAGTTTCCCCGGCGCGAACCACCGACTTGATAAACGTCCGGCAGTAATCGTATCATTCTGGATTGCCATGTTGGACGTTTCTTCTCATGATGTCCTTTTAGTCGGAGGCGGCGGGGCCGGGCTGCGGGCCGCTATTGCCGTCTCGGAAACCGATCCCGGCCTCAGCGTCGCGGTGGTTTCCAAAGTCTACCCGATGCGCAGTCACACGGTCTCCGCCGAGGGCGGCGCCGCCGCTGTCATCGGCAAGGACGACAGTCTGGATGAGCACGCCTACGACACCATCTCCGGCGGCGACTGGCTTTGCGATCAGGACGCGGTCGAAGCATTCGTAAAAGAAGCTCCCGAAGAGTTGCTGCGGCTGGAGCATTGGGGTTGTCCGTGGAGCCGCGAAACGGATGGTCACATCGCCGTCCGCCCGTTCGGCGGCATGAAGAAAATGCGGACCTGGTTTGCCGCCGACAAGACCGGCTTCCACATGCTGCACACGCTGTTCCAGACTTCGCTCAAGTACAACGCCATTACACGCTACGACGAATATTTCGTTACGCGGCTGTTGGTGGATGACGGACGCGTTCAAGGCGTGGTGGCCGTGGAGCTGTTGACCGGAAAGATTCAGGCCATCCTGGCCAAGTCGGTGATTCTGTGCACGGGCGGCTGCGGGCGCATCTTCCGGTTCACAACCAACGCCAGCATCAAGAGCGGCGATGGCATGGGACTCGCCTACCGGGCTGGCGCGCCCTTGAAGGACATGGAATTCGTCCAGTATCATCCGACGGGTTTGCCGTTTACCGGGATTTTGATCACCGAGGCGGCCCGCGCCGAAGGCGGCCTTCTGCTCAACAAAGACGGGTATCGTTATTTGCAGGATTACAATCTGGGCACGCCGCAGCCGAAGCCGGTTTTGCGGACCATGGAGCTAGGCCCGCGCGACCGGTTGTCGCAAGCATTCGTGCAGGAGCAGGAGAAAGGCCGGACGATCGACGGACCATACGGGCCGGTGGTTCATCTGGATTTGCGGCATCTGGGCGCGAAGCTGATCAACACGAAGCTGCCGTTCGTGCGCGAACTGTGCTTGAAATACGAGGGGATCGACCCGATCACGGAGATGATCCCGGTGCGGCCGGTGGTGCATTACATGATGGGCGGCGTCGATACGGACATCAACGGCGCAACGCCTTTGCCGGGCTTGTACGCGGCCGGGGAGACGGCTTGCGTCAGCATCAATGGGGCAAACCGGCTGGGCTCGAACTCCCTTCCGGAGTTGCTGGTATTCGGGGCGCGAGCCGGGCGGATGGCGGCGGCGTTTGCCAGGGAAACGAAAGCGCCGGGCCGTCACCTGCTGGCACAGGCCGTCGACGAAGAAACGCGGTTGCTGGAACAATTTCTGCACAAGAGCGGAGGCCGTGAGCGGATCGCCACGCTTCGCGAGGAGATGCAGAAAACCATGGAGGAGGGCGCGGGCATTTACCGTTCGGGGCCTTCGCTCCAGCGGTCGGCAGAGAAGTTGCGTGAGCTTCAGGAGCGGTTCGGCAACATCAAGCTCGACGATCCCAGCCACTCATTCAACACCGAATTGATCACGGCGCTGGAACTCTCTTTCATGCTGGAGGTGGCCGAATCGATGGTGCAGGCCGCGCTGCACCGCACCGAGAGCCGCGGCGCGCATCAGCGCACCGATTTCCCGGAGCGCGACGATGAAAAATTTCTGGCTCATTCGGTGCTTCGCCGCCAGGCGGATGCGCCGCCGCGCCTGGAATACGCGCCGGTGACCATTACGAGGTGGCCGCCGGCGGAACGCGTTTACGGAAAGTGAGGACTATGGCAGACAGAATCACTTTGGAAGTTGCACGCTATCATCCGGAACGGGACGAGAAGCCCGGCATCCAAACCTTTGAAGTTCCGCTGAAGAAGGAATGGGTGATTCTGGACGCCTTGAACTACGTCAAGGACAAGGTGGACGGATCGCTTTCCTTCCGCTGGTCCTGCCGGATGGGGATCTGCGGAAGCTGCGGAATGATGGTGAACGGAGAGCCAAAGCTCACCTGCGCCACGTTCCTTACCGAGTACGCGCCGGGGCCAATCCGCGTGGAACCGTTAAAGAATTTTCCCGTAATCCGAGACTTAGTCGTAGATATTACCGACTTCTTAGTTAAGCTTAGTAAAGCTAAACCATGGCTGATCCGGAACGAGGAGAAGCCGCTAGCTGACGGAGAATACCTGCAAACGCCCGAGCAACTGGACTCCTACAAGCAATTCAGCATGTGCATCAACTGCCTGCTCTGCTACGCGGCCTGTCCGATCTACGGGCTGGACCCGCAGTTCGGCGGGCCGGCCGCGCTCGCGCTCGCGCAGCGCTACAACATGGATTCACGCGATCAGGGAGCATCCGAGCGCATGGATATCCTCTCGCACGACGACGGCATCTGGGGCTGCACTTTTGTCGGTGAATGCACGGAAGTCTGTCCCAAGCACGTGGATCCGGCCGGAGCGATACAGCAGTACAAACTCACGGCGACGCAGGCATGGATCAAGCAGATGTTGATGCCGTGGGGAGGGAAATGACATGATGACGCACCATGCCCCCCATACACCGCAAGCGTATCATCCACGCATGTCCACTTACTGGTGGCTGGAGCGCTGGCCGTATCTGCGATTCATTCTTCGCGAGATCAGCAGCGTATTCGTGGCCTGGTTTGCCTGCCTGACGATGATGCAGGCCTGGGCGCTGATTGGCGGTCCGGCTGAGTATCAGCGCTTCCAGTTGTGGTTGGAACATCCGCTGCTGATCTCATTGAATGCGGTGAGTCTGTTCTTCGTGCTTTTCCACGCCATCACCTGGTTCAACCTGGCGCCCAAGGCGATGGCCATCCGCCTGCGTGGCAAGCGAGTGCCCGACCTGCTGATCGCGGGGCCCAACTACGCGGTATGGCTGGTGGTTTCGCTCGCTTTGGCCTGGATTTTCTTGCGAGGCTAGCATGGGAAAAAGATCCAACGAACCGTTTCTGTGGCTGCTTTTCAGCGCGGGCGGCGTGATTGCAGCCATCGTTATGCCCGTACCGCTTTTTCTGTTCGGACTGGCGTTTCCGCTAGGCTGGCTCGAAGGTCCCAGCTATGATCGTTTGCTGGAGCTGCTCCGGCATCCGGTTGGCAAGCTGTACCTGGTTTGCCTGTGCAGCCTCCCTCTATTCCATTGGGCGCACCGGTTTCGCTTCACGCTTTTCGACGGCCTGCAAATCAAGCATCTCAACGAGCTCATCGATACGTTCTGCTACGGGGGCGCAATTCTGGGAACGGCGGTTTCCGTTTACATCGCGTTTCGGATTCCTTAGCGCGGTTGAGACAGCCTGCTCAGAAACTCAGCCGCAGACCCAGTTGAACCACTCGAGATCCGACGGCGGAGGTGATCTGCCCGAAGTTGGTGGCCGTAACGCTCCCGTTCGGGTCGCCGAACTGAGGCGTGTTGAACCCGTTGAAGAATTCCGCGCGAAATTGCAGATTCATCGATTCCCGGATGGGTTGGCTGCGGCTGACCATCAGATCAATAGTCTTGATCCCTGGCCCCCGCAAGCGCGGCTGCGTCCGCGAATCGTTTCCCATCGAATAGGTTGGGGCCGGGGCGAAAGCGCTGGTATCGAAATAACGGTCCAGTGTGCGTTCATTGGGTCCCAGCACAGGGTCCTTCAAGCGCAGAGCCGTGGCGCCGACGCCTGGCAGCCGGGTATTGTTCGGCCCGGTGATCACCGAAGGAAGTCCCTTGCTGAGCGTGGCAATTCCGCTCACTTGCCAGCGTCCCAGCACGTGGCTGGCGATCCCCCGATTGAAATAGGTCTTTCCCGGACCGAAAGGCAGTTCGTAAACATAGTTGGCCACCAGGTGCTGCGGCCGGTCGAATTCTCCAACGGAACGCGACAAACCGAGGTTGTTTGGGTCGATGAAAGTGGATCGTCCTCCGAACCGCTCCTGAACGTTGTCGATGATCTTGCTGGCGGTGTAGGCCACCTGCATGGTCAGGCCGCGCGAGAATTGTTTATCAAGCCGCAGCGTGAAACCGTGATAAACGGAATCTCCCACCGGATCGCGGAACCGGGAAACTCCCGTGTAGTGATTGAACGGCTGCAGCAATTGCGACCTGCGGACGCGTTCCACGCTAAGCGCCCCGACAGTGATCACGCCGAAGTAGGGATTAGGCACAAGCTCATCGAGCGCGGCGCCGAGAGAAAGGAAATCGGTGCTGGCCACGGTGCGGCTGCGATTGATCCAGATGCGTTGACCGCGGCTGCCGACGTAGGCCGCCTCCAGCAGCAGAGTTCCGGTGAGTGCCCGCTGTATGTTCAGGTTCCATTGGTGATTGTACGGCGTAACCCAGGGGCGAAAAGCCGTACCGATGCTCGATCCGACACCTGTTGCCGGAGCGTCCAGGAAGCCTGCTTGAAAAGCGCGTGCCAGGGAGGCGCCCGCCGGAGGCGTGTTGGGCGCTGCCGGGGGTTGTCCCAGAAACACCGGCGTAGTCGCCAGAAAGCCGCTGCCGAGGTCGCTCGCGCCCGCGCCGACACCGCCGCTGCCAGGGAAGAAGAACATTCCATAGCCCGCGCGAACCACCATTTTCGGCGTAAACGCCCAGGCAAGCCCAACGCGGGGAGCCAAGTTATTTCGGTCCGGGTTAGTCTGATAGCGCGGATTGCCGTCCCGCCCGGTGAACCGCAGCAGGCCTTTCTGCTTTGTCAGAGGATCGGTGAAATCGGGATCGAAGTAGCCGAGCTGATCGAAACGGTCATTCCAAGGCGTCTGGTATTCCCAGCGAAGGCCGAGATTGATCGTCAGGTTCCTGGAGATGCGGTAATCATCCTGCAAATACCAGGCGTAGTAACGCTGTGAGGTGGCCAGCGACGGGTCGTCGGTGAAGGAGCCGCCCGTCGGGGCCCCCAGCAGTAAAGTGGCTACGCCGAATCCGGCTGTGGCGCTGGAGGTCGCCGGATTCGGGCCTTGAGTGAATGTTCGCGCGAAATCGTAGTTGCCCGACGGCCGTTCGGGCCGGATGATATTGAACGTCTGGAAAGTGAATGTGCCGCCGAACTTCAGCACGTGCGCGCCTCGCAGCCAGGTGAAATGCCCTTGCGCTTCCCGGTTGTCCTCGGCGTCGGTAAAAAAGGACGCCCGGTCGGGCCCGAGCGCGACAACGTCGGTGACGCCGAACCGGGGAAACAGCAGAGTCTTGGCGCGTGCTTTCAAGGAATCGGGAAAGCCAAGCTGTGTGAAATCGAACCCGGCACTGCGTGGCTCGGTGCGGATCACTCTGCGTGTCGCATTCACCCGTAATTGACCCACAAGAGTCGGACTGAAAGTCACCGTATCGGTGAGAACGCCGGTGTAGGAATCACTGGCCACTTTGCCCTGCTCTCCGTTCACGCCTTCACCTGGAAATGCGGCGTTGATACCAGGTGTGAATTGTTCGTTGTGTTGATATCCTGTCGTGAAGAACAGGCGGTGCTTTACGCCGACGGCCTGATCAAAGCGGCCGAACAAACGGCTCGTATCATTGCGCCGCGTATTGTTCCGGACGAAGTTCTGCACCACCGCGTCCCGATTCGGCGACGGATAGAACTCGATGGCCCTGCGCGAAATGGGGTTGATGCGGCTGGCGGGAATCTGGTTGTTCGGAAACGGCTGGCGGATGAACTGCCCCGGGCGGGCCGGGTCGGCAACCGTTGTGTCGGGATCGTAGATCCGGATCAATTCGTTGCGAACTGTTGTTGTCGCGGAGAAGTCCCCGGCGCGCTGCGCAATCGTCGGGACCGTCACCAGAAGGTTGTCCGGGGATCGCTGCGGGACGCTCTCCCAATTGAAGAAAAAGAACGTAGAGTTCTTGCCGTTATAGAGCCGCGGCACCAGCACCGGGCCACCCCCGGCAATACCGAATTCGTTCCTCCGGAAGGAATTCCGCGGCAAGCCGACGCGATTGTTAGCCCAGCTATTGGCGTTCAGCTTGTCGTTGCGAAGAAACTCGTACAGCGCGCCGTGAAACTCATTGGTTCCTGATCTGGTCGCTACGGTCAGCACACCACCACCGGAACGGCCGTACTCACTCGAAAAAGAGTTTGTCAGTACTTTGAACTCCTGCACTGTTTCAAGCGGCGGCGTATAGGCGATGTCGTTGGTGGTCGAGTTCCGCGTCTCGGCCCCGTCCAACAGGATCTCACTGGTATTGGATCGCCCTCCGTTGACGATAGGTCCCGCGCCCGCGCCGCCTTTCGGCAGCACGCCCGGCGCCAGCAGCACGAGACTGTAGGGGTTCCGTCCAAGTAAAGGCAGCTCAATCATCTGCCTTCCACTCACTACGTTTCCGAGAGTCGGGGATTGCTGTTCGAGCTGCACTGAGGACGAAGTAACGGTGATCTCCTGCCGCACGCTTCCCGTCTTCAAAGCAACATGGATCGTCGCCGTCAATCCCACAGTTAAGCGTATGCCGCGAAGTTCGGCCCGGTCGAAGCCATCCTTTTCGACGAGCACGTCATATTCTCCGGCGCCCAAATAGCCTACACGGTAAGCGCCGGATTCGTTGGAGCGCGTCTCGGCGCTGACTTTCGTGTGGACGTTCGTGACGCGGACCAGCGCGCCGGGAACGACGCTGCCGGTCGGATCGGTCACCAGCCCTGTAATGTTGGCCTGGTCGATCTGT
>Ga0187893_10004709_pt1 | contig 25577 bp, 11 predicted proteins | sample MA1701074metaG_FD_139574 | JGI IMG/M metagenome (GOLD analysis project Ga0187893, IMG submission 139574) | White microbial mat communities from a basaltic lava cave in the Kipuka Kanohina Cave System on the Island of Hawaii, USA - MA170107-4 metaG ... | reverse complement strand
CGGGGCGGGAGCCCTCAGCCGTCAGGAGAACGGTCTCGGCGGGTCCACCGACGTCGAGTACGCCGTGTCTTCGGACGCGCAAGCCGCATCGCGGATCTGTGTGGGCGGGTCGAACGTCGGCCAGGCGTGCTCGTACGCGTTCGACTGCCCGGGGAGCACGTGCGATGTGTGCACCAACTGCAATCACTCGCCGTTCCCGCTCATGGTGGTCGAGTCGCTCACCATTCGATCCGGGTTGACCCAATCGGGGCACACCCTGGAAAAGTCGTATGAGTTCGTCGCGCCGTACTACGATTGGGAGGAACGGGAGTTTCGCGGGTTCCGCTGGGGGGTCGAGACGGATGAAGGGATTTCGCGGCGGCGAGAAGAGGAGTTCTACCAGCCCGGTGATGACCCGCGAGATCCGGTGACTCTGTGCGGGGCGCCGGGCCAGAGTTGCACCGAGCTCGAGCTTGCGCGTCCGTTCAAAGGCAAGCAGGTATACACGCGCACGCGTACTTCGCAGGCTGTAGGGACCATGCTGAGGGAAACGGACTTCACTTGGCTCGCACCGGTGGTATCCGATCCTCGCATGGGCGGTGCCTTCTCGACGATGGTGCGGCTCGTGAGCCAGCTCGACACCCTATACGCCAACAGCGGCGCGTCGGCGACCTATCGGCTGCTCGACTTCGAGTACGATAACTACAACAACCTCCACGAAATGCGCCGCGCTTCCAACTTTAGCCTGGTCAGCAAGCGGAGAACGTTCCACTACGTGGACACGGCGAACTGGATTCTCGACCGACCCTCGCAGATCGACGTGGTCGACGGGAATGAGACACTCCATTCGCGCAAGACGTACGCATACGACACCAAGGGGAACGTGACGCAGATCCAGGAACGCCTCGACATCGATCCATTAGGCGGTGCCATGCCGCGCATGATCATCCGGACCACACTTGGCTACACCGGCAGTGCGGGAATCGCCGGGCAGCCAACGACGATCACCGATGCGCGTGGGAACACCACGACGCTTGCTTACAATACGGGGAGCCCCGCGTGCGATACGTTTGGTCTCTACCCGTGCGGAATTACCAATGCGGCGAATCAGGTGACCCGTCGCACCTACCGCCTCGAGTTCGGTGTCACCACGTCGGAGACCGATCCCAACGGCGCGATCGTCAAGAACGAGTACGATCGGTTGGGTCGCCTGTCTCGGATTCTCCGGCCGCTGGACTTCAACCAGGATCCGGCGACGCTGCCGTATCCCTGGCGGCGCTTCACGTACTTTCTGGGAAGCCCCGGCAGCGGTGGCAATCCGGCGACCCCGTCACGAGTTCAGACCGAGCTGCGGGAGCCGTCGCATGCCTCGAACCTCCGCACCGAGCAGCGGTTCTACGACGGCCTGGGTCGTCCGCTCGAGACCAAGGCCGAGAGCATCGTCGACGGCGCCGCGGAGACGACCGTTCGCGAGGCGTTCGGGTTCGATGCCGCCGGCCGAGTCGATCGGCGCTATGCGCCGTTTGCATCCAGTTCCGGCCTCACGCAATACGAAGTCCCGAGCGGTGCCACGACAACGTCGGTGTTTGACCATCTTGATCGCATTACCAAGGTCACGAAGCCCGACAACTCGGCCGTGATCACGAAATACGATCCCGCGGGCACGACGGAGATCCATGACGAGAACTACGTCGGATGCACGGATCTCCCGGGGTCGGTCGCCAACGCGGTCTGTCCCGGCAAGCGCATCGTCGAGAGCCGCGACGCCTTGGGACGACTGCTCAACGTGAAGGTGTACCGTGGCGCAACGCTCGACAACGAAACCGTCAACACCTATGACGTTCTTGACCGGTTGAGAACCACGCAGCTCGGCAGTGACGTGAACACAAAGGTCACGTTCAACTACGACTCGCTCGGTCGTCGGATCGAGGTGATGGAGAACGATTCCGGTACCTGGAAGTACGGCTACGACGATGCCGACAACCTCGTCTACCAGAACGACCCGAAGCTGAATCAGCACCTCGAGACCTGCGTCGACGCCCTCAACCGGCCGAGCGCGAAGTACTCGCTTCCCAACGACTCGTACAGCGGCGACTCGTGCGGGGGTGGGGTGATTCTCGCGACGTACGAGTATGACACCTGCGGCGGCGGGATAGGCCGTCGTTGCAGTGAGCTCAACCCCGGCCGGCACTACGTCGGCCGTACCTACGATGCGCGCGGCCGCATCCGCATGGAGACGCGCACCATCACCGCCTCGGGCGAGCAGCGGAGCTTCATATACAACTTCACCTATGACGAGGCGGACCGGCTGAAAACGCTCCAGTATCCGACCTCGACCGATGGCGGGCTGGAGCTGCTCACCTATAGCTTCGATGCCGCCGGGCATCTGGTGAGCGCGGCGACGCCGGGCAACACCTACCTCAGCGGTGCCACGTACGACCGCTTCGGCCGACCCAAGAATCTCAGTCTGTCAGGCGGCGCGGTGAGCGAGGTGCGTGACTACTTCGACGCGACGGCCAACTTTCGCCCGAAGCAGGTTGCCGTCACCAGCACCGTCGCCTTGCAAACGTGGAACTACGGGCCGTCGTCGCAGGGCGGAGTGATTCAAAACGGCTATGACGCAGCCGGCAATTTGCTGCAAATCAACGACGTAACACCGCAATACGAGGACAACTCTGTACGCGACAACGACTGGGTGTACACATACGATGGGGTCGGGCGGCTGGCCAGCGCGGCTTGGAGAGCCATCCCTACGGCAGCGTTTCAGTACGATAGCATTGGCAACATGACCCAGGGCAACCTGGCGTTTCCGAACCTGGACGCGACCACTCCGGTGGCCTTTGCGCACCACGGCACCAGGCGCCACCACCTGTTGTCGATGACCCCGTCGGGCGGAAGCCCGTCCCTACAGTACGAATCGGATGGGGCAAGCGGCAGTGGCAACGGCGGTCTCACCAGCCGTCCCGCGACCGTCGCCGGCGATGTGGGCAAAACCATCTCCTACGACGTTGAGGGCCGTGTCCGTGAGGTGACAGTCGGAGCGGACACGGTCGAGTCGGTCTACGATGACCAGGGCCAGCGCGTCGCCCGCGTCGTCAACGACATCGACTTGTCGTTCTTCTTTGGCCGCTACGTCGAGGTGCACGGCAACCAGCTCATCCGCCACATCTACGCCGGCAACCGCCGCATTGCCTTCAGCCCGATCCCTGCTCCTCCGAACCTCACGCTCGCTGCGCTTGCGGACGATCATCCGGCGGTGATGCTGGCGCGCGCGGCCGAAGAAGCCGCATGGGTCAAAACCCTGCCGCCGGTGGCGCCAGACATCGGACCGATCGCAGCGGCGAGCGGCGTGGCGATTCTGCTGATCGGTACGTTCGTTCTCGGAATCGCGCCCGGTCGAGTGCGCGTCGGGATCCTCGGGCGCGTCTACCGCGGCCGGGTTGCCGTCCTCGTGCTGTTCTATGTGGTTACCCTGCCCGAGTGGCCTTCGCCATTCGAGCGGCCGACACGAAGCGATCGGGCATGGGCGGACTGCCCGGACCCCACACCGACCTCCTATCCCGCCTACGCCGTCCACGTCGACCATTTGGGCTCGACGACCCTGCTCACGGCGTACAAGGTCCAGAACGAGAGCGACGGTGCGGTGCTACAATACTACCGCTACGGTCCCTATGGACGCATGGCCGTCTACGACCGTAACGGCGCTGCCGTTTCGAACGGCAGCGAGCTGACCGACCTCAGCTACACCAGTCAGCGCTGGGATCGCCACTCCGCGCTCTACGACTACGGAGCGCGGTTCTACGATCCAGGGATTGCGCGCTTCGCAAGCATCGACCCGGCACGCGAGTACATGAACCCGTATGCATATGTGCGCTGGATTCCGACGAGCCGAATTGATCCGTCTGGTGCCGTTAGTGCCCAAACTCTCGCCTGGGCATGGGCCGCCTCGCCGGAAGTCGCCTGGTGGTACGAGACGACCGGCATGGTAGGTGCAGGTCAGACGGGCAGCACGAATTTTAGCGTCGGGCAAAACGGCAGCATTACGACCAGCGTTGGCGATCGCGGGATGTCAATGGCTCCCGGCGCCAACTTCCAAGCTTATGCGAATGCTGTGGGCACAGCAGCTATGAACTACATCGCCTTTGAAGCTGAAGTTCAAGGCTCTGCCTCTTCAATGACAGTGGCCGCTCCGTTGCCGCTGAGTATGGGTACGCCGCACTTGACACCGATGAGCACTACCGGTCTCGATAGAGCGGATGCGGGGGGGTTCCAATACGCAGGTGCTGTATTTGTCGGTTATTCGCTGGTAGCCGCCGGTGCCCTACTCTTTTCTACGGCGGCACATGAGTTCGCTCATCCTGCCACTTTGTCTCCTTCCTTAGCTCCCCTTGCGGGTATTGCACTGATGCACCACACACTCTTTCTCGCTACAAGCGGTGTAATTCTAGCCGGCGCCGGAGGTCTTATTATCGGTATCGGAATCAGCGACACATTTGGTCCAGCACTGGGATTGGGTTCTTTTTCTGAAACTGTCTTAAAGTAGCAGAGCCGAAACATATAGCTATGAGACGAAGAAGCAGTATTCGTCAGATACTCTTCATTTTGCTCTTGGTTCCGTCAGCACTCATAAGTGCCTTGGGGGGCGCCTCCGTCCTCAAGGCAATAGATCGAGAGAGTTTAGGGAGGCAGGGCGCCATACTCATTTTTGCGGCAACTGGGGGCGTCATTCTGGGAGTACTGAGTATCATCCTTCTTTTTGCACTAGGTCTCAGATGGAAGAATAAAGATGGACAGATCGTATTAGTCGAGAAAAACGAAGAGCGAAACAGCTGACGGATCGCTACGATAGCCGGCGTGATGCTCGAAACGGCGAGACGCCGAGCGAACGTTGCGAAACGAGTGAATTCAACGACCGATCTGTATGTTCGGTATCAGTATAGGCTGCTTCCACTCGCGGTATGTGCGATGTCCGAATGGCTAATTCGGCACCGTCTACTACGTGCGAAAGTGATTCGCAGGTAAACGCTGGGCAGTTTCGAGGGTCTTCAGCAGCCTCAGCAGCGCGACATTCGCAAGGCGGAGGTTCTATGAAGCAATGGCGCATCTTATCGTATCTTGCACCACTTTTTCTGTTTGCCCCGACGGATGGTCACATCAGGGCCCTGGAGGGATTCACAACTGGGCTTGATGCATCGGCCGGAGCGTCCTCCGGAAGCGATGTGCCGATAGCGGATCGGTTCGCCGGTACTGGACGGTGGCGGCGGCCGGGAGACGATCTGACCCAGCAGCGGGGTTGGCGGATCCACGCCGTGCGACGGACAGACGGGTCTGTGCAAGCGAAGCTCAGCCTCGGCGTGCCCGGCATGGAGGATGTGACCGTCGAAGCGCATGTCATAGGCCAGGACGCGTTCGGGATCTTGTTCGACGAGAGGGGAGGGCGGGTGGCGACCTTCAATGCGAAGATCTCCGCCGATGGCCGGAGCGGGTCGTTTATCCTGGGGAGCGGCGAGAGCGGGACCTGGGAGCATGACGCGCCGACGAGGGCCTCTTCCGAGGTGATCGGCACGCAGGCCCAGCCAGAGCGGTTGGACCCATAGTTGTGCGCTGGTCAGAAGCTACGATTTGCTGGAGGTAAGCGGGCTGGCGATGTGGCCGTACGCGTTGGGCATCCGGACATACTCGCTCTTGCTGGCGCTCGGGATCGCCGTGGGCGTGGCGATCGCGCTGGTCTCGGCCCGGCAGGGTCGATTCGCGACCGGGTCCCACCGCGGGTTTGGCCTGATCCTCGCCGTTAGTCTCCTCACGTCGCTGTTCGGAGCAAAGCTGCACTCGCTCGTCGAGCGCGGAACCATCGCGCCACTCTGGTGGGAGCTCTCACACGGCTACCGGTATCCGGGGGCGGTGATTTTTGCGGGCTTCGTTCTTCTTGTGGTCGCCCGCGTGTTTGGCGTGGGGCGTTTGGTGCTCTCATTCGGCGATATCGCCGCGCCGGCCGGCTGCATCGCCTTGGTAGTGGCACGCGTTGGTTGCTTCTTGGCGGGCTGTTGTCATGGCACCGTGTCACATCTTCTCTGGGCGGTGGTGTTTCCAGCGGAGAGCTACGCGTGGGAAGCACAGCTCAGTAGAGGGTTGATTCGGGCCGATGCAACCGCTGCGCTTCCCGTGCACCCGCTGCAACTCTACTTTGCCGTGTGGTTGTTGACCCTCGGGATTTTTCTCTTCTGGCTCCGCGGTCGCCGCGCCTACGTTGGGCAGGTGCTGCTGACGTATCTGGCGCTCGACAACTTGATGAAGTTCTTGCTGGAGCACTTGCGGGATCCTGCGATCGCACACTTGCAATGGACATCCTTGGCCATAGCCGTGACCGCGGTCGGCGTGATGGCAGCGGTGCGGTTTGGGGGTGCGCTCGGGTTCTCAGCGGGCCGGGTACCCGGTTCCGATCACGGTGTCATCCCGTCCAGCGGGAGCATGGCGGGGCAACGATGAACATCGTTCTGCTGGTGATCGACTCCTTGCGGGCGAAGTCCTTGCGCGCATACGGCGCTGCGCACGCGCAGACGCCGTTCCTCGATCGCCTCGGCCAGGAAGCGCTCTGGTTCCGCCGGGCCTACGCGGCCGAATGCTGGACGTTGCCGAGCCACGTCAGCATGTTCACCGGCCGTCTGGCGTCGGAACACGGTGCCCACTTCCAGACCATGGCGTACGACGAGCCGGCGCCCACGATTGCCGAGATACTGACGGCAGCGGGCTACCACACCGAATTGGTCACGCGGAACTTCATCTTCGACGGCACGGTCCCGGGGGTGACGCGGGGGTTTCAAGTTCGTACGCGCCATCTGGCCGCGCTGGGCCGAATCGACCCGTTGGCGGTGCTCCTGACCCTCATGAAGCCACGTGTGCGGCGACACGTGCGGGCCACCGGGTTCTTCCATCCACGTCATAGCGAGCAGCGGGAGTTCGTGGGGACGTTCGCGCGTTCGCTCCTCCCGGCCGACGAACCAGCGTTGGCGCGCGTGCTCGACGTGATGCAGCGGCAGCGGCGCGCCGGCCGCCCCTATTTCCTCTTCTGCAACCTCTACGACGTGCATGCGCCGTATCCGCCGCGCTCCGGCGCGATTCTCCGCAAGTGGAGGGCGCGCGGGGGTGTATCCGACCGTCTGACGTGCCTGCTCTATCTGTCGCGCTTGGGGCAGCACGCCTACCTGCGCGAGGGGTTCCGGATGCCCGTGTGGGCGCAGCAAGTCCTCCTCGACCGCTATCACCTGGCGATCGAGCTGATGGACGCCAAGCTCGCCGCCTTCTATGCCGCGGCGCGAAGTGGCGGGCTGCTCGCGGATACGCTCCTCATCATCACGAGTGACCATGGGGAGGCCTTCGGGGAGCACGGCCTCTACCTGCACGACGCCTCGGTGTACGACACTCACCTTCGCGTCCCGCTCTGGATCGTTCATCCGGGTCACGAGCCGGCGGCGATCGATGATGTCGTCAGCACGCGCGATCTCTTTCAGGTGATGCTCGCGGCCGCTGGGCAGCGGCCGGTCGCGGAGACCATGTTGGAGACGGACTTTCGCCAAGCTCAGCCAATCGCGTGGGCAGAGCACTTCTTCTACCCGCAGTGCCCCGATGCCGCACCGCGCTATCGACAGAATCTCATGGCGGCGATCGTCGGCACCGAGAAGTACGTCGTTCGTCGTAAGAATGTGGTTCGGTACGACCTGTTGCGCGATCCCGATGAGGTTGCGGGTGAGCCCGCCTCGATCGAGGAGCTCATCGCAACGTGCCGGCGAACCGGCATGCCGAATGCGACAATCGACGCGGCGGCGGCACGGTTTCGCAACTGGCGGGAATGCAGCGACCACCGCACGGCGTTTCGGTGCGCTGCCTGAGCGCGCCGGTCCCGGCTATTGGCGTCGTCGCGCCCCGTCGCGGAACTGCATTGATCGCCATCGCGGAGGGTCCACCGCCGCGCCGGTGGTTGCTGGTCGCAGGGTTGGCGATTTCGTTCAGCCTGCCGGTGAGCTCCATGGCGCCATCCCGTGCCGTCGGGGACTACGTGGAAGCGATCCTGCGGGTGGAGGGCACGGTCTTCACCTTTGAAAACGCCCGTGTGCGATCAGGCGTGTTCGGGCCGCAGCGCCTGCCTGACTCACGATCTAGTCTTTGAGCGCGACCTCGCGCACGCCCATGCCGTAGCGGCGCAGCCACCCGATCGCCTCCCAGGTCGAGACGCGCCGGCGCCGTTGCACGGCGCGGCGCTTGCGCCAGGCGCCCGGTAGTCCGAGCAGAGCGGCGGCGTAGGCGCGCACCAGCACCGCGAGCAGCGTCCACGGCGAGTGCGCGCTGGCGAAGCGGCCGGCGGCGCCGCGGCGGCTGACGGTGCCCCATGCCTGCGCGGCCAGGCGGATCGCGGTGAACACCGGGCTGGCGAGCAGCAAAGGCATGGGCAGGCACTTGATCGCCACCCACAGTCGATTGCGCTCGACCAGGAACGCCTTGAGCGGAGAGTAGGCGGCGCTTGCGGCGGAGTACTTGTGAAAGACCACCGCGGCGGGGACGGCGCGGCAGCGCCAGCCGGCCAGACGGGCGCGCAGGCCGAGGTCGGTATCGTCGCAGTACGCGAAGAGGTCGGGGTCGAACACCCCGACGTCGACCAGCATGGCGCGGCGCAACAGCACGGCGCAGCCGCTCGGTAGGATGATCTCCTCCTCGCGGTCGTATTGGCCGCGGTCGGGCTCGAGTCGGCCGCGGCCGCGGCTGAGCCCGTCGGCGTAGAGCAGGTGGCCGACGTTGTCGAGCACGCCGCGATCGTCGAAGGAGAGGATCTTCGGGGCGAACATGCCGGTGTTGGGCCACTGGTCGGCGGCCGCGACGAGGCGCGCCAGGCTGTCGGCCGCCACCTCCGTGTCGGTGTTCAGCGCCAGCAGATAGCGCCCGCGCGCGGCGCGGATGCCGGCGTTGACGCCGCCGGCATAGCCGAGGTTCTCCGACTGCTCGAGCACGCGCACCGCGGCGCCGAAGCGCTGGCGCAGGAAGGCGGCCGAGCCGTCGGACGAGGCGTTGTCGACCACCAGCACCTCGACTCCGTCCAGCGTCTGCGCCAGCAGCGAGCCCACGCACACCTCGAGATGCTCGCGCCCGTTCCAGTTGACCACGATGACCGAGACCGCCAGCGCCGGGTCGTAGTCGTGCAGCTCGCTGAGATCGTCGGTCATCGTCATCCGGTGCGCCGTCGCGTAGCCCCGGCCTCCGTGCCGATGGCGCGGCGGAGCCGCGCCGGGCGGCGCGGAGCGCCGCCACCGGGCACGGAGGCCGGGGCTTGTACGAAAAACGAAGAACGACCGGTCGCCACGGTTCACGTCCAGCGCAGCAGCCGGGCGCCGCCGGCGGCGAGAACCAGCGCCGGCTTGCGCAGCTCGTGCCAGTGCCCGGTCGAAACGTCGAACGACGCCGGCAGCGGGCTCCCCGGGCGCAGGGTGAGCTCGATGTAGCGGGTGCGCTCGTAGTCGCGATTGACCAGCATGAGCAGCCGGGCGGAGCCGCGCGAGAAGAACCCGGCGGTGACGGGGCCGCCGTCGATCCCGATCAGCGGTCCGATCGGCAGCGGCGTACCGAAGGCGCCGTCCGAGTCGGCCACCGCCACCGACACGAAGCCCTCGAGCTGCTCGGCGCAGGCGCGCAGGTCGCGGTTGATGCGCGCCACCTGTTCGAAGTGCTCGGTCGGCTGACCGTGCTCGATCAACCCGTGGCGGAACCGCGAAGACTCCGGCTGGGGGACGCGGACCGGCGTCCAGTAGGCGAAGTACGAGATGCCGCGCGCGCCGAAGGCGACGGCGTGGTTGACCTGCCAGGCGATCTCCGCCGCGGTCGGGTCGCGGTACCGTCCGTGCGGCATGACCTGGACGATGAGCAGGAAGGGAATCCCGCGGGCCTGCGCGACCTCGCGCACCAGCAGCAGGTTGTCGAAAAAGCTGGCGCGGTCTTCGTCGAGCTTGAACGGGTAGTAGTCGTAGCTCAACAGCGGCGGTGCCACCGTCGCGACGAACTGCTCGACGTACTCGCGGTACGTGTCGGTGCCGAGATATTCGGGCGGAATGAAGTCGGGCAGCAGGTTGATGTAGGGCACGCGCCGCGGATCTCCGCCGCGCAGCCGCGTCACGACCTTGCCGAGGTCGTCGAACTTGGCTGCGCTCGGCTCGTCGACGAGAAAGTATCCGCCCAGCGCCGGGTGATCGCCGTAGTCCGCCAGGGCCTCGATCGCCAGGGCTTCCCAGTCGGCGCGCAGGTCGGCGCCTTGGCCGAGCCGCGGGTCGGCGATCCACAGCGTCAACCCGTGGCGCGCCGCGATGTCGAGCGCGCGCCGGTTGAGGCGCGCGGTCAGCGCGCCCTCGCACGGCGCGCCGACGACGTTGAACCCCGCCGCCGCAATCTCGGCGGCGCGCTCGTCGGTGAACTCTGCCAACGGCGGCCCGCACCAGAACGTGATGATGAAGGTGTCCTCCCCCGCCGCCATCTCCGGCCACCGGGGAGGCCCAGGGAGGGGACCTGCGGCCGGCGCGTGCTCGTAAGAATTGCGCGCTGCAAAGTCGTCTACACCGTATGAATTCTTTTGGGCAGGGGGATGCGCACTGCGCGCGCAAGCGTTAACTGTCACGGCGATGCACAACACGACTGCAACGCTGACTCCGGCCGAGCGCGACGATCGCGCGCGGTTCGGGCTGACCAGCGCGACGATCGTCCACAGCAGGAGCACTGCTGCCAGCCCCTCCGAGGCCGGCATCACGTGATAGTCCAGCCCGGTAGCGGCGCGCGCCACTGCCGGCTGCCAGTACGGGAAGCGATCCGTCGCCGCGACGCGCGGCGGGGCAAGCCAGAGCGAGACGGCGAGCCCCGCCAGCAGGGCGGCGAGGAGGGCGCGCTGCCAGGCGCGTTCGAGGCGTTCCGCTCTGGCGAGGCCGACGGCACTGGCGAGCACGACCGCCCATGCGGCGCCGACGGCGTTGAGGACGATGTCGTTGTAGTCGAAGTACGTCCCGCGCACGCCGGCGTAGAGAACGAGGAATTGGTAGGTCTCGTCGACCACGCCGGCCAGGGTAGCGGCGATCCAGGCCGTCTGGGCCGCGAGGCCGGCGGCGAGCAGCAGCGCCGCGAGCAGCGCGTACTGCGGGAAGTGAATGAGCTCGACGTTGGTGACCAGCAGCCAGCGTTGTGCAGCGACCGTGCAGACGGCCAGGGCGAGCACGGCGGATGCCGCATGTGGCCTGCGCAACGCCCACCAGCGGTGGCGCAGGAGCGCCAACGCGGCGCCGGCACAGAGGGCGCCGATGCCGATCAGGCTCACCCACTCGTACGGTCCTCGTCCGATCCGGGCGAAGAGCGCGTCGCAGACCGCCGAGATCGGCAGATGCAGGAAGAGATTTCCAATCGTGAGCACGGCCGCGGCTGCCCAGGGCCACCATCCGGTGCGGAACTGGATGCCGGGCGCTGCCGGGCGATCGGCGGGGGGACTGGCGTCCACCGCCGAGGTGTGCCAGAAATTTCCGCGTTTCGACACCCTTCCCTGGGGCATCAATGCAGGGAGGGTGGGATCGAGGCCGCCGCCGTCGAGACGTACGGCACGCAGGACGGGGCGGGGAAGTGGTGGGTGACCAGGTGAGGGCTGTGCGTAGACCCTGGTACGGCAAAACGGAGCGACACTTTCCGGTCGTTTCGCGTTACGGAAGCACTGCTCTGACGGCGCGGCGCGCCCGCTCGTGGAGGTGCAAGAGCGCAGAGCGTCCGCGGGGCTCGGGGCGGGTCGGTTGGCACGCGGTTGGCTCCGCTTCGGTGGCTCAGACCGTAACGGCTCCTGCTCCGCGCGGGGAGAATGAGGTGGCGGGGGTGGCGCGCAGGGCGCGGGCCGCGTCGGCGAGGCGTGCCACGACATGACCCGAATCGGAACCATCGCAACCGTCGCCCTGGCGATCCTGACCGCCCCGATCGCGTCGGCGCGCCCGGCGAGCCAAAACGGCCCCCCCGAAGGCATCCTCTATTACGAGACCGTCGTGATGTCCGGCGCGGCCACCCAGGCCGCGGGGCGCGGCGGCACCCGAGAGCTTTCCTTTCACACCCTCGGCCGGCGGTTCGATCTGACGCTGGAGCCGCACAGCCCCTTCGCGCAGGGCGCTACCGTCCACTGGGTCGACGAGACCGGGGAGGTGGTCGAGCCGCCGGAGACCGGCATGCACTACCGCGGCCGCATCCAGGGCGATCCCGATTCCTGGGCGCGCATCACCATACACGGCACGGCGCTGGGCGGCGTGATGGCCAGCGGTGACGAGATGTACTTCCTCGCGCCCGCGAAGCGGTTCTTCGGCGATGCGGACGCGGAAGGAACCCTGGCGTACCGGCTGTCCGATATGGACACCGAATCCATCGCCGGCAGTTGCGCGGCGCGGGCCCCGTCGGAGCGTCTGCGCCACCGTCACGCCAGAGCGAAAGCGGCGCGCCGCGCGCTGCGTCAGTTGCTCGGCCAGACTGCTACGACGGCCGGCGCCGGCACGCTCAAGCAGCTCGACCTCGGCATGGTGGGCGACTTCGAGTATTTCAGCGCCCATGGCGGATCGTCGGCCGCCGACATCGCCGAGATCATCAACAGCGTCGACGGCATCTACCAAGCCGAGATCGGCGTCACCGTGCAGTTGCTCACCACGGTGATCTTCACCTCGTCGCAAGACCCCTTCAGCTCCTCGACGGTCCCGGGCACGCTGCTGAGCGAGTTCGGCAACTGGAAGGCGGCCAACGACAACAACCCGTCTCAATCGATGTACGGCACCGATCTCGCCCACATCATCACCGGGCGCAATCTCGACGGCAACGTCATCGGCATCGCCTATCTCGACGTGCTGTGCGCATCGGGCAGCGGCGTCGGCGTCAACCAGGATTTCAGCTCCGACGTGAACATGCTCACGCTGCTGGTGGCGCACGAGATGGGCCACAACTTCGCCGCGCCGCACGACAACCAGTCCGGCCCGTGCTCGGGGACGCCCGGCACGTTCATCATGAACCCGGTTCTGTCCGGCTCGCTGCTGCACCAGTTCTCGCCGTGCAGCGAGGGCTTCATGAACGCGGCGGTGGCGTCGGCCGGCTGCATGTCCGACGCGGGCCCCCCCGCGCCGCTGACCCTGAGCCCGCTGTCGGCGCCGATCACCGTCGGCGGTCCGCTGACCCTGACCGGAACCGGATTCACCGCCGGCTCGGTGATCAACATCTTTGTCGCGTCGCCCACCGGGGTCACTGCCAACGGTCCCTACTGGCCCAGCAACCGCACGTCGACGACGCTGACCTTCAATCAAATCAACCCGAGCATCAAGCTCGGCAGAGGATTCGGCACCATCGTCGTCATCAACACCGATCAGGGTTTCATTCAGTCGAACACCCAGAGCCAGTATGTCTTCGGCAATCCCAGCTTGAACATTCCGACCATCACCGGGATCAACGGTGTGGGCCTGCGCCCGTTCAGCAAGACCGTCCCGTTGGCCAGCGTCGAGACCGCCGTCGCGCAGGGCACTACCGTCTCGATCAGCGGCACGGGATTCAACGGGTCGATGGTCAACCTCTTCACGGCCACGGGGCCGATCGGCCCGCTGACCCCGAACCCGGACTCGACCAGTACCACTCTGTGGGTGACGATTCCGCCGGGAGCCCCGACGGGACCGGGCTCGTTCCAGGTGGTCAACTCGCCGTATCAGGGCAACGTCACGTCGAACGCCGTATCGGTTGCGCTCGGCGCGCAGCTCACGGTGACCGGAGTGTCGCAGACCGGTACGACCATCCACGTGTACGGAAGCGGCTTCTCGCCAGTCAGTGTGATCAACTTCTTCAACAGCCAGCCGAACGGCGCGGTGATCAACCTCGGTGGCTACGGTCCCACCGGCGGCCCAAGGATTCCGCTGACCCTGCTCTCGGATAGCGAGTTCATCTTCAGCATCCCCTCGGGCGCTGCCAGTGGTAACTCCTACGTGCACATCCTCAATCCACCGTACATTCCCTTCAGCTCGACCGGCGGGGATCCGGACGGCAGCTTCATCCTGAGCATTCCCTGAGTGCGTAGCGCCGGAGCAATGCGGGGCCTGCCGGACAAAGAGGAGCGCAGGCAGACGCCGTGACCGTCGTCGTCCTGCGTGAGGACCGCGTCGAAGGAGTCATCGAGACTGGTGAGGCACCGCGTGGATTGACTGAGCACGGTGACCCGGCGAGAGTCGGGGTGTGGTGGTGATGGTCGGCAGACGGACGGTGCGAGCTCGCGTGGTTGTGGGAGGGGTGCTCGTGGCAGCGCTGGTCGCGAGCAGCGGACATCTGGGCGTGGTCGGCGTGCGGACCGCCGTCGCGGCGCAGTCGCCGACCCCGACCCCCACGGCGACGCCGGTGCCGGAGCGCGAAACGCAGCGCGTCACGCAGGCAGCGCCGCGCCCCGCGCCGCAGCCCTTGGGGACCACGGCAGCCAGCCGCGCCGCCGGCGTGAGTGCACCGGGAATCGGCGCCCTCACGCTCGATCCGATCCCGTCGCCGCTCGTCGTCGGCGCGAGCAACAGCGTCACCGGCAGCGGGTTCACCGCCGGATCGGTGATCGTGATGTTCATCGCCGCTTCCAGCGGGACGACCAGCGCCGGGCCGTTCGTGCCCACCGCCCAGACGCCGACCTCGCTCACCTTTTCGATCCCGACCTCGGTGCCGCTCGGCAACGGCTTCGGCACGTTGCTGATCGTGAACACCGACCAGGGCTACATCAGCTCGAATACGCGCAGCCAGTACATATTCGGCGCCGCCGCGCAGAACATCCCGACCATCACCGGCGTCAACGGCGTCGGTCTACGGCCGTTCTCCCCCACCGTGCCGGTGGCCAGCGTCGACACCGCGCTGCAAGCCGGCATGGTGATGACGATCAGCGGGACCGGCTTCAACAATCCTCGCGTAAACCTCTTCACCCCCGGCGCCACCTTCGGCGGGCTCACGCCGAACGCGGGCGGCACCGCGACACAGATCCAGGTCAACGTCCCGGCGGCCGCGGCGACCGGCCCGGCGACGCTGCAGGTGGTGAACAGTCCGTTCACCGGCAACGTGGTGTCCAACGCCGTCTCGGTGGTGATCGGCGCGGGGCTGACGCTCACCGGGGTGAGCCAGAACGGCACGACGGTCACGGTGATGGGCAGCGGATTCTCCAGCGCGACCGTGCTCAATCTCTTCAACGCGCAGGGCGGCATCGTGGCCAACCTCGGCGGTCTGTGGGTGACCAACGGCCGGCCGCGCATTCCGATCAATCTGGTGTCGGGCAACCAGCTGACCTTCACCGTCCCGCCCACGGCGCTGAGCGGCGCCGCCTTCCTGCAGCTGCTCAACCCGCCGTTCATGCCATTCTCGACCAGCGGAGCCGATCCGGACGGTTCCTTCCAGCTCTCGGTGCCGACGGTGGCGCGCGGCGGCTCCTCGCTCCGCTTCTTCGGCAACGGTTCCGGCGACATCGACCGCGTCAAGCTCCGGCTCGATGGCCCGGCCCGCCCGGTCGACGTCGGCGCCAACTTCACCATCGAGTTCTGGATGAAGGCGTCCGCCAACGCCAATGGCAGCGGCGCCTGTGTGGCGGGCGGCGATGGCTGGATCAACGGCAACATCATCGTCGACCGCGACGTCTTCGGTAGCGGCGACTTCGGCGACTACGGCATCTCCCTGTTCGGCAACGGCGCCGGAGGCGGGACCTTGGCGTTCGGCGTCGACCGTCTGGGCAGCGGCAACACCATCTGCGGCACGACCGCCGTCGACAACGGCGCCTGGCACCATGTCGCCGTCACCCGCATGCACAACGGCGTCACGGGCGAGCTGCGCATCTACGTCGACGGCGTGCTCGACGCATCGGGCAGCGGTCCGGTCGGCGACGTCAGCTACCGCAACGGTCGGCCGACCCAGTTTCCCAACTCCGACCCGTTTCTGGTGATCGGCGCGGAGAAGCACGACGCCGGCGAGCAGTTTCCGTCATACGTCGGCCGGATCGACGAGATGCGGATCTCCAGCACGGTGCGCTACAGCGGCTCGTTCACCCCGCCGACATCCCCGTTTGGCACCGACGTCAGTACGGCCGCGCTCTACCACTTCGATGAAGGCAACGGGAACCTGATCACCGACAGCGCCAGCGCCGCGGGCGGACCGAGCAACGGCGTGCGCCGTTTTGGCGGCGCGCCGCTCGGACCGCACTGGTCGCCCGACACCCCGTTCACCACTGGCACCCCGATGATCGCGCTCGAGGCCCTGCCGTTCGGCGTCTCGGCACCGACCGGAATCACCCACTGCGGCGACAACCGGCTGTTCATCGCCTCCCAGAACGGAACGATTCACATCTGGGACGGCACGCAGCTGCTGGGCCCGCCGTTTCTCACCGTCACGCCCAACACCGCGGGGGGCGAGCAGGGCCTCCTGGGCTTGGCCTTCCACCCGCAGTACGCACAGAACGGATTTTTCTACGTCTACCACAACGCCACCAGCAGCACGACGACGGTGGCGCGCTATCGGGTGTCGAGCAACCCCAACATCGCCGATCCGAACAGCCGCGTCGTCTTGCTCACGATGCCGCAGCCGGCCGGCAACCATAACGGCGGGGCGCTCCATTTCGGCGCCGATGGCTACCTCTACATCGGCAAGGGCGACGGCGGTGGGGGCTGCGACAACGCCGCGCCGGGATGCAACGCGCAGCGCAACAATTCGCTGCTCGGCAAGCTGCTGCGCATCGACGTGAACCAGAATGTCAACACGATGCCCTTCTACGGTATCCCGCCGACCAACCCGTTCATCGGGCCGGATGACCCGCTGGACGAGATCTGGGCGAAGGGGTTGCGCAACCCCTGGCGGCTGACCTTCGATCGCCTCACCGGCAGTCTCTTCATCGGCGACGTCGGACAAAATCTGCGCGAAGAGGTCAACTACCGACCCCACGACGACCCTGGCGGCGGGAATTACGGCTGGAAGCGCATGGAGGGGTTCGCCTGCGATACCTGCAGCGTGGCCAACTGTCCGGCGCTGCCCCCGTGCAACGACGCGGCATACATCCTACCGGTGCTCGACTACCTCCACGCCGGCGGGACCTGCTCGATCACCGGCGGCTTCGTCTACCGCGGCACACGGATTCCGTTCTTGTACGGCCGCTATCTCTTCGGCGACCTCTGCAACGGCATGCTCGTCTCGACGCGCGACAACGAGGGCGTGTGGTCCATGGGCACCTTCTCCACGACCGCCGGCGGCCTCTACACCTTCGGCGAGGACGTCTGGGGCGAGTTGTACCTCGGCCAGGGCAACGGGGCGATCTGGCGCATCGTTCCCTGACTGTAGCGTGCATCTAGGCGGGACCGCGCGTCGTCGCCGCCCCGGCATCGCCGGCGCGTGCTCAAGGGCGCCTTTCGCGATACAACCGCGCCGGTGAACGGCCAGGTGAGCGCACAACCGCACCCGATCACCGGCCTGCCCATGCGCGTGCGCATCGCGCTCGCGCTGCTCATCCTCGCGGTGCTGGTTCCGCTGCCGACGACCGGCGGCAGGGTCGTCGCTCTGCTGCCTTCCCTAAAGCAGATCGACTGGATCACCGCGCAGGATCGGCGGCTGGCGCCGGCGCGGGACGCGCTCATAGCACGCGGCCTGGCGCGGGTCGGCTATCTGCCTCGCCCCTCCCTGCGGACCACCAGCGACATCCTCGCGGACCGCCACTATCTCGCGACCCGCTATGCCTTGGCGCCGATCATGGTCCTCCCCAGCAGCCGCCCGGTCCTGGTCTTCGCCGATCTCGTCGACGAGCCTCGTGCCATTCCGGACGAGTTCGAGCTGGCCGAGCAGCTCGGTGACCGGCTGATGCTGCTGCGGCGCAAAGCCCCATGACCGGCGCCGCTGCCATCACGGTGGTGCTGCCGATCGCCATCATCTGGCTGCTGGTCGATGCCACGCTGCGCGAACCCGGCCGGATGCCCCCACCGCTCGCACTGCGCCTCGCAACAGCCGGCGGTCTCGGTCTCGGGATCGCCTCGTGTGCATACTTCGTGGCGTTGGTACTGCAGGGCGGGTCCCTCGCCAGCGTTGCGCTGCTCGACGGCGCGCTGGCGGCAGCGTCGGTCGCCCTCTGGTGGATGCGGCGCTCGGATAGGCATGTGCGCGTCCCGTCGCCCCCCTGGTCCGGGCTCGACCGGTGGCTGCTCGCCCTCTGCCTCATCTGGGCTGCCGCCAGCGCGGCCCTGTTCACCGCGGTGACCCTGGCGCAGCCGGTCGGGAACATGGACGCCTGGCTGACCTGGAACGCGCGGGCGCGGTTTTTCTTCCGCGCCGGCGGGGCCTGGCGCCGCTCGCTGGAGGGGTACGACAACCACCCGGACTACCCGTTGCTTCTGCCCAGCGCCGTCGCGCACGGATGGCGATGGCTCGGTGACAGCGAGCAGGCAGTCCCGATTCTCATCGCGGCCGTTTTCACCGGGGCGACCTACCTGCTGCTCGGCGGAACCGTCGCCTCGCTGCGCGGGCGCACCGCCGGGTTACTCGCCGCGCTCTGTTTGCTGGCCACCTGCGGCTTCGTGGCACGCGGAACGTGGCTCTACGCCGACATCCCGCTCTCATATTTCTTCCTGGCCAGCCTCGCGCTGCTCGCCTATTGGGAGGTGCGTGCCGCGCCGCAGGTCGGCGCGCTGGTGTGGGCAGGGCTGGCGTGCGGCTGCGCCGCCTGGACGAAGAACGAAGGCCTGGTGTTTCTCCTCGCGATCGCCGCCGTGCGGCTGCCTGCCCTGCTGCGCCGCGAGCAGCGCGACTGGCGAGCCGTGGGAGCCTTTGCGCTCGGCGCCGCGCCGCCGCTCGCGCTGGTGGCGTTCTTCAAGATCAGCGTTGCGGCGCGCAACGACATCTTTGCCGATCAGGTTCTGGGCGACTTTCTCGCCCGCGCCGCCGACCCGGCTCGCCTGCTGGAAATCGCCGGGTTTCTGACCACGATGCTCATCAACTCGCGGAGCGCCTGGCTGCTGCTGGCACTGCCGCTGTTCGTTGTGCTGATGGGCCGCACGCCGGACACCCCGGCGCGCGCCGCGGCGGGCCACGTGGTGGCGGTGGTCGGGCTGGTCGCTGCTGCGTACGGGACGGTCTACGCGATCACGCCATACGAGGCCCGGTGGCACCTCTCGACCTCGCTCGATCGCGTGCTCTTCCACCTGTGGCCCAGCGCGCTCCTCGCCATCTTCCTCTGGACCGCCAGCCCGGCCGAGTGCGCCGAAGGCCAGCGCCGGCCAGCGTCATAGTCGGGCGCCAGCCGCCGGGCACAGCCATTGCAACGAGCTGGCTCAGGCCTTCAAGGCTGCGAAGAAACATGGATCCTGGCGAGCTCCGACGGTGGGTTCTTGCCGCCATGACCAATCCAGTCACGGTGCGTGCCGCGCTGCGTCCATTGGGCCACGGCCGTCAGCTTGCCAGGTCAGATGCCATGGGGTTCGCGTGGTCCGCCCGCGCCGCGCCGGCGCTGAAAAGTGTCAGCATTCCGTCTTTCTTTGCCATCTCATCCGGTGGTAACGGTCCGGACGCAGGTGTCCGTTCCGAAGGTGTCGTCGTGTCACGCCATGTGCCCGCTCATCACTGTCTGCGGATCCGATGGTCCTCGGCTCTCGTGGTCGTGTTGATGATCGGCTCGGCGACGCGGGGAGGGGCGCACGATGGGCTCTCCGCGCTCGCCGACTGGGGTGACTTCGGCGACGCGGCCCCCTGCCAGCGCACCCTCAGCGCCGCGGCCTTGGCCTGCGGGCGCAGCGCCGCCGCGGTCCGGCAGGCGTGCTACGACGCGGCGCTTGCGGGTGGTTCGTGTGACCGCGCCGCGCTGGACGCGACCCTCGCGGCGGCGCGCACGCGGGCGCTGGATGCGGTCGAGGCCGGCTGCAACGAGCAGCAGGCGTTGCGCCTGAAGGCGAGCGGCGTCTGGGATCTGCTGGCGGATACCGTGCGCGCCTGCGCGGCGCTCGGGCGCGTGGTGGAGCCGGCGTACGCGCCGGTCCGAGCCGGCGGCGCCGTCCGCTCTGCACGCGGTGCCGAGCGCGCCTGCATCGGCGCCGTGGCGGGAGCGGCGGCCAAGCTCGGCACGCGTGCCGCGACCACGTGGCGGCGTACGTTCGACGCCATCGCCGGCCGCGCCCTCGACCCCGAGCACAAGGAGGCGCTCGCCGCGAAGGCGGCGGCGCGCGTGCGGCGCAGCCGCGCCGCGGTCGGCCGCATGCTGGCGTCGCGCTGCAGCGACGCCCAGATCGCCGCGCTGTACGCGCAACCCGCCGACTCCCTGCTGGCGGCCGCCGCGCTCGCGGGGAGTTGCTTCGCCGAAGGAGCGTTCCAGCAGGGCGCCGTCACCTGCGCGCAATCCGAGGGCGCTGTCAGCGCGGCCACCCCGTGCGTCGGCGGCTCGGCTGCCGGGTATCCCTGCCACAACGTCGACCTGATGGCGTTTCTGCCGCTCAACAGCATCGGGGGCGGATCGGGCAACGACGTGTGGGGTTGGACCGACACGCTCACCGGACGCGAGTACGCGCTGATGGGCCGCAGCAGCGGCATGGCCTTCGTCGACGTCACCGATCCGGGGCAGCCGGTCTACCTCGGCAACCTCCCAACCCAGACGGTCAACTCGCTCTGGCGTGGCGTCAAGGTGTACGCCGACCATGCCTTCATCGTCAGCGAGGCGGCGCAGCACGGCATGCAGATCTTCAACCTCACCCAGTTGCGGTCGGTGCCCATGCCGCCGGTCACGTTCACCGAGACCACGCACTACCCGGGCTTCAACAATTGCCATACGCTGGCGCTCAACGAGGCGACCGGCTTCGCCTACTGTGCCGGCACCAACACGTGCAACGGTGGCCTGCACATCGTCGACGTCCGCAACCCGGCCCAGCCGGCCTTTGCCGGCTGCGTGGGCGGCGACGGCTACACGCACGAGACCCAGTGCGTCGTCTACCACGGCCCCGATGCGGCGTACGCCGGCCGTGAGCTCTGCTTCAGCTCCAACACCGACACGCTCACCATCATCGATGTGACCAACAAGAGCGTCCCCGTGCAGATCTCGCGCACCAGCTATGCCGGCCTCGGCTACACGCATCAGGGATGGCTGACCGAGGACCATCGCTGGTTCCTGGTCGACGACGAGCTCGACGAGCTCGACTTCGGACACAACACCCGCACGCTCATCTGGGACGTGCGCAACCTCGACAGCCCCGACGTGATGGCGAGCTACTTCGGTCCGACCACCGCCAGCGACCACAATCTCTACATCGCGCGCGGCCACGCCTTCGAGAGCAACTACCGCGCTGGCTTGCGGGTGCTCGATCTCGCCGCGGTGGCCAGCGGCGTGCTCACCGAGGTGGGGTACTTCGATATCGTCCCGGGCAGCGACGCCCCCGGTTTTGCCGGCGCGTGGAGCAACTACCCGTTTTTCGCCAGCGGCACGGTGTTGATCGGCGGGATAGAGCAGGGGCTGTTCGTCGTCCGGCCGAACCTGGCGTCGTCGTCGCCGACCGCGACGCCGACCCTGACCGCGACCGCGACGATCACCGCCACTGCGCCGGCGACCGCCACTCCGACGATGACGGACACCGCGACCGCGACCGGCACCGCGACCAGCAGCCCGACCGCGACGCCGATCCCCGTGGTCGTGCTCGATGCGTTGCCGGCGCCGATTGCGGTCGGCGCTCCGCTCACCCTGACCGGTTCGGGATTCACCGCCGGCTCGCGCCTCGTGATGTTCGTCGCCACCGCCTTCGGCGTGCAGAGCGTCGGCCCGCTGGTGCCGTCGAGCTGGACGCCGACGGCGCTCACCGTGGACATCCCGCTGTCGGCGCCGCTCGGGCGCGGTTTCGTCACCATCATGGTGGTCAACGTCGATCAGGGCTTCGTGCAGTCGAACACGCGCCACCAGCTTCTCTACGGCAATGCCGCACACAACGTGCCGACCATCCTGACGATCGACGGCATCGGGCTCGAGCCCGCCACCGCCGGCGTTCCGCTGGCGCTGGTGAAGACCGTGCTGCCGCCCGGCGGGGTGATGACCATCGGCGGGAGCGGCTTCAACGGCGCCCGCGTGAATCTCTTCACGCCAGGGGCGGTGTTCGCCGGGCTCGTCCCGGAACCAGGGGCCAGCGACACGCTGCTGCGCGTCGGGGTACCGGCGGCGGCGCAGGTTGGGCCGGGGGCGTTGCAGGTCATCAACCAGCCCTATAGCGGCGCCGTGGTATCCAACGCCGTCTCCGTGCCGGTCGGTGCGCGGCTGGCGATCGACGACATCGTCCAGGACGCCGCCGGCGTGCATGTCCACGGCGCGGGCTTTTCGAGCGCAAGTGTGATCAATCTGTTCAACCGACAAGGATCCGGCGTGGTGAATCTCGGTGGGCTGAACGGGCAGGGCGGAGCGCGGATTCCACTCACCGTGGTGTCGTCCGGCGAGCTCGTCTTCGCCGTTCCGACCGGCGCGGCCGGTGGACCCTCATACTTGCAAGTCGTCAACCCGCCCTTCATCGCCTACTCGTCCAGTGGCAGCGATCCGGATGGCGCGTTCCATCTGTCGGTGCCGTGAGGAGATTGCCATGACAGGCGTACCTCGCCTCCGTGTTGCTGCCGCCGCCCGCCATGCCGCCGGTGCGCTTGCCGCCGTGCTGTTCACGGTGCTGCCGATCGCGGCGTCGGCGGTGACGGTCAACGTTCCCGTCACTCTGTCGGTGACGGTGGGCTCGACGGTGCAGCTCAACATCTCGATCAGCGATGCGACCGGCCTCGAGGGAGCCGACTTCGCCATCACCTACGACAGCGACGTCATCCGCGTCGACGGCGACGCCACCACCACCGCGCTGAGCAGCGGATGCATGCCGCTGACCAACAGCGCAGTGCTCGGTACGCTCCAGGTCGGGCTCGCCTGCGGCAATGGTCCGATCGGCGGCGGCAGCGGTGCGCTCCTGTCCGTGCCGCTGCGCGGAGAAGCACCGGGGATGAGCGCGCTGACATTCACGCGCTGCGAGCTCAACGAGTTCGCCATCAGCTGCGAGACGGCGGACGGGAACGTCACCGTGCCGACGCCGACGCCGACCGTGACCCCCACCGCCACGCACACCCGGACGTCGACGCACACCCCGAGCGCGACCGCCACGCGCACCGCGACGGCCACGCCGAGCTCGACCGCGACCGCAACGCAGACCCCCACGGTCACCTTCACCGCGACGAACAGCATGACCCCGAGCGTGACCCGCACGCCGACCGCGACCCGCACCGCCACCCCAACGAGCACCGCCACCCCGCTGCCCACCGTCAGCCTGAGCCCGCTTCCCGGGGCGATCATCGTCGGCCAATCGATCACGCTGACTGGCACCGGTTTCACCGCCGGCTCGCGCATCCTCCTGTTCGTTGCCACCAGCACCGGGACGCAGAGCTACGGACCGTATCAGGCGACCAGTTGGACGCCGACCAGCTTGGTCTGGGCCGTCAGTGCCACGATCGGGCTCGGTCGCGGCTTTGGCACCGTGCTGGTGGTGAACACCGATCAGGGCTTCATCCAGTCGAATACGCAGAAGCAGTACATCTTCGGCTCGGCGGCGCTGAATATCCCGAGCATTCTCACCATCAACGGCATGCAGCTTCGGCCGCTCAGTCCCAGCGTGCCGCTGGCCGTCGTCGAGACCGCCGTGCCGCAGGGCAGCACGGTGAGCATCGGCGGTACCGGCTTCAACAGTCCGCTGGTCAACCTGTTCACCGCGACGGGCCCGATGGGTCCGCTCGTTCCGCAGCCCGGCGGCACGGCGAGCACGATCCAGGTGGTGATGCCGAGCAACGCTCCGACCGGTCCCGGCAGCTTTCAGGTGGTGAACAGCCCGTACACCGGCAACGTCCAGTCCAATGCGGTCAACTTCGCCCTCGGCTCGCAGTTGAGCATCAACAGCGTGAGTCAGTCGGACTCCACCGTCACGGTCATCGGCTCGGGTTTCTCGGTCGTCTCGGTGATCAACCTGTTCAGCCAACAGGCCGGCGGCGGCGTGGCCAACCTCGGCGGCTACAACGCCCAGGGCCAGCCGCGGATCCCGCTGAACATCGTCTCGGGCAACGTGTTCACCTTCACGGTGCCGGCCGGCGCCGTGAGCGGCCCGGCCTACGTGCACGTACTCAACCCGCCGTTCATTCCGTTCACGTCGACCGGCGGGGACCCAGGCGGTGCATTCACGCTGACGGCCCCGTAGGGCGACGCAGGCGTCGCCCTTGCCGATTTCACTCTCCCGCTAGTCTCGACCGGAGAATACGATCGCGGTGATCGGCCGGTGGAACGGCGTCACTGCACGTAGCCGAGCGCCCGCAGGCGCTCGCGGACGGCCGGATCCACGTCGGCCGCGGTGGCGGTCGCCGCGCTGGTGGCGATGCGGAACGGAATGGCCAGCGACGCCAGGTAGCCGCTGCGCACCAGTTGCTCGCGGCTGAGATCGCGCCGTTCCTGCGAGTCGGCCGCGAGGTCGTAGAGCTCGATGCGCTGGTCGCGGACGTCGTGGATGAGCTTTTCGTGACCGACCATCACGCTCTCGAGCGAGAGGGAGAGGCCGGTGCCGCCGAGGTGACTGTACACGGCACGACCGCGCGGCAGCGCCGTGCCGCAGGCGGCGGTCGACATCAGGCTGTGGCCGGCCAGACCGGCCGGAGCGGGCATGCGGGCGAGCTCGAGCGCGGTGGGCAGAAGGTCGACGTGCGAGACGATGTCGCTGACGACGGTCCCGCCGCCCTGGCTGCCCGGGAGCTTGACCAGCAAAGGCACACGGACCTGCTCGTCGTACATCGACGAGCCGTGCTGCCAGCGCGTGTGCTCGGCGAACGCCTCGCCGTGGTCGGCGACGAAGATGATCAGGGCGTTGTCGTACAGCCCGCGCGCGGCCAGCGCAGCGAGAAACGCGCCGAATTGATCGTCGGCGTACGCCACCTCCGCGTCGTAGAGGGCGATGATGGCATCGCGTTCGCCGTCGGCCAGCGGGCGCTGTCCGGCGTGAATCGCCTCGATGGTCGACACGAGCCCGAGCTGCGGATCGGCGCCGGCGGCGAAGCGCTGCCGGAACGGCTCGGGAGGGAGATACGGCGCGTGTGGGTCGCTCACATGGACGTACAGAAAGAAGGGGCGGTTGGCGCGGCGCGCGTCCAGCCACTCCAGCGCGGCCCCCTGCGCCACGTCGGCGCGGGGATGGATGACCTCGCCCGGCTGCGGCCGCACGCCTTCCTGCGGGCCGATCGGCTCCTCGAGGAAGACGCGGTACTCGGCGAAGCCCTGCGCCAGGCCGAACTCGCGGTTGAGGAAGCCGTTGATGGCGAAGCCGGCGGTATCGTAGCCGCCGGCGGTGAGCAGAGCGGCCATGGTGGGCATTTCGCCGAGGACGCTGAACACCCCGGTCGAACCGTGCTGCGGCGGGGTCAGACCGGTGAAGATCGAGGCCACCGCCGCCTTGGTCCACGGCGCCTGCGCCAGCGCGCGCTCGAAGCGCACCGCGTCGCGCGCGAACGCATCGATGCGCGGCGAGGTGGGACGCGGATAGCCGTAGCAGCTGAGGTGATCGGCGCGCAGCGTGTCG
>Ga0187893_10004708_pt1 | contig 25583 bp, 18 predicted proteins | sample MA1701074metaG_FD_139574 | JGI IMG/M metagenome (GOLD analysis project Ga0187893, IMG submission 139574) | White microbial mat communities from a basaltic lava cave in the Kipuka Kanohina Cave System on the Island of Hawaii, USA - MA170107-4 metaG ... | reverse complement strand
TAGAGCATTTGACTTCGGATCAAAGGGTTGCAGGTTCAAGTCCTGCCGGGCGCGCCAGAGGATCGCGTTACGGCTCAGGCTGACGTTTCAAGCGCATGGGCAACTCGGAGCCAAAGATGCCCTCGTCGTTTGAAATCTCGAAGTTCATCGGAAGATAACCGGGCGCTTTGACCTCAACGAGGAAAACCTGGAATCGGCCGGGAGGATAGATGAGGCGGATTCGACCCTGTGCATCGCTGGTGTAGACGCCGAAACGATAGGTGCGCGCTCCTTCCGTGACGGAAAGCTGAAGTGAGATGTTCTTAACGGCCTGGCCAGTGTCGGCGTCCAACGCGTGCACAAAGTCTTCACGGCGCAATTGCGAATCATCTTCGTCTTCCGTCGAGGCCGGCGGTGCGGCGCCCGGGGTGTCTTCCAGGGTGATGGCGAGAATGACTGAGTTGGCGCGGGCGAACAGAGAGAGGAGTTCAATCGTGCGGATTTCCTGCGCCGGCAGCGGATTGTCGAAGGTTGTTTTGAACAAGCGTGTTGGCTTGCCGGCGCCGTCCGGCCGGGTATTGCCATTCCAAACTACGAGTGACCGCGGATCCAGGAGGTCTGCCTCCACTTCATTTGCCTCCACATACCAGTTTCGCACATGCACGCCGTAGCGGATGAAGAGCCGTCGTGTCTCGCCGCTTTGATAGCGCAGGAGCAGGCAGGCAATGGGAGTGCCAACCGGAGAGTCATAGCTTGCCCCGTGCATCACATGCACACGCGTGGCGCGTCCGTTGACAGGAATCTCGCCCACGCGCGGAGGCTGAAACTCCCCGTCGCGCGCCCGGCCCAGGCCGGTGAGGTCGATTTTGCCAAACATGAGGAAGGGCACCCCGTCGAAATTGGTTTCTCCGCGCGGAACCTGCGCCCAGCTTTCAGTGGGCCGGTAGTCCACAAACTGGCGTTGATAAAAGGTATCCAGCAGCACCGGATGGAAGTTTGTAACGGAGGCCCGGATGCCTGGAGCGCGGGCAGAATCGAGCGTGTTCCCGTTTGCTTGCGCTGGCGCAGTGCCTGTTTCTTCTCCTTTGGTTACGCCCTGAACCTGCTCTGCCCGTTTGGGGTCGCTGCAACCCGTGAGGATAAGAAACAAAAGCGCTCCCAATGCGAGGGTGTTTCGCTGCAAGCGAGAACGGTGGAATACTCGTTCTGGTAAAACACCTCCGCGGGAACCGTTACTCCTTTGTCCTTCCAACGGTTCCAATGACGCGCCAGCCCGCCGCTGTCCGCTTTGGGGTTTCATTGATTTGCCTGACGGCCTGAACCGGATCGTAGCGGGTCCAGCCAAGGTCGCAACTCCTGGTTTTGGTGGGTAGTGGCTCAGTTTGCAACATCCGGTGGGGCGAGCGTCTTCGCGAGCCGGCTCGTCAGTAGCCTCGCCCCACCAAACTGAGCCACTCCCTTTTGGTGAAACTGGTTGGCCTGGCAGATCGAACAGCCTGCTGAACAAAAGGGAAACCCAAAAAAGAAATGGAGCGAGCGAAGGGATTTGAACCCTCGACATTCACGTTGGCAACGTGACGCTCTACCAGACTGAGCTACGCTCGCTTCCGTTAAGCGGTGCGAAAACTAAAGCAACGGCCTTCGTTTGCAAGTCCTGTTTTTGGAAGCTTAACGACCCGAACCGCGAGGCACGTGGACATTCCTGAGCGCGCGTGTCGGCGTTGTCATTTGGGCTCCTGCCGGTCGAGTGCGGCTCGCGTGACTTGCGCAATGCTGCCATCAGCCAACACAACCGCTACAGCGCCGCTCCGTAACGGCATCCGTGCAAGGATCTGTTGTGGACGGGTCTCCTCAACTCCGACTGTGAATGTGACATCCATGCCACCAAACGGCACAGCTTCATCGGCGTGAAGGAAATTTCCGGCAACAAGCTCACGAAGGGAAACGGTAGCCGGAATTGGTCGGCTCTGGCCTTTCTGGGCGCGAACAAAAGCCTCAACGGCCGAATCAACGCGCTCGCGAGGCAAACCCCGAAGTGCTCGAACTGTCTGATTCCACTCAGAGCGCTGACGAACGTTAGGAATTATCGAGACGATGCCGATGACACCCAAGACTGCGAGCGCTCCGAAAATGACGATGCGTTTCTTGTTCATGGGGCGCGCCGCCTAACCAGTATTCCGCCAAAAGCCAGTATCCAAACGAGCACCGGCTTCGAACTCCTGCCTCACCGGCGGAACTGCATCGGAGCGTCTTGCGGCATTTCGTGGGCGCAGGGTTGGTTGGTCGGGGCGTCCGCGGGGCGCTCGTTGACGGACACGAGGTTGTTGGCCAGCAGGTAGGCCTCGACTTCCTCGCCGCTGATGTCCGGCAGCATCCGGCCATTGATCTCGACGCAAGGGCTTAACATCTGGCCGCTCTTCTCGATCATCTCCTGACGTTGGGCGGGGTCGTTGATGATGTCCCGGTCGTCAAAAGGCAGGTCGTACTTGCGCATGATGGCGCGCACGCCCTGGCTCCAGCCGCAGGTCGGTTTCAGGTAAGCAACAATCTTCGGTTTGTTCATAGTGGATGCAATGTTGGGCAGGCGGGCGGGGGCGTCAAGCTTTGGGGTGACGTGATACAGTGGTGCGTGGATCGTATGAGTATGAGAATCCCGATGACGTCGCGGTCGCCACGCCCCCACGAACCGCGCAGCATGCTTGTCCGACTTTCCGGTTGCTGATTCCCCACCGCAGTCGGATAACTTCTCCATGCCGTTGAAGATTCTCATCGCGCCCGACAAGTTCAAGGGCACACTCACTGCGCAGCAGGCCGCGGAAGCCATCGCCCGCGGCTGGCGCGGCGCACGGCCTCAAGATGAATTGGAGCTTCTGCCCATGAGCGACGGCGGCGATGGCTTCGGCGAGATCATCAGCGACCTGCTGGGCGCAGCGCCGCAGATGGTCAAGACCGTCGATGCCGCGCATCGTGCTTTGGAAGCAGTCTGGTGGTGGCACGAAGGGAGCCGGACCGCGATTGTCGAGTCCGCGAACGTCATCGGCCTGGCCATGTTGCCGCGCGGGAAGTATCATCCGTTTGAACTGGACACTTACGGGCTTGGCGCCGCTCTGCGCGCGGCGGCGGAGCGGGGCGCCAAACGGTGCCTTGTCGGAATTGGCGGCAGCGCGACGAATGACGGCGGCTTTGGCCTGGCGCGGGCGTTGGGGTGGCAGTTCTTCAACACGCACGAGAAGGACATCACCCGCTGGACTGAATTGCACGGTCTGGCTGCGGTGCGTCCACCGGAATGCACGCGTTTGTTCGAGGAGTTGACGGTCGCCGTGGACGTGCAAAACCCGCTGCTTGGCCCTTCAGGTTGTTCGCGAATCTATGGTCCGCAGAAAGGGCTGAAGGAATTGGAGTTCGCCGAGCGCTGTCTCGGTCAACTGGCAGCCGTGTTGGAAAAGAACCTCCGGCTAAGTTACGCCGATTCTCCCGGCGCGGGTGCTGCGGGCGGACTGGGTTTCGGGCTGATGAGTTTTCTCGGCGCGCACGCGGAGCCGGGCATCGGCATCTTCGAGCGCCACGCCCGATTGGCCGATCGAGTGAAGACAGCCGCCCTCGTCATCACGGGCGAAGGGGCGCTCGACGCGCAGACCCTCATGGGAAAAGGCGTCGGCGAGATCGCAAATGTCTGTCAGAGACTCGCCGTGCCTTGCATTGGAATGGCGGGGGTCGTGCCCGAGCCGGAAAAGGCGACGAGGAAATTCAAAGCTGCTTACGCACTGACGCCAGATACCACGGACAAGGAGTCCGCGTTGGGCGAACCGGAGCTGTGGCTGGAGCGGCTGGCGACGAAAGTGGCTTCGGATTGGAAAGAATAGTCAGCAGATACTATCGGGATGAAGAAAATGATTAAGATTAAGAGCAAGAGGTTCCTGGATTCCCCTCGTAATCTTAATCGTAATCTTATTCGCAATCATCTCTAGTGCATCTCCACGTCGCACGCGCCCAGACCGCCGCGATAGAAATTGAACTGTACGGACGGGTGGTCGGCGAGTAGGGACATCGGCACGGAAGTATCCACGATACGCTTTGAAATCATCCATGTTGTGAGTCGTTGGCCAAAAGGATTGTCGTGTTTGCCGGCGTGCCAGATGGACACTTTCTCCGCCTGCCAGGTTTCCACCGGGCCAACGCTGATGGCCTTGGTTGGCACCAGGGAGATGTTGCCGCCGCCGGACGTGCGCGCGTTCTGCGCAATGGTAAGCGGGTGCAGATCGACGACGCGTGTGGTGAGCTTGCGATATTCGGTCGCTGAGGGTGGCGCGTCCTTGAACTTTCCGCGGCGGGGCAGAGGATCGTTGAAGGCCCAGTGCTTCACGTCGCCCTGGCCGCCCTGCATTACGGCGCAGCGCACACCATTCCAGCTTTTGCGGTAGGCGCTGGTGTCGGCCTTGGGGAAGTGGAGATTGGAATCGGCCATCCGCAGTTCTTTGCGGATTCGGTTGAAGCACATCTCGCGGTCGGCGCGCTCGAAGGAGAGCGGGTGCGTGACCGGCACCTCCCTGCCCGTGGCCGTGTCGAACCATTCGTCCATGCCCCAGAAGTGCGCCGAGCCGACGCTGAGATTCAACTCATTGACCAGCCGCGCGACCAGCGGCAGTTGCTCGGTCGGCCCGATAGGGCCGCAGATGCCGACCGGGTTGTCCTCGGTCGATTGTTTCCAGGCGGCGATGTATTCGAGCGCCTCGGCCAGATAAAATTCTTCAAGCGTGTCATAGAACACCACCTTAAAGCCGGGCCGGGACAGCTTGAGCATCTTCTCCGGCGTGAGGCTCGCGGCGGCTTGAATGATCTCGTCGTCGAGCGTGGTGTAATCCCACCAGTCAGGGGCAATGGAGCTGAGTTTGCGGGGCATGGTGATCCGTAATCAGTGGGTCAGTAATCAGTCTTCAGTTGAATGTATTCAGGCTGCGTTCAAAGGCGAGATTGATGCGATAGTTTTTCTTCAGCGCCTCGGCCAATGGGTCAATTTCCGCCGAGCTAAAGCCCAGGTGCAAGTGCCGACGCCAACCTTCGGCGTGCGGGAAGCGCCGGGACATCCTGCCCACGGCGAGCGACATCTCGTCCATCGCGAGCAGATACGAATCCATTCCCTGGCTGGTATCAAGCCAGGCTTTCTGGCTGGTGTGCGCAGCGAGGGCCTCGCGCTTGACGGCATGGACGGAAGTCGTGTTCACAAAGGCGCCGGGGATGATTCGGCGGCGCAAGCCATCGCGCAATCCGTGCGGCATGGTGTGATAGACCGTCACGTCACCTTCAACGGGCCGGCGTGGCGGCGTGGTCTTGAAGTTCGGCATCCCGCGCGAAAAGGCGGCGGTGACGGCCAGCCGGCAGGTGTTCATGTGATCCTCCATGTAATCCTGCGGTGAATGCGTGAGGATGATGGAGGGTTTCACGTCACGAATAATCGCGGCGATCTGGCGAAGTGTCTTGAGGTCGTAAAGAATTTCCAGGTCGTCGCAGATCGGTGCGTGCCAGTGTGCGCCCAAAATGTTTGCGGCGCGCTTCGCCTCGGCTTGGCGCGTGGCGCGGGTCTTCGCTGCGCTCATTGTCGTGCTGCCGCAGTTGCCGGTCGAGAGATTCAGGTAATGAATCCCCCAGCCAGCCGCTTTCAGCAGCAACAGCGTTCCGGCCATGTAGAATTCGATGTCATCCGGGTGCGCGGCAATGGCGAGGGCTGTGCGATTTCCAATTTGGCCGGCGGGGAGAGTGCGCTTGGCGGAGGCAGTCGGCATGTCGCTACAAAGGTGGGATGGTTGCTGGCCGGCAAGTTCCAATTGGCAATTGGCAATCGGAAATTGGCAATGTCAGTGTTTTTTATGCGCGTGGCGCTCGGCGGAACTGTCGGCGGCGAAGATGATTTCGTGCGAGCGCAGCGCATGGGCCAGGCTGGTGAGCGGCATTTCCTGGCCGGTGTTGAGCGCGTTGAAGAAGGCCTCGAATTGTGTTTGATACGGGTGATCGGAAACGTCGCCCGAATCGAGCAGCTTCATGGAAAGTTCGCTCCACTTTGCCTTGTTCAGCCCGCCAAGCCTGGTCGAATGAAATTTATTGTCGAGCAGGCTGCCCTCGCTGCCCACCAGGTGGATGTGAAAATAGTAGGGCTGGAGGCAGTCGATGGATGAAGCGCACTTGCCCACGCGGCCGTCTTTGAAACGCAGGATGGTGACGCTCGTGGTGGGGTATTCGTATTTGGCGAAATCCTTGTTCGACGATTGGACGGAATAGCTGCTCACCGTTTCCACGTCCTCGCCCATGCAATGCAGGAGCGCATCGAGGGCGTGGCAGCCGGCGGAAAGCAGGCTGCTGCCGCCGGCTTCGCGTTTAGTGTTCCAGCGGAACTGGCCGTACCACGGCCCGATGCCGTGGTAGTAATCCACTTCCCCGTAATGAATCCGGCCCAGCAGGCCGCTATCGATGACCGATTTCACCGTGAGGAGCTGGCTGGAAAAACGGCACTCGAAGCAGACGCACGTGTTTACGCCGGCGTCCTGCACGGCTTTCTGGATGGCCAGACAGTCGTCCCACTTCAGCGCGAGCGGCTTTTCGATGATGAGATGTTTGCCCGCCTTTGCTGCGGCGATAGTGTGTTTGGCATGGTCCTGCGGATAACTGCAAACCGACACCACATTGACCGCGGGGTCCTTCAGCATGTCGTCGAGATGGGCGTAGCACTTGATGGAGCCGCCGTGCCGGGCACTGACTTGCGCGGCGTCCAGCGAGCGCGAGGAACAAATGGCCGTGACCTGCGCATGAGGGGTGGCGTTGATGGCCGCGATGTGCGCGCCGCTGACCCAGCCGTAGCCGATGATGCCGACATTGTAGCGTTTCGAACCCATGTATTGCCTTCGGGTGACGCAGGCGATGCGAATGCTTTCGCCAGTCAAAGTCAAAAAGAAAACACGGTTCTCGCCGCCCAAGTTCCGGGTTGAAAATCCCTCTTGATGACCCACACTGCGACACAGCCCGAAGTGAACACCGCCACGTCCAACGCAAAGCACAAGGTGCTCCTCATTGAGGACAATCCTGGCGACGCCCGCCTGATACGTGAATACCTGTCCGATCCGGCGGGTGCTTCTTTTATCCTGGAACATGTCCCTTCCCTCGGGCAGGGGCTCGAACGCCTCGCCCAGGGCGGCATCGACCTCGTGCTGCTCGATCTGTCGCTGCCAGACAGCCCGATGCCTGAGACGTTTCGCCGCACACATGCCGCCGCGCCATCCGTTCCCATCATCGTGATGAGTGGACTGGACGACGAGAAATTCGCGATTCAGACCGTGCACGAAGGCGCTCAGGATTACCTGGTCAAGTCCCACGTGGAGACACGCCTGCTCATCCACGCCATGCGCTACGCCATTGAGCGCAAGCGCGCCGAAGAGGCGCTGGCTCACGAGCGCGATCTTTTCCATACGCTGCTGGACAGTCTGCCCGACCGCATTTTCTTCAAAGACAGGCAGAGCCGTTTCACGCGCATCAGCAAAGCGCTCACCGATCATTTCAAAATCGGCCACCCGCGCGAGGCCGTGGGCAAGGCCGATCACGATTTCTTCACCGCCGAGCACGCCGACGCGGCGCTGGAAGACGAAAAACAGATCATGAGCACCGGCGAGCCGGTCCTCGGCAAGGTCGAACGCGAAACCCTGCCGGACGGCAGTATTTCCTGGGCGCTGACTTCCAAGCTCCCGCTGAGAAGCCGCCACGGACAGGTCACCGGGCTTTTCGGGATTTCACGCGACATCACAGCGCTGAAGAAGTTCGAGGAGCAGCTTGAAACCGAGCGCAACTTGTTGCGCTCGCTCATCGACAATCTGCCCGACTACATCTATGTCAAGGACACCGAAGGCCGTTACCTGCTCGACAACATCGCGCACCGCCGCTGGCTTGGGGCTGATGCGGAAGGCGAAGTCATCGGCAAGCGCGTGTCCGACTTCTTCCCGGCGGGATCGGTGGACAAGTTTTCGAGCGACGATGAACAGGTAATCCGCTCCGGCCATCCGCTCCTCAACCGCGAGGAACTGGTGACGGACCGCCTGGGCAATCAGCGCTGGCACGCCACCACGAAAGTGCCGCTGCGCAACATCGACGGCAAAGTCACCGGGCTGGTGGGCATCAGCCGCGACATCACCGAACAAAAGCTGGCCGACGAAGCGCTGCGCGAGGCCAATGAAGCTCTCGCCCGGCACAAGGACGAGTTGCAGAAGACACTGTCTGAACTCCAGCGTTCCCACGAAGACCTCAAGTCCGCGCAGTTTCAACTCATCCAGGCCGAGAAGATGCAGTCCATCGGACGCCTCGCCGCCGGCGTCGCGCATGAAGTCAAGAACCCGCTCGGCATCCTGCGCATGGGCGCGGATTACCTGGCCAAAAATCTCACCTCACCGGACGAAAACGTGGCGCTGATTCTTGCCGACATGACCGACGCCATCAAACGCGCCGACGGCATCATCATGGGTCTGCTGGATTTCTCGGTGCCCCATGCGCTCGATTCGCACGCGGAAGACCTCAGCGCCATCGTCGAACAGTCCATTACGCTGGTGCGGCATTCCTTCAACGAAGCCGAGGTGAGGCTGATCCGCGAACTCGCCCGCGGCCTTCCGCCAGTATGGCTGGACCCGAACAAAATCAAACAGGTCTTTGTGAACATCCTTACCAACGCCATCCATGCCACGCCGCCGGGTGGGACGATTACCGTTCGCACGAGCACGCGGCAGTTGCGGGGAGACGAGGTGGATCACGATGCCGGTTCGCGCCTGGCGGATCGCTTCCGCGCCGGAGAGACGGTGCTGGTGGCCGAAGTGGTCGATACCGGCAGCGGCATTCCGGAAGAGAAACTGGCGCAGATTTTTGATCCATTTTTCACCACCAAGCCCACGGGGAAAGGCACCGGCCTTGGCTTGACGGTGACGAAGAAAATCGTGGAATTGCACGGCGGCAGCCTTGACATTCGCAACCGGAAAGAAGGTGGCGTTGCCGTGACAATTATGTTTAAGGTCTAGCCATGACGGCTTGGGATTAAGAAGACGATTAGGATTAAGACCGCCTGGAGCCTCCTAATCTTAATCGTAATCATAATCTTCATCTGCACTTTGTTTATGGACAACACGACAGAGAACCCGGCCCCGGTTCCAGAGACGACGCCTGCGGTGCCCGCGCCGTCCGCCGCGCCGGAAAAGAAACGGATATTGATTATCGACGACGAGGTCAGCTTTGCCCGCATGGTGAAGATGAACCTGGAGAAGACCGGCGCATTCGAGGTGCGTGTCGAGAACCGGGCCGCCGCCGCGGTGCCTGCCGCGCGCGAGTTCCGGCCCGATCTGGTGCTGCTCGACGTCATCATGCCGAACATGGATGGCGGCGACGTGGCCAAGCAGATCAAACGTGACCGGACCCTTCGAGGCACGCCCATCATTTTCCTCACTGCCACCGTCTCCAAACGCGAGGCGGGCGAAGGCGGGCTGAACAGCGGCGGCGAACTGTTCCTCGCCAAACCCGTCAGCGTCGAAGCGCTTATCGCCTGCATCAACGAGCACGTCCGTAAGCCGGCGCCGCCGGAACAAGTGCAGCCGTAAGCGCCCCGGGAGTTTAATTTCGGATCCGAAAAAAGCGGCGAGGATCGATGGGATTGATGATGCGCGGGCCAAGGTTGGTTACGTCGCTCCAGCCGTTCGTCAAATTGGGTGCGCTTTGCAGCATTCCATGCGGCCAGGACAGTTCAATTTGATTGCTTAACCATCGCGCTTTCACGGGAGGACCCACTAACGCCTTGACCTGATAAATGACCCCTTTGCCCGCGCCAGCGGAGAGCGAGCCATTGGTGGACATGTCGGAGATAAAGAGCGAGTCCGTCATGCGCAGCAGTCCGTCCAAATGACCCACACCGGGCAGACGTGGCTTGATGAAGTGAAAGTAGTTCGTGGTGTTGAGATCGACGAAGACCAGCGGGTTCTCCTCGTTGTTGATGCCTCCTCCTCCAAACTTGCCGTGGAACGTGACAAAGATGCCGTTGTTCAATGGCTCAGGAAAGGCCGGCGGCGCGAAGGCGATGTCATTCGGGCCTTCGCTTTCGGCGCCATTGAGAGGGTTGGGCAATGGCTGGAAGGCGACGAGCGGTTGAACTCCCTGGCCGCCCACGATGGTATTGCTGCGGTAGGCCGTGTAGTTGCTGGGATAGCCATAGAACTCGACCTCGACGCCTCCGATGGCGGCAGCGGGCAGAATGTTCAGTTCATCAGCACTGTGCGGTTCGTTGGCGTCCACGAGTCCATCAATGCCGTTGTCGTTGAAATAGAGATCGCGATTGGCGGGATGAAAGGCGAAGCCTGAAGGATTGCGGACGCCGCTGAGGATTTGAGTCGGGTCGGAAGCGATGACGTTGGCGCTGTTATCCGTGAAGGTGATTGAGTAAACAGAATCGCCGAGCAATGTGCCGCTGAGACCGCCCAGCCCGATGGTGGAGAATGACGCTGTTGTCGTGGAGATGCCGAAGTTTTCTTTGGAGCCGATCTGAAAGAAAAGCTGGTAGCGTTGGGACGTGCCCGGGATCGGGCGCACGCCGAGAGCGGAATGTGGGTGCAGCCAGCCGCCAGTGCCGTAGTTGATTTGAATCTGGCCCACAACGCTGAACGGCTCGGCAGGCGTTGCGCCGAGGCGCAGCACGGAGATCGGCTTGTTCTGGCCGGTGACGAAAACAAGCTGGCCTGCAATTTGGACGGACGTGATGCCGCCGTTGAGGCCGGTGAATGAGATGGTCGGTGGGCCGTCGGCGAAGCCGTCCTTGTCAGTATCCACGAAACGAAGCAGGCGCGCGTTGGAACTGAAGAAGCCGGGTCCATCAGTGCTGGTGGCGAGGAGCGAGCCGTCGGAAAGTTCCGCCATGCCGACGGGATAATTCAGTCCCGTGGCAAACGCGGTGACGCGAAACTGGGCCGGGTTGACGCCCGGACCCTCAATCGCAAACGGAACCGGTGGCGCTGCCGCGAATGAATTCGTCGCGGAAAAGAAAATCAGGAGGAATGTAGTGGCGGCGGCTGGCCTGGGAACCCGACCGTTCTGAGGAATACGCATAGACAACATATGTTTCCACGAAAGCCAGTCGAAGAGCCGCGACTTGGGCGAGCTTTGTTCTCATGGTCCGGGTAATGAGTGAGATGGTAGGACTTATTCCTGGATTGGCAAGGGTGCATGCTTCAGGTGAGGACTTCCAAATGAAATGGGACCGGACTTTCATCCGGTCCCTGATAATTCACGCCGCGGCGCCTTATTGTTTCTTCAGTCGAAAGAAGACGGCGGTGCGCGCTCCCGGGGCCGAGGTGTAAGGTGAAGTGGCCGCGGGCAGATCGGTCCATGTTCTCAAGTCAGTGGATTCCTGCAGCACTACTCCAGGCTCGGTCCAGGTGATCCTCCTTTGTCCACCGACGAGCTGGATGGCCAGAGGGAATGAGCTTGGAGCAACGCCGATACGATAGGCCCGCAGACCGCCATTGGCCGTGTCGTTGAGGAGCACCCGGCTGCCATCGGCTTTGACCGTAAACAATTCAATGTGCGCCGCCTCGATGCTCTCCTGGTAGATGGTTCGGATTGGATAGACACCGGCAAACCGCACGAGGAACTGGAAGGTCGTGGTCGAGGCCGTCTCCGATTGGCCCAGGAGAAGGCCCGTCGTTGGACTGCCAATGAAGCCTGCTTGCGTGCGAAAACCATCGTCGCTGGTCACCCCCATCGTGATCAGTCCCACGGGGAATTCGACAAAGGTGACGATTTCCGCATCGATTCCGTCATTGCTTGTAAAGGTGCCGGGGATCCCAGGCATCTGGCCGTCAGCGGGGAAGTTGCCATTCGCCTCACCGCCGGTTTGGCTGAGGTTGATCACGCCTGGGATTTCAAATCTCACCGGACGAAACCCATCGTCCGGAGTGCCGGGAGCCAGGGCCACGCCGACGGCGGCCGGGTCGGCCAGGTTGTCGAGCGGGAAACCGAATTCATCCGGCAATTGGCCGGCCAGGGCCAGTTCGCAATCCGCCAGGCTTATGGGCGTAGCGAGCTGATTCTGGAACACCCGCCAGATGAAGCCGGGCTTGGTCGTGTCCACGGACACTGCTCGGTGCGATGGGAACAAGGTTGTGACAGTCGGGGTCACGAAACTCCCCGAGTCGGTCACGACATTGCCCAGCGTATCACTGACTCGGATTGAATACGTATGCGGGCCTGGATCGAAAGGCGGCGCGGGGCGGTACGTGAAGTCGATTGAGTCCAGCACTCTGGGGCTGGCAACGAGCGTCACCACTTGACCGTCAATGGTCAGCCTCGCGCTGGCGGGATCGACAATCGACAATCCCTTGTCGTTCGCCCGGAACGAGAACGCGTCAACCGTTGGATTGATCGCCGAGAGAAAGATGCGATCCCCTCCGGCTGCGGTACCCAAGGTCACCAGCGCGGTTTCCGACGGGGTCTTGCCAAATACGATCGAGTGAACACCCAAACCACCCCAGCCTCCCTGTCCCGGGAACGATTGATCGCCGTCATTGATGGCCATGCCGAGTCCGAATTGCGTTCCGATGCCCAACGTACCGGTGAGACCGAGCGCAGCGACGGGCACCTTTATTTCATAGGTGGTCCTGTGGGTCGTGCTGTTTCTTGTCACAACAGCTTCGGTTACTCCCGGCGGTGGTTGCCCTGGGGCGCCTTCCTCGTGTTCAACAATGACGTTCCCGAGGGTGCCTTCGACGCCACCAAGCGCGTAGTTGTAAAGGGCCACTTGCGCCGTGCGGTTGGAGTTCGCGATCATGAGTTGAACCGAATCGCCGTTCCAGGCGCTGTTGGCGGCATTCTCATGATACTCGTCCGTGACGACAAAACCGAAGTACACATTATCCGCGTCATAGACCACCTGAACGGCTGAGGTATGATCATCCGGTCCGTTATAGTCAGAGTCAGGCGTGTCGGGAGGGTCGATGCACACGAAACATCGTTCATACAAGACCAGGGTTGCGTCCACGCCGGCGGAACCTTTGCCTTCGCGTCTCCCCTCAAGGCCCGTGCGGACATAAAACTTCGGATCGGCCAGCACTGGCGCTCCAGTCCACTCGTTGAGCATTCCATCGACTACGATGGGATTCGGGGCAGGAACGGCTGTGTAGAATTCTTTTCCTGGCTCGATGTCATTACCCTTGGTCAGGGTGATCAAGGCGGTTTCCGACGGTGTTTTACCAAAAACGATGGCGTGCGCGCCCAAACCACCCCAGCCGCCCTGCCCGGGGAACGATTGATCGCCGTCGTTGATCGCCATGCCGAGTCCGAATTGCGGCCCGCCTTGCAAGCTGGTGAGACCGAGAGCCGCTTTCGGCAGCTTTATTTCATACGTAGTCTTCTTCGTGACGCTGTTTCTTGCGACCACAGCTTCGGTTACGCCGGGAGGTGGTTGCCCCGGGGCACCTTCCTCCCCTTCAACAATAACCGCCCCGAGAGCGCCTTCGACGCCACCCAGGGCGTAGTTGTAAAGCGCCACCTGCGCCGTGCGGTTGGAATTCGCGATCATGAGTTGAATCGAATCCCCATTCCAGGCGCTGTTGGCGGCGTTCTCATGATACTCGTCCGTGACGACAAAACCGAAGTACACATTATCCGCGTCATAGACGATCTGAACGGCGGAGGTGTGATCATCCGGCCCGGTGTAGTCAGAATCAGGCGTGTTGGGAGGGTCGATACAGATGAAACATCGTTCATACAAGACCAGGGTGGCGTTGGTGCCGCCGGAACCTTTGCCCTCTCGAGTACCTTCGAAACCAGTGCGAATGTAAAACTTCGGATCGGCCAGCACTGGCACGCCCGTCCACTCCGAGAGATCGCCATCCAGGACGATGGGATTGGCGGCGCGGGGAACGGTGTAGAATTCTTTTCCGGGTTCGATGTCGTTCGCCTGAATGGCGAGCGGGACCAGGCACAGTGCTGTTAGCACCGGCGACGCTTTGAGGAGGGATTTGTACATAGAAGCGTTGGGTTGGTGGTTGAAGTGAACGAAACTGGGTCTGAACATTGTTTCGTCTGGACTAACTGGCTAACGAGCCGTTGCTCGCCGGACGAGAGAGGGCTGTTCATAATTCTTCAGCCGAAAGAATGCCACGTTCTTCGAAGCCCACGCTTTGCGCAAGATCAATTTCGATGGCGCGATACACTGTCCAAAACCCCCGGCAATTCGGCCTTCGGGAAACGCTCCGGCGGAACCACCGCCTTTCAGCTCGATGCTGATGCCCTTCCCGAGTCTGCTCCAAGTCTGCTGGGGGATTTGCAAAATGCCCGGCGCTTCGACCCGATCCTGCAAAATGCAAACAACCGACAGACCAATGCCTGTTCAAACACTCAGGCAGTTTTGGAGTCAGGCTGGTTGAATCAGCGAGCCGTCTGGCTGAGGGCGACGCGAAGGCCAACGAAATTAATGCCGTTGGAGGAACCCATCATAAAACGGTTCGAGGAACGCGCGAATTCGATTGCGTGATTCCAACCTCCGCCGCGGAAGACTTTGTATTGACTGGATGCCGGCCCGACGGGGTTGGTAAGCGGCCCCGGCGAATACGGAGCGTACCAGTCGCTGCACCACTCCCACACGTTGCCGTGCATGTCGTATAGTCCCCAGGGATTCGGACGCTTCAGCCCCACCGGATGCGTCGTGGCTTCGCTGTTCTCCAAGGTCCAGGCGTATTGGTCAGCTTCGGTGGTGCTGTCGCCGAAGCTGAAGAGGTTCGTCGTCCCCGCGCGACAGGCGAATTCCCACTCAGCCTCGGTTGGGAGCCGATAGCCGTAGCTGGCCGGCAAGCGTCCCGCTTCGCGTTCGCGCCGGGTTAGCGCCGCACAGTAGGCCACCGCGTCGATATGGCTGATCCTCTCCACTGGACGAAGCGGGTCGCCCGGAAAATGGCTGGGGTTCTTTCCCACGACCGCGGTGTAGTCGCCTTGGGTGACCTCGTACTTGCCCAGCCAAAAATCGCGGCTGAGCGTGACGGGATATTTGATCCGAAGGAAGGTGCCGGCCTTTATCAGGACCATGTTAGTCAATGGAATCAGTTCGCCTTTCACCGGCGCGGGCGTTGAGTTCGCGCGTTCCTTCGCAGGTCCGATGGACTGGCGATCGCAACCCGATTGGCCGAGCAGGGCCATCAGGATCAGAGCGCGGAGCGGCCATCCAATCTGAAGTCGTGAGCTATTTGCCGAGGTTGTCTTCAAAATTCACCCGAAGCTCCCGGACTTGCTCTTGCAGCGGAACGGTCTGTTCTTTGCCGCCGGGCCAGCGAATCCAAAGGGCCACGGGAGCTTGCGCCAGGCCGAGCACCTGGGCCGCGCCATCTTGAGACCAGTAACCGGAGCCGGCCTGGACGGTTCGCAGCGTGCCAGCGCGACCCCCCGCATATTGCACGCGCAACTGCGCACCCACGGCGTCCGGATTGGCAGGAGGGCCGCTCAACGCAACGCGGATCCCCTGCCTGCCGCGCTGGTTAACGTACAATTTAGTAGCACTATTATTCTGAGACACGGCCAGGTCCACGCGTCCATCGTGATTAAAATCCGCCAGCGCTGCCCCGCGTTGTTCTCCGTGAACTTGAATGCCGGTGATACGCGCGTCTGCGGCCGTGAACGTGCCGTCTCCCTCACCTCGCAGCCATAGGCCGCGCCCGCCGTCATCACGCGAAAGGTCGGACGGCGTCCCGAAAAAATTTTGGCTGAGAAACAAGTCTTCCATCCCGTCTCCGTCGAAATCCCCGACATTCACCGAAAAGACCGGCGCCATTTGCGCTTCTCTGGGCAGCGGGGCCCAATCGAAATGCGATCCGCGATTGAGAAAGATGCCGGAGGCGAGTTCTGTGGCTTCCAGGACTTTCGCTTTCTCGTAGCGCGGTCCGAGAATCTCCTGGACACTCGCCTTGCCATACGCCTGGTGTGTAGACAATCGACTTGCAAGTTCGGGGAAACCAGACGCCAACCAGAGTTGGCTACGCACCGGCAGCCATTGATTTCCGTGTTGCCACACTTCGAGCATCTCGACCGTTCCGTCCGAGTTCCAGTCGTCGTAGAGCAATCGCAGCCTGGGACTGGGGATCGCGTCTTTCGGCGGCCCAGCGCCACGATAAATTTCATACATGCTGTTGCGTCCCCAGTTCCCGACCGCCAGGTCCAATCTGCCATCGCCATCGAAGTCTCCCATGGTGATGCCCGTCCACCAACCAGTCCTGCTTGCCAGACCCCATTGGACCGTCATGTCTTCAAACTGTCCGTTCCTGTTCCGAAACACGCGCACCGCACCCCATTCAATCGCCAACGCGAGCTCGGGATCACCGTCGCCATCCAGGTCGCCAAACGCGGCGCCGCTCACCAAGCCAAGAGATTCGAATGGCGCGCTGGCTGAACGACTCGGTCGCAACTCGCCTGCATCGTTCAGCCAAAAGGTCGAAGACACCGGCTCGGGATACCGGCCCGGCTGGAATCGTCCGCCGACAAACAAATCCAGGTCGCCATCCCCGTCCACATCCGCCTCGGCCATCGGTCCAATGCTCGCCTTTCCCGCTGTCCATTGCTGCGGCACTGTCCAATTCGTCGGAGAGTACACTGAAATCTGGCTTTCTTGTTCCGGTGGCAATCCATAGTTCGAGACGGCGACGAGCAACCTTCGATTTCCTTTGCCATCAGGCCAGCCCAAGACGGCGCCTTGATCCGCTGCGGCAGCGGGAATGCCTTCCACTCTCCGAAAGCTTTGTCCGTGGTTGTTAGTGAACACTCCCAGACTACTGCCGCGTCCGGCGCTCACGATCAAATCTTCCCAGCCGTCCGCGTCAATATCGTACCAGTTCACGCCGGGTCCGAGCCGGCTGAGGCGTCGAGGCAAGAGTGGTTGCCGTTGCCAGTCGTCGAAAGAATCCTCGGTATGCACATGCTCCAGCAGCGAGCTGGCGTCGGAGAAAAAGGCTTCGCTCTCGTTCAATCGTTGGATCGTTGAATCGTTAAAAGGTTGAACCGTTGAAGCGTCAGAGCGAGCCGAGTTCTCACGTTTTAACGATGTAACCCTTTCACGTTTTAACGCACCCGCTTCATCCACTTCGTAAATCCGGTTGGGCTGAACATTCGTCACAGCGCTCTGCTCTCCGTTGCGCCAGACTACTTCCAGGCGCATCGCCTTTCCTGAATCTGCTTTCGCGGCAAAGACGCGTGTGGCTTGATCTCCCGACAAGTAGCGCCCACCACAGATCATCTCCTGGCTTTGAGTGACAGAACCGCCACTCAAGCGGATTCGTGCACCAGTGCCTTGTGTGTTAGGAGCCAGCCCCTTGAGACGAACCGCGATGCGGCCCGCCGTTGCGTCGTTACGGTACAAACTGGCCACTTCGTTTAGATTGTTCACCACCACATCCAAATCCCCGTCGTTGTCCAAATCTCCCAAGGCCATGCCGTAGGAAACCCCGTTGTGATCAAAGCCCCACTCACGGCTCATGGGGACAAATGTTCCATCGCCCCGATTGTGGAACGCCACGTTTTGAGTCCGCGCATGGGGCCGGAACTGGTTTGAGCGCCTCAGTTGTTCGCGGGTCAAACGCCGCTGCGGGTTCTTCAGTTCGTTTTGGCTGTCCTGGTCCAGCACATCGTACTCAAATCCATTCGTGACGAGCAGGTCCTCGAAGCCATCCAGATCGACATCGATCAAAATGCAACACCAGGACCAATCGCTGGCCGCTACTCCCGCCATGTACGCCGCTTCCGCGTACGATCCGTCCGCCCGGCCAAAGAAGAGCGTGTTTCTGCCGTAGCGTGGCAATGAGTCAATCCGCTCACGCTCCTGTGGGTCCGGGGCATCCTTGAACAACTGGGTCATCCGCTTGCCATGCTCGCGGGCCAGCATGTCCACGACGATGAAGTCGTCATGTCCATCGCGGTCAATGTCGGCGAAATCGACCCCCATCGACGCGCGGCTCGTATGCCGGAGCGTCAACGGAGCCGCGGCGCGAAACGTCCCTTTCCCTGAATTGATCCAAAATCGATCGGCGCGAGAGGCGTTGTCGTTGCAAATATACAGGTCGGGCGCTCCATCGCCGTTGACATCGCGAAACATTACCGACAACCCCCAATCGCGGTACGGGGGGATCGTTTTGCCCTCCTCGTTCATGAACACCCCCGGCTCAAACTGAATGGCGGTAAAATGCCCGTGCCCATCGTTTCGGTATAGGCCGTCCACCTCCGGCAACTCGCGCACCTTCCCGTCCGGCAACGCCTCAAACCGATCTTTCCATCGCGGCAACGTCGTCGGCTGGTCATTTATTTTGAGGACCGTCCATTTGCCCTCGCGTTTAATGATCGAAAAACGCGTGGTGGGATCGAACAGATGCATCACATCGATGTAATGAGTGCAGTAAAGGTCCAGATCGCCGTCCCCGTCAATGTCCGCCAGGGCCAGAGAAGTGGCGGAGGCCGTGCGCGACAGCCCTGAATCCTTCGCTTCCGTCAACTTACCCTTTCCATCGTTCAGAAAGAGCCTGGTGCCAGCGGTGAGTCCATTGACCAACAGGTCGAGGTCGCTGTCGCCATCGACGTCGGCGAACGTCGCGCCCATCGACAACTGTTCCGCACAAGCGGCATCGCCCAGCGCCATCTCCGCGAAGCGCCAATCTCCCCGGTTGCGCCAAAGCCGATTGGCCCCTTGCAATGTGCAAAGATAAATATCCTGCCAGCCGTCTCCGTCCACATCGCCAATGGCCACACCTGCTCCGCTGTGAGCCACGGCATTCGTGAGAAGCTGATCGCCCCGTAACTCGTTGGTGAACCAGACTCCCGTCGCCACTGAATTCATCAGCGTGAACCCCACTTTCCCGTTGGTGCCGGGTTGTACCGCGCTGCTTCGATATCCCGCGCCCTCGGCCCACGACAAGGCAGCGACAGCGTGATAGCAGAGGCTGACCAAAACCATCGCGGCGCTAAGGGCACAACGAGCCGGGTTCATTGAATCCAGCAAAACAGACGCCTCAACCATGTCAATCCCCGACGGGAGGGTGAGGCTCCTGCTGAAGCCTAATTCAAATAAAGTCGATTGGGCGGGAGCCTCACCCTCCCGTGCCTTGCGCAAAACCGCCTGCGATTGCGCATTGACCGCGGCTGCCTCTTTTCCTAACGATGACCACATGTTCCATCGATTGATCGCTTCACTCGGCTTCGCCGTTCTCGTTTCGTCGTCTGCCATCGCCGCCGATGGCGTCAAGATCACAGAGCTGCCCGACAAGCTCCGCGTCGAAATCAACGGCCAGCTCTTCACCGAATACTGTTTCACGGGCGCGCCCCACGTTTACTTCTACCCGTTGCTCGGCCCCGGCGGCGCGCCGATGACGCGCAATTGGCCAATGAAGCAAGTCGAAGGCGAGGAGCGCGATCATCCGCATCATCGCTCGCTCTGGTATTCGCACGGCGCGGTCAATGGCGTCGATTTCTGGGCGGAGAGCGCCAAGGCGGGAAAGATCGTCCACGAGAAATTTCTCGAAATTAAGAGCGGCGCGACGTCTGGCCTCATTCGCTCGGCGAACAAATGGATTGCGCCAGATGGCACCGTGACCATGACAGACGAAAGCACCTTCCGCGTCTATGCCAGACCGAACAACGAACGGCTATTCGACTTTGAGGTGACGCTCAAAGCCGGTGACAAGGAAATCGTCCTCGGCGACACGAAGGAAGGCACGATGGCCGTGCGCGTCAATGAGTCCATGCGGGGCATTATGCCGAGGGAACCCGGTGAGAAGAAAGGGAAGGTTGGCAAAGGCCGCATCGCTCTGAGCAGCGGCGTGGCCAGCAGCGGCAAAGCCGACGACAACACCTGGGGCAAACGCGCCGAATGGTGCGATTACTCCGGGCCGGTGGATGGCAAGATGGTCGGCATTGCCATCTTTGATCATCCATCGAATCCGAAGCATCCAACCTGGTGGCATGTCCGCGACTACGGCCTGTTCGCCGCGAATCCGTTCGGCGTTCATGATTTCGAGAAGCCACCGCCCGGCACCGGCAAGCCCGCCGTCCCGCCCGGCACCGGCGATATGGTCATCCCACCCGGCAAGAGCCTCACCTTCAAGTATCGCTTCTACATCCACGAAGGCGACGAGGTCGCAGCAAAGGTGGCGGAGCGGTACAAGGAATACACAGCAGGAAAATGATTTTGGTCCGCCCTCACCCCAGCCCTCTCCCCCAGGAGAGGGAGAAACGCCCTCCGGCTATTGCTGACGTCTTCTGGCTGACGGCTGCCCTCGATCAACTCTCCCGACGCCACGCACGCGGCAAAAGGCATCCGAATTTTCCTGGCCGCTCCCTCGCGCTCCCTCTCCTGGGGGGAGAGGGCCGGGGTGAGGGCGGACGTTCCTCAAAAACCAAAACTATCTCCAAACGGTAAATAACTCCGGTCAGTCGCTCGTCCATTCTCCATCACTTTTATGAAACACGTCACACGCCGTTCCTTCCTCAAATCCGCCGCCGTCACCACCGCCGCCGTCAGTTGGTCGGCCAAGTCCTGGTCCCAGATCCCCAGTGCCAATGACGACGTGCGCGTCGCTGTCGTCGGCTTCGGCGGACGCGGTGGCGACCACATCGGCGGCCTCTCGAAGGTCAAAGGCTGCCGCATCGCCGGACTGTGCGATGTCGATGACGCTATCCTCGGCAAAGAGAAACAGAAATGGGACGACAAAGGCGTGACTGTCGAGACCAGCAAAGACATCCGAAAACTTCTCGAAAGCAAAAATATCGACGCCATCTCCATCGCCACGCCAAACCATTGGCACGCGCTGGGTGCCATCTGGGCCGTGCAGGCGGGCAAGGACGTTTACGTCGAGAAGCCTGTTTCCCACAACGTTTGGGAAGGCCGCAAGATTGTTGAAGCCGCGCGCAAGTATCAGAAGATCGTCCAGACCGGCACGCAAAGCCGCTCCAGCTTCGCCATCAAGGAAGCCGTCGAATGGGTAAACGCCGGCAACCTCGGCAAAATCACTGTTTCCCGCGGCCTCTGCTACAAGCCGCGCGTAAGCATCGGCAAGGCCAGTGGCCCGCAACCCGTGCCCGCTGGCGTCGATTACGATCTCTGGTGCGGTCCCGCGCCGATGGATCCAATCCGCCGCAAGCGCTTCCACTACGACTGGCATTGGATTTGGAACTACGGCAATGGCGACCTTGGCAACCAGGGCATCCACCAGATGGACATCGCCCGCTGGTTCCTTGGCGTGAACGAACTCTCCCCGCGCGTCATCAGCGCTGGCGGACGCCTCGGCTACGACGACGACGGCGAGACCGCCAACACGCAGGTGATTTACCACGACTACGCCAGGGCCCCGCTCATCTTTGAAGTGCGCGGCCTGCCCCGCAGCCAGGACCTCGTCAAGAACGGGGGCTGGGGCGGCGGCGACATGGACAAATTCCCTGCGGACAAAGGCGGCAGCGTGGCCGTCATCGTTCACTGCGAAGGCGGGATTGTCGTCGTGCCGAACTACTCCAGCGCCACCGCCTACGACAAGGAAGGCAACAAGGTCAAGGAATGGAAGGGCGGGGACAACCACTACGAAAACTTCGCGAAAGCTGTCCGCAGCCGCAAGCACACCGACCTCAACGCGGACATTCTGGAAGGCCATCTCTCCAGCGCGCTCTGCCACACCGGCAACATCAGCTATCGTCTCGGCAGCAAAACGAAGCAGGGCGAAATCCGCGACGCCATCAAGGCCAACAAGCAACTCACCGAAAGCACCGAACGCATGTTCGAGCACCTCGCCGCCAACGGTGTGGATCTCGACGCAACTCCCGTGCAACTTGGCATCCCGCTGACGATGGATCCGAAGTCCGAGCAATTCCTCGGCAACGACACCGCCAACGCGCTGCTCACCCGCCCCTACCGCAAGCCGTACGTCGTGCCGGAGAAGGTGTGAGGTGGGCGCGAAATAGGACACTTCGCTGACCAATCACCTACAAACTATCCACCAAGGAAGTGTAATGGAAAAAATTATCGACCAACTAACGAATAGTCCAACTGGTCTGCTCGCTACCGCCATTATAGGTGTCGCTTCACTCATCTTGATTTTCTTGATTTTGCGTTGGGTCTTTTCAGGAATCTTGAATATCGCGTTCTTAGTTGTCGGAGCAGCACTGTTGTTCGGAGTGTGGTATGGATTTTTTGGTCCCAAACCAAATGAGAAAGTTTCCTTCGGATGCCTAGCTGGGCTCGTTGTGGTGACCTTGATTGGGCGTGTCATGAGGAAGTCAAAGAATTCAAAGGGTTCCTAAAACAGTTGGCTTATTCGCGGTCGCCCAATACATGGCATCACCGGGCTAGTACTTTGCCAAACGAGAATTGAACCGCCCTCACCCCAACCCTCTCCCCCAGGAGAGGGAGAAACATTCGCCGCGTTTGGTCAGAGCGGGCGCGTTCCGGCTGGCCCAGCGATTCTTTCCGAACTTCCATACGGTACGCGCGCGGCGATCTGCATCCACATTTTCCAGAGCGCCCATCGCGCTCCCTCTCCTGGGGGAGAGGGCCGGGGTGAGGGCGGACCAATGAACACGAATCTCTAACAGTTCCACGAACCCATGAAATTCTTCTATCACTGCCTCCTCTTGCCCGCGCTTCTCACGCTCTCCTCCATCGCCGCCGAAATTCCCGCCGGCTACAAACTCGTCTACGAACAGAAGTTCGACAGCTCCGCGGCCCTGCAAGACTTCCGCTTCACTGACCCGACGGCGTGGCGCTATGTCAAGACGAATGACACCGCCGCGCTCGAACTGGTAAAGCAAAGCCAATACAAGCCCATCGTCCGTTCGCCGGTGAACATCGCGCTCATCGCGGACAAGGTCTTCGGCGACTTCGTACTGGAGGCGGACTTGATCCAGACCGGCAAGGAATACGGCCATCGTGACATGTGCCTGTTCTTCGGCCTCCAGTCGCCGACGAATTTCTACTACACGCACATCGCCACCGCCGCGGACCCGAACGCGCACAATGTTTTCATCGTGAACGGCGCCCCGCGAAAGAACTTCGCGAAGGAGACGACCAAAGGCGTGAACTGGGGCCTCGGCGTCTGGCACAAGGTCCGCCTCGAACGCAACGTTGCCGCCGGCACCATCAAGGTTTATTTCGATGACATGACCAAGCCCATCATGCTCGCCGAGGACAAAACCTTCGGCGCCGGCCAGATTGGCTTCGGTTCCTTCGACGACACCGGCATGGTGGACAACATCCGCATCTGGTCGCCGAGTGTGGAGACGAAGCAGACCGGGTTCTTCAAGGCGGCGGGGCAGTAGCTTTGCGAAGTGTTAACGGTAGGGCGCCGACCTCGCGGGCGCGCTGCTAGTTGGTCCGTGGGCTCGGCGCGCCCGGAGGTCGGCGCCCTACCGGTCCAATCCTGCCGATAACCAAGCATGAGTCCGGTTTCACACTTTCTCATCGGGTGGGTCGTGGCGAACTCAGCTAATCTCAATCGCCGTGAACGCGCTGCCGTTGCCATTGCCGGAGTCATCCCCGACGTGGACGGGCTTGGTCTTATCGCTGAAGTCGCGACACGGAATTCAGCGCGCCCATTGATGTGGTGGTCGGAATATCATCACGTCCTTGGTCACAACATTGGTTTCTGTCTGCTCGTGACCGCCGTTGGATTTGCGCTGGCCACGAAGCGATGGCTGACAGCCGCCCTCGTTGGCTTGAGCTTTCATCTGCATCTGCTGTGCGATCTCATCGGGGCGCGCGGGCCGGATGGCGAGCAGTGGCCCATTCCCTATCTCTCGCCGTTCTCCAGCGCCTGGCAATGGACCTGGAGCGGGCAGTGGGCGCTGAACGCGTGGCCGAACCTGTTGATTACCGCGCTGGCTCTCGGGATCACGCTCCATCTTGCCCGGAAACGTGGCTATTCACCGCTGGAGATGGTTTCGTCCCGGGCCGACCAGGCGGTTGCGGAAGCGTTACGCCGACGATTCCCCTTGTTGCCAGAAAAGGCGGAGGATTAACGGACAATCGTCGGCGTGATAAAAATGACCAGTTCGGTGCGGCGTTTGTTGTCGAAGACGCCACGAAATGGATAACCAAGGATAGGAATGTCTCCGAGCAGAGGGACCTTGCGCTCGGTTCTATTGCGCTCGTTTTGGATCAGACCGCCGATGACGACGGTGGAGTTGTCGCGGATGCGGACCAAAGACGAAGTTTGTTTGATGTCCACTTCGGGCGCGGTCGAGGGATTGTCGCCGCCGGACGAAACGGTGTCCACCAGCCGCGTGATGACCGGCGAGATGTCCATGGTGATCCAGCCGTCTTCGGAGATTTGCGGCGTGAGCGCCAGCACGGTCCCGATGGTGATCGATTGAATCTCGATGCTCTCCGTGGTAACGGGCTGGCCGCTGGTGGAAATCGTGGTGGAGGTGCGGCGGAAGAACGGCTTGTCCGTGCCAACTTTGATCATGGCCGCCTGGTTGTTGAGCGTGCGCAAGCGCGGCTGCGATACTACTTCGAGGCGCCCTTGTTCCTTGAGAGCGTCGATGACTACGCGCGTCTGATCTTTCGTGATCGCCAGGGAGAGCGCGGGCGCTCCGGGAGTCAGGCCGCCGATCGGGTTGTCCACGATCAGCCGTGAACTCGGAATGCCCACCGGCAGGCCGCCACTGGAGATGGCCCATTTTTCCAGGCTGCCCATGACGTTCTGCCAGTCGATGCCGAAGTGGAACTCGTCGTTGAACACGACTTCGAAAATCTGGGCCTCGATGTCCACCTGCATGTGGAGTGTGCGCTTGAGGTGTTTGAGAAAATCCCCGGCGCGCTCCACGTTGGCTTTGTGATCGGTGACCATGATGTTCCCGACCATGCGGTTGATGGCGAGTTTGCCGTTCGCCGAGAGAATGGAGGTCAATTGCTGCTCCAGTTCGTCCCAGAACTTGATGCTGTCGGACTTGCTTATGGAAACACTGGTGCTGTCTCCGCTGCCGCCTCCTGTCCCACCCGTTGCTCCTCCCGTTGTGACGGCGCCGCCGGTCGAGCCGCCGCCTGTAGTGCTGCCGGAGCCGGAGGAGATGTTCGCCGTGGTGCTGCCGTTGCCGCTGCGATTGAGCCGTACGTAATCGACGGTGAAGAATTCCGTCTTGGTCTTGCGCACGCGGATGAGTCCGCCGTCAACCTCCGCGTAGTAGTTGAACGTGTCGAGGATGGCCTCCATCGACTTGTCCAGGGTGAGATTTCGGAAGTCCACGGTGATCTGCCCGCTGATGTCCGGATCGGGCACGATGTTCAACTCGTTATTGCGCGCAAAGAGCGCGAGCGCGTCCTTCACTTCGAGGTCCTTCGCAGTGAAGGAAAAAAGCTTCTGCGGTTCGGCGGGCGGGGTGACTCTAAGTTGTTCGAGGCTGGCATCAAGCGGCCTGGCAGGAACGGGCGGCGCGTTAGTCGGACGGTTGGGGTCGGGTTCGGCCGCGGGGGCGATGGGGCTGGTGAGCCGTACCGGTGGCCGGGTGGCCGAAGGACCTTTGGTTGGCGCCAGCCAATGAGAAGCGACGGGCTTTTGAGTGCTTGTGGATTTACAGCCGCTGACCGCCAT